>Ga0315310_10000862_pt1 | contig 19130 bp, 28 predicted proteins | sample TDP5_MG_FD_203630 | JGI IMG/M metagenome (GOLD analysis project Ga0315310, IMG submission 203630) | Freshwater sediment microbial communities from Lake Towuti, South Sulawesi, Indonesia - TDP5 | ecosystem: Environmental > Aquatic > Freshwater > Lake > Sediment | place: Indonesia: South Sulawesi... | reverse complement strand
TTACGCCGTCGTACCGTTGGAATCTCTCTGTCTCCATCTGTCATACAATTATACTAGGGTATGTATTCTACGTAACGTTGTAATGGCGTTACGCTAACCTAGCGGGAAGAAATAGCGAATCCTTATCAGGTCGTTGAGGAGTATCGGTACGTCCACCACTCTGTCTTCAGTTATGATGCGCCTATTTGGAGTAGGCGTCGTATCAATTATCCCCATTTTGCGTAACGTGCAATCTCTATCGGCTACCACATCGCCCTCATAGAAAAGCCATCCCGACAACTGGTATTGACCTGTCGGTTTTACCGTCGGCTCGAACCACCACGTTCCAGTAATAGGCGTACCGATAACTGGACTGAACTCGTTTGCTTCGGGGTCTCCGCTATCATGTCCCATATCGGGCATCGTATCGTTCTCAGAGGCCACAAGCATAAATGCTCCTACCGCACTACCAGTCGAACCCTGACTTATGAGGTACGCTAAAGACATCTGACCTCTCCAAACTAGAAGGTCTGCTCCTTCCCATCTTCGGTACACAACCTCGCCACCACGTATGACTTTAAAACCGTAACGTGGTCTAATCTCCCTTAACGCCCTATGCGCTTTCTTCCCATCTGTCGTTAAGATTATCGGATTACGTCCCATGTCTCTCGCCTTCCGTTCATGTGGAATTTCACTATTTCTCGTAACGAAGGATATTCCGCTATGTATCGCTATCGGTACGGGAGCGAATATCTTAGGCATAACGTGAGGAGTCTTGAACCCACCTGATACCTCATAAATAGGGTATGTCTCCTCGCCAAATTTGTCTATCGCTGGTATGATTATTTGCACTAACCCCTCTTCGGTAAGAAGATAGGTCTCATCGTTAGCCTTCTGTATTAATGGATAATAGGGATGCCATGCGGTTTTAACGTTATACGGACTAGCCGTCTTAGTCATAAGCATTACGCCCCTCTTACCCGCAAAGGTCTCATAGAAGGACGTAATCCTATCATTACTCGTTAATACCTCGGCGCTTTCGTCTGTTAACACGGTAGGTGAGGCATCCCATAGACCAGTCGAAGCCGTCCGCTTCTTATAGTAAATGCGGTTTGCTAATGGAGAGCCAGCCCAAAAACAATAAACATCTCCCGTTATGTTATCTACCGTTAGACATGGACGTGAAGTTGCCGTTACGCCTGATTGTACGGCAACCGCTCCACTCCAAGACTCGTTACGCATTGTATGTTCTATTACGAGTTTAGCGGTAAGATACACTAAATGTACTTTATTCCCATATGAGGCTAATGCGAAACTACCCCATCCTGACGCCAAATTCCTAACGAGACGAATTGGAGTGGCCGAACCACCAGCCGTGAAATACGTCCAATATAAGTCGTCAGAGGCATCTTTAACGACTATTAAAGCGTTATTGTTAAGTCTCCTAACACAAGTCGTACCGCCAGTAGTGGTTGAAGCGGAAGGCGCTCCTAGTTCTAATGGATACCAAAAACCACCTTCATCTCTACTATATGTAAAGGCTTCTCCATAAGCGTAAGTATGAAAGACAACCAGTATCCATCCACCGAGTAGTTTTTCTATACCGAGACCTACCATGTAATAACTGTCACGATAAATAGTCTTAATGTCTCCCCATGTTATAGTCGTACCGTTTATAACGCCTCTCCTGAAATGAACGTTATACCACGGAGCGGAATAACTCATTCCCACCACATAAACAACATTACCAGAAATCCTAACATCTAACGCTCCCGCTCTACCATAAGGTGGAATACTCCATAACGTTGCGGGAGCGCTCCACTCATATAAGTCGTAACTGTAACGGTACACATAGTTAGACCCGTCCCAATAAAACGCCCACCATTTCGTACCGTCATAAGCAAGTTTCCTTTGGAAATGAAAGGGACTCGCCATATCAGAGGGACTCGTATTAATTAACTGAGCAATAGACATCGACTAACCACCCGTACCGCTCTCCTTTGGTCTTCGTCTTTCCATTATACCGCTTACGAAGTCAGGAGCGAACCATCCGACAACTATACTCATTATAGCGTTGGGGAAACTGAAGGCGCTATATAATATGGAATAGACGTATCCCGCCACTACCGCAAGAACTAGATGTCGCCTTATCTCCTTCTGGTCTTCAATCTTCCAGAAGAATATATATCCTACCGCTCCCGCTACCGCACTACCAATAAAGAACAATACCGTTACGGCTTGCTGAGGAGTTATCGGTATGATACTCATTCGCTCTCACCCCCTTTACCGTCGTTACCCACTTATAATCCTCACTCTCTGTATGTGCATGTCTAATGACCCCATTTCCGCCCATAGGAACTGAGGAACGTAAATAGTGTTAAGCGTATTATTGTTCGTACCAGTTAACGTTAGGTCTGCAAAGAGGCTCGTCATGTCAGGGTCGTTATAGACTCTAAGTCTTACCGTTCCAGCGGTACGAGTCATTCGGAAGTAATAGGTTTGACCGAAGACAATCTGAGGTGTAATCTTTGAGTCAAAATTCCCTGACGCTATAACATGCGTAAACGTGAAACAGTCTTCAGGTGGTAGGACTCTATTGAGCGTAGCGACCACTCTAATGTAGTTCAATGCGCCAGTATATAGGTTAACGATAGCGAACTCTCCCTCTCCGAAATATGAGTCAACTTTGGCCTCAAACGTTATGTCGAAGTCTCCAGTAAAAGTACGTGGTTTATAGTTGTAGAAGTTACCGTAAATATCGTTTGCTATTAGTATGCTAACGGAGACACCTTCCCGTGTAACGTTATTCATTGGGTCAACTAACGTGTATCCTAGTAGGCACTCGTACAACTCATGCTCGAAGGTATCAAGAGACTTCATCTCGACTGAGGGTTGAATATTGCGGTACGCACAGACATCCTGTATCACCTTATCCATTACGAGAACTAACTCGCTAACGAAACATGCGACATCTCCCGTTATCGGAGTCATTATACCGACTATGAGTTTGCGATGCTCCTCTTCCATAGCGGTAAGGTCATCCCAAAGCATCTTGATGTTATCATCCCAAGACACTAACGCATCGGCTATCGACCCGAAGACCGCATCTCTATACTCGTCGAACACTTGTTCCGACGCCTGACGCTCCAGTTCAATCCGTAACGCTATCTCGGATAACTCATCGGAAGACATGAAACCAGCGTTATACCAATTAAGAGCGCCATCCAACGTGTCTATTTGTTCGTTAATGCGCCTGAGATGTTCGTTACCGACCTGCTCTATGATACTATGCGCTCTTGTTACGACATCCTCTTCCATCGTTATAGCGTTAAGGTACTTCTGATGCGCTAACGTGGAATACCTACGGTAGTAATTCATAAGAAGGTCATTCCACTCGGTAACTAGACCTTCCGTGTCCTGAATGATACGCCTGAGATACTCCTCAAGTCTAGCGTTAGCGCCTCTGGAGATTTCGATGCCTAACGAGGGAATGTTGAGACCTACCGAGGCTTCTCCGAACCCCCTGAGTTTACTATCGGTCTCCCTCGTACCCTCACTAACCGCTTGCGCTCTAGCAATACTCAGGCTAGAACTACCACTATAAACGTTAGCAATCGTACCGATAGCGCCAGCATGACTCGCATGTATCGCATAAGCGATACTTTGCTGAATCATCTGTACGAACATCTGAGTAGCGATACTCTCATCTACCGCCCACGATAGATTTATCGTACTGTCTATGAAATTCGTTATGACATCTACCGCTCCTTTCGTCGAGAGTCCTGAGACCTTATCCTTCTCAGCACTAAGTATATTCTGTAACGTACTCGCTATCATACTACGCTTGAAGTCGAGAGGTAAGAGTTTCCATATAGCGGTACGTAAGGCTAGATTAGCGTAATTACTCAGTACGCCATAACCTACCCCAACACCCATTCCCGTTAAGAGTTGTCCGAAGGCCATTACACGAACACCGCCCTTACCTCAGAGTCTTTCAACGGATAAACGTAATAAGGATTAACGTTACCAATGTTGACGCCATCTTGCTCCCAATGGTCGAACACATGAGGGTCGATGGGTTTAGCCGTTACCCAAAAACCATCCATCGCTTGTTTAGTGTAAGTGTCAGGTGGTGGGTCTATCGTACCATAAGCCACATTATTAACACTAAGCGTTATCTTCCAAGTGTTGTACCATGTGGCCTCTACGGTATCTATCGTGAAACCAGTCGCCACTTTCACGAAACCCGTCATACTCGTAAGGAAACTACCCGTACTGAATAACTCGGTAAAGTCACTCCTCAGTCTCCTACCGATAATAGTAATCTCCGTTATGGGAGCATTACTGGGCTTGAAGAACGTATCGTTCTCCCTACGGTACGTATCGAGCCATACGAAGATAGGATTACCGATACGTGGAGTCTCTATAATAGTCGTCTCCACATCATTATCGACCCAAACGAGTACGTAATATAAGAAGCATACATGAGTGTTGGCGACACGCATCTCCCTTACGAAGAGAGTGTATTCACTATTCCAAGCCGTCCAGTTTGGATAGAAAGGACTAACGAATAACCACCTACCCCTGAATTTCGCTTGAGGATAGAAGAAGTAGAAGTCGTAAAGGGCGTTCTCCATATCGGGGGTCTCTTTAGCCGTACCGCTCACTAACTGGATGTTAACGAGGGTCTTCCATTGTGTTATACCAGTCTTCTCCGCATACTCTATATCCGTCGTCGGAGTGAACTGGAACACATCGACTTGAGGCAATAATCTTTGCGGTACGTTATAAGGTGGTTCGAGGGGATACATCGTGGTAGGAGCGAGGAAACTGGACGCAATACTACGATACATGCCGTTGCCGACGTTCTTGCCTTTGAATTGTAACGCCATAGCATGACGACGAAGGTTCTTGAAGAGATATGCCGATACGTTGAGATTAGCGAGTTGAGCCTTATACTTCTCTAATGAGTTATGTCCAGCAAAAATGAGGTCGTTAACTCTTCCACCTACGAGTTCCGTCATCACCTTCTTGCGGTACGCTAAATAGTTCTCCCTAGTCTGAGTGTAAATCTCAGGTGGTGGTGGTACGGCCTTAGCGGTCTCAATAAGAGTGAAGGTTTCCTCTCCACTCTTGTCGATAGTTACCAAGAACTATCGCCTCAGAACTTGAGCGTTACGGTGAAACGCCATATCTCGGTATTCGGCTTAGTACCCAAGTCCTGAACCTTACGATTGATGTTAACGAGATACGTAGCCCCGTTATCGACAGACCATTCTCGCCAAGCCCAGTTAGCCTCGGTCTCGACAAACGTACTACGGAATACCGCTTGCCTAGCGCTACCGTACTGAGGATAACCTGAGTCCATCGACTTGTAAAGTTGATTACCACCTAGAAGTCCAGTTTGAGTCGGGTCTTCTCCAGCGTTACTATCGCCTACGCCAACTCTACTGTTAGCGTTATTGTAAGGATTCCCGCCACCACCACAGATGAGAGTCCACAGAAGGTTCGCTCCCTCATTGAGCATAACGTTATTTTTACCCTCTACGACCTCATAAGGGCGATTTTCGTCCAAGTCCTTCTTAGACTTGAACTTCTCAAGTTTGAAGGACGTGTGGACTTTCAGGACTTCTTCAGCAGAAGGGGAGTCAGGATATTCTACGTTACGCATACTACCGTCAGGTAGCATGATAGCCCGCTTAACGGGTTTCTTCTCGGTTGTCGGTTGTTCGTTACTCATCTCTACCACCTACACAGAGGTTGGGTATGTAGTTACGCTTAGGCGTAACTGTAAGTTCTCCGTAGGTTTTCAGGCGCTACGGAGTGTACGTCACTTTTAGGTGGACGATTTACCTACCGTACATCGGCTACGAGCCGTAATCCTAACGCTAGTAGGTTTACGGATGCACGTCTGTAACGGTCAAACTCAGGTTATCGGCTGGCGCACTCCAAGCCAAGACGAAGGTTACGTCGTAACCAGCGCCTTTGTGAGTAGCATCCAGAGCAACCTGAAGAATGGCGTCCAGACGGCTATTAGCGTTAGTGATTATGGTGTCCCTGAGCGCCGTGAGGCCACCCTCGTTAGCGTACTTCGCTATGACACAAGCCTGTATCGCTTCGGCCATCATCGACGGAGTTATCAGAGCGCCCCTACGAGCATCCACGACAGATTCAAGCGTACCGCTGAAACTGTCGTTAGCGTCGAAGTAACGTGCAATCCTCGTATCACCTCTCAGGAGCAACGCTCCCATCGTGACTGGATTCCACGTACCGAGCGCCTTATGACCCACGACTCCGATAACACGTCGAGCCTCATTGAACTTGCTCTTCTTCCCCGTTACGTTAGTCTCGAATGTTCCACCGACTTTGAACGCTTCGTCGATACCAGTCTTCCAGACTGGATACCGAGTAGCGAGTTTGACCCTCTGCTTGGCCTGTATCATATCGGCGTCCCACTTTCCACCTACCGTACCGAGGAAATCATCGTAGGCATCGCTTGAGGCATCGGCTACCTTATCTTGGAAGTTCGCTAAGTCAGGAATCTTAGTCGTTAACGCACTAAGAATCCTAGCCCTTTCGGTTTTAAGAGTGGCTTCCCATTCGTCCATGATAGCGCTATTGACAGAGGCGGGCAACAGCATCGTACCGACGTACTGCCATTGGTTCACCATTTTTCTTTCTCCCTTTGTGGTTATTCCGTAACGTTACGTAACGAAAGGATGTTACTCCCCTCGCCCGCTCCGCTACGGACAAGAGGGATTAAGGGAACATACCCTATTTAAGCGTTATGGTCACATCGTACTCCATTTGAGCATCATTTGGCGGACAGAACGAGCGAAAGCCTTTTAAGCATGGTCAGGGTATCCTTCGTACCGAGGCGTGATGTGCCATGCCGATGCGCTTTCAACTCAGAGAACATCGAATCTTTACCGCTTATAATCCCGATATACGCTTCTTGAAGTCCGCTCCTAGTGTGGTACGCTTAGATTCTTACGTTAGTGGTAGTGCCTCTATGGGTCGAGGCTACCTCTTCCGTAACTTCAACCGAGCATGGCTTAACGGCAAGAAGGTACGCATAACGTGGCGAGGTTACTTCTCATTCTCGAACCGAACCATCACTACATTAGAGATACTCGACGGCTCTTACACTCGCTCCAGCATGACCGATTTCCCCGATAAAGCAGAGAGGATACTCAAAGGGTCAGGTATCCTCGTTACGATAAGTACCAAGATTAACACTTGGTCATGGGAAACGTTAACGTCAGGAGTCCTAGACCTCACTAAGGGAGTATTAGACGACTGTTGCCTCTTCGTTAAACTATGGGATGATTGGTCGGCTCAGACGGTATGGATAGATGTCGATACGTTAGAGATATTAGACGCCTCTGATAACGTACTGCTGACAGAACCATTCGACGACACGGTACACATGGAAGTGACTGGAACTTACAACGATTATGGTTACATAAGTTCCGACATCATCGACAAGTCGGCAGACGAGACTTACGCCTTTATCGAGACTGGAGCGGTTACGGGATTCATACCTATACTCAAGTCCGCAGAGGAGACATTCCCCATTATCGAGTTCGGAGCGCATTATGTTCCGTTACCACTTTACGCTCCAAGTAACATCATAGACTTAGCGGTACAATATACTAGAGAGGCTAGTGAGGAGTTTAAGGCTCAGAACTTCGGTTTAACCGAGGGAATAACGCCTAAATCAGTTTACTCGGTACGGTACTTACGGTTACGAGAAGACTTGAACCGAGGCGCACGTAAGGCTTCTCAGTTAGTCCCTGACCCACGTAAGAGACCGCAAACCTTCAGCATACTCATGGCCTGTCTCTATGATATGTTTCACGGTAGGAATCCAGACCTCGTTAAAGAGGTCTATACACAAACGTTAAAGGTTTTCGAGATAATAGAACCGTAACGACTAAAGGGAGTTGAGGTTGAAATGGTATGGAAGTTCCTAACGAATATCAGGCGAATAATGGACAGTCGAGCGGTTGAGAGCGCCATAATGGAGATACCAGTTATCGCTACCGCTCAGGCACAAGCGTTAATGACTGCTCAAGTTCAGACTCAGATAGAAACCTCTACACTCAAGACGTTAGATACCGCTAGTCTAATGAGAAGTTATTGGGCTAGATATTGGTCGGAGATACTTCCAGCGTTACGACCCGAATTAGCGCCACAGATAGCGCCAAGACTTAGAGAAATAACGCCTGAAGAGGAGACACAAATTAGACGTACCAGACTCGGAGCGAGAATCGAGGAGATAGAGCGTTTCAGACGTTACACGGAACTTGCTCCAGAGGAGCGAGTCGGAGAGATGGAGCGCTTACAACTCTATCCCGATGCGATACTCAGGGTGGAGAACATAACGCAAGCCATGTTGGAGAATATTATGTGGACTGAGCGCCAAGACCAAGTGAGACAATGCCTTCAGGAGTTACTCGCCATGTCAGAGGAGAAGAGACGTTACGTCAAACCAATTCTCGGACTCGAAGCATTACAGAAGCAATTAATGAGACTCTACGTACCGTTCTACATGGAGCAACCATACTCCCACAATATGTTCGGAGTTGTCCTATCTTGGATGACGTTACAGGAACTACTCGGTAAATCCGCTTCAATCTACGCCTCGTTAGCGGGTCAGGGTCAGGCGATTAAACAGAGCGAGAACATAATGTCGGCTACCGTTAGACAACTCAGAACCAAAGCCGTAGCGTTATCAAAGACAATGACTAAATGGTGGAACACGGTACACGGACTAGCGGAGACCGTCAATCTGGAGTTAACGAAGAAGATACCACTATTCACGGATTTCAAAGGAAGACCGTTAGTTACCGTTACGCTATTTCAGGCGCTAGGTCATAGATACCTCATCAGTAAATGGTTCGGCATCCACGAAGGTTTCCCTGAGAAATACTGGTTCTTACTGTTTCCAAGACTCGAAGTCGTCGTTACGAGAAGAGGACTCAGACTGCACAAGCGTATGCGGATACCAGACTGGATGATAGAATCCCACAAATATGATGAGGTCTTCCGTCAGTATCGGAGATGGAGAGGCTATCACGGCTAGAATCCTTCGGGTTTCATCCTGAAACTTCCGTTACACGTTAAGCGTAGCCCTAGTCCCCCGTAACGTCCACGTACCGTCTAATACATAGGCTCTACTATGGCTTGTCGGACAGGTGGCTCTCTCTCTCTCCCATCTGTCTCACATCCCTCTCTCCCCTTATCTCAACTGGGGACACCTACGGTTTCCCCAGACCCCTTCCCTTCATCCTGATTGGTCGTTTGTGTGTTTTAACCTAAGTCTATATTGAACGTTAATGCGCTTCGCTCAGAGTTCCCTTTACTTTGCGAGGCAAAGGCAATAACGGTAACGAAATTTTAATTTAAGTAAGTGTTAGAAACTAGGTAAGTATTTTCCAATGTCCCCGTAAGGGATTCTTACGTAATACTCTCCTAAGAAGTGGTGGAGTTTGACGACCCTTCTATCGTAACGTCTGCAAGTCTCTATCTCGTTACGGAAGATTGTCTCCGTATCTGTAAAATAGTTCTCCTCTTCCGCATCGTATGTCCTACGGTATGAGTATTTGGCTATCTGTTTCTTGTAGAAGAGGCAAAAGAATAGCCTGAACGTAGTCCTATCGTCTCCCTTCCACTCAGTATAACGATAGAAGTTACACGTATCGCATAGGTGAGTCGTTACTACTCACGCTCCAAGAAGGCTAGGCGCTCAGGTAGTTTGGTAACGTTCTTAGGGTCGTTTGACTTTGGCATGAAGTCTGTTAGTGGTACACCACCTACCTTATGGTCGCTACATGGCTTCTTCGAGTGGTCGTATTCGATTATCATTAACGGTAGGTTTGGGTATCTGAGTCTTGATAATTCGCTATATTCCTTAACGAGTTTGATGTTCCTACCTCGTAACGAGCATACCCAATGTATCGTAGCGTTGAAATCCTCGTCTAACTCCTTATTCTCATGTTTGTGTATGCAATCGTCACATGTCATCATCCTAACCTCGTTTGTTTATTCCTACCCTGACGTAAGGCTTCCGCAAACTGGGTATCTGTCGGTAACGTCCAACATTTCAGGTCTATATCATAGAACCATGCGTACCGTAGGTCTGCCTCGAAGACGTTAACCATATACACTAGACGGAAGTATGTATTAACGCTCTTCTGAGCCTTAAGACAATCCTCTATGCCTTTGAGTTGGTCTAGTCTTAATGATGTCACACTCTTGAGTATCGCTCCCATAGGTGGACATTCCGCATGTAGGACGACATCCTTTATCGTACCGCTTATTGGGAAGCATTTACATGTTAATGGTCGGTATTCATATATGCGACAGATACGCTCCTTTTCATCGTAATGAGGACATGGTTGACCTATCATCTGGTACGCAAAGATGGTTGACGGTCTTGGTCTAGTCCTACCTTTAACGCCTACCCCTAGATACGGCTTAACGAGTATGTATGGGAATAGTTTACGCTCTTCGGGCATTATAAACACTCCCGCTTTACCGAGGGGAGTATCATGTAACGTCTTAACACAACATAGTCCGCATCGGTTGCACTCCCATTTATAGGTCGGTAGGTTATTCATTCTTGACCGCTCCCTTTGACGTATCGTCTATATAGGCACGCCTTCTATTAAGGTTTATCCTGAATTTGCGGTTGAACTCGGCATCGGGGTTTATGGTAGGGTCTAAACAATGTAACGCATGTAAGCAGTAGAATATGGCATCTATGACCTCTTCCGTTAGTTTCTTCTTGAATTGCTCCTCATTCTCTATACCGTAATATACCGCTAGATGCTCAGGGTTTCCTCTATGCTTCCAGAGGTTTCCCGCCTCGCAAAGTTCTATAACGGCATACCATAACTTAGTCTGGAAGTGGTCTATATCGTTACCCCATCCGAGTTGCTCCGCTAGTTGCGATATGAGGTGTTTACACTCGTCTAGGTTTGGCATTATTCCTCTTCACCTTCGGTACGTGTATCGGTAGTGTCTATGAATCGTGGTCTCCACCTTCCACCACGTATTTTCTCCATAACGACTGGTATCGCTTTGAACTGCATAGCCCACATACACAACTCTTGTTCGTTAACTGGTTTGGGTTTCTCTCCATACCGTACCTGAACGACATAGACATCCTCTCCGTTACCCGCTATGAAATCTATCGGAGTATGGCTTCCAGCAGAGCGTATAATGTGTCGAGCGAAGACGCTTTGGAAGTAACGCATGGCATCATATTCCTGACTCCTACCTATCTCGTAAGGGGTTCGTTTGCTACTCATGGTCTCCTCACCCCATGATACCGTATAACGTGAAATATTAGTCCCGCAATAGGACTTAACGCTAGACTCAGTAGGAGACATATCAGGAAATGCTTGATAACGGCTCTAGGATGCTTGTAGGCACACCACGACTCGCATGGACATCTCCTCGCCTCGCAACACTCCTTACATACGTTATTCGTACAATATGGAGTGGGTATCTCCCTACCGCATACGTCACACAATATTGGTCGTCTCTTCATTAGTATCCTCTCCTTATACGGTTACACTTACCGCAATATCTCTCGCTAAGTGGTAATAACGATGTCGGTTCGCCACACATCTGACAAGTCGGTTGAATCTCCAAGTCGTTGTGCATTAATGCGTAAAGGATGTCTCCACTATCCGTGATTAGTTCTCCAGTCGAGATTCTATAATGTTTCGTACCGTGTTCTCTCTCATTAATTACCGACTGCATTAGTAGGAACGCTTTATAGGCACTCAATAGAATCCACCTCTTACGCTCCTCTGAGGAGTCGGACATAAATCTACATACTCGCAATACTGACAGAGCCATGATGGTTCGGCTTCAGGCATAACGTTATGCTCAAGACACCAACATAGTCGAGTTGCTCTCCTCGTTACAAAGTCGTAACTGTCCTTATGTGGTTGTAACGGAAATGGGAACACTAGACCGCTCGGTTTGTGTATGTAAACGACATCGAAGGACTCTAGTTTGTTAACGTGATAATATGTGTTACCCTGCAAGAAGTGATGCGTTAGTATTTGATGAGGTCTCCTCGATATGGTCTTGAACTCCATACCGTGAACTTTGTTTCCAGTATCCATGTGACTCCATAGCATATACCTACCAAGATTGGTTGCGTTCTCCACCTCGGTATCATACTTACGTTTCTGGAGTGGTTCACGTAACGCCATGTGAACTAGGTCTCCGAATGAGAGTATGACTATCTTCGAGTCCGCCATTCTCCTAGTGACCTTACGTGTGAAGAACGACTTTAGCAAGCATTGTATCGCCTCAGTAGTGGAACACTCTCTGTCGGTATAGACGGGGAACTCTTTGGTATAATAGATGTCGGAGAACAACTGGTAAACGAAGTCAGCCGTTACATTCATACCTCTCACCTTTCGGAATTTTCCAGTCGTCGAGGGGACAATACATCTGTTTGTAATGTTCGTCGTTACCGCAATCCTCTATATACGGACAGTTCTCGTAGAGCGGACAGAGATATGTAACGGTACGCTGACCTACTCGTTTCTTCCATAGAGACATCTTTTCAACCTCTTGATAGTGATTAACCATTTGAACCAGAGCCAAGAGAGGTAACGTATGAGACATTTTTCTCCACAAATATCTCGACAGATACCGAGATGTGTAGGGAGAGTAGGGTCGGCTAGACAGTGAAACCATTTCTTCGTCATATATCCTCACTCCCTCTCTGGTACTCTTGTCTCCGTCTTCTGAATTTCGTCTGGTAGTCCCTTATCCCATTCATACGTACCGCTAACTATGGCGTCACATATCATGGGACTGACATCCATACCGAGAGCCGTGAGTATTGAGTGTACGTTATCGGAATGTCTCTTGAGCCGTCCTCTGAGTGACGATATGTTGGAGTTCTTGACTTTGCTTTGTAACGTGGAGATTATTCCACGTATTACCGAGTGAGGTAGGACACTACCGCTCAGGTAGTCCATGACCCTTATCTCACGGAAGCATCCGTCTATGACCGCTATTCTGTCCGCTAACGCTCTGACATCGTGAGTGAGTCTCCGAGAGTAAACCTCGGTAAACCACGCTCTGACACAAAATATCGTCGTACCGTAGAATTTCTGCAAATCTCCGAGATTACCGAAGAACATTATCGGTATCAGTCTTGTAACGTCAGGCGCTCTGACTCCCATAGCGCTAACGCCTCGCTCCCACTTCCCCTGTTCCATCCCTGTCAGGATGGAGTCGAAGGTGTACCGTCTGTCCTGAGTGTCGATAGTCCACTTGTCGAACTCGTCAAAGACTATGCCGTTACGTAGGAATACCTCACCTAGTATCCCTGAACGAGCGTCTAACACAAGTCTCGCTAGAGTAGGTGGCTCAGGTATGTATTTGTAGTTCCAGACGTACTCACTCTGGATACCGAAGGTCGTCTTAGCCGTCTCAGGTAACGTGAATTGCGCTATGTGCATTGGTTTACCGTCAAAGCCTCTGAACCACGTCAGGAATCTCGGTATGAATAACCTCTTGATGTTGGAGTGAGGTTTGTAACCGAGACCGATTAGGAGTAGTTCGAGCGGAGTGTATTTGGATGTCTCCAGTATCTCCTTAGCGGTCTCCTCAGAGACTTTTCCTCGTAACGGTATAACTGAGTCGGCCATGAGAGCGTTCTCCTCTTTATGGAAGTTAACGTAGAGGTAGTCGTTGAGGTTAGCGATACGCTCCTCAGTCGTAGAGCCGAATTGTGGTAGAAGATTGTTCGGTATAATGACGCTAAGTCCACTTGGCATATACGTACCGAGAATTAGGTTCTTCCAGTCGATATGTAGTCCGATGGGTCGGAAGACCGCTTCGAGTCTGTCATGGAACATTAGTTCCATAGCCACGACTTGTTTATCGTTACCATAGAGCCACATCTTGCGGACTTGCTCCTTAGCGGTTTCGTCGGTAAGAGTCTTGGGGAAGGCTATGAACACTTCTAGCGGTACGTTGGGGTCTCTAGGCATGTTGGTGTTAATGAGGTACTTCTCGACTATATCAGGTGTCGTAACGTCAGACATCGGTTTCTCGCCTCAGTTTTTGACCCCTATATATAGTCGGGGGGAGTATTTGAGGTTTGTGGTTCTCTGGTATGAACTCTGCGTATGGAGATAACGTCTGCATTATGAACCATGAGGCAACCGAGTACGTCTTTGGCGACATCTTTAGGGTCTGTGTGGTGGTCGTAGAAGACAGAGCGTCTTCTATCGTAACGGAACGCTACGATAGCGAACTCTTGTTTAGTCTCTTCGTGGGACATGTTGACCACTCTCGACGGCGTTAACGAGTTTGGAGAGTTCGTAGCAGTACGTCTTGAGGACTGGTAACGACACTCTTCGGGTTATCTTGTTCCAGATGGGAGCGTTCTTCTGGTCTCGTAACAACTTACCGCTTGGGTCTCTCGCTATCTGAGACATCGTTACGAGAAAGTTCTTTCCCTCATCCCACCAGTTCGCCGTGAGGATGCAAGCGGAAGAGAATTTCAGTACGACGGTATTGCCTTTCGTGTAGGCCGATGCTCCCTGAGTTCTCGGTGGTTGTTGCTGAGTCTGAGGGTTACAGAGCGGACATGCGTTATTGGGGTAAGTGTAGGTCTTACCGTCTATAACGTGTACGTGAGTCTGCACGCTCATTCTTTATCACCTCTTTTACGTTAATCTACCCTTAACAGACGCTCAAGTTCCATGAACTCGTCGTCTGTCAGTTCTCCTCTATGGAGAAGTTCGGTTAGGTGTTCACGGTAGGCGTCAGGTCTCTGACTCCACTCCGTGAAGAGTTTGAGGAGTTCTCTTATCCCGATGGTGTATCCCTTCTTAGCGTACCGCATCACTCTCTGAGCAACCGCTACTGGACAGTTGATGTGTGTTATGACGAGTCTCCGAGCATTATTGTCTGTATCGAATTGTTCGTCTATGTAGAGGTATTTCCTGTTATAGAAGAACGCCTTAACGCATGTGAAGTCGAATTGCATTATGACGTTCTTCGGGTCTCCATAGGTACACATATACTCGTTCTGGAAGGGTTTGACGACCTCGACCTCTGCTCCCGTACCGTCGAAATTCTTTGCGAATTTCATGGCGTTAGGACTCTCTCCAGTCAGAGTCCAACCATTATGCTCAAGTTTCCAGCATATCTCGTTAAAGCCTTTTATGCTCCGAGCGAACACGTCTATGTCGTTATATATGGCTTCGTCTTTAGCGGTAGAGGCGTAGTAACGAGCGCAACTTCCCGCTATGAATCCGTTACGTCTGATAAGGCTCAGGACTTCTTTGACTGGTTCTGAGAGTGGTCTTTGTGGTATGCGTATCGGCATTAGTAATTCCCCCTAGCGATACTCACCATGCGCTCACGTTGACCATACGGTACACCATGAGCGAGTTGACGTATTCGGTCAGATGCGATACCGATGCCTTCGTCGATACCTTTCTTCTTACCGTCCTCGAATCCTCGACGGTATCCCTCTTCGTCACCTATATCGACGCCTTCATCGTATCCGTTACTGGATGCGTTCTCTAATGCTACGCCAAAGTCGAATAGAGCGATTCTGACCAGTTCCTCTTCGTTGGGTTGACCTTTGAAAGCGTTACGTAGAATATCTTTGATATGGTCTTCGGCGGTCATGTTCTTACCACCAACTTAGCATCCTTTATGGCGTTACTGTATCCCTCTTCGAGTCCTTTTTCCCTACCGTCGTTAAAGCCTTCCTTATAGCCGTCTCCCTTTCCTTTGACATATCCATGCTCTTGCGCTCCTAGACATAACGCATCGACTATCCTCGTTATCTCCGCTATGGTTTGCTCTCGGTTTGCTCTGCCAAGTGTTACGTTACGTATAATATCTTGGAGTCTTTGTTCGAGGTTCATGGTCTCTTCACCATTTTGTGTCGGTTGTTATCTCGGTACTCCCTGAGTAGGTCTCGTATCAGGTCGGAGAGGTCTTTGTGTCCGCTAAGTGGGATTAACTCCCTTACGTCTTGCTCTAGTTCGTCGGGTATGCGAGCCGAGACTTTTCCCATGTCTTCTCTCCTGCCCCTCAAAGGGCTTCCTCTTAATCGTCGGACAGAGTATATAAGATTTGTGGTAGTTCCGTCCATTCCTAGCCGACGGAATAGTTCAACAGTTAGACAGTAGTAGGGGTAACGCTTGAGGCGTCAGCATGGGTCTTTCGCCTGACTCCTAGCCTTTCATCGTAACACTTCTTACAGTATATCTTCCACTCATACCGCTCTGGATTCTCCTTCGTACTATGACCGACACGATGTAGGCTCTGAGGATGATAGTATGTATGCTTCTCGCTAATCTCCATACCGCATTGGTCGCATTGGTAGGTCTCGGTTATTCTCTTACGGTACACGATGTCCAGTTCTTCGTGGAAGGTATCGTCATAGCCTTTATCGCTAATCGCTATCCTTCCACCATAGAGCCATGCGTCAAAGGCGTCTGAGTCTCCCGCTATGTGGTACGTCAGGTAATACTCGAACTCCTTTTGTAACGCCTCTTTCAGTTCTGGATGAGCGTCGATAAAGTCCTTCTCTAATGGGAATTGGTATATGATGTCTAGGTTACGACTGTGTACCGAGAAATATTCTTCGTCTCTACCGACTTTGGTATCCTTAACGGTTTCCGTAGCGAAGTCAGAGGCAAGTATCCAGTCCACGACTTTGCTCAATATCTCTTCTTGCGTCTTTATCACCTCGCTCCAGTTTGTGTGTCATACTTAAGGGATATAACTTTTATAAAAGGTTTATGGAGCAGTAGTCCAGACGTTTCGTCTAGATTCATCCTTCGCATCCTCTATTTTCCTACGTAACGCTTGTAAGCGCTCTAACGCCTTTTCCCTTTGTGATAATCTCCAACCATCTAGTAAATGGTATCGCTCTAAGAACCTCATAACGTAAGTGGGTATGAGTGTTACTTTGTAAGTATGAGGGTAAACGATAATGGTATTGCCTCTAGGTGGCGTGAGCCATATAATCTGAGCCTTCTCAGAGTGGCGTATAGTCCACTCTTTACATTTATACGTAACGGTATCCTCTGGATATGACCTTATGGACATAGACCCATTCTCCTACGTACCGCTATTAACTCTTCATCCCTATTGTCTGCCTCTGATACCCATAAGAGAACCTTCGGTATGAAGGTCGTATCTCCGTTCTCTTCCGTAAGGACGTATCCTGAACCGTCCTCTGAGACTTCGAGCGTTCTTGTACGCCTCTTGATTATTTCTCTCATGTGTATCGCCTCTTACGAGATATATAAAAAAGGGAAGGGTTTGGGTCATGCTCATTCGAGTTTTTCGAGGAGACCCTTAACGTCCACTCCGAGTTCCTGAAGGCGCTTAAGTTCCGCAAGTGCTCTCTGAGCCATAGCCTTTTTCTCGATTTCTCCGACTCTTGCGGAGTAGCCCTGAATTATCGGTATGGCTTTGTCCCATACCCATGATGGCATACTGAAGAATTGTCGGCTAAAGTTCTTGTCGGTGACTTTCGCTATGAAGACGAGCGTTTGACCCTTATACTCGTTAGCGCCCACTATGACGGAAAGGCGCTCTACCGTCTCTACCGTAGTGTCTTCCCTTACGGTAAAGTTCTCTCTCCAGTTCTTCGGCGCTGGCGCTCCCTCTGCTTGCTCCCCACCCTCGGTAGGGATAACGGTTGTGGTCTCTGTCTGCACTACTGGCGCTCCCTCGACTGACTTAGGCTCTGCGGACTCGGTAGCGGGTGGTTCTGTTTCTCCCATTTTTCGTCTTCTCCTTTCGTTCTCGCTCTTTCGAGCGGTACGTTATAATGATACTGAGGTTACTTAAAAAACTTGTGGTGATGTGGTCAAGTGTCTCCAATATAGACCACACGTCCATGTCATTCGACTTTAGGCTTAAGGATAGTAGCGCCTACTCTATCGACTATGACGATATTCGGAACGGTAGCGCCTTTAGGGTAATCGACTGAGATACGTAGCGCCTCTTTACTGTCGGCCTTACTACCGTAGTTGACGGCTAAGTTTAGCGCTTTATTCGCTCTTCTACTAACCTGAGCACTCATATCGGTACTCAGGACTATGTAGAGTCTGGACATTTTATCACCTCTTTTATAGTTATTAGCGTACCGTAGAAATAACGGTTATGAAGATTCAGTCTGGACGTGTAGTATAGACCAGTCATCTATTTCGCCTTCTCTAATGCAAATATTAGCGTTACGTAGAATACGTTAAGGGTTGCGATAGTCCATGATGGAATATGATAACCGATAGTGAACCATAAGGCGAAGTCCATAAAGGCGTTAAATAACTGAATAGCGAAAAAAGGCTTTAGGAGTTTACGTAAGGTGTTTTTGTTTATCATGTCGGTTCACCTAGTCTCTTAGTATGTTCTGGTAGATACCGAATAGTATGTCTCTAGCGTTAAGGACGTCCTTAAGTCTATCTACTGATGTAGTCTCATACATTAGTATGAAACCTCGATAGGCATGGTGATGCGATACGTTTAGATGACACTCAGTCTCTACAATAGATGTAGATAGCGTTAGGTCTCTAGCCTTTACCTCTTTAGCCTTTTTCCATTGGTCTATTTCTCTCTGTATCGCCTTATCGGTACGATTACATTGGGTACGACCATAATACTGACAGTCTTCAGAACAATCGTGACAGGACTCAGGAGTTATTATCTCGTTATCGAAGTCCGTCCTTTCGACCAGTAGCGTATAGAACGTAACACCATAACGGTTAGTCCTAGTGTTTACCTCGATTAACTCTTGTTCGTAAGCATCAGTATAGCGGTACGCTAGACAATCGACAGACTCTTCTAGGGTTTGGTAGTCTTCAGATATGATGTCCTTAAGTAACGCTTTAGCCTTTTCCATTATTCCGTCACCTCTTTTTTGCGTACCGTATAAGGTCGAAGTTACTATTTAAACTTGCGAAAGACTTATAAGGAACGAAAATCCGTATCAATGCGTAACGCTAGAAATACAGACGACAAAATATTCTAGGTTGAGACGTATCGCAAAAAGACTCATCCGATATGGATTCGTGGTATATGCGGTACGATATATACTCTTACTCTAGGTTTCTAACACTTGTCTTCCA
>Ga0315310_10000861_pt1 | contig 19145 bp, 27 predicted proteins | sample TDP5_MG_FD_203630 | JGI IMG/M metagenome (GOLD analysis project Ga0315310, IMG submission 203630) | Freshwater sediment microbial communities from Lake Towuti, South Sulawesi, Indonesia - TDP5 | ecosystem: Environmental > Aquatic > Freshwater > Lake > Sediment | place: Indonesia: South Sulawesi... | reverse complement strand
TCTTCTTCTTCCTCAGGTGCCCATCGAGTGGAACTGGAAGGAGGAGGAATTTATTTGCCAATGCTGCATAAAAGCCGGCTTGTCACCGGACAGCTGGGTGCTCAAAGGAACAAAGATTTACAAGTTTTCATGCGTTATCGCACAAGAAATTAGTCCTAGGGGCGAAATTGTGGTTAAGGACTTGCGTAAAGAGTCCAAAAAAACACAATCTTAGGTGTGGGTTCCTCAAGGAATCGTCCCTTTACCATACCAAATTCTAACTTTCTTATGGTTGTCTCTTGTTCTTTCTCAATGTCAATATCGTTTTCTTCATGGATTACATTGATGACAACGTCAGGAGGAAGCAATTCCTCCATCTTAGCCAAAAATTTGCCGAGAAGTAATTCACGGTTTTCTTGGACGAGTTGATTTATTTGTTTCTTTGTAATTTTTGACCTAGTTAAAATCTTCCATTCTGGCATAGGAACCTCGAAATGCTCTGAGAGGTCTTCGTATAGGGAACCTATTTCTTTGGGGTTCATTGTTCTCCCTTCATTTCCTCTAGGATGAGGACCTCTATGGCGTGGCTTCGGTTAGCGTAAGTCCTGGCCTCCACTTGCCTGTCGAGCCATTCCAGGCACGGTTTCGGTAGGGTGACGCTGATCCTGTGCCTCGCCATCCATACACACCTATCATACATTTACATAACAAAACATATATAAGGAATTCGCATCCATTATCTTGTTGGGATGTTCGACTCCCCTGACGTAAGGGGAAGAACGGCTAGAATAGATGAGTGAAAGCGAGAGAGAGTTAAAGGTTATCCCGATAGCGCAGATAGTTTCCGGCGAAAATCGTCCCAGGGAAGTTTTTGAAGACATCGATTCCTTAGCGGCGACCATTCAAAGGCACGGATTGATTCATCCCATTGTCGTCAAGAAGGACATTCACCAGGGCTGGGTCGTGCTGGTGGGCGAACGCCGGCTCAAAGCGTGTGCGCGCGCCGGCTTAAGGCAGGTCCCATGCCTTGTTGTGAAGGATGACTTAACCGAAGAGCAGATTTTGGAGATGCAGCTCATCGAGAACATTCAGCGCGCCGACCTAAAGGTTTTCGAGGAGGTCAAGCTGGTCCAAGCCTTGAGAGACCGCTTCCGTCTCAGCCACGAGGAAATCGCCATAAAAACCGGCCTCTCACATGGGACGGTTCAAAACTACTTAACCATAGCCCGGCTGCCCGAGGAAACCATCCGCATGATCAAGCGGGACAGCCACAGCGCCGACGATTTAACGGTCTCGAAAGCCCTTCTCTTGGCTCAAGCCAACCTGCCAGCCGACGAACTGAAGGAGTCCGTGGAGTTCATCAAGCGGAAGGGTTTGTCGAGGGCTCAGCTCGCAAAAAAATTGGGTAAAGAGCGACCCAGCAAGGTTCAGAGGGTGCGGGAAACTAGAGTTTATTGGAGGGAACTTACACGGTCCCTTAAAGAGTTTGCAAATTATTGGGAAGACTACTCACAGCTTAAAGAGTGGGAAACCGTGGACCGCTACCACCTCGAACTCCACGTTTCCATGCCGAAAGACCTTCAAGAAGAAGAGGCTCAAAAATGAAGTGTTCTGTTTGCCAAAAAACGATTCTAGGGAAACCACATGATGCCCCAGAAGGGGTGTTTCTTTGTTCAAAAGCCTGCTTTGAAGAGTGGAAACAGAAAACGAAGCTTGGTGAAGTGGTCGGCAACTTTCTAGACAAACTGGTTAAAGCTCTCGATGAATACTTTAAGGAGGATCTAGAATGGAAGTTGCACACCCAACCGCCCAAGGAATATTTGGAGATGCGCGCGCAGAGGAAAGCTCACTATGAGTGGGTCCAACGCTATGAGGAATCGGTCACACAATATATAAGGTGAAGAGAATGAGTGATCGCGAAAGTTTGCCTAAAGGCTTCGAGTCGCCTTATCAGGCTTTTCTATGGAGAGAACTGGGAATAATTCGGGAGCTTGAAAGGGAAGGCGAGTATTACAGGGCGCTCCACTACTCGACCACCCTTCAGAAGTATTTGAGCCCGGAGCTACGAAAGAAACTGGGGAACAAGGGGGAAGAGATCATGGTCGCGGTAAACCATGTTGCAGACCAAGAGGGCAAAAAGACCCAAGTTTGGTTCACCAGCCAAGTGGTGAAGAACCGGGTGGCGGGGCGTTTGGGCTACGCATACCTGCAACACTTTATACGTTTGCTGAGTGACAGCATGGGCGAACGCCTCTACATGGAGAAGCGCGGACGCAAAGTTTTCCAAGGAAAGTATGAGGGCTAAACAATGCTGGAATTGGCGCGGCGAATCATAGGCGCTTACAAAGGCAAGGGACTCGTGTCGGGGTTTGTCTATGGCAAATATGGACATGGGAAAACATCTTACCTATTGCACGTGGCCCGAGAGGTTTTCGGAGCCCTACACAAACTGAGGGACGTTGACGCCTGGCTCATGGCCTTAGACCACCTATACTTCTCGCCTGTGGAAGCCATGATGTTCATCGAAGCCTACCGCAGTAAACACCCCGGAGAAAGAGTGGTCATGCTCGGCATGGACGACGTGGGCCAGCACATTCCCCGCCCGTATTGGTGGCGCGAAGATGTCGTGCAGTTTAGAGAGTGGATGACCGTGGCGAGGTCGGACGTTGCCGCCGTTCTCTTTACAGCGCCGACCCAGCTTAGTTTGCCGGGAGGAATCATAGACGCCTGCTTCCTTAGGCTTCACGTGAAGAGACACCCTGAAAAGCGGGACATGAGCATAGCTCAAGGCTATGAGGTGAGCGTGACACCATACTTTCAAACCATCGTGAGTGGTCCCATCTTCGAAGACGAGTTTCCCAGACACTACCCAGACTTCGTGTTTAGGGAGTATGAGCGCATGAGGGAAAACATGATTGCTCCGCTAAGACGCCACCTAATAGGACTCATGGGAGTCGAAAAGACAATAGAGAGCCTTCACGACATGGGAGCCACGCAAGAAACCATAGGGCAAATAGTGAACAAGGACCAAAGCACCATCTCGAAGAGGCTGAAGGCTAAAACTTATGAAAATAATGAAAACCAACATTAACAATATCTATACTCTTATATGTTTTATGGGGAGTGAAAGAGGCATGCTTCGGACTCCTTATCAACATCAACAATGGAAATGTCCTAAAACTCGCATTATCGGACGGGAAACCACTTTGGAAACGTAGGGATAGTTCATGGGAAGATACAAGTACGGGAAACCCAACGAGGAGATAGAGCTTGAAGAGCTGCGGGATGCGTTGGGGAAATCCTTTCTCAACCTGCGCTATAAGGCCTATGTGATTCTCTTATACTGGCTGGGTTGCCGACGGAGCGAGCCGCTTTCCATTCTGAGGGAAGACGTGGAGGAAAGCGACGGCGCATTATATATTGTGGTTCCGGCTTTCAAGGGGGGAGAACGCGGGGGACCCGTCGAGCTTCCGCTCTCGCTTTACGGGGTACAGTTGATTAAGGAAGTTTGGCAACTAACAGGCGAAGGTAGGAGGCTGTTCCGCTTCTCGGACAAGACCGGCTACCGCATCATAAAGAAGCTGTTCCCTAAGAAGAGTCCCCATTGGCTCCGGCATAACCGCTTAACGAAGCTGCGTAGGAAAAGGGATCGGGGAGAGATAAGCACGGACGACATCAAGGCGTTTACGGGTGTGAAGAGCGACAAAACCATTGAGCATTACGGCATGAAAACCGAGCATGGAATACATAAGGTAGCCCGGGTACTGGAATGAAGCGGCCAAACCGACACTAACCCTCCAACAATGATGTTCGGAATCTTCTGTTATTCAGGAACCCGGCTGCAGAAGATTATAATGTTGTCCGGGTTCCGGATATCATATTGAATCGTTAATTTTTTATGCCTTTTTTAGCGTTTTTTTATTAATTGGGATTTAATTAATAATTCTTTACTAAAAAAAGTTATAAAAAAGGTCTCAAATTGATTACGCGGAAAAGGTTGAGGCGATGCCTGAGGAGACCCAGGAGTTCATCAAGGCCACCCTCGCGCAACTGAGCGAATGGGTGGCGAGAACACGGTTCAGGGACCACGCGGAGATCCCCAACTTCCTACATGAGCTGGTGGACATCTCCGCTTCCTACCTTCCCCCTTTCTCAACAGTAGAGTTTCTTACAATCCCCACACAACTTCTCCCGTTTTTATGATGTATCGAAAAAGAATATCTTCGTCACCAAACACTGTACACAATGTTTCACCGAAAAGTCGGTCTTCTTCTCCTCCCCTTAAGTGTTGGTAGCCCAGAGGAGACCATCGCCTGAGCGAGAATTTATACTAAACTAGAGCATGATAGAGACCAGGTCTAATGCTTCCAAGGCTATGAGGGGCCTCTGATAACCCACGTGGGGGGAGGGGAACCCTCTCTTTCATGAAGTTCCAGGATCAGCGCTTTTGCTGTTTCGACCGTCTCCCTAGCACTGTCAGGTGTAAGCAGCTCTTCTGCCGTTGTGACTACCACTCCTTCTTCTGTGCGCCGTAACTTCTCGGTTGATATGGGCTTCGCTTTATAATGAGCCACGTAATTCCTCAGGTTAGTCAACCGACGAGCCTTTTTCTTAGCGGCCTCAGTTACCTCGATCCTTTTGTTAGTCGCTAGATATGCAACGCCCGTGATAACATATTCCCATCTGTCTGATATGGGCTTACGGATTCTATTGATCAGCTCGCCTAGTAGTCTTCTGCGTTTATCGTCATGTGTTAGCATCCTATGTTGAAGAATCCAGTTGAAGTAGGCCTCAACAGTTGCATGAGCGAAGATTATCGTGGCTGCTGAATACTTGACACGCTTAAGTCTATCTTGGGCTTTTTCTGCTCGAGCTAGACTCTCAAGGGCAAGCTCATATAACAACGGTTCGAGATCAAACTTGGCTTTTACTTCTACTCCACCTGTAGCTACGATCCGACCCCTGACCTTCTTATTCATGGTATTATGTTCGTTGGGGAAAATAAGAGAGTTGTGGATGTGGAAAGACCCTCGCCAACGATACTGTTAAGTTATTTGACCCAACGATACTGTAAACTCATTGGTTAGTCAAATTTTAGGTTGCTCTAAACCAGATAATTTCTGATGGTTTCAAATCGGTTTTTATTTTTAGGTCTTTCCTCATAGCCAAAATGAGATTCTGAGCATTTTCAATTATTTTGTCGTTTTCTGAGAATAAGTACGCTTTCAGACTTCTTAATACGTCATCTGAGGCATACAACCACAACGGGTTTGTCGATTTATCAAACTCTTTTTTGTACTCAAAAGTGGTTTTTTCTTCTCCTCTCGTGAGAAGTATATGGATGCCTTCTGCCATCTTTCTAACCAATGCTTCGTAGCGTTTTCGCCTGATTCGATATTCTCTTGCTTCTCTTTCTCTTCTTGCAGTATACAAGTTTTGAATTATATATCCAGTAAATCCCACAACGACGCCAAAGACTCCTATAATTGCACTAATGACAATAGGATCTAAACACTTTTGTTCACACTCTATAGGTGATCTATGGGCAGCTCACATAAAGCAATTAGGGTATCTTCGGGGTATACCGGGTTCTGTTAACTTAATATTCCCTTCTAGGTCCTTTATCTTAGGAGGTGATTTGGTGGAAGAAAGGAGATGGGATAAAGAAAGGTTAAAGAAAGCAATGGAAGAGGGCAAAGAAGAATTCATTGAACTAACTATAAAACTCAATGACTTGATAGTGGATTTCTGCATGAGGGCTTTGAAATCGGCTGAAACTAGTAAAGGTGAGCCCCTGAATCCTATTCAGGTTGAACAGATGATCTCGTATGAAATAGGAGCTGTTCTTGAACAAATTTCAGATCCGCATTTTATGAACTTAATTATTGAAAAAGCCAAGTTGAAATATGCCGAAAGACTAGGCGAGGAATAATGAAGCGGCCAAACCGACACTAATCGTTCATTGAGCTGAGTGTATAAATGATTATTTCATCTCGTAATATGTTTTCACTGCATACAATGCATCTTCAACAACTATTCCAATCTTATCATAGACAATATCCTTACATTCGTATAACTCTCTATCTATTGTTGCGAATATAGGCTTGTATCCCTTTTTCTGTTTTAGTTGCATAAGGGAGGCCAGATGTAAAAGGTCTTCTTCATCTTGAAAGTCGCTTTCCCTAATTAGATCCTTTACAGCATTAACTTCTTCAGGTGAGGGATTGATTGGTTCCTCATCTTCTAGATTAAGCTCCTTTTCTGTTCTAAGACTGCTATTCTTTGCTTCGACATAATAATCGTTGAGTTTTGTTACGAGATGTTGGAGGTACTTCATTAATGAGAAACGCCCTCCATGTTGATTTTGCATTTTTATAAATGTTTCAATAGCCCACACTTCCAGAATTTGAATTCGATTCTTTGCTAAATCCCTGGTTTGCGCAAGCATCTTTTCACGAAAGAAGGATTGTATCCCCTTCAAATCATCTTCATTTAGAAAGGCTTTTTCCATTAGATGCCGAACCCCTCCACCCTTCGCCATGCACAGATGGTTCCATAACCCTCTGAGCGCATTGCCACCTGCTTCATTCACCTCGGTCGTAATCTTTGTTCTGATATCTTTTACTGTTGAAAGCAAATAACATTTTACGCCCAACATTTGGATGGCATTCTTAAATATACCACATTTTCTCATGAACACCTGTTGTTCGAAGTCTAATGTAAGAAGAATGTTGACATCTGGGTACATCCGTACGCTCATGAACTTTTCACTTTATAATTTCAAGCAGAACCATATCTCTCCACATTACTCGTGTAGGCTCATCAATGCTGGACATGGACTCAAACATAGTGGGATCTAGTTGAAAGAGATATCGCCGACAAACTTCTAACTTTTGTGTGTATTCAGCATAGAAATCTTTGAACTGGTCGAGGTCGATTTTTTCGAGATTTAAAAACTCAGGCCCCATAACAAACTCTTTAAAATCGGAAGAGTTACACAGTCGTATGAGCATCCATAGTTTAAAATGTGCTTTGAGCATCGCTTGGAACATATCTTGTGTTTGTTCCATTACTTCGAAGTAATTTTTCAAGGCTACACGTCGAGATTTAAGGTGTGCTCGCATGCCTTTAATCATGAATAAATTGTGACGGAAGTATTCCTCTGTAGCCTTCGCACGATACGCGTGAAAGTAAGAAATGGTGTGATTCCCGAGTATAAGATTACTAAACACACTATAAGAAATATCCGATTTCAATGATTGAAGTCCTTCTATTTTGTTTACCTTTAATCCTATCATCGCGATATAATAACTAAGTTTCTTTAGTAACCGAACATAATTCTGAGCGCGAGATGCGTCCAGCGGAAAAGTTGGATAATTCCTTTGGAGGTCAATAATGAGATTTCTAAAATCTTCATTTTCATTCAAGTACTTTTTTAACGATTTCATTAAAAAATTGTGCAATTGATTCTTATCGAAATTTTTTGGCAACCTCATTTCGTCTAAAGATTCAGAGAAAAATCTATTCATTGAGTTGTAGTAAGGAAGTAACTGTTTCTCTTTTATCCATCGTGGTTCGATTTCTTTAATCTCTCTAAGACTTTTGTATTCCAATGATGCTATTGCGGTGGCTGGATGCTCAAACATGATAGACATACTATATCACCTCATGTTATTGTATTTTATGCTACCTCATTTTTCACCGGTCGAAGACGGCGGAAGGCGGTAAAACTGTTAGTGGACCCATGACCGGTGTTTCTTGTTTAATCCCACCTGAGTTTATAAATATTTTGCTGTTTATAAATTTTGTTCCAGAAATAAGATTTTCACTAACTTTGGAAATCGGTCCCCCAGGTCTTTGTAAACGGCTTCGGAATGAACTCTTCAACTTATTTAGCCTTCAAGATTTGTAATAATTAAAATTTATTAGAAAGACCCGTCACCTTGTCGTTTGGGTGGAGGCAAAGGGAGCATAGGTTTTTAAGGGATTTTCTCCTCCCACGAGCCTACACTTCCTTCTCCACCCTAGCAGTTGTTTGTGGTGATCAGATCGTATCTCTTTATTCTATTTTTGTATTATATTATTCATGTTGAAAAATATTATAAAGAGAGAAAGGAAGAAGAAAATAGTACCCAATTAATGGAGGGAGGAAAATTGAAGTTGAGACAATATGCCGCTGTTTTTGCCGTTATGGTGTTTCTATCGGTATTCTTCCTGATACCTCCAGCAACCTACGTATCTGAGCAAACAGTTGCCAATTGTGAACTCAAGGGCTGCTCACACGTGATAATTGGCAAAGATGCTACAGCAGATGGCAGTGTAATGCATTACCACACAGAAGACTTAGGATCAAATGTTTGTGCGCACCTTCACTTCTATCCAAGAATGACACACGAGCCGGGAGAAGTTATCCATTTTACATGGGAAGACGTACCTCAGGTATCGGTCACCTACGCTTACTCTGCCAATGAGGCATACGCCTACGAGGTGTATCTGGGACTTCACTTCGACGGCATGAATGAGTACGGGGTTTCCATGGGCTGCAACTCCATAAGCTCAAAGGTACCATCCTTGCCACCAGAAACTGGACTTACGCTTTCCGAGGTCATTCAACTTGTTTTCGAGAGATCGAAAACAGCACGCGAAGCTGTGGATGTTATCGCTTGGGTGGTTGAAACATACGGTGTGTCGGTATGGGGAGATTGTTCATATCTGGTCGCAGATGCAGACGAGGGTTGGCTCGTTGAAGTCGCAAAAACTCATTGGGTCGCATTAAGGTGCCCCGACGATGGAGCCATCTTCTACGCAAACCAGATGCAGATCGAGACGGAGTGGGACTTGGCGTGCGATGACCTGATTGACTACGCCATAGCAATGGATTGGTATGACCCAGACTCTGGACCATTCAACTTCAGAGAGGCATATGGAAGAAATCTTGGGAGGCCATATAATGTGATGCGGGAAGAACGGCAGAGGGATTTACTGGAGCCTAAGCTTGGCTCAATCACCGTTCAAGATTTAATGAGCGTAATAAGAGACCATTACGAGGGAACTCCATACTACCACTACCCACCACATGTTGGTAACCCTTACCGCACTATTTGTATCTCACGAACGCAAGCACCTTTTGTATGGCACTTGAGAAACGATATGCCCGTAGACATCGGATGCGTAATGTGGTATGCTATGTCCAGTCCTTGCACAACTGTTTTCACACCAATCTATGCAGGACACATGGAAGATTTCCCAGTGGAATATTCATTGGGGCAGGACACGTTTGATCCGGAGTCTGCATGGTGGACCTTCGAACAGATTCAGCGCATGACAGACAAAGACTACGCCGGCACAATTGGACAAATAAGAAAGGTATGGGATCAGTGTGAGAGTCAAGAATTCAAACAAACAGCCCAGCTCGAAAAAACTGCACTGATACAATGGGTGAGTGGCCATAAGGAGCAAGCGCAAAAACTACTAACGGAATATACGAACACGCAGTTGCATGCCCATTTCCTAAAAGCAAGAGCGCTACTCAAGTGGGTATCACTAAAAGTGGCCGTGCCCGCGTAGATGCAACCAACTCCACCCTCAATCCCCCCATTTTTTGGTACCGAACCTAGCGAATCATTCCTCAATAACCTGCAAATAAGCCATAATATTAATGAAGTGGCCCAAACCGACACTAGCTTATCGTTTCTTCCTTCTAGTCTAGGGGGTTATGCCCGCGCTCCAACTTTCATGACCGCTTCAACTAAGTGTAAAGGTATCCATTCAATATCCATCTTAAATTGCTTAACTTTACCTTCCTGCGTGCGCGCAAGATCCTTAACTCTAAGAATGCAAGGAATACCACGCATGTCTTTTGTGTGTTTTATCAACTGCTCTATATATTCTGCGCTTTGTATCAGCTCTGGTAAATCATCCTCAATAAGGGTGAGATTAATCCTTTCGAGGCACTTCATCATTTCAGTAACATGCGGGTTAATCTCAAACTTGAGAGGAAGCTTCTGGATTTCCTTTTTGAGTTGACTGCCCCACTGGTCGAATTTGTTTAACAGCTCATCCCGGTTGAACTTTACTGCTAAGGAACGACGAACCGTCTTTGAAAGTGGATCGACTTCCTCTGAATGAAGTGTTAACGCTCCAAGGGGCATTCCACAATGTTGGGCATAGTCCCTCAGTTTATAGAGGAACCTATATGAAAAATTGTTGTCATAGGCATAGGAGCAAGCATCCCTAAAATGTCTGACCCTCTGGGAATCCTTTCCATATCGTCTTTTGAGATTAGTCTCGGAATGGTCTAAGAAAGCACGGATTGCCGATAGATAGTTGAGTATATGTCTATTTATGTCTAGAGCCATTCTCTCAACTCGAATAGGCCAACCCCTTCTGGGGTCTTTGGCATATGCCTCAAAGTATCGCTTTAATAGGTTCTGGTAGTCAGCGTAATTCAAACGCACAATCATGAAGAGTTGCCGGTCACTACTAAAACGTATGAGGCGTGTAGCAGCTTTCTTGTATTCTTCATACTCTGTATCAGTTAGCTGTCGGACTTCTTCAATTTTACCCTTACTCACAAGTCCTAGCAGTGGATTCATTTTTCCTTCACTATGATAAAAACAAAGGCGACTTCTAACTCTTTCTCTGTTAGGTACCCTTTTCTAGGCTGTCAATGAACTGACCGCCTCTTTATAAACAGCTTGCTAGTGGTTTTCCTTCCAAAAGCGTCCCCGGGGACGGTTTTCTTGACCTCGTTCGGATTCCGAATCAAATAATAAAAAAATGGAAACTATTCGACGAGATAACTCAGTTTGACCCTCTTGATCGTATTCCTTTCCCGATTTACCAACTTGGGATAGCAATGTTGCGACCCTAGTTCGATCCATTTAATAAAATGTTATGTTTTCGCCCTTATTTATTAAAAGAATTAATAATTAAAGCCCAATTAAAAAAATGGAGATTGAAATGAGGCGCAATGCTTAAATAGGCGAAGAATCAAGTGTCTTGTGGAGGTGGTTGACGTGGGCGCGGAAAAGTTTAAGAAAATATGGGTTTCCGGCGAGGTCTACGAGGAAGCGGAGGAAATCGCCAAGAGGAAGGGAATGACGGTTGACGAATTCGTGCTGGAAGCCGTCAAAGAGAAAGTAGGGGAGACAAGCACATGAACGCTCGAAAAAATTTGAACTGAAAGGCACAGGCTGGGCCATCTGTCGTTACTGTAATTTTAGGCACGGCGATGGAGTCACTAGATAACTTGCTTCTTGAGAAAAAAGGCTAAACAAGACCGACAATTTTTCGGTATTTCTGTCTTCTTTTTGCTTTCTCTTCGGGAGGCTCAGAGTTATACTTATCCTCATCCATTAGGAACTCTTCTTTAAGCGCGTAACATTCAGCCTCAAGCCAAAGAAGCTCTCTTTCCTTTCGTTCCGCCCGTCTCTCAAGCCAATCAAAAAAGCCTGAAACGACACGAGAAAACTTAAACTTTTCTTTGCACCATGCGATACTGAATTTTTCTGGAGGGGGATAAGGAATATTAGTGACGTGACATTTTAATGCTTTTAAAACAACTCTTTTTCCGTTTTCTCCGACAAAATTCTTTTCCAAGAAAGGCAGAACCTTTTCTTTCTCTTCTGCACTTCCCCAAACAATACCTACCTTTCGGTTTGGGGATATCTGAACGCTAATTTTTCTTGGTGGAACGTAGAACGTGATGATACCTTTTTTCATCTCAACGGAACTGAAGCGGTTACATAAGTTTTCGTAAGTTGCTTCATAATCGAGGTTCTCAGCCATATAGAATGTCTGAAACTTCACTTGTTTCCACCACAAAATAGGACCCATCACGATATAAATGTGTTACGTTAGTGCACCCCGTCACATAGCGTGTTATGGGGGAAGAGCTCCGAGCCAACTGGGCTATGAGTTGGAGACGCCTCGAGCGGGCTATAGGATTTTGGTGGTGAATGAGCATAAAGGATCGGGGAGGTTCCGATCCATCCCATCTTATTTTTTCATTGCTCATTGGTACGCCCAGTGGGCGAATCGGATAGGAGGGAGATTTGAATGGCAACTACAGTTAACGTGCGGGTTTCACCTGAAGATAAGGAACTTCTGAAAAAGGTTTGCGAAAACAGAGGAGAGGACATCAGCGACTTCGTGAGGAGAGCCGTTAAGATGGAGCTTGCGCGACTGTCATTTTTGAATGATGAGGAAAAGAAGGCCCTCGGCATTAAGGAGGCTTCAGTCAGATGAAACGGCATCGAGGCAAAAACGGCCATGTTTGGTTCCACCGCAGGGAGCGTTTTGGGACGTGGATGTGGGAGGGGGGAGATAGCTATGGGGAGCGAAGAGGAAACGCTTGAGATTTTGGCAGACATAGGAGACGCATTGGAAGCCCTGGGCGTACAAATCAAACAACGGATCCGAAAGAAGGTTGAAGTCGGGTGGGACCCGAATAAAGTGAAATGGGAGCAAGCGGAAGGCGCAAGCGGACTCTACGAACGTAGCGAGGACGTGAATAACAAGGAATTTAAGGAGATGGTCAAAGACTTGGCGGGTCACGGCGGCCGATTGACGAGAGAGGGGTACTTTTATTGGCTTTTCGAGAACGGAGCCACGGTTGGACGCAAAAGGCGAGGAAAACGCGAGGCTAAACGCGCTGAAGCCGATATCGAGACCGTCAAATCAAAGTTTCCGTCAGACCTCGCTGGGCTACTGGTCTTTGAAGCCACGGGCGACTACTACGTCATGAAGCCAAAGGAATATCTAGGCGCCGAGAACTTTTCGAAAATCGCTTCTATCGTGCGTGGAGAGGGCGGAGAATACATCAGCGCCGGAAAAGGATCGCATTTTCGTATCCCAAGGAAGTAAGAGCCCATGGGAAATCAAGTTGAGCGTCTCAAAAAGTTAGAGGAAGCCCTTTTGCGGGTTTCTAAGGAGGCCTGGGCTTCCCATGGCTTAGCTTGGCTTCCCATAATCTGTTCCGTCTGCAACGGCATCGTTTCACAGAAAATGGCGTCAAACCGCTTAGTATGTCTTGGATGTAACCGTGAGTTTGAACTCAAACAGGTTTAGATGAAGGGATATTTTTGAGTGAGCAAACTAGGCAATGTCCCTCTTGCTTAGCTCAGAACCCAGTTGACGCCTTAAAATGCGAGAAGTGTGGAGAGGAGTTTCGAGAAGTCCCCTACATTTTGATTCCTTGCCAGCTCTCCGGCAAGTTCAAGGACTACTCAGTGAAGGTGGAGGGAATCGTCACATCGAGGACTCTACCCCTAAAGAAGATTGTGGAAAGCGTCTGGACTTGTCCGATCTGTGGCGCGGAATACAAGCTGGAACATGATGCCTTCGACCCGTTTGATTGTCCCTCTTCTAGCCGGAGACCGATCTGCACGTGCGTACAGAGCGGGGTTCGAACTGGTTTAGACAAGACTAGGGGCCGCTACGTGGACTTCGCCAAGATCAAGATCCGAGACCCTTTCGAGCGTGTGAAAGGTCTGCCGGGTGAAACCATGGTTCATTTGATTGGGGAAAACGCTATGTTGGGAAAGTGTAATCCCGGCGAGAAGTTACTGGCCATCGGCAAGTACCAGATCAAGGCGATGTTTAAAACGGGGCTGGCGCGGCATTATGTTGCTGCCACGGAAATTCAGGGAGCGTCCCGAGAGCTAATCATCAATCCAGAAGATGAACGGCAGATCCATGAATGGTTCCAGAAAGTCGGGTTAGACGGAGTCAACAGCCTTCTGTTCCCCAGGGTTTATGGTCACGATGACATTAAGGAAAGTATTGCGTCTTGGTTAACGAGCTTCGGGTCCTATGTAGTTGGGTCAGAGGGTTTGCGACCACACTGGCTTCGGGTTCTATTAATCGGGGATCCTGGCACCATCAAGACTATTGCCTTTAATCGTTTGCGCTTTCTCTTTGAACGATACGGCCTACTAACGAAGACCACTGGCACTGGTGCCACTGACATCGGGTTAACGGCAGCTGTTGCCAAGGATGAGGATGGACAATGGAGTTTGATCGCGGGACCCTTCGTCTTAATGAATGATAGGGGCTTGTTGATTGATGAACTTGATAAGGCAAAAAAGGAGTTTCCGACCTTAACGGCGGCGATGGAAGGAGAGGTCCCCATCAGTAAAGCTGGAATCACCACGGTTTTGCCGAGTAGAACAGCGGTCCTCGCGGCGCAGAACCCAACATCCGGCTCCTACATCAATCCAAACTTGCGCCTAGTGGACCAAGTTCAGTTGCCTCTCGTCGTCATCGACAGATTTGACCTCATCTTTCCTTTGATGGACCAGCCATCCCCTGAAACCGATGAGGTGATTGCTGAGTACGTGATCACGCGCACCCTAAAACCAGAGGAGGAAGAGGAAACTCAAGAGGACGCCATTCTAGCCAAATACTTTTGCCTAGCGAACGCCTACTTTAAACAGACCCACATCTCTGCAAACCTACACAGAAAGATTCGAGCGAATTATCTTGAGCTGCGAAGGGAGAAGGAGGTTCCGCCGGATATTCTCGACAAGTATGGCCGGCCTATTCCCGCCGTCACCGCCCGAGCTGTGGAAGTTCTAGTGAAACTTGCGAAAGCATACGCCGGAAGAAACCTGAGGATAGAGGTGAATGATGAGGACATCGATAAGGCCTTCGACTTGTACCAAAAGTCCTTGAGGAGTAGCCTCTTCGACCCAGTGAGTGGCAAGATCAAGCCTCTACATGAAACAATGGAAACAAAACGAGTGGATATCCTGTTTCAAGTTTTGGATGAAACGCCGAAAACAGCCGAGGAATTGTGGGAAAAAGCTAAGACGACACCGACGCTAGATCCAGAGACATTCTATCATTTGCTGGGTTCTTCCGGGAAGATACGGGAAAATTGGAAGCTGCGAAAGGCGATAGAGGAATTGAGGACTCGGGCTAACGTGGAGGTTTTGGAGGGCAAACCGGAACGTTATCGACTCGAGATGGAAGAGGAAGATCTAACCGATATTCAGCGCGTTTGCAAAGCAATCTTAGACTTAATTCACGAGCTTCAAGGTGACCGTGGCGCCAGTAAGATCGAGATTATGGACCGCATGGAGCAGTTGGGAGTGGAACGCTCTGAAACCGCCCGCCACTTAAACGACCTAAAGGAGGAGGGAACCATCTATGAAGTTGACATGGAACACGTCAGAACCACTCGAATGTGATGAATGTGAGGGATGTGAGGTGCAACTATATAGGGCTAATTTTTTGTTGAAAGTGAAAGTAAAAAATTTCACCCTATGTAGTCACGCATCACATTCATCACATCCATCACATCCGATTCCTTTCACCCCTCAAATCAACACCTTCCTAAGAGAATGGTTTGGCATCCACGGTGGCCGAGAGATTTTCCAGCCAACCCCAAAAGACCGCGTATTCATTGAAAAAGCCGAGGATTTAGCCTCCTACCTAGAAGTTTGTAGGAGCCTTGAAGCCCCAGCTTGGATGAGCGTTCAACCTTACCAAGAGAGAGATGTGATTTTTGGCCTCGAGAAGCTTTTCTTTGATTTCGATTGCGAAACCGACTTAGAGAAGGCTTGGAGCGACGCTTATGACTTCGCCTCAAAACTCATTAAGTATTATGGAATAAAACCTCTCCTAGTTTTCTCAGGCCAAAAAGGCTATCACCTTTACGTCTTCTTATGGAGTACGGTTCAGTTTCAAGTTCATAGACAAGAAACGGCTAAGGAAATCTATTCGAGGCTTCAAGAAAAGCTTCTAAAGGGACTAGTCTATGAAACGTTGGATCGTCAAGTGATAGGGGACATTAAGCGCCTAGCGAGAATCCCCTACTCGATCCATGAGAAAACAGGTCAAACATGCCAACCCCTCACGCTAGATCGCCAACCTTTGTGGTTGGGTCCCAACGATCTTGATGTACTCCGTAAGCATGGCATATACCGCGAGTTTTTCGAGAAAGTCTGCAAGGAAGCGGGAGCTAAAAAGAAGGTAAAGGCAAGACATGAGTTCAAACACCTCAGCCTCAACAAGCCGGCCTCCACAATCCGGCCATGCATCGAAAACGCGGTGACTCACCCCCTTGACGAAAAACAGGGTCACCTAATGAGGCTTGCAGTTGCGCGCGAGTACTTGAACGCGGGTTTCCAAACCGACGATGTGGTAGCGCTTTTCAAGAATCAGCTTGACTTCGACGCAGAGAAAAGCCGATACTACGTTGAATACGCTAGACGTAACAGATGCAAACCGTTTCGTTGCTCCAAGATCGAAAGTCTCGGTTACTGTCTCTATGAAACTTGTCCCATTTTCAAAAAGAGAGGAGGAAAGAAAGAGTGCCTGAAAAGAAACCGCTTTCAGTTGCCTACGATGGAGTAGTATATGAGGTTAAGGCTCTCACTAAAGTTATTTCTGATGTCTCATCTAACCAACTGGCAATGGTTGTTAGAGACCCCGGTAAAACCGAAAACGAGATCATGCTTGTAACCCTGTTCCAATTCATTGAAGGCTTTGAAAGGCGAGAAGGGGAATTTGTCGAACTTAAAGGCCCCATTATATTGATGTCAGTAAAAGACTGGGTTGATTCATTTCAAGTTAGGAAGTGAGTGTATGCCTAGAGCCTTGACAAGTCGTGAACGGATTTATTTGGAGATGCTGATAGCACGTAACGCTGGATTGTTAGAAAGAAAAGACCTTCCTGAGAGTGAAAGGGAAGGTTTATGGTGTAGCCCATTTCAAAAACCAGCCACCGCTAAGGAGAGGAAAACGCGAGAGAGAATACGCAAGAAAGCCCTTATGATGGCTGCCGATTTAAGTAATATTTTCCAAGCGGGGTTATTTCCCAAGAACCGGAAAGACGAATGTACAAGTCCAGAAAAATTAGTGAGAGACTTCTCTAGTCTTGCAGCGTTGAGGCAGGTTACACAGTACTGTGCGAAACGTGACAACCAACCTGTCACAAAGGAAGTGATTTGATGGTGAATCGGAAAAGGGGTGATTGCAAGTTTTTCCTACCTTACTCCAAGGTTTGTAGCGCACCATCAGAATATGAGAGTCCACCCGCCCCAGCCATTTCATGCATTCACCCTAAAGACCCGAGCAAGTGTCCAGTTAAGGAATACTATGCGGATCCGGGTCCCTACGTTCTCGGTGAAAACATCTCATTACGTGAGTTTCTTCAGAGGAAGCGGAGTGAGGCTTGATGGTGAAAGCCAAGACAAACCGATCACAAATTAGACCCGTTGGGGACGTTGAAAGGGTAAGACTTTGTCTACATGAGAAAAACGTTGACCGCTACGAATTCCGTTGTTCCCCCAGTTTGGCTCGTTTGTTGCGTGAAAGGGGGCCGGAATGGGTCCGAGAGGCCCTATTAGAGAAGTTGAGGCAAGAAAAATGAATCAAGCGAGGGCCCTCATTATAAAGGATGATCGAGGCAAGTTCAAGGATCTAGGTGACGTTCTAGCGGTAGCGAGGACCCTAGGCCAAAAAGTTTTCAAAACCCATGAAAACGTATCCGTGAAACGGATTTGGCATGACCCCGAGTATGGTTATGTCGTCATTGTGGAAGGACCACAAGGCTGTACAGAACGCCTCGATGTAAGGCATGGGAAACAAGAGGAGAAATGAGCGAGAAAGAAGAGGAATATGTGAGGATTCCGAAAAGCCTTTTGAACGAGTGGATTCAGCGTTTGAAGTCCATAGAGGAGAGACTTCGGGAAGGCTTGAAAAAGGGAGAAGTTTAACCCTTCTTCCCCACCCTTCTTAAAACATCCTCCATCTGTTTCTTTAAGGTACTCACTTCCTCTGCTAGACCTCGAGACGAGCCCAGTTCCTTCTGTAATCTTTCAATCTCCTCATCTTTTCGTTTGCTGTTTAACAGGAGACGCTCAACCTGGTTTTCTAATGCTTCAACGCGGCTTCTCTGTTCCGCTGTTTCCGTGATGGCTAAATATTGATAATTCCGCTGGTAGGCTTCCTTAAGCATTTCAATCTCCGGCTTGCTATACGATTCCTCGACACCCCTCAGCTTGTGACCCATCATTCGCATAATCCAGTTTCGATTCATACCACTACTTTCAAGGCTTGTCTGAAAGAACCTTCTTAACGCGTGGGCACTGAAGCCCTCTTCCCAAACACTTGCTCGTATGGCGGCCTTCCGAACGATGACGCTGATGGCGTGAGGAGTCAAATGACGGATTTTAGGCTCCTTCAAGGTTTTCAAGAACTTGCCGTAGCTTCTGAACACTGGAGACTCCAACGTGAGCTCTTCCGGCGGTATGCCACCTTTCACCTCGTATCGACCATACCTCCGAATCTTCAGTTCTGGAGACCCCTGCAACCTGATGCGGAGGGTGCTCCGCAAAGCGTCGAGGGCCTCCCTACCCATGAACGTCACCGTCTCAACACCCGTCTTCCGTCTCTTAGTTATGATCGGAACTGGTGGCTCAACGGTGAAGATTTCTCCGGCATCCTTGACGCCTAGGTTCTTCAGCTTCAGCTTGGCTACATCGGATTCCCCAAGTCCGGTATCTTTTATGAACAAGATGATTGCTCGGTCTCGCGGTTGGCTGAGTTCAACCATTCTTTGTATGTCCTCTTTGCTTGCGGCTTTGCTGCCCTCCGTGACGCTTTCGGTTCCGGGGCCGTCTCCACGAAAGAACATTAACTCCTGATAGTTTCGCTTGTAGAAGTTCCTTATCGCCGAGAAGTATGTTCTCCGCGCGTTCGGAGCCAACCCCTCATCCGCTAGAGTTTTAAGGAACCCCTTCACATACATTTCTGCTCGGTGCCGAATCTTGGGGTCCTCGCTCTTTATATCCTCCTTACGCTCCGCTATTAGCTCATCCGGAGTCTTGCCCAGCCACTCACAGAACTTCCGCAGCCTAAGCTCCCACTGGTACTTCGTTGATTCAGATCCCTGCAACGAATCCATCCAATACCTGACCGACTCAAAACTTTCAAACTCTTCTTTATCCACGTTTCCCCACCTCCACCGTTCTTTACCCTATAATATGAAATCAGAGAATATAAATCTTGTGCTATATCGCAACAAAAGTTACAAGTTTCAAGCCATCATCTTCGAGGAGAAGTCTCCAAAGGGAGAAATAGAGCAAAAAGAGCTGTATGGGAAATAGTTCCATGCGGATTCAATTCTCCCCATGCGGAATAGGCTTGGGCCATGT
>Ga0315310_10000860_pt1 | contig 19159 bp, 25 predicted proteins | sample TDP5_MG_FD_203630 | JGI IMG/M metagenome (GOLD analysis project Ga0315310, IMG submission 203630) | Freshwater sediment microbial communities from Lake Towuti, South Sulawesi, Indonesia - TDP5 | ecosystem: Environmental > Aquatic > Freshwater > Lake > Sediment | place: Indonesia: South Sulawesi... | reverse complement strand
TCTTTTTTGGGTTGTATGACTTTACACAGAAAACGTTTCAGTCCACACATACAAAGACTACTACAAAAACCTTAAAGATCATGGATTCACTATAACTATACTAAACTCATGCTACGCCAAAGAACCAGTCATTACACCACGAGGTATAGGATTCTTAAAAAAGACACTTCTCCACCTCATCTTCACTCTACGGCACATTCTCTGCATACTCATAACAAGCATTCATTCCTCCACAAACGGGACCGACCTACCAATCCTAGCCTATAAGAAAACAGAACCCGCCCACAACGATCAAACAAAAACTCCAAAAATCCCAAGCACTAACATACACAATGGTTGAAGTGCCAAACGACACAAACACTCGGACTTAACTTAAAATCAAGGTGAAAAAAGAGTGCGCCGCCCTACCAAGATGAGTTCAAACATTCTTTGATTGCTGAAATACTTTGTGTTTACATTCGTAGAGAGTATTTAAGTTTGACCAACCCATCCAGTATTAAAATGAATAGCCTCTTGCATTAAGGTGATAAGATGCAACTAAAAGAAGGAATCAAAGAGGTCTTAAAGGCACACGAAGAGATACTAGTGGCCTATCTCTACGGCTCAACAGTTAAGGGCTACGAGGGGAAAAGAAGTGACATAGATGTGGGTTTGCTCCTAAAGGAGGACTTTAAGGCAGAGGCGCTGTACCCAGCTCGGATCGCTAGAGAGATAAAGGAGAAATGCAGCCTTGATCAAGAGGTAGACGTGAGGATTCTAGACGAGAGACCTTACCGCTTCCTCCACCAAGTAATCAGAGAAGGAGAGATCATCCTATCCAAAGATGAGAGGGAAAGGGTGAGATTTGAGACATCTGTTATAGACAGATACATCGATTTCAAACCCTTCTACGAACAGTACGATGAAAAGAGGAGAGAGAGGCTGCTAGCATGAGCCTAGAGAGGGAGATAATAGAAGGAAAGTTCGACATCATCGACCGCAACCTTAGGTTTCTGGACGAAATCAAGACCCTAAGCCCAGACAAATTCGTAGAGAGCTATAAAGACATCCAAGCCGCAAAAGTATTCCCTCTTAGAAATCATGGAAGCCTGCATCGACATCGCCAACTACATCATCTCCGTGAAGGGCTTTAGAAGGGCCGAGGAGTACAGCGAGATGTTCAAAGTTCTCAAAGAGGAAGGAGTCATAGGAAAAGAACTCGCCACAAAGCTGGAAGACATGGCTAGATTCAGGAACCTCTTGGTCCACGGGTATGGAGAGGTCGACAACAGAGGGGTCCTAGAAATAATCAAACACAACCTCAAAGACATCGAAGAATTTGAAAAGGAGATCGAAAAGTTCATCAGAGAAAAGTAAGAGCCCACCTATGGAAAAGCCCGATTCTTATGTTTCATTCGTGCCCTAGCCCAGACAGATAGCAAAAAGGATAAGATCCTTTCCTTCCTCAAAAGTTTGAGAAATTTAGCTGGCAATTGTTCCAAGCAAAGAACTATTAACACGCCCAAACCTCAATAATGTAGCGCTTTTCAATAATTCCTTTAAAGTTAATAGCAAGTGTCAAAGCTGAGTAAAACAAAGGTTGAGAGCTGCAAAAATAGCAAACATTAATAGAGGGATAGACTCAGAAAACATGACTAAGCAAGCGTAAAAGAGGTCTGAACAACGCAGAAGACTAAAATGAATCATCCCTACGTTGAAACAGACGAGAAGATCTGCAGCGGCTCCCCAGTGATAAAAGGAACCAGAACGAGAGTCATCGATATAGCAATTGAATACGAATACCTCAACCGCACACCCGACGAGATAATCAGCGCTCATCCCCATCTTAGACTGGAGCAGGTACACGACGCCCTATCCTACTACTACGAAAACAGAGACGAGCTGGACGAAAAGATCAAAAATGACAAGCAGTTTATCCAAGAGCTTTCAAAGAGCCTGGGAACGGGATAGAAATTAACCAAACGCATCAAAATCTACGCGGACGAAAGCGTTAACATCGCCATAGTCGAAGGTTCAAAAAGACGCGGCGTGGAAGCATTTTCGGCGAAAGACATAGGCAAACTAGGCTTAACCGAAGAACAACAGATTAAAGTCGCCACAGCAAACCAAGCGCTAATATTCACGCACGACGTAGATTTCTACGCATGGCAACCCAAAGAGAGCACCCACGCATAATCTACGTTCACCAACAAAAGCTAAGCGTGGGAGAGTATACAAAGCGACTGAGAACCATAGCTCAAACCAGATCCCCTAAAGAAATGCTAGACGAGTCCACTCAGTGAAGATCAATATATCACCAAAGTATTCTAGTTGAGGGATGTCTACAAAGACAGAGACTATGAACAATTTAGCAAACAAATATCAGATAAACTTTATATTCTGGATTATCCAAATAATCCTGGTGATCTCTTGGCAACAATCCTCGTAAAAAATCTGCCTCAAGATTTGCTGAAGGAGCTCAAAAGGCTGAAGGTTGAACTGGGCTGTAGGACATGGGCCGAACTCCTAGCCAAGCTTGTCGAGTCAGAAAAGTCAATTTCACTGAGCGAAGAAAAATTCAATGAGATGAAAAATGGGGTCCAAGGTTTTCTAAAGCTTAGGAGCATCGTCTCAAGCAAATGGACCGGCCATCCCGCTGTGCTTGAGGAAACAAGAAGGTCAAGGAATCATGAAGCAGAGTAGTCGCATATTGACTCTAGACTCCAATGTCCTAATAGCTGCTCTAAAAGAGGATGAATTCTACAGCAAGAGATGCTCCGAAACACTCGGCAAGGTGCCGGATGCCTTTATATTGTCGGAGCCCAGCATTGTCTACCAGGAAGTTTGCGGGACTCTAGCAAGAAGGGTTGGAGCAGATGTAGCCGATAACGCGAAAAAACAGCTTGACCTAATCATCCATCCAAGGCTTTTGGCTAATTGTAACAAGGCTTTCTGCCTCTCGGCATACCCTCTCTGCTCCGAATATAACGTCTATGCCATAGATGCAATGTACCTCAAAGTGGCATTAGACAATCATGCAACCTTGGTGTCCTTGGACAAAGAAGACTTCATAGATAAAGTGAATTCCAGAACGCCGAATATTGAAGCATACCATATGTCTGAGTTTCCATACTGACCGCACTAGCTTAATCTAGTATTTGTATAGGAGAGAGAGGAGGCACGCAGTCAAGCAACTTTTTTACCTGGTTGCTCTTTCAGCGCTCCCATCTCTCTCTAGCCCCACAAGAACCGTGTTATATCCTTTCCTCCTCAGTTTCTCCAAGGTTATGGCTAACGCGTCCGCGTCATGACTCCAAGAAGAAACAACGGTTATTATGGCTGGCGCCGGCGTGCTCTCAGCCGTTTTTCCCAACGCTTGACTCGCCGGATGATCCTTCGCAGCCTCTTGTATGGCCTCATACTCTAGACGTAGAATGTCGGCAAGGTTCTGGGCTGACTCGGTTTCCACCAGCTCAAGCTGATCTATAGACCTTCTAAGCCTCTGAACCTCAGGTGATTCTAAAGTCTTCTTCAAAGGCTTGACCAGCGTGACGCTTCGTGTAAGCCTTAAAGCTTTCTTAACTATCTCTCTCGGATTAGCAGGAGGAGTCACTGAAAGAACCTCCTTATAATTATAAGCTGCTAAAGCCGTAGGCACAGCTTCCCTAGCCAAGGTTAAAGCCGACATCACAAGATTATACGCAAGTCTATCGGCTTCATCGAGATCCTTCGCCGTGAGGTTCACAGCAATTATTCCGTGCTGCCCATGAGCCCCAACAAACTCCTTAACGATGAGCTCCCCAAGCTTGAACGTATGCTTCCAATCCACATCCCTCAACCTGTCACCATACTGGTACAGGCGACTACCATAATACTCCACGCCCCGCTTTACAGCCCCAAGAGCCCTCAAAGGAGGAATCGCGGCTGCTGGAGCAGTTCCAGGCGCTGTCTGCTCAAGGTACTTCCTAGCAAGCCACTCAGCATACCTAGCCCTAGGGATTATATGCAACTCAACAAGCTCCAAGGTTTGGCTTACCTGAGTCAACCCCCAAGGGTCAATGGCTGAAGCTTGAAGCTGAAGCTTTGAGGGACCAGCCAAAGGAGGAGTGATATCCAAATCTATTTCCCTCTCCCCTTCCGCTACTAACATGAACCTTGAAGGTTCAACACGAACCCAAGAAAACGGAGTTTCCAACAGAACATATAACGGCATTCCGTCCTTCGCTTTAAGCGTCACAAGCATCTTAACCGTATCGCCAACAACGACTCTGCACCACGTCTTAGACACCTCCAGCGGCATCCTAGGAATCTTGTAAAGAACATATGCCAAAACAACCGCAAGAAAGCCAGCTAAAACAATAGCCGTTAACATCAACGTCTGATTCAGCAACACAATTGATGAAATAAACACGAGGAGCAATGCGGCTGCAAGGGCCTTTGACACAGTTGTAGCTTTTCTCCCACCTCTCAAATGACTAGAAAACTGATTAAACGCGTTTTCCCGCAGGCTCTGATCTAGAAGAGGCACAGCCGGAATCACCAAGAACACTGAAAACAGCTTTCCAGCCGAAGGCTCTAAAGCTAACGGCGCAAGGAAGAGGCCACAAACAACCAGAGCCAAACTCAACTCAATTCTCGGAGGCTTATAAACCGAGTATATCTGCAGTATCAGCAAGATCAAGGCTACGATGGAGTATGGAGGCGCAGAAATCAACATCGCCGCCAAAAGAACCAACATTAGATATGCTTTAGCAACTGTCTTGAGATCTAAAGAAATCATTCAGGCGTCATCTGTTACTTTTAACATTACTATATCTTGGGAACGGGAACCTCTTTCAACACCCTCTCAACTACGACTCTCGAGGTTACATCCTCAATTTCCGCCTCAGGCTTCACACGTATTCTATGTTCAAAAGCTTGAAGAGTAAGCTTCTTCACATCATCCGGTATCACGTAATCCCTTTCCTGCAAACACGCTAGGGCTCTTGACCCTTTATAGAGAGATATACTCGCTCTTGGACTTGGACCTATCAGAACATCGGGGTCTTGGCGTGCACGATTCACCAGTGAAATCATATAGTCTCTAACCTTCTCCGATACATACGTCTTCTTCGCGATTTGTTGGAGCCCCAAAACTTCGTCAAGTGTCGTAACCGCCTTCACATCCGACTCTTCAATATAATCTATTCTCTCAAGGACTCGATCCTCTTCCTCTTTACCGGGATATTCACTCCAAGCCCTGAACATGAACCTGTCAAGTTGAACCTCCGCAAGGGGATATGTCCCTTCATACCCGTACGGTAGTTGGCTAGCTATAACCATAAACGGCTTAGGTAAGGGATGAGTTCTCCCCTCTATCGTAACCTGTCCCTCCTGCATCGCTTCGATGAGCGCCGCTTGAGTGCGAGGAGTCGACCTGTTTAACTCGTCAGTTAAAACTATGTTCGCGAAGACAGGTCCAAGGACGAACCTCGACCTCCCACTCGGCGTGTAAATGTAAAATCCTGTCACGTCCGCCGGCAACATATCCGGCGTGAACTGTACCCTCTTAAATTCTCCACCGATAGCCTTTGCGAAGGTCTTTGCCAGTAGAGTCTTAGCGGTCCCGGTCAAGCCCTCTATCAGAACATGCCCCCCGCAGAGTAGGGCCACGATAAGGATCTCTTTTATGTCCTCCTTGCCAACCACAACCTTCGATACTTCGCCTAAGATTTTCTGCGGAATATCAATCATACTCTTAACATTCTCATTCAATGCTCATTCACCCTTCCTTCGCCATATTGGAGCTAATGTCAATATCAATATTACCGTTATTAATCCTAACATTCCTGCAGGAGAGGAAACGACATTGTAGACTTCTATAATGTCTTCTTTAGCCTCGTCCAACCGCGTCTTGGAAAGGTGTGACTGGTCAACATAAACCTTCAAGTTTGAGCCTCGAAGATTCAAGATGTCTCTAATGAATTCAGTGTTGTCATCTATGTTGATCATGCTGTTGATCAGTATGCTTGGATCTGATATGGCGACGACGTCTCCCTCACCTATCTGGATGTAGGCGGCTATCGGTAAGGGTCCTCTAGGTTCATCTGGATCATAGGTAGAGTCGCTGTCCAAGTCTAGATAGCTGAACTTTGAAGACCACGCTGTAACCGTCATGTCTGAGATGTTGCTCAGGGTTGAGGCGTGATTTAGAACTATATTCATCAATCCACTTTCTGATATAGGATCGGAGAAGCCGGTTCCTCTCGGAAGCCATTTACTCCTATAGTTGAACAACGGGTCCAAAAGAGGGTTCCCCGTAAATCTCAATTCCAGTTCTAAATAACTGAGGATTTGATTTCCATAGCCGTAATCGTCCAGAACTATCAAGGTTCCACCCTGCAAGACGAAGTTCCTAATAGATACAAGATCCGTTTCCGCGAACGGTTGATATGGAATCAAGATTAGCACCGTTCCGCTTGGAGTGGACGGTAGTTCACCAAATGAATCCATGAGATAACCATGAAACCTTGCAGTGAAGGTTTCTAACCCATTCCAGAACGGATTATCCGCCCTAAAGTCTCCAGTTGAAGGATAGAAACGTATGAGCGCTGCGAGAGAAACCGTCACGGCCAAGGCAGTTACCAGTAGGAGTTTATGCGCCTGCACTTTTCAACACCTCCACTATCTTTTTGGCGAAATCCTCAGCTCTCGAAGCTTCATCCATTCTGGGCAGGTAGGGTGAATATAGGATTCTTTCTGTCATGAGCGTTAACTCTGTGAAGAAGCCGGTTGCACCGTCTAACTTCGGCTTAGCCTTCGATAAGAACTCTCTTAGCGTCATATCTGGCTCGATAGAGATCTTTACAGCTTTCCCAATTTTTTCCACCGCTTCTAGATAAGCCTCAAGAATTCCGCCTTTCACGCCTCCTACGCCTTCAAGATCTACTTTAGGCTTTGATAGCTGAGCTTCGACTATGTGTGCCTCAAGTTTAGATGGTGTCTCTAGAGCCGCGGCGACGGCTTCTTCTCTCGGCTTGCCCTTCCCTAATCTGGTATACAGCGTCGCTATGAGAGAGAGGAAAGCAGCGGAAACGAGGCTTATGTTCGCGGGATTTATGACAAGTACAGTCTTTTTTATGTAGAGAGGAGCGTTCCAAGGTTCAGCTGGTTCAACATTTACTCTAAGTTCTTGGAAGCCTGAAAGAACCAGATTAAGAGGCATGTCTACCGTCGCGTTGAACTTTCCGTCGCTAAGGGTCTTTACTGCAGATGAAGATTCGCCAAATTCCAATCTGATCAGAGCTCCTCGCAGTGGGCCGAAGCTCGAGTATACGCTTCCCTCAATATACATCGTCGATGGGAGAACCAAGATCGATGAAGCTTGAATGTTTATTTCAGAAGGCGCCTTCACTATGTTTAATTCTCCTTCATATGTTGTGCCAGCGTAGACGCCTCTAGGCTCGACAGTGAAAGTTAAACTATGCTTGCCAATCTGGATATGCTGGCTAAACGTTATTTCAGCTTCAAAACAGCCTTGAAGGTTTGTTTCATTCTCTGCTAGAAAGACGTGATCTAAAAATATTTTAACATTCCTGAAACCAGCTGAAACGCCATCTTCCACGGCTACCTCTCCCTCAACTGTTATGGGAACACCAGGGTAGGCTTCAACTGGAACCGTTACGTTAACCAACGATCTGTAAAACATTACGTTAATAGAAAATGCTCGGCTCTTGGAAGCTAGGTATACACCTCTATCATCACCTATAGGCGTGTACAAAGCTTCAATCTTCAATGCTTCAACATATCTGTAAGGTATTCTAACACTAATGGAGTACGATCCATTCGAACTCGTTAAAGCTTCATTCATGGGGCTTTCATCTAGAAGGAGAGTCACCTTCCTATTTGAGAGACCCTCGCCTTCCGATGACAGGTTCCCAGCTGCATTGACGAAGACGCCGACAAAGACGTTGGTCGCGTTTAGGCTTAGTGTTGTCTCGGTTGGTTTGAGCTCCTCCATCTGGACTTCGTGGGCTTCGTCCCTCAATCTTCTTAAAAGATCTTTATACTCCTTTGTTAGCGCCCTCAACCTTTGAAGCATATTTTGAATCCTGTTATATACTTGCGTAAGTCTGCTTTCAGCAGGCGCTGCAAATACTCCTAAACGGCTACTTATGGTTCCAGTAGCTTCTTCAACATCTTTTAGAAGGATCTCGGCTTTACCGATCAGTATGCCTGTGCTGTTAAATATGGTTGACGCCTCTTCAAGCCTATACTGGTACAGCAATGTTGACGCTTCCGCCAACAGATTCTCCGTTCTGTTTAAAATCACCATTAATTCCAAGGTTAGGTCGTTATACCTTTGAATAATATATGCGAGGTCTTCTGGGATGTAGGCGAACTTTAACCGCTCAATCAGTAGACTAGCGTTTCCATACTGTCTAACCGATAACTGCATGAATATATCCGAATAATACGCCAGAAGCGAGTATGCATCTATAACGCTCTTGGCCATAGCTGGATCTTCATGGGGAGGGAAGATAAGTCCCGCCCTGACGGATACGTTTGAAAGAAGAGACGATATGAACAATAAGAGAAGAGACGACATTAGGAAACGCTTCACCAGAAGCCCGCTCCGAAGAGTATTTCCATTACTCTAGATGTTACAATGATTACGAATACTGCGAAGAGCACATAGCCGACTACATCCAAGACTTTCTGGGTTCTAGGATTGAAGGGTGAATGGAGAAGCGTGAATACGAAGTATTCTAAGATGTGGAGCGAGATATAGAGGTCTAATCGGGTTTCACCGTAAGCTGAGAGAGATACAGTGGTTAACATGTAGATGACCGTTAATAAGAGGAGGTATCTCTCAGAAACCCTCAAGCCTTCTCACCCAAAACGTCAAGTTCAATCAGGCTTTTTCCTTTCCCATGCCTCTCAGCAGTTATCATTACGGGTCTCTCTAAGACCTCCGCTGTTATAGAGGCAACTACTGAGGCTAATGGGCTACCTAGAACCTCATAAACCCAGAAGTCTTCTTGCTTGAAATGCGGATTTACAGCCTCAACCGCAACCTTGTCGCCGTTAATGGCAACTCTCACCGAGTCAGCTAAGCCAGTAATTCCCGTTAGGATCGATGAGAGAGCTGCTTCCAATTCTCCAAGCGTTGGTCCAGGCTTCGGTTCAAGCATCTCCGCGACGTGTGAACCGGGAGTTGTGACTAAAAGCCCAAAATCTCTAGGGTTTTGACCGTACTTCACTATAAGCCTTCTAGGAAGGGGCTTCTCAAGTCTCGGAGGTTCGGGATTCAAATGTAGAGGTATGAGGGCGACCTGCCTTCCATCTGTCATGGATGATGGTAAGTAAATGGCCTTAGACCTCAAACCTAACTCCTCAATAATTGCTGAAGTATTCTCTAAACCTGATCTTAGAAGGATCGCGCTTAATTCAGGGGGAATTTTGGGCTGCTCTCTACCCAATGCTGAGGCAACCGCCCCAAGAATTATGGCTGAGATTCCTAAGGCAGTCAGGGGAACAGAACCTATAATGATGTATGATACAAGCGTCAGTAACACCCCTGACAAAGTCAAACCCAAACCGAGAAACATGTATGAACCTTTTAGAGTCACCCACACCTACTTCCTTAAGCTTAGAACATGATACTGATGTTTTCTTACCAGGGCTACCGTGGCCATAGCTTCAGCGAAGATGGCTAAGGACATCATTATCGGAGTGAGCCTTAACCCCCATGGTAGGTAATTTAGCAGTAAGCCTATCAATGGCACAACTGCGAGGCTTAACCCTATCGATAAGGCTGTCCTTTCAAGACCCTCTAAATGCTCACCCGTAGGATAAAGCGCCTCAATAAGCATTGAGCCAGGCACATACAAGACGAAGAAGGCGCCTAACACGTATCGAAAGTAAAGCAGTGGAGGGTTGACAGCATAGAACACTATCAGAACAGTTAAGGTGACAAGTGCTGTTATAAACCAGAACCATAGGCTTTCCAGACCTAGAACATATCTCGGCAAGTTCACAGATTGTTTAGGCTCCAGAAGATCTAATGCGCCCTTCTTCCACAGCAAATAAACCGTCTTAGCAGCGTCCCTAAATGTTAACCCCTCATCCTTGACAAGCCTATCAATGAGCCCCGAAAGATCAGGGTTGCCCATAGACTCCGAAACGTCTTCGACAAGCCTCTCCACATCACTTTCCAATCCTTCCTAGTCCTCCAAGCTCCCCAACTACTCACAATTCAATCTCTAGCTAATTTTTAAATATATTATGTTTATATGATTTATCAAAAGGATGTAGCAGATGCTTTGAGAACCATTGCAGCTTTATTGACCGTTTTCTTAATGTTCTCAATCTCCCTACGGTGCATGACTATTATCCATGGTGTTGAGAAAAACAAAGAGGCAATAGCCGACACTAGAAGCGAGATCTACAACGCGTTCAAAGCGGTAGCTAGAGCGTATAATGCTGGAGGAGACGTAGGAGAACTTGTGAAGAGGCTTAATGAAGCTTTAAGCCTAATCTCTAAGGCTGAAGAGCTTCTAGATGAGGATCCTGAAGAGACCATGCATCTATCTTCAGAAGCCCAGATCATAGCTCAAAATGTCACTTTGGAAGCCCCAAATGTGGAGGAAAGGGGATTACAACGGAAACAGGTAGAAACCGTAATCATGGTCGGATCGTCTTTTGGCCTCGTCGCTTCTGGAGTTCTCATTTACGTTTATGGACCCCGAATTTTCTGGAGAATATGGGTTAGGCTTAGAAGGAACTATAGAGTGATCGCGAGGCATTCACACTCAAAGAGCGGCGGGTCTATGCTCGTAAGTGGAGAGGTGTGGGCCATCCTCCTAGCTGCGATGGTGATCCTAGCGGTCTTCGCGTCCTCTCAATTATTCTTCGTCGGAAGGGTTAGTGAACCGTTTTCTGAACTCGGAGTTCTCGGCCCTCGGATGAAGATAGGCGATTACCCTAAGGAGGTTGTTGCCGGCGAGACAGTCAAACTCTACGTTTATGTTGGAAACCATGTGGGGAGGCCAACCTACTACGTTGTCATGGTCAAATTGGGACGCAACGAGACGGAGATTGCCCCAGCACCGATAGAGCCAATTATGAAGTTTGAGAAGGTCTCGCTTCAGAATGAAACATGGATCTTTCCCGCTGACATAAAGCTAGTCAAAGCGGGCTTGAACCAAAGGATCATCTTTGAGCTTTGGACATACAATGAAACTTCGAATAAGGTCGAGTACAATCAGAGATGGTGCCAAGTATGGATCAACGTGACCGCACCATTTTAGGAAGGGCTTGACACTTATGAGTCTTCTAACCTTCAAGATGCTCTTCCAAAAGAGTGGAACCCCATCATCAATATTAGCAATAGCGCTTCTCGTCGCAATATTAGCTTCAATGAACTCCATCATTAACCACATCAACTCGCAAGCGGAAGCGTTGAGCGGACTTGTAAACATTGGAGGAACCTACGTCATGTTAAGCAAAGAATCATCCTCTATAACCAGCAGCGAAGTTGACGCTCAGCTAACCAGACTGCTTAGGAGCGTGACGGACGTTAACTACGTGTTGCCTCAAAAGATCTTCAAGGCAAACTTGACCACGAACAACGGCGGTGAAACAGTTCTCGTAAGGGGAGTTGAAGACATTGATCTCTTCTTCAACCTTAGAGGAGGCTGTTTAGACGGCGCGAAGGCGAAAGGTCGAGGGGAAGCGTGTGTAGGGGAGATCCTAGCTAGAATAGTTTTCATCGACCTTGGGGACCAAATAAACTTGACAATTAATGGAGAGGCTCATAAAGTCAGGGTTGTAGGAACCTTCACAACCATGACGCAAAGTGATTCTGAGCTGATAGTTCCCATAGAAGCCGCCTACAACCTCACCAGTTCAGAGGGCAAGGCTTCCATGATAGAGTTCACATTAAAGGCTGATGCTGAGAAGGACGCTATCCAAAACCTTGTCGAGTTTCTGCCCAAAGATGTTAGGATAATAAAAATTCAGCAACCGAAGAAATTCATTCAAGACATGAATGCTCAAACCCTATCCTTCCTAAACTTATGGTCCTCAGCGGTCTACGTCGTGGTGGTAGCCGCCTCACACGTGGTAGCCACAAGGCTCGTAACCGAGGCCAGCTACGACCTAGCCATGCTTAGAGCATTAGGAAGTAAAAGGAAACTACTGTTTACATCAGTCTTAACCTACATGATAACCGTAGCGTTGCTCGGTTCCATCCTCGGGTTAGCTATGGGCATAGTTGGAGCCCAGATGGCCTCAACCGCAGTTAGGTGGGTATGGCCAAGCATAGACACAAATCCTTTCCTTGAAATCGGACAGGCACTACGCATACTCCTTTTAACCCTCGCCTCATCGATCTTTGGATGCACGTATCCCGCGTTAAGATCCGCGTTCAAGACGTATATGGAGCAGCCGTTATGAGACTCATAGGGTTCAGATACCTTCGAAGGCAACGCATTTTGACCCTAGCCTCAATACTTACGCTAACCTCCATGCTTTTCTCAATCACAGCTTTCAGCTTCCTTGGCTTCTACAACGGCTTCAACGCTTATCTAGGTGAAGGAGAAGATATTGTGGCGATATATGACAGCGGAAGTCGAACACCATTCTCGGGCTTAGTTCCAATGTACCTGGCGGAGCGAATGAGCCTTGTAGATGGGGTTTCAGCCAGCAGCCCCGAAGTCATTGCACCAGGCGTCATTAAAGATGAATCAATCTTCATAAGAGGAATAGTGCCCGAGCAATTCTCCAAGCTAAACACCTTAACTATAGTGGAAGGTGATATGCTGGATCTAGCCGACGTAAACTTCGCAATCGTAGGGAAACGACTCTGCGAAAGGCTGAGTTTAAAGTTCGGCGATAAAGTCCCCGTCCTCGGCGTTTTTGCAGAGCAATATCTAGAGATACAGATCAAAGGAATCTTTGAGTCTCATTCAACGATGGATGATGAAGTCCTCGTCCCGCTTTACGTGGGGCAGTGGCTGAGAGCCGTAGACTACAGCTGCGTCACAGTGATAAGGGTCAAAATAGATAAGGGCGAAGCAAGCCCAAATAAGCTTTATGAAGAGATAGCCAAGGAGGCTTCTGAGCCCAGCACAAGCGAAGGAGAAGGAGAAAACCTTACCGAGGGAATCACACCTGTTGCGAAAATGAGTTTCAGGATCGAAGACGTTGGCGTCGAGGAAGCCCAGAAGTTCATGAAGAGCCACCTCGACAGATATGGAGTAACCAAAGAAACCCTACTCATTCTCTCTATCGTGATCTTCATTTTTGCCAGTGCAAGTGCAACCAGCGCCTCCACGACCCTCATACATCAGCACAAGCACGAAATAGAGATTTTAAGGTCTGTCGGAGCATCTGATAAAACAATAAAGGCAGACCTGTTGGTCAAAGTGTTTGTTTGGTCCTTAGTCTCCTCAGCACTGGGAATCATCCTAGCCACAGCAACACTAATGGCTTTTGAGAGAGTCGGCTACCTACAAGTGTTATCACACAGAATCCTTTTCCAGCTTGACCCACTTGCCGTGTCTCTGAGCTTTACCCTGATTTCTCTACTCGTCGGAATAAGCATAACTCGTTCAGCCGTGAAACGATGAAGAAAGGTCTATACGTTATCTTACCAGTACTTATTGCCCTTGCGCTAAGACTTTACCCACATCTCATTAGCGGCCTACCCTTTTCCACGGATGCTTGGTCCCCGATTAGAAACACCGAACTTCTCGCAGAGCATACGTCAACACCGCTAAACGACAAAATCTTCGATGGTTACAATAACTACTGGCCAGCCAACAGCCTCTTCGGAGTTGTGATTTCTCAAGTGACTTCACTCAAACCCATGGAAGCTATGGCGATATTTCTACCTCTAACTGGTGCAATAGCCATCCTAATTTTCTACACAATCACAGAGAAACTCTACAATGCAAAGATATCCCTCATCGCTTCCATCATTTTCGGAACAACCTTCACCCACGCATTCTTCACAGCCGGGGTTACAAAGGAAACCTACGCCAACCCCTTATACCTCTCACTCATTCTCATCTTTCTTCACCCGACTCTAGGCAAGCATGAAAAGAAGCAGGTTCTACTGTTCACAACAACATCTATAACCTTAGCTCTAACCCATCACTTCACTTCGCTGATCACTATATTCGTCTTATTAAGTATAGCCCTAGCTCACTTTGTCGACAATATGAAGAACGGCCTCAATGCTAACAAGTCCGAGTTCCTATTTATCTTGATACTCATAACGGTCACTGGCCTATACTATGGACTCTACGCCCAAGCAGGCCTGGCGATGCCCTTAACCATTAGCGACTGGCTTTCCGTCGCCTCATACCAAGTACTCACCTTCGCCTTAGTCTTGTACTTCACGTCCAAACCCCATGTAGAGACAGAAACCAGAACGCTCATCACCGGTCTAGGAACCATAGCCTCAGCCTTTCTGTTCATACTGTTAACCATAAACACACCCCTAGTACCGGGCTTCACCCCAACCGTGCAAAGGAATGTCCTCCTATACGTCTCCCCCTACTTCATAGCTCTGCCATTCATCACCTTGGGATACGGCTATCAGAGACGAATCAGAGGATCCATAGCTCCGCTTTTCTGGCTGGCAACCCTCTGGGGACTTGAAGCCTACGCAGTCTTCAGTAGTTCAAGCCAAAGCATCGGTCTTTGGATCAGAACTCCTAACTTTCTATACGCTCCCCTCGCAATCCTCTCCGCAGCTGGACTTTACCGACTATACGAAACGACAAAGAAATCATACCTGCAAAGGCTTATCAAGACAGCGGTAATCGCATCCATACTAGTTATCGCAACTATAAACATCTACAGCCTGTATGCAGCCGTCTCCCTACAAGATCGCTACATGGGATACCAGTGGCTCTACAGAACACAAGAGTATCAAGCAGGAGCTTGGGTTGCAGTAACCACTAGCAACACCACCGTGGCTGGGGACATGAAAGTCTGGCATCTTATGCACGACTACTTCTGTGCAAAAGTCGACGTACTGCAAGGATTCCGCTATCTCACAGGAGAAAGTGAACAGCCTCAAATCCTCTTCGTTTACAGTCAAATGCTGAAAAACGGATACGTACTCGGCCTCCACGGAGTAGATCTACCCGAAAACTGGATAGAAAAAGCATCCCAACTAAACCAAATATACTCAAACGGACTCGCAAGCCTTTATGCCGGGTGAAGAGGACATGATCGAGCTAACAAACATATGGAAGAGACATAGCACCACCGAAGTGTTAAGGGGGCTAAACCTCAAAGTCAAAGAAGGAGAATTTATCTCCATAAGAGGAAAGTCAGGCGTCGGCAAGACAAGTCTACTCAAGATAATAGGACTTTTAGACTCCCCAGATGAAGGAGAAGTGAGGTTGCTCGGGAAAAACGTTCACGGATTAAGCGAGAACGAAAAATCAAGCACAAGGCTACACCACATAGGCTTCGTCTTCCAATTCTTCAACCTCATCCCATCCCTAACAGTTTCGGAGAACATAGAGCTGCCTCTCGCCCTAGCCGGAGCCAACAAGCCCAGGAGAAAGGAAAGAGCATTAGAACTCCTCAAATACTTCGACCTAACCAGCCTGGCCGAAAGGTTTCCAGACAGCCTAAGCGGAGGCGAAAGACAACGCATAGCCGTCATAAGGGCGTTAGCCAACAACCCAAAAATCATTCTGGCCGACGAACCCGCATCCAGCCTAGACGACGAAAATTCAGAACTGCTGATAAAGCTGCTCAGCAGCATCAACCGAGAGAAGAAAGTAACAATCGTGTTAACCACAACAGACCTGTACGAGAAACTGCCCACAACCAGAGACTACGTGCTGAAAGACGGCTACCTACATGAAACAAGCGGCTAGCATGCATGCATGTACGGAATTCAAAAGGGACTAAAAATAAATCCGATTATACAAGAAAAGCCTGAAATGAAAGCATTTGGGCTCCACGTCAAGAAGACGGAGGGAGTGAAGGGGTCCATAAAAACATAATAAAATCTTCAAAATAACAGCCAAAAACAAAACCAGCCAAAAACCGCACAAAAAACACATACGCAAATATTTCTCTCTGGACTTCTTCACTTTTCAAGCTCCATGAGTTCTTCGGGCGAAACTACTCTATCTCGGGGTAGCCATTCAAAATCCTTTTTGTTATATGTTACAAGCTTTGCTTCACACACTAACGCGGTGGCTCCTATCGTATAATCTCTGGCTTTTTCTTTAAAATCCCATCTTCCAACCGCGGAGCGAGCTGAGATTCTCGCAACCATTGCGTCAAGAGGAAAGACCCCAATTCCGTGAAGATTCAGAAAAGCATCTGTGTAGTCTGCTGTTCGTCCCCTCTTTAAGTGATGGTAGACCAACTCCATATAGGCGACGCACGGGATCATCTTTTCAATATCAACTCGACCTCTCAGCCAATTGCAGAAAGCTAGGTTGCTGAAGACGTTTGCGTCAAGCACGATACTCATGCAAACACTCCACGCCTACTCTTTAATACCCTTTCCCAGTCCCTTGCGGGTCTCCTCAATCGTTCTTTCTATGTCCTTGCACCCCTCACAAAACTCCCTAGCAAAGTTCTCAACCTTTACTAGACGATACCCACCATCGGCTTCTTTCACAAAGACCACATCGTCCCCAACCTTAATCTCCATCTCCTCACGAACCTTCTGGGGAATAGTCACCTGATACTTTCTGGTAACCACTACCATACTTCAATCACCACTACAAACAAAAACTTTGTACTACTACTTAACATTATCGACCACGGTTCAACCTTCTCAACAAACAACCTCTTATATAGCTTAGCCTTAGCGGAGCAGACCCTCATATCTCACGCTCCCTCACCATAGTCAAGGGTCACGTCTCCCAACGCGCTCATCAACCTCATAGCCACGGTCTCCCCCATCATCTTCTCGGTCAGGTCCAAGTCTATCTTCTCTGCAAAGACTCGCTTCCATCCATCATAGAAAACGCAACCATCCGACCCTTCACATTGATCGGTGACAACTGCGAAATAAAGAATAGCGAGATAGAACACAGCATAATCCTCGACCACTGCAAAATATCTTGCAGAATGAGGATCATAGATAGCATAATAGGAAAAACAGCACAATTTTGAGGCCAGACGAGAAACCAATGAACGGATGCAAACTCGTCATCGGAGAAAACTCAGAAATATACGTTTAGTTCATGATTAGACCGTGGCAACAATGCTTGAACACGGGGTACCACAAATAGTCAGCGAAGACAAAGAATGCGACAAAATAGGCTTAATCCAAAGAGTGCATCCTAAAGACCTCTAAACCATCATTACCAAATAAACCGCCCACAAAATACGTGGAAAGTGCCGAGAAAACACTCCAAACCCAAACCCAATACAACTCAAAACACAAACAGAAACCAAAACAAAACCCAAAACACACATCCAAAATTGAACAGCTAAAAGCAATGCCGTTTATAATGCTTCGTAAACAGTTTCAGTCTTCCTTTTCAGAGCTTTCTCCTCTTCTATTCCATCTAACCGTGGCCATTGAATTATAGATTTAGCCTTCTCTAGGGGGACGAGCTTAACAGCGTCTTCATCCGTCAATTTGATAGCGAAAACTTTGTCTCCCCTCTTCAGACCTAACCATTCGAGAACTTTTTTTGGGAGTTTAGTTCGTCCCTTCTCGTCATAAATCGTTATTGTAGCCACCTTCGATTCACCAGTATACACTATTCTTAAGTAGTGTACACTGATATAAGAAAAACTAAAAGAGATGACTACGTACAGCCCTAGATGCTTCTTCTAATACATCCGCAAATTTGCCACGTATCATCTTCTCTTCTCTGAACATGAAAAGCACGCCAACGATGTAAAGAGCGACGCCCGAGAGCAGGAAAAGAAAGTTGTAGTAATACGACCAAAAGATCCAATAAACTCCATTTTCAGCAGAACCGTCGATATTATTGAGGACTAGAACGTAAGAATCACTCTTACTGGGCTGGAACTCAAAGAAGTATCTGTCACGTGCAATACTCTCATCCAGAACGATGTTTCCAGCGGAATCCTCTAAGGAGAAGACAATGCACTTATCTACGTTCCATGTAACGATCATGCCGCGAACAACGCTTCCCAACACCAAGTTTATCCTTATACTCCTACGTTCGCTTGGCCCGATAGGGAATTCATCATCCTGGTGCGTCCAAGCTGGCAAAAAAGAATGAAATGGAACCAGAAAAGAAGATGCCAAGAGTGCAATGCTTAGAATAACCAATAGGAAACCTTTCCAAAGATCCTTAATCACTTCTAAGACCAGTGCCATGCTCCGGACTCTCCCCTGTTGCCTTTACCCTATCGGTGAGAGGTAGGTTCCAAACGGTATTAAACTTGTGAATCAGAAACCTATCCTCATTCTTTCAGAATCTCTTGAGCCTCTTGAAAAAGACTATCTCCTTCCTCTGGTTTCCTCCCTGTCTTTTCCTCTATTGTTGCTGCTGTCTTCTTCTCTCTTGCCTTTTTTTTGATCCTCTCCCTTCTTTTAGTTTCTCTCTTCCTTTTCTCTCTCCCTCTTTCCCGACTGGTAGATAAAGCTGTTTTTTTACCCTCGTCTTCTCCAACTGATCGCAAAATGTTTTGAACATCATCGTCAATAAGCTTGCTAGAATGAACAACAGAAATCTGATCATTATCCTCGGGAGGATTCTTCCTCATAGAATAAGCAATATAGCAGCTTGTTGCAGTAATGCCAGCTAGAGATAAGTAGAAGAAGGTGAGATCGATTGGGTAGATAAAAGCAGATATAGACAAAGCGACGAAGATGCAGAGACCAATCTTCGCGATTAGGTCTCGTAACATTGCTTAGACTCCTCCACCAATGAACGTGATCAGATTCATAATCATATTTTCTCTAAGATCATCTTAATTTCATTGATCTTGGTGAGCTCTTCTTGTTTCTGCTTCATACCCTCTTGGAGATTCTTCTTCTTCTCCTCGAGCTTTGGAATAAAATTTTCTATCTGAGCAATTTTCTCTTGCTCTTCATGAACACGCTTTTCTAAACGTTCTTTTCTCTCATCAAGTTTCGGAAGCAATTCTGAAAACTCTCTTAGTTCCTTTCTCAGTTGCTTTAGGACTTGAAACGCGTCAATTTCTTCAATCGGGTCTTCCTGTT
>Ga0315310_10000859_pt1 | contig 19175 bp, 15 predicted proteins | sample TDP5_MG_FD_203630 | JGI IMG/M metagenome (GOLD analysis project Ga0315310, IMG submission 203630) | Freshwater sediment microbial communities from Lake Towuti, South Sulawesi, Indonesia - TDP5 | ecosystem: Environmental > Aquatic > Freshwater > Lake > Sediment | place: Indonesia: South Sulawesi... | reverse complement strand
GCTGAGCCTAGCATGGCCAAAAGCTACACGGTTATCCGTGTAAATCCCACTGGCGTCAGGACCTCGGTGTTTCACCAACTGGATCATCCTGCTAAGGATGCCGGGGTCTCCGGCCTTGCTGCTGAAGGTCAGTATTCCCGCGATACCGCACATGGTTCATACCACTTTGCAGTGTGCACCACGCGACGGCGCGTGAGTTGTCTGCAACGCCCTGTCGACCAACAAGTACGAGCCAGAGGAGCCACTCAGGCTAGGTGACTTTCGGTCCAATGCGATCGCCCCGAAATCGTCTGCCCCAGCAACTAGTTGCCACATCTTGGGGTTTTCCTTGCGCACCATGGAGCGAGCAAGTTTATTTCCAAGCAGGCCGATCGCACGACCGGCAAAAATGATCTGCTGGGGAGCTAGTGGTTGTGATCAGGGCTTGCGGCTAGGCTTTTGAGCACAAAGCTGAACTACTCGGGCAGGAACGGAAATTGTTTGGGCAAAATGGGAAATGCTTTTCCACCACCGATGGCCTTCTGCGCCCGATCTGGGGGTGTCCACGGCTTGATTGGGAGGTCGTTCTGCAGGACCTGTGTCCACCTGTTGATCCCTTCCTAAAAGCTGAAACGCTTTTCGGTTTGCTTAGGCCCGGCAGGTGAAGGCCTGTCGGAGCCGTGCACTCGAACTCGTACCTGTGTATTGAAAAATCAGCAAGTTACACGACGGTGAAATCAAACCTGCGCTTCGGCAGCTGGCAGGCTGATTGCAAACTCCGAGGCAGAGGGGCAAAGCAATGTGCATTAGCGCGGGGAGTAAACGATGAAGACATTAGTGGGGCTAGCGCCAGTGGTGGCAATCTATGTTGTTCAGCGCATTTGGAGCGTAGCCCCCGAGGCCTTCCATTTAATCCTGCTAGGGTCCACACTCCTCATTGTTTCCTCACTTGGCAAGAAAATAATTCGGTGGCAGACAGCTCGAAAACTTAAGTCTGAGCGTACAGAGCGGGCCCCAGGCCCTTTGGTTGCTCCCCCTGCTGTCCCCTCTGAGCGTCAGACAGGTTTCTAGCTCCGTCACACCTAGCCCACGTTCGGCATGCCCAGATGCGCTGGTGGGAAGGAGACTACCACTTCCGAGAAAGATCTTACCCAGTACCCTCGGGTTCCTTTCGTCAGCCGGCAGCTAAACCACTGGTCTCATCTACGTCATCAATGGCAAATACAACGGTTAGATCCGACTTTCAGCCCGCCAAGCTGGCTGCCAGATTGCTAGCTGAAGACGCCGAGACAAGCACAGCTAGCCCTATATCGCGTACGGGAACAGAGGCAAGGTGAGGTTAAAACCCATTCATACAGCGACATGGATTCAAGCCGGTGTTGTTATCGCTCTCGCTGTTTGGTTGTGGGGAAAGATCGTGTCTACCTGGCTGGTGCACCTCTGGGGAGACCCGAATTATTCGTTCGGATTGCTCACCGTTCCTGTTGCAACTTGGCTTGCCTGGCGCCGACGCCAAGAGTTGCACCGCATTCCCAAGAAGACAAGTTACTGGGGGTTGGCTTTCACTGTTTTTGCATTGACTGTTTTGCTTGCCGGAACTCTGGGCTCAGAGCTATTTCTTTCGCGAATATCTTTTGTGCTTTTTCTCTTCGGCATCAGTTGGTACGTCGGAGGGTGGGGCCATGTCAAGTTGTTGGCTTTGCCGCTAGGGCTGCTGGTTTTGGCCATTCCTTTGCCAGAGGTGGTGTTCAACCAAGTAGCCTTCCCTTTACAGTTGCTAGCCTCTCATATCGCAACCGTCACGCTAGACGTATTCGGAGTTCCGGTGTTACGAGAGGGCAACATCATCACACTGCCAAAGATTACTTTGGGCGTGGCCGAGGCATGCAGCGGCCTTCGCTCCGGTTTCAGCCTGTTAGCGCTCAGCGTAATCTATGGTCAACTTTGTGAATCGGAAAATGTCACGCGCATGGCTCTTGTGGCGACGGCAATTCCTATCGCAGTCTTGGTGAATAGCATACGAGTCACGGGAACGGGGCTGCTCGCCCAGTACGTGACTGCGCATGCCGCAGAAAGTTTCTTCCATGGTTTTTACGGATGGCTGCTTTTTGGGGTTGCGCTTGTGCTCTTGGTTGTAACGCACAAGGTTTATGGGTTGGCCGCGAGGATTTTGCAACGCCAGGACACATGAAAAAACTGAAACAACCACTAACAATTCTGATCGTGATTCTGTGTACTGCTGTCATTGGCCTACAAGGTCTTTCTAACCATGCTGCCGTGCCAATACGCAAGCCGCTTAGCAGTTTTCCACGCGAAATCAATGGGATGATTGGAAGAGACACTGGTATTGCACCTGACATCTTGGCGGTCCTCGGTTCTGGAGAGTTTCTCAGCCGGGTCTACCAAGGCCCGAGTGGCAGTCCTCTGTTTCTCTACATCGCGTACTATTCGAAGCAGGAGCGAGGTGATGCCATTCACTCGCCGAAAAACTGCCTGCCAGGCTCCGGGTGGCAGCCGGTGCTGTCTGACCGCGTGCGCATCGAGCTTCCCCAAGGTCAAATCATCGTGGCCAACCGCTACTTGGTGCAGAAAGACGCAAACAAGCAACTAGTGCTTTACTGGTACCAATCGCATGGGCGTACCCTTGCCAGTGAATACTGGGGAAAGATCTACTTGGTTTTAGATGCCATCCGACTCGGAAGGACAGACGCAGCCGTGCTCCGGGTTTCAACACCGCTTGAGGGGCGCAGCGAGGTCATGGGTCAGAAGGATTTAGAAAACTTTATCAGAGCCTTCTACCCACTGTTGGCTGATTATCTTCCCGAGTGATTTAGTTTGCCTGTGTTCGAAAGCAAGACATAACAGCGAGGTTAGCCATGACTGGGAAATACAGCAAGGGCGGACTCCTCCTTCTGCTTGGCCTCCTCTGCATAACCAGCTGTCGGCAGGATCCCCGGGCGCGCCGTGATCGCTACTTCCGGGAAGGAGAAAAGTACGCCCAGGAACAGAAATACCTCGAGGCGAATATCCAATTTCAGAACGCGGTGAAGGCAGACCCCAATTTCGCCGCAGGCCACTACCAATTAGGCCTGACCAGTAGGCGGCTGGGGCGATTGTCAGAAGCAGCCCGGGCCTTCGAGCGAACCCTGCAGCTCGAGCCAGAGCACACAGGGGCTGCTCTGGAACTAGGCGAAATCTACCTGATGGCTAACGCGCCGGCCCGCGCTCGTGAACTGGCCGAGGAGATTTTGAGCCGGGAGGCGGAAAATTTCTCTGCTATGGTTCTGCTGGCCAAGACTTACCTCGGTGAAAAGAATTTTGCTCAGGCAAAGGTCGAATTCGAGAAAGCCAAGCAGCTTCAGCCGAATAATCCGACGGTGTATTTGGCGACCGGGATTGCCGAAATCGGCTCCGGGAACCCGCTGGCAGCGGAAGACTGTTTCAAAAAAGCGCTTGCCCTCGACAAGACCCGGATCGAGGCCTATCAAGACCTGGCTAACCTGTACCTGGGATTGAACCGCATTTCAGCAGCTGAGCGGATCCTCATCGAGGGAACCAAGAATAACCCCAACAACATCAGGATCCACTTGGCTTTGGCAAATTTCTATTATCGGACCGGCCGCCTTCGGCAAGTCAACTCAGTTCTGGAATCGCTGAAGGAACGCATGACAGATCTGGCCCAACTCCACTCCGACTTGGGCGATTTCTGGGTTGCCCATAATCAAGTCTCCCGGGCTGTGCCCGAATACCAAGCAAGCCTTTTGGCCCGTTCGTCTGAAATCGTGAAGAAGAAACTGGTCAATGCGTATATCACGCTGGGTGATGCTGCCGAAGCTGCGCACTGGAACGACCAGATTCTCCGAAGCAATCCCAAGGACCATGAGGCGAAAATGTTTAGAGGGGCGATTGCTTACCTCCGTGGCGATACAGCACGCGCAACGGCACAGTTGGAGGCAGCAATTGGGGAAGACCCGGCGTCCATCTTCACCCACTACTATCTCGGGGCTACTTACCTAGCGGACGCAAAGCTGGAGCAAGCACGAGCACAGTTCTATGAGTGCATAAAGTATGATGAAAAGTTTGTCCATGCTTACCTGCGGCTGGCCCAGCTCAGCCTGCAGAAAAACGATGCGGCTAGTGCTGCGGAATATGCGAAAAAGGTCATTAGCTTGGATCCGTGGATGCTAGACGGATATTTGCTGGCAGCAGACGCAGCCTTGGTGAAACGCGACGTAGTCAGAGCTGAGCGAGCGCTGCAGCTGGCTCGACGTCTGGTGCCTGAGCACTACCTAGTTCACGAGCGCTGGGCAGCGCTTTACACCCTGAAGAAAGACTACGCTCGTGCAGAGCGAGAGTACCAGCTTGCGCTGGCCTCCTCGGGCAAGCCTCTGGATACCCTTTCACGTATGACGCGGTATTACATCGATCGTGGCCAGATTGCAAAAGGCCTGCAAGAAGTCCAGCGATACATCGCTTCGAAAGGGCCAGCCCCAACCCTCTATGAGTTGTTGGCTCAGCTCCAATTAGCCAAGGCTGCTTGGATCGAGGCTGAGGAGGCATGCGAGAAAGCGCTCGGCTTAGACCCCAAGCGCCAGGTGGCCTTGGTCTACCTGGGGCAAGCGCTGGCACGGCAAGGGCGGCACGAAGAGGCAGTACGCAGTTATGAGCGCGCCATTCAACTCCACCCACGGCATTTGCAATCCTATCTCTTGTTGGCCGACCTCTACTGGCAGCAGGGGAAGTTTGCTCAGGCGGTCGAGTCCTACCGGCAAGCATTGTATGTCAACCCCGGCTCGCCAATAGCCCAGACGGGTCTGGCGCGGGTGTTAGCCGATAGCGGGCAAGACCTCGACTGGGCCCTCACCATCGCTCAGCAGGCCAAGCAGCAATGGCCGGAAGAACCTGTGGTTTCAGATGCCTTGGCGTGGGTGTATCACAAGAAAGGGATGAACGACCTAGCTATACCCCTGTTGCAAGAGTGTGTGGTCAAGGATGCGAACAATCCCGTCTTTCATTACCACCTTGGCATGGTTTATTTGGAGAGCGGGCGAAGTCAAGAAGCAGGGCAACGGTTACAAGCAGCGCTCAAGAACGGTTTGGCAGCGCCCTACGCAGCCGGTGCCGAACAAGCCCTACGGTCTCTGGCAGCAGAGTGACGCCGAGTCAGGCGACCCTGAGGGGACCCTGCCGATTATCCCGGCGGGGTCAGGGAGTATGTGGCCTCGCTGCATAAACAGCGCAGCACAGTGCACATGGCCGTGGCACGGAAACTGGGGTGCGCCTTCGGGGTGTCTAATTGGTTGCCAGACAAGGAGTTGGGAGGCGGGAAACTACCCATTTGTTTGGTGTGTAACGTGCTAATGCGATAGGCGACAAGTTAGGGTGGAGGAGCATGCGATGAGGCCACAAAATGTACGCGCATTTTTGATTGCTCTCGGTTGCTTGTGCATCGTTGCCATGCCGTCCCCGCTGCTTGCTCAAGCTCAAGGGGTGCTAGGAATTTGTGCCGAGTGGAATCCCGACTGGCCTATTGCCGACTGTGCTTTGGCTGAGACCACAGGGTTGAACATCGGGACAACCGCCAATCCCAACCCCACCTTCAGCATAGCGGTCAACGACGGGGCTGTGGTGAATAATGTCTGGTTAATTGCTTTGGTGCCTCAGAGCAGCACCAGCGGTTTGAATTCCCTCACTTTCACCGCGACCTTCACCCAGAACGGCAGCGTTCACACGGTGAATGCCACGGCGTTCGGTGGCCCGAGCGGAAACCCTTATGTCTCCAACCAATACTTGGTGAGCTACTATCTAGCGCCCCTTGGTCTGAGTGCGAATCCTGGTGACGACTATCGTTTCAATTCGATTAACAACGTTCAGACCGTAGCTGGAACCGTGGCTTACACTGTCTACGCGCTCAATACGGGGTTTACACTTCAAGGAATTACACTGGATGGGGGGACTACGATACAGGTCTCCTTCAGCAACTTCTCCAACGGCACTGGCTTTCCAGTGGGAACCATCTTTCTCGCCATAGGTACCGACGGGAACGGAAACGTAGTCTACTGGACGAACCCACTCACCACGGGCATGGAGGTAGTCCCCGAACCGGCTTCGTTGCTCCTCATGGGTTCAGGGCTAGCCGGGCTGGCCGGTTTCCTACGGAGAAAGCGTAGCAAACGAGCCAGACAAACCTGACCCCGCACTGTTTCTCCGTGTACATCAGGCGGAACGGGCGACCCAAATGGTTGCGGAGGAGAAATACACCTTGCGCTTGGAGCGTGCAAAACGATCCAATGTAGTTAGCGAATTGACTCCGGCCGAAACAGAGCGGCAAATTCATCGCTCGCAAGCTGCGTGGTCTACTCTTCCCAGTGGCTTAAGTGTCGATGTCGAGGATTACTACCACGTTGAAGCGTTCGGTGATCGGATCACACCCGAAATGTGGCCATACCTTCCTAGCCGCGTGGCCAACAACACCCGCCGCGTCTTAGAGCTTTTGGAGCTCACCGGAGCTCGAGCGACATTCTTCGTCTTAGGGTGGGTTGCCGAGCAGGAGCCGCAGCTGGTGCGCGAGATTCTCAGTGGAGGCCACGAAGTCGGTTGCCACAGTTACAGGCATTCCCCCATCTGGCGTATGAAACCGGAAGAGTTTAGGGCAGACACGCGCCGTGCCCGGCGGGCAATAGAGGACGCAGGCGGACAGCGAGTTGTAGGATATCGTGCTCCGACATTTTCCTTAGTGCGGGAGTCCCTCTGGGCGATTGAGATCTTGGCGGAGGAAGGTTTCTTTTACGACTCGAGCGTTTTCCCCATCCGACACGATCTCTACGGCATGCCTGAAGCACCACGATTTCCGTTCCAATGGGCGTGCCGCAACGGGCACATACTTTTCGAGATTCCGCTGCAAACGGTTCGTTTGCTGGGTTGGAATCTTCCCGCCGCAGGTGGGGGCTATTTACGGATCCTGCCAATGTGGTACACCCGGTGGGCGCTACGTCGGGTTGGAAAGCGCGAGGGCAAACCGGTAGTCGTGTACTTCCATCCGTGGGAACTCGATCCTGACCAGCCGCGCCTGCCAGGAAAGTGGAAATCCCTGCTTCGGCACTATTTCAACCTAAATCGGATGGAAGGACGGATCCGCGAGTTGCTGAGCGGGAGACGATTTGTTGCCTTAGGAGACCTTCTGCAGAGTCAACTTGCCCGAGCTCCACTCCCTACCTATCAACCCGTAGAAGCCGAGCGCAAAGCTAGCTTAGTTTCTTCTGTTCGTGGCGTCCGGTTCTTGAATAGCTAGTTTCTGCGGCGGTGGTTCTCGTCCTCCATCCCGCTAGTCTGCTGATACGGCAGTGCTCGCGACAGCGTGGACCTGACTCCGAGCCCTTTTTGGTGGTAGACCGGCTTGGCGAATCTTATATAGCAATGCTCGATAGCTGATATTAAGCATCTTGGCTGCCTTCTTTCGATTCCAGTGATTCGCTTGCAACACCTTGAAGATAATTTTCCGCTCCAGCTCTTGGACTGCTTGCCTGGTCACTTTTTTTAGCGAAATCGAGCCGTCAGTAGAAATCTCGGGGTTGAAATGGTTTTGTTCCCGGATCAGCAGTTCCACACCGATGGCTTCCTCCGAGCCCAAAATGACGTAGCGGTTGATCAAGTTTTCCAGCTCGCGAATGTTGCCCGGCCAGTGCCATTTCTGCAAGAGCGGGATCAGATGCGCGGACAGCGGCTGCGCCTGACGGTTGTACTTTTCTTTGTAGTACTCCAAGAAGTAATGTACGAGTTCGGGAATATCCTCCACACGCTCACGTAAGGGCGGCAGTTCTATGTTGACTACATTGATGCGGTAGAACAGGTCTTGCCTAAAAGCCCCCGTCCCAACCTCCTGTTCTAGCTGGCGGTTAGTCGCACAGACAACGCGTACCTCCACCCGCTTATCTTCCTGTGCGCCAATCCGGCAAAACTGACCATCCTGGAGTAACTGGAGCAATTTCGCCTGCAAGGCGGGATCGAGCTCGGCAATCTCATCCAGAAACAGTGTTCCACGATGCGCGAGCTCCACGCGGCCAGGCTTAGACCCGTAAGCCCCAGTAAAGGCCCCTTTCTCGTAGCCAAAAAGTTCACTTTCAAGTAGAGTCCCAGGAATTGCAGGACAGTTGACCTTGACGAACGGCCCGTTTTTCCAAGGGGATCGGCAATGAATGACTTTGGCCACGATTTCCTTGCCGGTGCCGCTCTCTCCCTGGATCAAGACAGGGACGTTGGCTCCCGCTACTTTCTCCACTTTTTGCCGCACTTCTTGCATGGCTTGGGAACGGCCAAAGATTACTCTTTCAGGAGGGAAGTAGCCAATAGGCTCTGAGAGAGAAATGTTCGTCATGGCAGTGGACGGCATCTGACTGCCCCCTTGAACAAACTACATTAGAACCCGCGGTATTAGCCTTTGCATTCAAAGCGCCAAACTTTTCGCTATTCCTATTGGGTGGAGCGAAGATTTCCCTCCGGGTTGGAGGATGCTATCTGATAGGCTCTGCGTAAGTTGCAGCGCTTCTGGCTTGGCGGAAGTGTAATGCAAACTCGGCGTCACAGCTGGTCAGCGAAGGGAAAAAGTTTTCAGTCGAAGGAAGGAACTTTCCGTCGGAGCAACCCCGGGCTAGTTAGGTCAAGGGGCGAGTAAACTGTAAGGCCCACAAGTGCAATGGCTCGGAATGCGTGACGCGAACCACCCGGGCTCGCAAGGTTCGCACAACGCTCCGGGCAACGTTTTGTGGTAAGGGGGCGCAGGGAATTTCAAGCGAGATTCGTGAGGACCGAGGTAGATAGCGCCGCATCGCCAACAGGGCTCCACCAGCGCTGATGTTGAGGGCGGTAGCGAATTCAATAAATTCCTTCCCTCGGTCGTCCGCGCCTCGGACGAAGAAGGGAACGGCAACAGGAAGGCGGTCCCAACGGCGGCGCTCTGTTCCTCGGTAACGCCCGTCCACGCACGCACCGTCCCCGGACTCTAGTTTATGTGGCATACGAAGGGCCAGACTGACCGGATTAAGTCAGTTTTACTTCGTGCGAGAAAACTCCTAGCTAGTAAGAGAGTTAGGAGATTTTCCTGAAAGCGGAGGTGAAGATCGAAGTTGCGGTCGGTCTTGAATGCGCAAGCTTTTGCGCCACTAAGAAACCTACGGTGCGTTTTTGTGCTTGACAATCACGTATTCCTTCCCTACGATTCGCCTTCCGTCCCGGCGGAAGAGAGCCAACGAGCACGGCTCCAAGTTATCCGGGAAATGCTTCCTTTGGGGGCGGGGAAATCCTCTTGAGAGTGTTGGGGTGACACCTGCATTTGACGAGAGAAGTATGTTGCGCGGCGCGGAGCGCTCTACGAGCACAGAGCCTTCTGTAGAAATGGCGAAGCAGACAGAGTGCACGGACGATTTATCGCGGTCGGACTCGGACCTCGACGCTAGTGGTACCGTTCCTCCTGGGTACCAAGAACTGTTAGCGGCTCACCGGCGGCTAGAGGAAGAAAGCCATCGGCGTGCCGTGGCGCTGGCGACGACGGCGCATGAGTTGAAAACACCTCTGGCAGTTATGGCCGGTTACATTGAACTACTCCTGAGCCAACAATTGGGACCGCTCAACGAGCGCCAATCTCAGATTCTTGACGACTTGCAGCGCAATTGTTCGCGCCTACAGCTGTTTATTCACGAGTTCCTCACCTACAGTGCGATGGAGATGGACAAGCTTAAGATGAACTTTGAGGTTGCAGATCTGAATGCGTGCTTGTTAGAGGTGTACGAAGTCTGGCTGCGCCGATTCCACAAAAAAAGAATAGCACTTTACTTTCCAGCCCATGACAAGCTCGAGCCTTTTCCCTTTGACTATCACAAAGTACAACAGGTAGTGTCAAATCTTCTGGAAAATGCGTTGAAGTTCACGCCGGCAGGAGGGACAGTGTGGCTGACCGCAGAGCCGTACAGCTGGGAACGTCGCAGCCACCAGCCACGCATCGTTTCGACGGAGCGGCGGCGGCAAACTGTGGAGGCGGCAAACGCGGTGCGCGTAAGCGTCTCCGACACGGGACCAGGCATTGCCCCGGAGTACCAGCAGGAGATTTTCGATGACTTTTTCAAGGTGCCTAATACAGAGAACGATGTCGAGGGGATGGGGTTAGGCTTGGCCATCGCACGCCGTCTCGTACAGGCGCACGGCGGAAAGATTTGGGTGGAAAGTGAACTCAGAACCGGTAGCAAGTTTTCCTTTCTGCTACCCCTGAGGCTTATCTAGAAGCTTCGGTCGCATTGAGAGAGAAAAGACAGTGAGCAGTCCCGCAACCATTTTAGTCGTCGATGACGAACCCAGTATGCTTCGTTACCTACAGACGTTGCTGGAACTAGAGTCCTACCGAGTCGAAACAGCGAGCAATGGGGCCGACGCTCTGAAGCACCTGCAGAAGGACCCGAGTCCTGACCTGGTTCTGCTCGACCTACTGATGCCAGGCATTGACGGCTTGCAAACCTTGGAGCAACTTCGCCAGTTCCGGCCTGGGCTGAAGGTGATCATGCTTTCCTGCGTAAGTGACACCCGCAAGGTGGTGCAGGCAATTCGCCTAGGAGCGCAAGACTACCTCACCAAGCCATTTCAGAAAGCAGAACTGGATCAGGCAATCCAGAACTGTTTGAGAGCTCAGCCTGACCTGGTCGAACCAGATGTGCGCGCAGCGGAAGTAGAAGAGCTGAGCGATGACCTATTTTTTATGGCCGCCAGTCCGGCGATGCGTGAAATTCGCATTCAAGCGGCTCAGGTGGCCAACGTTGACGTTCCCGTGCTGTTGCTAGGAGAGAGCGGAACCGGCAAGGAGATCGTAGCCCGGCTGATTCACAAGCTTTCCTCGCGATCACATCGAACCTTTATGAAGGTGAATTGCGCGGCTCTTCCTGGGGATCTATTGGAGAGCGAATTGTTCGGCTACGAGGCCGGAGCATTTACCGGGGCCACACGGGCGAAGCCGGGTAAATTCGAGTTGTGCAATAAAGGAACCATTCTGTTGGATGAAATCGCGGAGATGCCGGCAGCCCTGCAAGCGAAATTGTTGCATGTGCTCCAGGATCAACAATTTTCACGCCTAGGCAGTTGCTCTACGGTGACGGTGGATGTGCGAATTCTCGCAGCGACGAATGTGGATATTCAGCAAGCCCTTACGACCAAGAAGCTCCGAGAAGACCTCTACTACCGATTGAATGTGTTTGTGGTTCATATGCCTCCCTTGCGGGAACGGCGTGAAGAAATTCCCCTGCTGCTAAGACATTTCATGGCTCGTTTCGCCACTCGATATGGACGGAGCCCGCTCCCTTTTTCCACGGCTATGGTGGGAGCATGCCTGCGCTATCCTTGGCCGGGTAACCTGCGGGAGCTCGAGAACTTCGTGAAGCGCTATCTGATTCTAGATGACGATGCTCTAGTTTTGGGCGAGTTGGAAGCCAAAACAAAGACGAGCTACCTGAGTACCGAAGCCGCCACGGGCCAGGCCCAGCCTCAGTCCGAAGATTTGAAGTCGCTGGTGCGCAGCCTGAAGGACGAAGCCGAGAAGGAGGCTATCACCCGTGCCCTCGAGCAGACGAACTGGAGCCGGAAAGAAGCAGCACGTCTTCTAAACATCAGCTATAAGGCCTTGCTGTATAAGATCCGCCAGTACGGCATCGGCCAGGGGTAAGCGCACAACCTCACCCTTTCCAGGGCGTTTCGATTATAATTCCTACTTTATGCGAGCAATGGAGAATCCTTCCTTGAAGGTGGTCGCGCATCGGCGCGACGGCAAGCTGGTTAAGGGCTATACAGAGGTGGTGCCAGTGGCCGATTTAGAAGCGCTGATCCAACAGGAGCCGGTTGCACTGCCGCGCATGATCACGGTGCGCTTGGTCAAGTCGCGCAAGACTATTTCAGTCCCATTGAACTCCCTCAAGGCCCTATTTTTTGTAAAGAGCTTCGAAGGACGCGAGGAGTACAAGGAAGTCAAATTTTTTGAAACTCATCCCATGATTGAAGGTTTGTGGGTGCGGCTAAAGTTTTATGACAACGAGTCGATCGAAGGGGTGGTACGAAATTCTCTAGATCTTTTAGTCAATCCTGGGTTTTTCCTCAAGCCGCCGGACCCCCAGAGCAACAACGAAATTCTCTACGTTGTCAAAGCTTCCCTGAGCGAATTTCAGGTGATGGGAATCAAACGTACATACTAGAGCATCGACGGTTCTTGTAGTGGCGCGCCTCCCTTGATACTGATAAGGTGCGGGCAACTGATGTCCGGACGGCGTTATGATTGCGGCCGTTATATCCCGGCTCATTTTCCCACTCCGCATGACGCATGAGCATAAACTGACAGGGAAACACAAGACTCGTGCAGTGCTCCCTTGCCAACACAGCTCATACGGTAGAGATGGTTTTGAAACTGGGAACTCAACTAACAGCGAACCACTTTGGTACTAGCACAGGCGATGCCACGCGTAGCATCCCGCGTATCGATGAACAGCTTGGAGTGGCGCACAATTTCGCCGAGCTCATAGGCGCTATGGTCAGTCACCAGGACAACGCAGTCGAAGCGGCTCAGGCTCTGTTTATCCAGCGGTACCGACCGGAGGTGAGAAAAGTTATATCTGCGTGTGCGGTGAAGCTGGGGAACGTGAGGATCGTTATAAGCAACTTCAGCTCCTCGCTCTGTCAGGAGCTGCATAATCTTCAGGGCGGGGGATTCGCGGATGTCGTCGATGTCTTTCTTGTAGGCAACTCCCAGCACTAAGATCCGAGCTCCTTTCACCGCCTTGCTCCGGGCATTTAGGCTATCGACAACGGTTTGAACTACGTGGTAGGGCATGGCGGTGTTGATCTCACCGGCGAGCTCGATGAAGCGGGTTGTCATGTCATATTGGCGGACCTTCCAAGCCAAGTAGAAGGGGTCGACCGGGATGCAGTGGCCGCCAAGACCTGGGCCGGGATAGAAGGGACTAAAGCCAAAAGGTTTGGTGGCCGCAGCTTCAATTACCTCCCAAATGTCGATTCCCATCCGCTGGCAGATCAGTTTGAGCTCGTTTACCAATGCAATGTTAACGGCACGGTAAATGTTCTCCAGCAGCTTCGTCATCTCGGCAGCACGGGCTGAGGAGACAACCACGACCTTGTCGAAAATTCGTTGGTAGAGTTGTTTAGCCTGCTCGGCGCTGACGGCGTTGACTCCACCCACCACTTTGGGGATTTCCTGCAATCGAAAGCGTTTGTTGCCGGGGTCTAAGCGCTCGGGGGAAAAAGCGAGATAGAAGTCGGGCTCTGGCCCCTCACACTTCGCATTAGCAGGGCACTGGAGTCCGCTCTCCTCAAGTAAGGGTAAGACGACCTCTTCCGTGGTTCCGGGGTACGTCGTGCTCTCGAGTACAATCAGCTGACCTCGCTCCAAGTAACGACTGACGGTGCGGCTAGTCTCGACGACGTATTGAAGGTCAGGCTCTCGTGCCTCGTTTACCGGTGTCGGCACACAGATGATCACCGCCTGCGACTGCCGCAAGCACCTGAAGTCGGTGGTAGGGTGGAGTAGCCCTGTTTCGACTAAGGTCTTGAGGTCCGAGGCTTCGACATGCCGCAGGTAGCATTTGCCCTCCTGCAGTTGATGGATTTTACTTGCGTCGATATCAAGGCCGAGGACCTGGCAGCGCGCGCGGGCAAACTCCACCGCCAAGGGCAGCCCCACGTATCCCAGCCCAATCACAGCCACGGTAGGGGCCTTAGACTCCCCGATTTGATTCATTCGTTGCCTAACTCCCTAAGGTTGTAGCTTGGAGCCGTTTCTTCTCAGAACTAATAACAGTATCGGACTGGCTCGCCAGATACTTAGAGACCAATCCGCACGAGACGATGTACGCCCCGTGCTCCGCAGTGTGGGCAGCAGAGGCTGATGGTTCCTTCCCGTCGTAGGACGAGAAAATCGCCTAGTCGAATGTCTACCAGCCTTCGCGCAGAGCAGTGTAAACACTGAAGTAAGGCGCGAAAGAGACTATCAACGCAATGTCTCGGCTCCCGAGTTGGCGCTATCGTGATCTCAGTCACACACTACCTCCTCTTGCACCGGGACCAGCTCTCTCCGGGCGGTTATGCAAGTGTCGTGCCAAAGGCCGCTTTACCGCCCAGCAAAGATGAACTCGAACCAGAGATACTGATGGGAAGGGCGAAACTCCGTTTGTCAAGCAGGGCACAAGGATGCCGGGGCTGGCGAGATTTGAACTCGCGTCTCTCCCGAGCCTGGTCGGGAGGTTCTCCCAGTTGAACTACAGCCCCGACGAGGTGGTGTCTCCTTGGCTTAGGACATTCCTCCTGAGGAGTCCACGCGTTCTATACTGTGGCTGTTGAAGCGCCTCGGCATTACGCAAGCGTGTCCTTCGTGGCAAGGGCACTCGCAGGCCGGACTGGCTACAATGTCTATCCCCACCCCAAAGATCAAGGCGCAGTCACCGATCTCCACTGTTATGCCTGTGATCGCACTGAAGCAATTGGCGCAGAGATTCACCATGCTCTTCATTCCACCGTCACGCTTTTGGCCAGATTGCGTGGTTGGTCCACGTCACAGCCGCGCAACACGCCCATGTGGTAGGCGAGCAGCTGTAAGGGCACTACTTCAAGTAGGGGCAGTAGCAGCTCGCAGGTGGGCGGAATCTCGACCGCGGCGTCACATAGCTTGCGACCGGCATAATCGCCTTCGTTGATGAGCCCAATAACGATTCCTTCCCGCGCCTTAACCTCCTGCATGTTGCTCAGGGTCTTCTGATAGCAGATCTCTGAGCTATGAAGTCCAGCCTCGTATGTCGCTACGAAAACAACGGGGAGACGGTCATTGATCAGCGCGTTCGGGCCGTGTTTCATTTCTCCAGCTGGAAACCCCTCCGCATGGATGTAGGAGATCTCCTTCAGCTTCAGAGCGCCTTCGAGCGCGATCGGGTAGTGGATGCCCCGCCCAAGAAACAGGAAGTCGTGGCTCCGACAAAAGCGTCGGGCTAACGCTTCGACGATTTCATCTCTCTCGAGTAATTGTTCCACCCGGGCAGGAAGCCGGGCTAGCTCTGCAACTAGATGTCGTCTTTCAACCTCACCTAGTCGACCGTGCCGCTGGGCGAGGTCGACGGCCAACAGTAGCAAAGCCACCAATTGCGCCGAGAACGTCTTAGTGGAAGCCACACCCACTTCTGGACCCGCCTGCGTGAGTATGGTGGCATGGCTCTCGCGCGTTAGGGTGCTGCCCGGCACGTTCGCGATTGCCAGTGTCAAAGCCCCTTTCTCACGTGCCTCACGTCCACCCGCCAGTGTGTCGGCAGTTTCACCTGACTGGCTGATCAATACGCACAACGTGAAGCGGTCAGCAAGTGGATTCCGATAACGGTACTCCGAGCCATGATCGACCTCCACGGGTATCCGAGCTAAGGTTTCAATCATCCACTTGCCGACCAACGCAGCATGCAAGGAAGTACCACAAGCGATTAGGTGGATTCGCTCAATGCATACCAAGGAGTCCGCCATTGGCTCCAGTTCGCACAGAAAGATACGACCGGTGTCCCACACGATCCGACCGCGGAGTGTCTCGCGAATAGCGCGAGGCTGCTCATAAATTTCCTTCTGCATGAAGTGACGAAACCCGCCTTTTTCGGCCAGAAATGCATCCCAGGAAATTTGCTCAGGCGCACGCGAGTGGGGTTCGCCATCGAAGCCAACTACCTCCACACCGCCGCGATTGAGGACTGCAATCTCCCCATCGACCAGGTAGATGACTCGCCGGGTATAGGGCAAGATGGCAAGGACATCAGACGCCACGAAGCACTCGTTTTCGCCCATCCCCACAACCACCGGTGCACCCTGGCGCGCAGCAACAATCTTCTCAGGGTCATCCGCGGAAATGGCAGCCAAGGCGAACGCTCCGCGGAGCTCACTGACTGTTTGTCGCACGGCCGATGTGAGATCCCCATTCAGATTCATCTCGATCAGGTGGGCAATTACCTCGCTGTCAGTGTCGCTTGAAAAGTTGTGCCCTGAGGCACAGAGCCGATCCTTCAGAACCGAATAATTCTCAATTATGCCGTTATGTACCACAGCGACACGCCCTCGACAGTCGGTATGTGGGTGTGCGTTGCGTTCACTCGGCTGCCCGTGCGTAGCCCAGCGAGTGTGTCCGACTCCATATGTACCTTGAAGCGGAGCTGAAAACAGTGCGCGCTCGAGATTCACCAGCTTTCCTGAGGCCCGGCGCACCTCAAGACCAAGGCTGTTACCAGCAACGGCTATGCCTGCAGAGTCGTACCCGCGATACTCAAGTCGCTTCAGGCCGTCGACCAGTAGTGGCACCACTGGCCGGGCACCCACATATCCCACAATTCCACACATCTCTCTTTTCTCCAGTTTCCGTACAGCGAGTCAGTGCAACTGACTCGCCAAGCATGGGAAATGCCAGGGCACACCTGGTACTAAGTGTCTCCGCCGATTAGAGATAGGAATATCGGGCAAGCAATGGCAAATCGGGTCGGGCGTCGGGAGGGAGAGGAAAAAATTTTCGCACTTATTACGAGCCTATTCCTTTGGCCCCCAGAGTGAAGGATACTTCACTCCCTAGCCTCCTAGCATCTTACTTCAGCTATGGCCGCACGCTCTCGCGGTGTGCTAGAGAAGGCCGTTCTGCATGATTGTGTTCTGCGGGAGTTTGCGCGTGGTTGCTTCAGGCCGCGCGTCGAATTCGGCTAACAGTAGAATGGATGGGCAAGTCTATAAGCCGGATTCTGTACCCTTACGGGCGGTGATCATTCCTCTGCTGCGACCTACCCAGGAGTAAACTCCCTCCGACCGAGTCGGAGGGGTGCGGACCGGGTCAGTCCTCCTCCTCTATTTGGTCTTGCTCCGCGTGGGGTTTACCCTGCGTCCGATATCACTATCGGGCCGGTGCGCTCTTACCGCACCTTTTCACCCTTACCAGCCCGACTCGCCTGGGGTTTAGCCCCAGCCAGCGTCGGGCGGCGGTATATTCTCTGTGGCACTTTCCGTCTCCAACTCATTTAGGAGTTGGAGCCTCTCCTTTCGGAGAGCACGCCACCCTGTGGAGTCCGGACTTTCCTCCCCGACCCGTACGGGTCGGGGCGATCACCCGACTTACCCACCGGCATAATTATAGCTGAAAGAAGGCTAGAAAGGAAAGTTTGGGTCACCCTACTACTCTACCGCCGGGGCGGCAGCGTTAGCTGGCTCACCGCGTTTGCTACGCACGATGCGCGTCTGGTCGGTATAGAAAAACTGTTGCCCTTTAGCCGCGGCCTGGGCGGGCCGGGCTTCCAGCACATAGCCCTCTACCAGTGGTACTGTGGCTGCCCAGGTCTGCCCGGCACCTACCGGGGTGTAGGTAAAAACGTAGCCCCCGTGCTCTAAGCGACTCTTGGCAAACGCGCTATGCAGCAGCCGTGCTCGTTCTGGCGGGCGGTAACCACCGCCAGGCTCCTCAGCCCCGCGCAAGCGCTCCAGCCGATCCGGGTAGCCGCCAAATTGCTCCCCATAGGCGTGCAAGGCATCGCCCACAAGCCGTAGCAACTCCACCGCACTGACCTCCCTGTCCTGGATGCGACTCTGTTGCAACCAACGCAGGCCGTAGATACCCACCACCAACAACCCTACCACCAGCAGGAGGAACACCACTGCCAGAAGCGAGGTCTTCCGCAATCGCGCCGTCAGTGCCTCGTAGTCTCTGCTGTCCACAGCTCTGCTCCTCCGGGCGCGCTACTTTCCGCCAACTAGCTTCGCAAACTGCTTTTCGTCCAGGGTCTGGACGCCAAGCTGCCGCGCTTTTTCGAGCTTGGAACCCGGCTCAGCTCCCACTACCAGGTAGTCGGTGCTCTTGCTCACGGAACTCGTTACCTTGCCTCCACGCGCCTCGATCAACTCCTTGGCTTCGTCGCGCGTCCAGGTAGAAAGTGTCCCGGTAATCACAAAAGTCTTCCCGGCCAGGCGGGTATCCTTCGGCTTGACGCGCTTCTCTTTCATCTCCACACCCACCTGACGCAGCTTTTCAATCACCTGCCAATTGGCTTTCTCGGCAAAGAACTCGACAATACTTGCGGCCACCTTAGGCCCTACCTCCTCCACCTGCTCCAGCTCCTCCCGCTTGGCCGCAGCGAGTGCATCAAGCGAGCCGAACCGCTCGGCCAGAATCTGCCCCGTGCGCTCACCTACAAAGCGAATGCCCAGGGCGAAGAGTAACCGTGCCAGCCCAGCGTGCTTGCTCTTTTCAATCTCATCCAACAGGTTTTGCGCCGACTTCTCGGCCATGCGTTCCAGTTCGGCCAGCGCGTCCACCTTGAGCGTGTAGAGGTCGGCTACATCTTTCACCAAACCTTTTTCGACCAGTTGCTCCACAAGCTTTTCGCCCAGACCATCGATGTCCATGGCACGCCGCGAGGCAAAATGCCGCAAGGATTCTCTCAGTTTTGCCGGACACCGCGCCGAGACACAGCGGTACGCCACCTCGCCCTCAGGGCGCGACACCCGCCCCCCGCATACTGGGCAACGCCCGGGCATCTTGAATTCGTGCAACTGGCCCTTCAGTTCCTTGCGCTTCGAGTCAACTACCTTGACTACTTCCGGAATGACTTCACCCGCTCGCTGCACCAGCACGTAATCACCGATCTTCAGTCCCAGGCGACGAATTTGGTCCTCGTTGTGTAGGGTGGCGCGGCTGACCGTAACCCCACCTACGGCCACCGGTTCCAGGTCAGCTACAGGAGTCAGGATGCCCGTCCGGCCAACCTGCACGCGGATGCCTTTGACGCGCGTGGTGGCCTGGCGTGCGGGATACTTGTAGGCGATAGCCCAGCGCGGCGCCTTGGCCGTCGTGCCTAGCTCTTCCTGTAGCCCTACCGAATTCGCCTTCACCACCACGCCGTCAATCTCATAAGGCAGTTTGTCGCGTTTCTCCGCCCACTCCTCACAAAACTCAATCACATCGTCGAGTGTGCGGCAGGCGCGCCAGTGAGGATTAACCTTAAAGTTGAGTTTCGCCAGCGTCTCTAGCACCCGCGCGTGCGTGTCGAGCAGCACCTGGCCACCTACCAATAGGTTGTACATAAACGCATCTAAGCGCCGCCGTGCCGTGATGCCGGGATCAAGCACACGCACTGAGCCTGCCGCAGCATTGCGCGGGTTGGCAA
>Ga0315310_10000857_pt1 | contig 19184 bp, 18 predicted proteins | sample TDP5_MG_FD_203630 | JGI IMG/M metagenome (GOLD analysis project Ga0315310, IMG submission 203630) | Freshwater sediment microbial communities from Lake Towuti, South Sulawesi, Indonesia - TDP5 | ecosystem: Environmental > Aquatic > Freshwater > Lake > Sediment | place: Indonesia: South Sulawesi... | reverse complement strand
CTCGCACACCTGGATTGAGGAAGGCCGATGACAGATTCGATGTAGAGTTAAGCGAGTTGCTTTTCTTTGTGTCTTCTTATCTCAAATGTGACGCAATGCTCTGGGTCCGGGCATTGCGCCAAAGCAATGTTTTTGTCCTTTGCCCACGGGAGTTCTGCGCCATACATCATCGCAAAAACACTTGGGTATATGGAATTAAATGCGTCGGGGCACTTAACCCCTTTTAACTGTCCACTCGCGATCTCTATTCTATCTCCCACCCTATTGCCGTTGGGGCACTTGCCTATCACGCTCTTGACGGTGGCGACGATCTTGTAACAAGCCATCTGTCTCGCCTCTTCTAATAGAAGTCTATCTCCAACTAAAGCTTTTCCTCAGTTATTGTTTGATGGATGCTATTTGTGTTGACTTTTCTCGACAAGGCCCATATCGCGAACAAGACTATTGATGGCTGGAAAGAATTCGCGACAATCGGAGATAACTCTGATTTGACCTCCGTCATACCTTAGTAAGGCGAGAGGACAGAAATGATCCTTGATTCCTTCTGGCGGTGGAGCTTTAGGCCCGTCTCCCCCCTGCGGCCACATAATATCCCTTATTGCTGTTCGTGAAGGAATAAGCCAGTAATCACCTGTCCGGTAAGGACCATCCTCAAACTGAACTTCAACCCCATCTTCCAGTTCCATGTATTTGTCTTTCTCAACAGGAATCGCCACATCTACAAGTCCATCTTGCATGTCCCATCTCCGAGCCTTTGGGTTAAAGTCCTTTGGGAAGTTGTCGCTTGTTAGGGGCTCGCCATCAACACTCGAAGGGTCGAATTCAAGCTCAACCTTATTCGCGTCGCTAACCACTTTGACATCGGTAAGCTTGACAAAGCTCCCCGGTTCACGCCATAATTCATGACGATCATCGACAATCTCAACCCAATGCCCACCAGAAAAACCTAGTTCACCATTCCTGCCCTTGGAGGTAACGATTATTCTGTTGTCAGAAAAACGTTCGATCATCGCAACGACGGTACCGTTATCTCTTGACCATTTAAACGTGGTTCTCTCGGTTTTCCCGACGTCTCCTCCATTGTGTATCTCAACTCTGTAGAGGTGATTAGCAAGTCCTCGGTATCCTGTCGATCGATTGGAACGTGCTCGCATTCTGCCGGGTTCAGCGATGGAGGGAGAAAGACAAAGACGCTTTTTCCAAGCTTTTCTGGGTTTTGATGGAAGATCCCCGGGCGCCTTGACTTGCTGAACTTTCACTTGCCACACAGTTTTTGTGCGGGTCGCGGTGTCAGGGCCGCCAAGAGCGGGCTCAAGAATTTCGGGATCATCCAAAGCGGTCAGGTGACGCTCCCAGACGTCCAGATATGCAAGATATGTGCCTGGCTCGCTTGGCAAAGCGGGGCTTTTCTTGCAGAATACACATTTTTCTCCATTCTTCTCTTTGACAGTCAATTCATCGACAAGTTCTTTATTGATCCTCAGGGTTGCCTTGTTTCTTTTGTCGTCAAGTGTGACGGAAAGACGATTTCCTCTGCCTCGGCTCCTTATTGTTCTCCCATTGCCGATTTTTCGAAATCCCGCCGATTTCCACTTCTCACCGAGTCTTTGCACAAGAAACTTCCCGAGTCTACTAGCATCATCTCCTGGGACTCTATTCCACCTAAACACGTACTCGTCCGCCGACGGCAAGTCTGGCTGCTTCGATGCACTAGCGTTCACTTCATTTTCACATAATATGCCATCAACATAATAGTGACCAGCTTTGATCTCATAGTCATTTCCCGAGGACGCCATTATCTTGAAGCCGGGATTCTTGAGGGGAGCACCGCAATCTCCTATGATATCCTCCAAGAAGTTACTGATGTGGTGGAAAAGGATATCCATCTGTTCATTCCAATCAGAGTCTAACTGTACACGTCCCTGCTGCATATTCACCTTGCGATAATGTTTCTCCTTTCTGAACGTCTTCCGGCTAAAATCACCTTTCATTCCCAATCACCATTCCAAGATCATTCCGGCCTCCAATCCGAGGCTCCTGGCTGACCACCGACGGATAGGTAGGCGAGAATTTAAATGCTATGGCGATCGACCTTATGATCCCTACACCTGTGACAGAATCATAGCAACAGCTAGCATCAATCGACCTTAGCCCAGAAGCGAGAACGGGGCGAACAGCGGAGCAGGAGATCGAAGCCACCAACGACGGAACAGTAATCATGGTATTCAAGCTCGGCCTGGCAATCGATCGATTCGAAGAAGAGCAGGAATCAAGCGCATTACTACCAGTCTAATAGATCTGCTTTCCAAGAAAGGAGAGTTTGGAGAAACAGGCTACGGCCAGGGTTTATTCAAATCGAGGAAGTACCGGGTTCTCTCTTCACGACCATCCTTGTAACGAACCGTAACGAGCATATTGAAACTGCCCCATCCAGCGGATTCTAGAGAGAAGGCTGACCCTCTGTCCTTAACCACCCGCTTAGGTTCTGGGAAGGTTGGGTGTAGAAGGTATTCCACCTCCTTTATCTTAGCCAACGTCTCCTCGTCTTCATCCACGAAAACCTTCCACTGGAACCAGTCGAAGTCTCCCCTCCGACCAATTCTCCTAGAGTAGTTCTGTATCTTTACAGTCATGAGATCACCTCAGCTTTCTGGATAGTCTTAAAGGAGTAGAAAGGACCTACGACCATTTTTGCCTGCCTGCCTCCTCTTTCCGCTAGATAGAGCTTGATGTAGAAGCTTTCCAGAGCTTTCGGAGGCAGAGTGCATTCCCAGCTTAAACCCTCGCGCACAGGAATTATCTTGTCTCTCTTTATCTCCTTTCCATCCTCATCTAACAATTGGTACTCGCACTGATCAGCATCCAACGTGACGTCTCCAGGTTCTCTAGATGGGAAGTCTACGCTGACGCGGAGTCTATGTGCCCTTGTGAACAAACCCTTCGAAATACCAACTGTTGCCGTGATGATAACACCTAGCACGCCTGTTAGCCCCCACTTGGCAAAACCAGCGACAATTTCAGTCTGGCCAAACAATCCCAGATTTGCGGCTAGAGCCGCTATGGTAATCACACTTGTCAAACCCAGCAATATTTTCAACACGAAAGCCTGTTGCTCTTCAGCCACCTCTCCAGGCGCCTCCTAACTACATCTAAACAAAGATATATGACAATCGGTCAGATAAGCTTTGTGTGTGATGGTTTCTCGCGGCGTACACCAAAGAAAACCCGCGTAGCAACAGATATAGTTCGCGTCGTCCCACCGTGGCGAATTGACCCAGAAGGCTTAGACGTGGAGCTTTCAGTGACCCTTTTTCGATCGATACGATGCACCGGAAGTGTACGCCCTGAATCAGGGCTCCGAACGGCTTGCGAACCTCTCTGGGGTTGGATCTTCAGGTTCCGAACGGCCGGGAAATCACTCCTTGCGAGCTTTGTTGCCCCCTCTTTACGGCCAAATTTGCGACCTTTTCGACATATAGAAGATAGGTAATTTTTATATAGAATGATTGCGCCTATTTGCCTGGATCACGCTTCCAGGTGGACTGCTTGGCCGAAGGACAGGGAGGGGGCGAGAGCGAAAGTACGGGGGCTTTTCTGGCGCCAGGGAGATCGCTGGTAGATCAATCTGCCCACCGGACGAAGAACCCCCGTCTGGGAATCCCGGCTCGATAAGATAAGGCCAGAGCGAAGGAGGCTGAGGGGGGTTTCGGGAGACCGACGCGGGTCACCAGGGAGGCGTGAGCCCGGGGGACAAATAGTGGATCGACTCCGTCAGAGCCCCGGGGGCAACCAGCCCCCGAGGCGATAGCAGATCCACAAGAGTAAAAAGAAAAGGAGGTGAGAAATTGGAAGAAGAAAAGGAAGAAGCAGGAATAACCGGTCAACCGGTAATCGAGAAGTTGGGAATGGGATGGTTGCCAGACTATCCCGACTTTCGGGACTACACGGTGGAACGAGATGAAGTTGCCTCCAGGCTTGAACGATTGGGGCAAAAGAAATCCGTGAAAGCCATGCTCACCGAAGTTGGAGTGACAAAACCGGCGAAACTTACCTTGCCTGTTTTGGTAGATTTGAGGCCATGGTGCTCCACAATCGAGGACCAGGATGGACTTGGTTCGTGCACGGCTCACGCTGGTGTGGGGCTAGTGGAGTATTTCGAGAGGAGGGCGTTCGGAAGACATATCGATGCCTCCAGACTCTTCCTTTACAAAGCCACGCGAAACATGCTGCACTGGGTGGGAGACACTGGGGCTTACCTTCGCACGACAATGGGCGCAATGGTGCTGTTTGGCGTACCCCCGGAGGAATACTGGCCGTATCGAATCCCTGATTACGATAAAGAGCCACCTGCCTTCTGCTACGCCTTTGCCCAAAACTATCAGGCAATTACCTACTACCGTCTCGATCCACTCACGACTCCCAGGGATCAACTACTGACCCGGATCAAAACATATCTAGCAGCTGGTCTTCCCTCGATGTTCGGGTTCACGGTCTATAGTTCCATATCGCAGGCTGCAACAACCGGCAAGATACCGTTCCCGACCACTGGTGAAAGCGTTCTTGGCGGCCATGCAATTGATGCGGTCGGTTACGATGACAACATGAAGATTAAGAACACACTTCGAGGAGGCATAGAAACTACTGGGGCGCTGATTATCAGAAATTCATGGGGTACAAGGTGGGGTAACGGAGGTTATGGCTGGCTCCCATACGACTACGTGTTGAGAGGACTGGCTGTTGATTGGTGGTCTCTGCTGAGGAACGAGTGGGTGGAGACAGGACAGTTCGGGGTGGAGACAGGACAGTTCGGGCTCCGCACCTAGCGCCGAATCGATGGACAGTCTAGCACTCGGCGTCGTCACAACGCCGGGTGCCCCTACTCTTCTTAGCGAAGATATTCTTCGATTTCTTGCGTTGCGCCCATCGTGAGTTCTTCCAAGTGTTTGTTCATCCGAGCGAGTTCGGATTCTCGTCTCGATCGGTCAACCAAGAAGAAGAAGGCGAACAGCGGAGCAAGAAGATCGAAGCCAGCAAAGACATCACCATAATCACGGTACTCAACGACGGCTCTACAGATCAACCTGTCTAGCACAGCGGTAAGGACGATCATGGCCGGGAGAGGGCTGGGTGAGCAAGACTCAAACTCCAGGCAAAAACGTCTGGATGGTTCACGCGCCAGGCGTTTAACCCTCTCCCTCTTCCACACAGAGCAACGAGAATACAGCCTTTAAACCTAGCGGCGATGATGCTCGATCGTTAAATAGTGCACGATTAATCCACACAATCTACCCTGCGCATGCACCCCGAGTTAAGGCTGTGGCCAGGTTGTCAACCTTTCCTTTGTTTGGACCTCCTCGTTCTGAAAGCCCATAGATTCTCGTCCAGACGCCCCCATTTCCTCCATGCGCACCACTAATGGGCCTTGTTTCATGGAAGATAGAACATAAGTTAATTTTATATAGAATAATTGCGCCTATACGTGGTTTACGCGTCCAGGTGGACTCCTTGGTCCAAGAGAAGGGAGATCGATCGAGAGGCCAACGTATGGTATCCAGAGCAAGGCATGTCAAGACGGAGAAAAATGTCCCGTCGATCGATCAATGTAGATCTTGATTAGGGAAGGTGATTCAGGGGTCTTGATCACATGGCTGGGTGGCGCTGGCGTTGGCCTGGTGTGGGGTTGGTCAATGGGGCGCTTGATCGGCTTGGCCCGCCGTACGTCACTCAATGGGTTAGTCCCCGGGGTGGGGACGATCTTGCTTTCCATCCAGACATACTTATTGGCCGATTGGCAGCCTCTCGTCCTCTTCTTGGGCGCGGCCGGGCTGGCCTTGTTGATTCACCTAGAGTGGCTCCGAAGGCTGCGCGCTCGCTGTGGGCCACCTGAATTGTAAAGGGGGCGTTTGATGAACGGGATGCCAGCTGCTTCAATAATTCAGCTGTTGGGGGCTTGGGGCTTCGGTGCCCTGATTGGGTGGTACGTCTACTACATAAACCGCTATCGCAAGGGCGACCTTCAGCTCAGCGACCTGGTTACGCTGGTCGGCGTCCTGGGGGGCGGCACGATCCTGACGCTCTTTCCGGCGAGCACAGATCTCTTCGGCGCATACGGTCTCGGCCTCTTCATTGGTTTCTTCAGCTACTTCATCATCCTCATCGTCCTGGTGAGAAGGTCGGAGAACTTCAATATGGAGTGGTTCCTCGATGGACGACGCAAGATGCCCAAGGAACCCTGGGTCATCCCAGAAGAGATCACCCCAACCAGACGGCCAATGGAGGAAGAAAAAGAGAAAGACATCAATGTCTAGGGGCTATTGATCAACGGTGCAAAGGAGCAAAGGGAAGGCAACGTGACGACGGATAGACACCATGCATTGGCTTTCAAGAGCATCAGGCGATCGGCCCACGCCTTGCTCCTGGTCCCCTTGCTGGTAGCGCTGTTCCTGGCCGTGGTGCATGCGCCCGGTCGCGTGCAGGACCCCAAAGAAGTGGTGCTTTACGAAGAGAACTTCGACGACGGTCAGGCCCAGGGGTGGGTTTTGGACGAGGGCTGGAGGATCGAGGCAGAGAACAGGGAAAACTATGTTCTGAGCGGCTCTGGACACAACTGGGCACGCTACGCCGAGGGCGAGTGGCGGGACTTTCGGGTTAGTTTCCGGCTATCTCTAAGGGAGCAAAATTCGGTCATTCACCTCAACTACCGGCTAAGTGATGAGGGCAGATACTACATCAGCTTTCGTCATACGGGATCATCCCTGGAGAAACAGTATTGGCCCGACCGTTTCCTGGGTCCGCTGGCAACCAGCGACACTCCCTACGATTATTGGAGATGGTACGAAGTCGAAATCGTTGGAGAAGGAGCGCACATACAATTCTTTGTCGATGGCAAGTTGCAGCTCGACTACACAGATCCCCAGCCGCTCCTCAGCGGCACCATCGCCTTCGAAACTCTCAACGGTTCATATGCCCAAGTGGACGATATTGTTGTCATCGGCCTGCGTCTGCTTCAGGAGGAACCCGACTTGGCCGTTTTCTCTGCTAGCAGCTGGGGCTTTTCAGATGACGGGCGGATCCTGGTGCTCGTCGTGGGAGTCGCGAACAAGGGGAGTGCTGAGGCTCCCGAGACACTGGTTCGTGTCACGGATCCAGACCACGGCTGGGTTGGCTCCGCGTCGGTCCCGGGGTTGGGTCCTCAAGGAAGTATAACGGTGAAAGTACAGCTGGAGATCCCTGAGGAACTGCGTGGAGCCACATGCATGTTCATAGTCGAAGTTGATCCAGACGATCAGATCAGAGAGCTCGATGAAGAGAACAACGTAGAAGACACCCCTTGGATACTCATACCGCGGCCCTCAGCTCAGCGGCCGCATATTGAAGATGTCCGCCCAGCCGAGGGTCGCTGCGGCACCGAGTTGACCCTGACTATCGTAGGCTCCAACTTCGCTCCCGGGACCACGGTATTCATCCCCGAAGGGATCGAGACGCTGTACACGGAGTTTATCAACCCAGGAGAGCTAGAGGCGAGAATCGCCATTCACCAAGAGGCATCACCTGGGCCTCGGCCGGTGGAGGTAGTGAATCCAGACGGGCAGAGCGACGTGTCGGAGGCGGCCTTCACCGTTGTTTGCCCCGAGCGACCGCCTGAGCTCCGCCCGGACCTTCTTTTGCTTCGGGTGGGCTCGGAAATTGTCGAAGAAGGCCGAAGGCTGGTGATCGCTGCCGAGGTGGAGAACGCTGGCAACGATACTGCTCGAGGAATCGTGGTACGGGCCGCGGCTCGCGGCTGGGCAGGTAGTGCCACCATAGATGAACTTCGCCCCGGCGACACCGCCGAAGTCACGATCAGGCTGGAGATCCGCGACGAGCTCCGAGGTCGGAGCCATCTCTTCGAGGTGGCAGTGGACCCAGAAAACGAGATCCTCGAGTGGCGGGAGGACAACAACCTTCAGACCATTGAGGTTCAGCTGGCAGGGGGCCCAGGCGCGCCTCCGGAGCTGCTCATCTTGATCGCGGTTGGCATCGCCGGGGCTGGTATCGCCCTCACCTACAGCCGCCGCACGCCGAGGGGACCCCCACCACCACCTCCACCACGAGAAGAACGTATTGTCAAGACAGGCTTCTCGTCCCAGACTCGGGCCGGTGAGCCGCTCGACCCGTTCATTCCTTTGGCTCCCGGACAGCCTTACTACTTCTGGTTCGAGGTAGGACCGCCGGTGCCCGGGTCGATCGAGGCAAAGCCGGACCCATTGATGGTCGAGTTCTCGCCCTCGGAAGCGCGGTTGAATGTGGTCCTCTTTGCCTTTGAGGATGAAATCGAGATCACGCCGGGCGGCGACGTGGGCGAGATCCAGATAATGCATGACGGGAAGGTAAGGGTTGTGCGTCAGGTCGAGCGTCCAGAAAGCGTGCGCTCAATCTCTGATCTTTTGGATCGGCGCCTGTTTTTCCTCGTGCGCACCCCAAACAAAGAGGGTGTATTCCGTTTGCGCTGCAATATCTACTATGAACACATCCTGATTCAGTCGCGGTTAATCCAGGCACGCGTTGCAAGCAAGCGAGTGCGTTCTGACGTTCCGGCGTCTCAATCCACTATCGAATACACGATGAGCAAGACGCTGAACCCGAACTATCTTGTTCGCATGGAGCCCCAAACGCTGAGCGTGATGCTCAACGACAACGGCGACGGCACTCATTGTCTTCGCTTGTTCGGGGAACAAGACTATAAGAGCGACGCGTGTTTTGACGCCGGGGACCTAGAAACCGTAGTCAAACACGTTCGAGGCGCGCTACGCCGGGCCTCGTGGGGGGACGAGGAACCCTGGAGAGAAGACAAGAGCTATCGCTATGAACGAGGCTATGACCTACACCAGCTCAAGGACGATCTGATCAGCTTCGCTATCCACGGGTATCGTTTCTGGTCGAAACTCACCGTACAAATCGCCGGTCCACGCCCAGAGGTTGAGAAGCTGAAGAGGATGGTTCTGAAGCCCACTACCGTGGAATTCGCCATCAAGGACAAGATCGAGGCTTCCCACCTATTCCCGCCAGCAATGATCTACGACTATCCCCTGGACACAAACCTGAACCGCGAGGACTACCAACTGTGTCCATCCTTCCTCAGAGCCCTACAAGGTCGGCGGCCCCTGGAAGAGACAAGCTGTTTCAAGGGAAACTGCCCAAGTCGGGGGAATCTCGCAGTGGTCTGCCCCAGCGGCTTCTGGGGATTCCGCCACTCAATAGGGAACCCCTTGGGAAGCAGATCAGAAATCAACCATGAAATGTTATACCGGGATGTTCCCGAGGTCACCGTGTCAGTGTTTCCATCCTTCAACGGATGGCCGCTGCATCAACAAGCTCTGAGATCACTCAGGCCAGGGACAATCTGGAACCTCGCAGACACACGTTCAGAAACCTTTACGAAACTCAAATCAACGAAACCACACATGGTCTACTTCTACTGCCACGGTGGAGTCAGAAGGAACACCCCCTACATCAAAGTCGGGGCTAAAGATGAGAAGGGAATCACCCCTGACAACCTAGACCCCTACGGCATCTACTGGGAATATCCCCAGCCCCTGATATTCATCAACGGCTGCCACACGACAGCCTCAGAGCCGGAACTAGCGCTGCAGTTCGTCGAGAAATTCGTGATCACCTGCAACGCAGCCGGCGTAATCGGAACAGAGATAACGATCTTCGAAGAGCTGGCAGCCGCCTTCGCCGAAGAGTGTCTACGCCGCTTCTTAGCCGGAGGCATGACGATTGGAGACGCAGTGCGTGGAGCACGGCTGAAGCTACTGGAGCAAGGTAACCCACTTGGGTTGGTCTACAATATCTATGCGAATGCCAGTCTGCGGCTGAAGAAAGCTGGTGAGCCTAGCAACTAATCGAAGGGGAACATGTCTTGACTGAAATTGAGATTGTCTGCGGTCTCGAGCGCTGGATCGATCGCCTCCGCAGAGCTTAGCCGCAGAATATAGAGTTATTCAGTCGGTAACCAAGAGAATATTCCCAATCCATCGATCGGGACAACGCGCCGTCAAAGAAACAGCGGAATCAAGCCGAACAGGGGGCGAAGATCAAGGCCACCAACAAGACACAGCGATCATATCATTGATCGATCACTGCAATCAGAGTCGCCGTCGTTCTCTAGAGTTTCTTCTCAAAGAAGGGCACATCATTCGTAGATGTGTGTCCCATTTTCTTGTAGAATTCGTCCCGTTTCTCGTCGAAGACGCGTTCCGCGTGAATATATATGCAGCCCTTAGCCCTTGCCGATCGATCGATCAGGTTCTTCTGCCAACGGCCCCCGTTTACACATGCGTTTTCGTTATCGCATGCAGAAATGTGAAAAGATTTCATGGTTTGGATTTCCCTTGAGGCATAGCTCAATTCGACCGATCGATCACGTTCTACACCGCATGGACGTACAATGCATGCAGATACCGTGGTTCAAATCCAATGCATGGCCCCTTACCCCGCATGGTTGTTGGCCTGGTAGGGGGTTATCTCTTGAGTTCTTCGCTAGCGATCGTGGTAGTCTTGGGAGCATGGCATGTGACCGTCTAGATGGTTCTCTATTGTGGATATCGTTTCTCATACCAAGCGAGGACCGATCCAAAAAAGAGGGGATGCCAGGGGCCTTTGCCCCGACTTCGGCGGATGGATTATTTCACAAATCCGAACCCTGCAAAGTACTTCTTGAAGGTGTCAACTCTGAGCGCAAAGATCCCGTCAGGGGTAGCCATGTTGATGACTCGCCAGAAGCCAGGCCCACCATAATACGGGGTGTCCCAGGCTATCCAACTGCCGCCGTCCACGTTCAGGGTCGCCTCCTTCCATCCCCATGGGTTACGCAAGACAATGTACATCTGGTTGTTAGCATACTGCCAGCCGAGAATCGAGTATGCGTGGTTTGCAACCAGATTGGCATCGGAGTAGTTGACTTTGTCTGGCGAAGCGTCTCCAGAGGGGTAGGTCCAAGCAACAATGGGGTTGAAGGTCTTGCGGCTTGTACAATTACTCCTGATATTCGACCAGATCTGACTTGCAGAAAGTGCTAAGGTCCAGTAGTAGTAAGGGATCAGACCGGTGATTTGGGCTGTTGCACCAACGGGGTCACCGCCAGCGAGTGGCAAATAGTTTGGCTTGTCGCCGGGATCGTTGGTGCGCCACTTTGCATAGGCTTTTTCGTAGACAGCCGGCCAGATTTCCCCTGGATCGCTTGAACGAGCATAGATGAATGTATTGCCAGGAGAATTCAAGGGGAGAAGTTCGGTGACCTCCACTTTTTCCGACTTGCCGACCTTATAGAATTCGATCATATCTACAAAGTTGCCACTGGCATCTGTAGCCCGAGTCCTTTGAGCGACAACGTATGTGCGGGCCCAAGCAACCGAAGAAAGCGCCGCGATGAAGTAGCAGTCTCCCAATCCCCCTTGGATTGGATCCGTTGCCTCCGCACCTTCCTCGAAGTAATCCCCTGGATCCACCCATACCGTCGTCTCCCCGACGTCAACCAGTGCTCTCTGTGCACCCTTTGCCGTTGGGGGAATCGCGGCGCGTTCCATAGTCATGGTTTTCGGTTGGTACCTCAGACCCGCGTAAAGTGGCGAACCGTATTTGGGGTCGAAGAGTTTCTCGTAACTCATACCGAGGGCCTCCTCCAACAGTTTTCGCGGATCATCCACTCGGCTCCATGCAACTCCTCGCTTCAACATCACTTCAGCAAGAGCGTAGGGATTGCTAACACCCACGTTTTCAGGTTTCCTTTCCTCCACAGGTTTCTTTTCTTTCACGGCTTATCACCTCCTTTTACTCAACTATTCGTCTATCGATCGATGCGTCTTGAAACGTCACACGGCTATCACCTATTCTTTGGTCGTTTGCCAACAACAATCTGAACTTTCACATCCGTTTCGAAACCATCCAAGGTCTTGGGAACCACGTCCTGAGGGCGCAAATCGGATTCAGGGACTTTGCGTGTTACAAAGACTATGATTACCTCCTTTCCTTCTTTTTCTCCAATTCCGACACCAGTGACATTGGGTAGCCGCATCAGTTGTTCTTCATATTTTCTGAAAACTTTTTTGATGTCCATTCTTGTCGCCTCGATCGATCGTCGACTGGACGCTTGAATCACATCTCTATGTGTCCACATTCTATATAAGAGTGTCGAATCTTCTAGAAGATAGGGCACGACCGATCGATCGACGCGGCTCAGGCGATGAAGGCGCGCTTGATGCGTAGCTTGCCCGCTTCATCCCGCGCGGTGTAGTACGGCTTCTTGATGTCCATCAGGTGCTCGACGTGCAGAGTTTTGCCGGGCTCGGTAAAGTAGATCCGCTTCCTGGCCACTAGCCTCTTGACGTGGTCTTGGATGGACGTCACCTCCTCGACCTCCGGCTCGCGGTAATGTGAAGCGGCCACCATGCCCCGGGACGTAAGGTGCACGGATACTCCGCCCCGGAGTTCGACCACCGCGCCGCTCGCCCGGCCGTATTCTGGCCCTTTCAGCACCACCTCACGGCTGTGCGTGAGCTGGATCACGCGCTTCTTGCCCGTCCCGGTGTAGCTTCTCTGCAGCTTAAGCTTGGCTTCTTCCGGCAGCCCCAGTTCAGATTGAATCCTCTCGGCGGAAGGTTCGGCGATACCTCGCCGGCGCCGCATCGGCTTCAGGGGCTGGATGCCCTTGCCGCCGCCGGAGCGGACCAGCATCTCGCTGGGCTTGACCAGGCCCCGAACGACATCCGCCTCCCCCGCGGTCAGGATGCGGCGCTTGACGAAGATGTCGTGTAGGGCCTGGTGGTACTGGCCGTTGAAGTCTTGGACATCGGCCTTGAGCATGGCGATGGCGATGACCTTGAAGGTTGCTTCGCCGGCCGGTGCCAGCTCTACCCCGCGCGCCAGCAGCTTGCCGGCGTCGTCTCGCGTTTTGACCAGGGCCCCGTCGGCGCCCCGGCCGCCAGCCCGAAGCTGGCCATAAATGGCCGCCAGCAGGTCGTAGAAGGCTCCGGTGAAGATGCGGGAGAAGTTATGAGATTCGGAGCTGAGCTTTGAGATGGGCGCCCTCCAGGGCAGGGTCTCCGGCCGCTGATACTTGAAGCGGTTGACGGCATTGCGCAGGGAGGAGCGGTAAGACACCTCTCGCCCAAGGGTGTCATGGAGGGCGCGGCCCATCTGCTCCGCCAACAGCGAGACCAGGTTGCTTCTCTTCAGGTTGCCCTTGGTCTGCTTGAGCATGGCGGCGCGGACGCTGGGCTCAGCCAGGGTAGTGAGGATGGCCGAGCAGTCGCTGAAAGCCTCGTGAAAAGCCGCCGTCTCGGGCAGCAGCGAGTCCCAGTACTCCGGATGGTATTCGTCCAGGATGGCGTGGCCCGTCTCGTGGCTGGCTACCTCCAGGCTCTCGCAGGTGTAGACCGTCTCGCCGGTGTGCGGGTTGGTGTCATAGAAGAACCGCAGGCTCCGGCGGTCATAGTAAGCGTCGAGGCCTCGGCCAGCGCGGGGTATCACCTGTAGAGAGCCGCCGGTCATCTGCCAGACGTCGAAGTCCCGCGCGAAGAAGGCCTCCCATGCCTTCACGGCGCGCGTCAGGGCAACGTAGAGCTGGCCAGCGTCGAACTCGGGCGTCTCCGGAGGGTGCAGGCCACCCCTCCCTATCCATCCCTGGATATCGAAGCCCGGCCTGCTGGGGAGAGGCACAGGCACCTGGATCGCCCTTTTTGCCCCCCGGGCAGCAGGATCGTTGGTGTAGAAGTTTACAGTGTCATTCGTGGGCATGAGGATCCCTTCTGGCTTGGCCGATTCCCTTGCTGTCTACAAAGGCGCGCTTGATCCGCAGATTGCCATCCTGATCATGGGTGGTGTAGTAGGGTTTGTGTTCGGCTATCAGAGAATTGACATCTATCTCCTCGCCCGGCTTGCTGAAGTAGATCTGGCCGTTGGCCACCAGGTTGCGGACCTGCTTCTTGATGGCGTTGAGGTGACCCTCACCAACCTCGCTTAGCTGGGAGGCGACCAACTCGCCGTCCCTGTCAAAACGCAGCGAGACCCTGCTGGGCACGTCCACCACGACGCCGCTGGCCGCGGCGTACTCCGACCCCTCCAGCTTGACCGACCGGGAGTAGGTGTACTCTATCACCCGCTCGCCGTGGGAATTGGTCCGCAGACTCAGCAGCTTGAGCTCTGAGCTGGGCGGTAGCGACAACTCAGCCTTCACTTGGTCCACAAAACCCGGGGTCTGATCCGGTGAGAAACCAGGGGGTATGCTTAACTTCTGTTTGCGACCCATGATGGTGCCTCCTTCAACACTCCCAGGCCCATTATAGCGTCATTCAGAGATTCTGTAAAGGCCGAATTGCCCCAACAAGAACCTTGCTCTAGAATGTGTCGGTGCCTCAAAATAAGCATTACCCAAAGCGAGGAGGCACGATTGATCGAAAGTAGTCTACTCTGGCGCACACAGGCTAGCTTCAATTTTCTGCAGCGTTCTTGGCACACTTATATATGGAGAATCCAGACATCGCATCGATGACTGGCAGTCAAGACATGAAGAGCCTGATCGTGGTCTCCGACACCCATCTCGGTCTCGCGGCAGGCAAGAGGCTTTTCTTCTTCAAGAACACAGTCTCACATCGTCCCGAAAGCCTCCAGAAGTTCCTTGAGTGGCTCAAAGAACTCGAAGAGGAACGAGAAAAACAAGTAGATCTCGGCATCGCTCCCAGCAGGACCAAGACAACAAGAAAGCTCGTGGCTCCCAGCAAGCTCATCTTGAACGGCGATATCCTAGAGCTTTGGGACGCCAGCGAGCGCGCCTCCGAGCTCTCCACGCGATCGATCTTCAACGCTCTCCTCGCACTGAAGTGTGAGAAAATCTACCTGATCGGAAACCACGACTTCGCCATGAAGCAAGTAGAAGGCCGCTATCCCTTCGGAAAATCTCCAGTGCAAATCATACGCGACGCATACCCCGAGCCCCGGACAGAGGGTGAGCCGAGATCCAACCAGACAATACCCCTGAAGCTGGGAGACAACCACTACCTATTCCTACACGGTCACCAATTCAGCTGGATCTACAGAAACATGCCTTGGCAGATCATGTCCTACTTGAGAGACGGCGCGGAGGCCTTCGGGCTATTCGCCTGGCTTCTTGTTCCCGCATGGCTCATCGCACTTGGCTTCGCCATCGCCACTATACCCGGCTGGATCACTCTCTCACCTTGGCTTGCGAATCTCACTCTTGGCGCGGCAGCCGTTTTGAGTCTCTTAGCGCCTCCTCGCGTCATCATTTCCGTCGCGCGGCCGACATGGAACCTCTTGCTCGCTCGCTCTCACCGCTACAGGAGAAAGAAGGCATTCGCTGGCTTCCATGGGTGGTGGAAAGATTCTTTGAAGAAAATCCAACCTGTCGAGAGGATCCACATCGTGTACGGCCACACCCATTTGACAGGCGTCTTCTCGAAGGAGGACGTCCAAGACGAGTTGGGGAAGACGATAGAAGGCCCTGACTTCGTTCTGATCAACCATCCCGCCTGGGTCAGTGATCGCAACTATCTCCACTGGGTTAAGGACGATAAAGGGCAATACACGAAAGTCCACGAAGGGGTGTTCATCTACATCGACGCCGATGGCTACGAGTTCTTCAGATGGGATGAGGACTCTCGTCCTCCTGTTCTGCACATTCCCAAGGAGCTGATCCCACCACAGCCTCAAGAAAGAAAACTTGATGACAAAGCCGAGGCCTGGCTGCAGAATCTTCGCTGGCCGGAAAAACTGCTGGAGGAGTGGAAGAAACCGCCCATCATCAAAGAATAGACATCCAACCGCGGGCGCGCTAAGTAGCATATGATCAACTGATGGATAGAACAGAGCGTATGCGCTTGTAGTGAAGGCTATCGGACGACTTGTGGACAGCTCATTGGATTGAATCCTGGTTCATTGCCTGGATGAGCGACTAGTCTTATATAGACTAGATGCGCATTAGCATCTTGTTCACACGTGGGGCGTTTGGTTTGAGTTATTTTATCGATCCTCCAGCGCTGTTCCTGCTTGGAATGATTGTGTACTATCTTTCGAGGCGGCTTAGATGGAGCCTGACTGTTGCCGGGGTGATGATGGGTGTCACATCTTTGGGCTTCTTCATGGGCGGTAGTGCCCTCCTTTATCTAGATGTTCTCGCGTGGCCCCTACCTCCAACACCTGGATCAATATGGATGTTCCACACAAACATCACGGGAATCGCGAAATCCGATGTTGACCTATCTCTGGCTGTCCTAATGCTCCTCATCTATCCTCTATGGCATTTCCTGGGGTATCTTCTTGCTCTCCGCTTGGATGTTGGTTCTTTCCTACTAAGGGTAGTGTCCTACAAGGATGTCAAAAGCCGGAAGGAGAAGCCAGCAACCAAGTTTGCTGTCCGAAGAGGGTCTTCGCCGCGAGAGATCACCCGAAGCGCTATTGAAGCCTTGGGGGGAGTCAAGAGTTTTGTGAAGCAGGGAGACAGCGTCCTGATAAAAGCCAACATCTGCGGCGGGAATCCTCACAAGCTTGGTTCATACACAAGTCTTGAGGTTGTGGACGAGATTGTCAAGATGATCCAAGAGGTAGGCGCACAACCAACTGTAGTTGATTCTGACATGATCTGGACGGAGTTTGACCCTGTGGCTGATGCGGAAGGCTGGAAGAAATGGACAGAAGAAACGAATGTCCCTCTTCTCAACCTTGCGCAGACAGATATGGTTCGCTTCAATTTCGGCCAGGGTAGCGCCATCGGCATTGTTCCTGTGTCGAAAAAGATTGTTGACGCAGATGTCATAATCTCTGTTCCCGCAATGAAGACGCACCTCCTCACAAATGTGACTCTAGCTATGAAGAACATGTACGGCACGTTTCCCGAGGAGAACAAAGCGAAATTCCACCGATTTGGGATCGAAGACGTCGTGTTTGAAGTAAACAAGGCGTTTACTCCTAACCTGACCTTGATCGATGGTACAATCGGAGGCGAGGCATACGGGCCTCTTTCATGCAGTCCAGTCAATTTTGAGACGGTGATAGCGTCCAATGATGTCGTCGCTGCGGATGCTGTTGCCTGTCAGCTCATGGGATATGATCCGTTCACCGTTGCACACATCAAGAAGGCCCACGGAGAAGGCTTAGGCGACGCGAGGGTGACCTTCGACATCGCTTCCCTTCCCTACCCAAACAAGAAAGACGGAAAGTGGGAGAAGCCTGAACCCATCGTCACAACCCTCTACGAAGGACTCGTTGAGGCCTCTCTTCTACTGCCAGGAATGCAGAACTTCTTTGATCTGTCCGCAGATTTCGTGCTCTTCGGCCTAGCCACGCTCCCAGTCTTCAGAGACTTGACCCCAGAGGTTGAGAGGACATTCAACTATATTCTGGCAGACATCCTAGGTGCGCTTGTTAGAGGTGGGTATCGCGGGAGTAGGTGGACAGAGCAGGACGACAAGCGGATTATGGAATATCTGAAAAACCTGGTAGGAGGACCCTAGACATCATGCGGTCAAACATTCTCTTGGCATTGGTCCTTGCATTTTCAGGCCTTGTTCTATGCACCTTGTTCTTCGTGTTATTGAACGTTCAGATCCCGCAAGAGCCATTCTCTCTGTGGTCAGAGCTTCCTTATGCCGGCATGTTTCAGTACGCGGGGATTATCTGCCTAGCCGGTACTGTCATTTATCTCCTGATGGAAACCGAAGTGAGCATGGTAATCAACTCAGCAAGCATGGCAATGATTAGCGTTGTCATCCTAGCCAATTTTGCGTCATTCTGGTTGGGAGGATATTACGCTCTAACACCCATCTTCTTCCTCATCGGTTTGGTTGGCACCTCAGTAATTGACGCTTGGGTATCTATCGGAATGCGAACGAAGAATCTTCTTTCTTTGATTGCTGTAGCCACCTCCGTAGCTGCTATAGACGAGTATGCCCACACTTCCGTTGGGACCCTGACCTACTTCGATAATGCTGTTCCCTCACCTCTCACCGTTTCCGGTTGGAGCCTCTTCACCATACTCCTGTTGACCGTGACCAAGACCACAATGAGGGTTCGCTTGCCGAACATACCAGACCTGAAGCCTCTGAGAACTGTCCCGGCCCTCCTCTCCACCACTCTCGTCCTTGCCGTAGCACTGTTCCAAGGGTACACAGGTCTTTTCAACTGGGTGCTGGTTCTGGTATACTCAATGTTGATACTGGCAAGTCTCTATTACACGTACAAGCATCCATTGAAATGGAACGTCCTGTTGATGATCGTTAGCTTGGCATTCGGCCTTAGCATGGAGTATATGGGAAGGTGGGAGGGTCTCTGGACCTTCCACTTCATGGAGCCTGTTTCGCTCCTCATGCTGTTCAGCTGGCCTCTTAGAATCTGGACAATCAACGCCTTCTGCTTCCTCTTCAACATAGACTTCGCCAACAGCCTCGAGAATCAAAAGCCAGCAACATCGATGGAGTCGCATGAAGAAGCACTGATGAAACGTGTCGGAATATCGGACCCCATTGTCTAACATTTGAACCGGTTGCTACATTACCTCTCGAACGCCTTCTTCACCAGCGCTTTGACACTCGCCTGAGTCTCCTTCAGCAGCGCGTCCGACGTCTTATCAAGACCCGCCGTCATTCTAGCCAGCTCCGGTCGGATCTTGTTCAGCCGCCGATAATACTCTGGTGGCGGCAGCTTGATGCGGTAGGGTTCAAGTTCTTCGTACCAGATCCGGCACCACCACCACCAGACCAGATATTGCTGGCCCAGGGCAATATCTCCGCCCGCCGCCGAGCTCTCACTGAAATTCGGGCTGTCGCGCAAATCCCGCACGGTAAAAGCGTACTGGAACGCCTCCTCGGCCTGGATCATGCCGTCACCGTCTGTGTCAGGATTGTATAGAAGGGCACCACCAAACGGGGTTTGGCCGCTCTGGGCTGCAATCCAGTCCCGGGCAAACGGGTCCCAGTTGCCGTCTGCTGTGACGTAAGAATTTTGGAATTCCGTTGCCGCCGAGGCTACGCTGGTCGCATCAGCCGGGCTCTTGGCCAGAATAGAGGCATTGAACCCGCCGGAGTGGCACTGTTCCAACATTACGATCAACTGCCAGAACTTCGGCAATTCAGCGAGCTTGTTGGAAAAGTCGGTGTGGTAATATCTTCCCCAACTCGGGTAGGTGCACA
>Ga0315310_10000854_pt1 | contig 19239 bp, 15 predicted proteins | sample TDP5_MG_FD_203630 | JGI IMG/M metagenome (GOLD analysis project Ga0315310, IMG submission 203630) | Freshwater sediment microbial communities from Lake Towuti, South Sulawesi, Indonesia - TDP5 | ecosystem: Environmental > Aquatic > Freshwater > Lake > Sediment | place: Indonesia: South Sulawesi... | reverse complement strand
AGAGATTTAATTTATTTGCCATATAATGCAAATAGGACGAAAGAGGTCCATCACCGATAAAAAGAAAAATTGTATCAGGAAATATTTTGGTGATTATTGGGATCGCTTGAATTAGTAAATGAGGACCTTTTATTGGTGATAGGCGTCCAACAAAAAGAATAATTTTTTGGGAATATATTTTAAGTTGTTGTTTAATATGAGGTGATCGCTGAGCGGGGTGAAATCGGCTTGTATTTACGCCATTATAAATGCGAATAATCATCTGAGAGGGAATCTTATAATTTGTTATTAATTCATGTTTGACAATATTAGAGATTGCGATAACGCAATCGGCCTGCTGCGTAGCGGTTTTTTCAAATTGCCCAAGAATTGGGAAATAAAGTTTTCCAAAATTATCATGCCATGTCAAATTCGTACGGTATGCTTGAAGTCCTATTGTCCCAACGGCTTTGTAAATAAAAGGAATGCGCTTTCTGAGTCTGTAATATAAACTAGCTTCAAATCCATGGCCGATAATAGCATCAATATTAAAATTTTGAATTATATCATGGCCATAATGCCATAATAGACCCGAATTGAAGGGAAAATAATAGGGGAGATGGAGTGAGCAAAGAATCCGATGAATATGAATATTTTTAAAAAGTTCATATGTTGCTTGAGTCGGTTCACCCTTTGTAATGACATGAATTTCATGCCCTAACTTGGCTAACTCTTGAGAAAGTTCAAATGCATGAATTCCGCTCCCATAAGCAGAGGGATAAAACTGCTGGACGATATACCCGATGTTCATTTAGTCCACCGCTTCAAGAGATTTGAATATAGAGCGAGAATTTGTTTAGCAACTATAGAAGAGGAATATCTAGTCTGCAATTGAGTAAAAGATTTCTGAACTATTTCTTTCCTCAAATTTTTATTAATAAGCAACTCATTTATGAGTGTTAATAACTGAAGCTCATCATTTTTTTGAAATACTAAACCCGTTTCTCGATTGTGGATTAATGCTTCAATTCCATAATAGGCATTCACGATAACTGGGCATTTCGCAGCCCATGCTTCCAATATGATGGTTGGCATGATTTCGTATTTTGAGGGAAGGATAAGTAGTTTTGCGGCGGACATTATGGATCTTAACTGTCCTTCAGGGAGTGTTCCTAAAATATAAACTGAATTTTTGAATACTTGCTCATTTACCATTCGTTTTAACGTAGATATTAATGATCCATTTCCAACCATAACTAGATTTAGAGTATTGATTTGATCTATTTTATGCTTAAAAAAGTTCAGGAGAAATTCGCATCCCTTTTCTTTCTCTAACCGTCCTACAAATAGAAGAAATGGTATAGAGGTTAATTTTTCGATTGAAGGAGAGATTGAAGGTTGATTTTCTGAGTCTACGGGAATCTCAACCATATTAGGAATTATTTGAATTTTTGTTTTCAGAATACGATAGCGGTTGGAAAGGACACCTTGAAAAAAAGGAGTAAGACTTATAATTTTATTACTCTGCCAATAAACCAGTTTTTCAATTAGGAAGAGGGTAGCATGAGATATGGAAGAAAGGAGTTCTCTAGGCATAGTCAAGGCGACATCCCAGTTATGTGCAGTAAAAACAAAGGGGATATAGGAAAAAAAGGATCGAACAATGAGACCTGAAACCCGACTTTGAGCGTGTAAAATTTGGAACTGCCCCTTATTTTTTTGAATTTCGAAAATTTTAAAGACGGTTTTTAACCCAAACCTAAAGGTTACTAAAAGATTGGCTCTTAAAGGGTGAGAAATCCTATGAATATGGATACCATTAAGGATTTCCTCACTTAATTGTCGAGGCTGTTGGGAAGCGAAGATATGAACTTCATTGCCCAAATTATTCAAAGCTCTGGCCAAGGACCAAAGATATTTTTGAATTCCACCACCATAAATCGGTGGAATTCGATCTAAGCTTGTTCCAGAGCTTATTAAGCCTATTCTCATGGGCTACACTTCATTCAAGCTTATCTGCTTTAAAAATTGATTAATAAATCGGTTCCAGTTAAAATATTTCTCTGCCCTTTGACGAAGGGCTAACCCAACAGTGGTTCGTAATTCCTTGTTGGTTAGAAATTCAGAGATTTTATCTGTAAATTGCTTCCAGTCATTGGGTGGAATTAACAATTTCGGGCCCACATCTTTAAGCAGTTCTTTAATACCGCCCAAATCGAAGCTTATGATTGGTTTTGCACAGGCCATTGCTTCCAATACAACTAAACCTAAAGGTTCTGGAAATAAGTTTGGCAAAATAATAATATCTGATAGATTTATGATATTAATCAATGGTTGATTTGTCAGAATTCCCGTAAAAATTACATGATTTTGCAAATTTAATTTCCTAACTCTTGCTTTTATATTCGGCAGTTCTGGTCCAAAGCCTACAATGAGAAATTTACAGTTAATTTGTTGTAGTAGACTTTTAAAATGAGGTAAAAATTCAAAGACGCCACGCTCTTTTATTAATCGCCCGAAAAATAAAATGATTTTATCAGATTCTTTTAGATTATTAGGAAGAATTTTACGATTGATAGGCATTGAATGAAATTTTTGTAAATCTACACCGTAATAGATCGATTTGATTGGAATTTTTTTAAAATAGGAAAGATAAGCGTCCTTTACAGTTTTACTGATAGCAATGACAGGGTGAGCTTCAATTAAAAGGATTCGAGTGATAATGAATGCAAGTATGAATCGAACGGAGAATTTTTGACAATATTTCAGACATTTAATTATTTCAAATCCCTGGCAGATTTCTGTATGAAAAAGGATTCCCGTGGGACAGATAGGGTTATATCCATTCAAAACATAAACAAACGGAATATGATAAAGCTTTTTAAAAAAAATTGCGACGAATCCTAAGAAATCAGATATATATAAACGATTAATTTTAAATTTTTTAATTAAATAAAATGCCTTCAAGGGAATAGTAATAAACCGGAATGTATATTTTACACGATATATCGGAATTCCCTCGAAGTTTTCAAATGATCTTAAATGTTTATTATTAGGATAATAATTTGATTTATTCGTGGTTAAAATATAAATATTATATAATCTTTTTTTAAGTTGCTTACAAATTTCGAGCGTTGCTTGTTCAACACCTCCTATATTTGGATAAAACGTGTTAAGGATAAAAAGAAAAGACATTGTATTACTATTTAGATAATGCATTATTCAAAAGTTTTGATATTGAAAATATCTATTTTTTTATCACAAAAATAGAATATTACTACAATTATTCAGGAGCCTTCTCAAGTGACTGAGAAAGTGTATTTGATTGATCAAAAAGTATATGAGACAGATGAGATAAAAGCAAAAATTCTAGATTTTTTACGAGAAGAGCACTTTATTGTGGCTGATAAAACAGTTTATTTAAAACCGAGTTTTGTTTTTCCCACTTTAGCGAAAATTCAAGTAATCACGAACCCTAATTTGATTATGGGGGTAGCGGAGGCACTTATTGATTTAGGGGCCAAAGAAATTTATGTGGGCGATGGTGAAACCGTAGGACCAGCACGCTTTTCTTTTAAACAGCTAAAAATTCCAAAGTTTATCAAGAAAAGGGGTTTGAAAAAGAAAGTTAAGCCCTGTTATAATGATGAGGGCAAACATATTATAGTAAAGATACCTAGACCATTTATTCAGGAAGAGTTCATTGTTCCCAAGAAGTTGATGGATGCAGATCTTTATATTAGCTTACCAAAATTGAAAGTGAATATCTTTGCCAATATTACTTTATCTGTAAAGAATAATATGGGGTTAATTTCGAAAAAGCAACGGCTCTCCCACCATGATATCAATATGCACAAAATGATTGCCGATCTCTATCTAGTTCGTACGCCTGATTTGAATATCACAGATGCAATCATTAGCGGGAAAGGTCAGGGCCCGATGGAAGCAACACCCGTGGAAACGGGGCTAATCGTTGCAGGTCGAAATGGTTTAGCCGTGGATACTGTCTGTTGTGCCCTTATGAACTATGATCCCACGAAAATTGAACACTTGGTCCTCTTAAATCAAAAGGAAATTGGACCTATCTCATTGCATGAAATAGAATTAGTGAATGGACATCTACTAGAAGAGCGGCAAAAAACTTTTAAAATGCCGGATACGGCTATCACAAGTCTCGCCCCGAATATTCACGTTTCTCTAGGCAAAGAATGTATGGAGTGTAATTTAAAATGCGCCGGTTGTCTTGGGATGATAAAGGCGAATCTTGATGGATATGGGCTCAATTTAGGCTGGGAAAATCTGGGTGAATTCAGTATAGTTGTAGGAAAGGGCGTAGATCTTACTGAAGAGGAAATTCAAAAACTCAGTAAGAAAAGAACGATTGTATATGGGAATTGTGTTAAAAAATACGCTAAGAAAGGAACATTTTTTGAAGGCTGTCCTCCAGATTATACAAAAGCAATCTTAAAACTACGAGGACCAATGAAACGTCTCACTCCTTGGATGAAGTATGTAATGAACTTAAGTAGTATTTGGAACTATGGGAGCGCACATATTGAACACCTTGCGGCGAAAATATTCCGACGTTGAAGGCGAAATTTCCATGACTGTACTCCACAGATTCTCTATGATCGGCGGCATTATTCACATATCAATAGGAGGAATATTGGAAATATTATATTGGACGGTGCTTAAGGATCTAGTTTGGATTTTATTAATTTATCCGCCCTCATTATTATATATTCTCATCCAAATATTACCAATTATTGGGATATTATTTATTTTAGTTGGAATTGGCTGGCTGATCCTATCTTTCTGGCTTTATTTAATGGCAGATTTAGAATATCTTCGGAAAATTAACCAATTTTCAAATTAAAATATTGAAGTCAAAGTTAATAGCATAGAATAAATTTAGTATTTATGATGATTGGTAATGCTTTTCTTTTCTTGAAAAATTTTACCGATTTATATATAAGTTCATTTTTAGTAACAAGTAGTTAGTAATAAAACTTAGTCATTTTATATAATCACCATTTGAAGTACACAAAAAAAGGGATTTAAGAAATGCAAGTGAATTTTGAGAGATTTGATTCATTGGAATTTCGATCCTGTGGTCCAATAGACACGTCATTTAATGAAACAACTTATGATTTTGTTGATAGTGAGACAATAGTTGAAGAAATAACGAGCAATGAGCTTGCAATATTGCTGTTGCTAGCCAGTGAGGCATTTTCGAAGAACTCGCAAGCGGAACTTAGTTTTCAAGGGATTAAAACGAAATTAAATCTTCATCAGCAGAAATTGGCAAAGGCGCTTGAACGGCTAGTCCATAAAAACTTGATTGACAAAACTTTGAATGGGTATCGCTTAAGCAAGAATGCTATAAAAGTTGTTAATTCATATCTAGATTTATTAAGAAATAAAGCCAATCCAGAGCCCAAGGAATATATTGGATTTGAAATAAAAGTTCCTCTAAATAGTAGAAATAATGAATTATTTAAACTTATTTATCTTTTGAAGGGGCGCTGGTTTGCAAATTGGCGCTGGATTGGTATGTTTCAAAACCAATCGAGCCTTAAAATGGAATGGCAGTCAATTTCAAATGATCTGGAAGCGTGTCTTTGCATCAATGAACACCAATTGTGCATTGCCCTGTTTGATAAGAATTCGAGTCCTGCAAATATAAATATCGAATTTTTAATAGAGGAATTCAATAAATTTCTCCGAAAAATCCAAAGTATTATGAATACCAATCTTAATACATACCAATCGATTTCCACAACAATGATTAAAACCCATTCGAGCTGTGATAAACAAGAAATGAGTAATTGGCTTTCAAATTATGCCTAAATGGATTTTTTTATATTATTTTGAATTTTTATTTATCATTTTTTTAAAATTGTTCCAAATTTCAATTTCCTTCTATTTTTTCTAACATGCTATTTTTGCCTCCATTCGGTTTTCCTTCAAAATACCTAGTCAATAATTTGCATGTTGAGAATTCTAGTGTTGAAATTAAAAAAAAGAAAATGAAGTGATAAATAAAATGACAACCACAATAGGCATAAGATATAAAGATGGAATTATATTAGCGGCGGACAGGCAGGTATCTTCGGAGAATTTTATTGCATCAAAGTATGGAGAAAAAATTCATCAAGTAGATAAGAATATCGGAGTCACAATTGCGGGCTTAGTTGCAGATGCAGTGAATCTAGTAGAACGGCTTAAAGCAGAGTTTAAACTTTACTATTATGATAAAAAGCGCCCAATATCCATAGAACATGCGGCAAGGCTGGCTTCCAATATTTTTTACGGGGGCTTTAGAGGTGGGCGCCCGTTATATACGCAGATATTGATAGGAGGCTTTACTATTCATAACGGAGATGGAAATAAAACCCCTAAATTGTATGTAATTGATCCGTCAGGCGGAACAATTGAGGATAAGTTCATCGCGACAGGATCGGGGTCCCAAGTGGCTTATGGAACCCTTGAAAATAATTATCGGGAAGATTTAACGGAAGAGGATGCAGTCCAGTTAGCCTATAAAGCCATGAAATCAGCTATAGAGAGAAATCCTTTTACAGGAAATGGCATCGATGCAGTTATTATTTCAAGAGACGGTTTCAGGCGATTATCTGATGAAGAATTATTAAAAATTGGTGAGGTGACGAATTAATGTTTAATCTTGGAGATGCAGGTTATGATCGAACAATAATGTATAGCCCTGACGGCCGGGTAATTCAGGTTGAATACGCGCGAGAGGCAGTCCGGCGTGGGAACAGCATTATTGCGATTAAGACTAAAGAGGGAATTGTAATGCTGGCGGAGAGCAGGAGTCACTCAAAGTTATTTGAACCGACAGAGAAGATCTCTCAGATTGATGATAATACCTATGCCACTTTTTCGGGGCTACTCGCCGATTCGAGAGTTCTAATCAATGAAGCTAGAGTCTTCGTGCAAATACACAAAATAACTTACGGCGAAGAGTGTGATGTGGAAACACTCGCGTGGCATCTTAGCAAAATCGCCCAGCAAATTACCCAGTTTGGGGGTAGGCCCTTCGGATTAACGTTGGTCCTCGCGGGCATTAGTAATTCAGAGCCAAAGTTGGACGTCGTGGAACCCAGTGGCGCGAAATTCGAAGTGAAAGCAATAGCGATCGGGAGAAACGATGATGCTCTCATGAAACATCTAGAAGATAATTATCGAGAGGATATGAGCCTTGAAGAAACCAGAACCTTAGCGGAAGAAACTTTTGCAAAAGTGAATACGGATCAAAATAACTATGAATTAATGGTAATGAATCTTCAAACTCATAATATCGAACGAATGCTAATAACGCCTGGCTAATTAAATTCCAATTTTTTTCTCTCTTTTTTTCTAAAAATAGTATCCGAACCCGAAATAAGTAAAAAATATTGTCAGGATACCTAGAATAGCTCCTATAATCACTTCTTGGCTCGTATGAGCTTGGAGTTTGACGCGAGCCCAAGCAATAAGGATGCAGAAAAGATAGAGGAATCCCCATAACCATCCTAGCACGATAACTAAGGCTGTAATAGAGGCAGTAGCGCCAGTCATATGCAGACTTACCTTAAATTTAAATCCATTGGTAACTATTAAAGAGACAACATTGAGAAGTGTATAACCCGCTGCAAAAATAAAAAGTATTCTTGTATTAAGTCCTGTAATTAGGGGATAGACATAATAAATAATTGAAACCCCCGTGAATCCAATAATTAGGATTAAAAAGAGGATTCCACGGTCTTCTCTTTGAATGGAATAATTTTTTATGCGATTTCGCCTACCCAAATAAAACAGAGGCAACAGCGGGATGAGTAGAAAAAATATGCCTGAAATCGTGTCTAAAATAATTTCTTGTGTGAAATTATAACAAATTGTGTGTGCAAAAATTAGATAAACAACTATTTGAAACGGCGAAATAGTTAAAAAAGAAACAATCCGAGCAATATGTTCCGAAGTGGATCTTTGCTCAGAGGAAGATTTCATACATTCATGGAATTTATTTTCCTATATATAGGTATATTAGGGACCAAAAACGATGACTCGACTCCCAAATTCACAATTTTTCAGATTGTAGCAGGTACGGCAGAGTCGATAGAGTTCTTTAATACTATTATCTTGTGCCAAAATGGTTGCTTCATCACATGCATCTGTGCGATGTGATTTGAGTACGCCGGATTGAAATGCCATGAGGGTCAAGGTCTCTTTAATTCCTTTAAGTTTGAGTAATTTTTCCGTTACGACTTTGGCGACGTCTTCAAATTTCTCAGAAGTAACTTTAATGATGATATCCCAAGGTCCGGCGATAGAGAAGGCTTCGGCGACTTCATCTATGTAGAGAACCTCGTTAATGAGGTTAGAAATTGCCTCTGGCTGGGCTTTCACCAAAATAAATGCGACTGGCACCAAATCCACCTCACATTTTAAAGTAATATTCTAGATTTCTGTTTTTAGGACCCTTGAACTTGATAATTAGAGGCGCTTGGATATTTTTTTTAGCTTTTAGAAGAGTAATTTCAGTATTTTCGTCTTTTATTTTTATATTAATACATTTCATATATATATAAAACACTAAAAATTATTAATTTAATGTTCTTGGTTAATTGAAATTTGAAAGGGAGCTTAGTTGATTGCTCAGAAACTTTTAGATAAGGTTAATGTTTTCTGTGATGGTGCAGCACGAGGAAATCCCGGATCGGCGGCGATTGCGTACATTATAAAAGATGAAAAGGGAACTATTCTAAAGCAAGAAAGTAGATGCATTGGAGAATGTTCCAATAATACTGCAGAATATAAAGCAATAATCGAAGGCTTGAAAGCCTGTTCAAGTTTTACTCGTCAAGAGGTGACTGTTTTTTCGGATAGTCAACTTGCTATAAAACAAATAAATGGAATATGGAGAATCAATTATGAGCATTTAAGAGAATTATATCAGGAAGTCAGAAGGACTGAAACCGTATTTAAAAAGGTAACCTATATACACAAATTAAGAACCAATCATGATTTGAGGGAAGTCGATAGATTAGTAAATGAAGTATTGGATTCTTAAATCAATTAATATGATAATAAAGATTTAAAATAATAACGCTTAATATAATTTATAATATATTAAAATGAGAATTTATGACATTATAAGGTGAAATTATGGCAGAGAATGAAGCCCTGGTCTATTTTGATGAAGATGCGGATTTGAGTATTTTAGAGGATAAATTAGTTGCCGTGATAGGCTATGGGAACCAGGGACGCGCTCAAGCTTTAAATCTAAGAGATAGCGGAGTCAAGGTAATAATTGGAAATATTGAAGATAAATATTTCAAAAAAGCATTGAAGGAAGATTTCGAAGTCTATTCAATTACAGAGGCGACAGAAAAAGCAGATATTATAATGATTCTCATTCCAGATGAGATCCAAGCGGAGGTTTTTAATAATGATATCCTCCCACATCTCTCAGAAAATAAAATGATCGATTTCGCCACTGGCTACAATGTCGCCTTTAAAGAGATAACGGGCCTAAACCCACCTGATTTTATCGATGTTATTATGATTGCGCCCCGGATGATTGGAATTGGGGTGCGGGAATCCTATATTTCCGGAGAAGGCTATTTCAGTTTTGTAAGCGTCTATCAGGACCATTCTGGTTCCGCTAAACAGATTATGCTGGCATTAGCGAAAGGGTTAGGGACCACCAAGAAAGGCGCAATTGAAATTACTTTTGCCCAAGAAGCGCATTTGGACCTTTTTTCGGAACAGGTTTTCGGACCCGCCTTTGGGAATAATCTTAGAACTGCAATTACTGTGCTCTTGGAGGCTGGGTATCCCCCAGAGGCTGTCCTGACTGAAATAATTCTTAGCGGGGAATTTTCCTATTCCCTGAAAGAAATGGCAGAATGGGGCATAATCGACCAACTGGATTTCCATTCGCCCACCAGCCAATACGGGGGCATGACGCGAGGCGCCACTTTCATTTTTCCTCAATTATCAGAAATGATGAAGAAAAATTTAAATGATATCCAATCCGGTAAATTTGCCCGTGAATGGGCAAGAGTTCAGAAACGCGGGAAAGACCCATTAAAGTCTCTGAAAGAAACAGCAAGAGAGATGCCGTTTGTTAAGATTGAGAAAAAAGTGAGAGAAAAATTGAGAATCAAACCAAAATCTGAAGCTTGGAAATAAATTTTCTATCTTTAAATTTTATTTAAGATCCAATCATTGAATTGAAATCAAATACAATAAGTTGAGAGTCCATGTTGGAAGATCAGAGGATTTCAGAGGTTATTACATATATTAAAACCGTAAAAGAATTAAATAAAATAGTTTTTGGAATAATGGCACATGGATTAATTCCTGAGGAAATAATTCATGCAGCTGGAGGTTTCCCCTTTCGATTAAGTTTGGCGGGAGATAAAAATTCTGCATTAAAAGGTGGTGAATATTTAACTTCAGCTACATGCTCATTTGCTAGAAATACAATCGGTCAATTCGAGTTCCAACCAGAATTATATAAAGAGATCGATGCCATTGTGGCAGGAAATTACTGTAACGGTGAAATTAGTGCAATTGAAATGATTTCACATTATTTCAATATCCCAAGCATCAGTATTATATTTCCTTCAACAAAAAATGAATCGGCTTTGAAGTTTATGATAGCGGAATTGGAGCATTTCAAAGAGGATCTTGAACAATTTACAGGATCGGAGATTACTATCGATCAACTTTCGGAGGCCATTTTACTCTACAATGCGGAAAGAGAGCTCATTCAACAAGTTGTAAAGGTGCAACAGGAAAGGGGCTTTCCGCTATCAGGCATCGAATGTATGGAACTACTTTATAAACACTTTCTATATGGAGTTAAAGCTTCTATAGAGAATTTAAGAACTAGTTTAAGCGAATTACAGGAGAAATCATCAGCAATGGGAGTAAAAAAAGTTATTTTTGCTGGTAGTGGGGTTCCTATTGGAGATAATATCCTTCAATTAATTGAAAATAAGGGGTTTTGGGTAATAAAAAACTTAACATGGACAGGATTAGACTATTATCAGTCCTTAGTGCAAGAAAATTCGATTAAAGGCCTTGCCGAATTTTATATCAATGCGGAAAATAGTGGGCGAATGATTCTAAGTGATAATTACTTTGCGGATCTGGTTAAAACTTATGAAGATAGTTATGCAGAGGGAATAATCTTTTATATAATAAAGTATTGCAGCATTTTCCCTTCGGTTATTTCTGCAAAATTGAAGCGAAGTCTTTCAGATCAGCAGATTCCTTTTCTGGAAATTGAACGGGATTATGGTGTTACCCCAAACGCCCAATTACAAACTCAATTACAAGCCTTCAAGGAGATGTTCGAATGAGTGTAGATATGGAAGAATTCCTAATTCCAAGTTTCTTGAATCTCAATCTCCAATTCTTTTCAGCTCAAAAGCAGATTCGAAAATTCAGGCGAAGCAATCGTCAATTAGTAGGAACTATTCTACCGTTAGGCGCCGAATTGGTATTTGCCGCTGGTGCATCCCCCATCTTTCCTCTTCGGATAGGAAAGAAAGGATTTGAAGCTGAAAAATTATTACGTGGCACTCGGCTGGCAACCAATATTCTAGGGACCAATCTCACCAGCAGTATCTTTGGATCTACACTCGTGCAACCACAAGCTGAGAATATAATTAATCAATTTCTTAGTGAATATAATAAAAATCTATGTGAATATGAGAGCAATGCCGATAATTTCAACTATCTTCCAGATGTTTGTTTTGCAACCAGAATTGCTTATGGTTCGGCGCTCACTTATCAAGATGTGGTGAAATTATTCCTTGCTTGGGGCACACGCTGTATTTGGTTTTCTCAACTCTATGGGACCATTAATAATTCAATTCCAATTGCTTTTACGGATATTCCGAAATCCATATCAGCCCATGCAAAGGAATATATGTATGAAGAGTTGCAGCAACTCATTAAACGGCTGGAGAATCTAACGGGAAATACAGTTACGGATGATCTTATTCGGGAATATACGGTTATAGCCAATGACATTAAAGCAAAGTACCGTGATGTTTTATATCATCTCAAAACTCCTGAAAAAATGCCACTTTCCCCTTACGCATATATGCAACTTTTGGCGTTGTTAAATATTTGCATTATAGATTTCCTCTCAGCGATGAAGTATTTCCAAAAAAATCTCGCAGCCTTAGTTCAAGAACTCAATTCCCGCAAACAGATAGATTATGCAACAACTCCAAAGTTGCTTCTTGTGCCAGTATTCAGTGGAAGCGAACCAACACTCCCTCAAATAGTCAATGATTTGGGTGGGTGTCTTATTCAAGCTGATTATTTAGCGTATAGTATGCTTGATCCTGTAAAGACTGAAGGTGATATGATTCAGAATTATGGTGAATATTTATTAAATTCCCACGCATGCTGGAGCAGCACTAAAACTATCGTGGAGTCATGGATACATACGGCTCAGGAACTAAAAGTAGATGGCGTGATTTTCAACAGGCTTATCGGTTGCACTACGATAACACCCGCTCAACGACTCTTTAAAGAAATGATCTCTGAGACGGGGCTTCCTTCAATAGACATCGATTTTAATCGCATTGGGGAGAATGTGGCTCAATTAAAAAATAAAGTGGCAAGCTTCATCGAACTTCTCAAAAAAGAATGAATATAGCCCAGGTCAATTGAATAAAATTAAGGGGCATGGATTATAGATTGGAAATTTTTGATTGAAAAACGCTCTTGTGGAACGGGAATTTCTATTAAAGAATTCAAGAGTAATTTATGCAAGAATTTTATTAGATTTTCCTGAGTTTTTTCATATGATAGATCGTAGCTCTGAGATTCGAAAATAATTTGACAAAGTTCGCTGCAACTTAAATTTTTAGGAATGAATTGGAGGAAATCTCGTTCTAAATCATTATCGCAATCATATTGGTAATACTCATTCTGCCTTAGAAGGAGAAGCCCGGTCTTACTTAAAAGGACCCCACTGGCAAGCTTGGGGACCGCAGCTTCCGTTTGCCACCATATATCGGTCCAAGGGAGGAGTTTAGAATGATATTCGAATTCTAATACCCAGTCTTCCTTAAAAGGGTTGATAAATTCAGTGTGAACCGTAAGCCGCAATTTATCATCTTTACATACGCTGAGTTTTTCAAGGCATGGTGCAAATAGTGGATTCCAGCTAGGGTAATCCGTATCTTCATTACTGGTTAAAGTGATATTATTGAAAATTTTTACTTCAAAGAAAAATTCGATGCCATATAATTGCCCCGATTCCTGTAAGGTAAATTTGACGGTGTTGTGAAATAGATCAGCTAATTGATCATTTAAGAGATTGAGAGAGAGCAATGGTTGAGGTTTGGCCAACCAAGTATCTGGCCGTGCATCTGATTTATAGAATACAGATCGTGATATTTTTAGAAAATCAACATTATAGACATTTTCACCGCCAATTAATAATTCGGAATCTCGGAAAGTTTCTGGAGGCGTATTAATTGGAACTGCAAAGAGGGTTCCTGAAGCAGGAATAATTAGTCCGCCTTCCTTAAGAAATTGTTTGAGGTATTCGATAGTGGACCAAGCATCTCCCTCCAATAACAAATTGGAAATAGGTTCAGAGAGGATAATATCAACCTTTTCGGGGATATCTTCCATAGTGACTTCTTTTCCATGCTTTTGGATGAAAGTAATTTTTTCTTCGAAATTATTTTTTATCGCTAATTTGCGGGCATATTCAATGACGGAAGTCGCCTCAATGGCATATATATGGCTTGCACCAGCTTGTAAGGCAAAAAATCCGAGAATTCCAGTACCACATCCAAAATCAATTGCCACATCACCAGGTTTTATTGCGTTTAGGATAGCATATTTATATTTTAAGGTTCGATTTTTATCCATCAGAAGGTTCATTTGCCGTTTATAATTGTCAAAATATTGGACCATTTAATCATCGTCCAGTAATATTGGAGTGTACATCCAAATAAGACACTTATATAGAATGAGCTCATGGAGGACAATTCGTAAATTTTATTAAATTCACATAAATAAGGAAAAAAATAGAATATATTATGGATATAATCATGTCTGGACGGAATTAATCTGGGTATCCGTGAGATAGATATCATCATTTATTATTAAGGAGAAAATATTATTGAAATCGTCACCGTAATTCTGAGATTGCTCAAGAATTTCAAGAAGAGATTTACATTCATCAAAATATCCGGTTTCTATGTTAGATTTTAAAGGTATTAGTGTTATAACAGGCACTAATAAAAATAATGCAAGAATTTCTAAGGTATAATAGAAAAAGTTCTCTAAATAAATTTTAATAGCTGAGAATATTTCAGTAATTTTTTGACTAATTTTTTCGGTTCTTAAAATTAAGAATACATTATTTTCTATGTTGATATCTAGTTTATAATAAATAAATGGATTCAGCAATTTATTATTTATAATGTTATCATATAGTTTTGGAATCTCTGACTCTGAATTTTGTGTTGTGCCAAGCCTAAATAAAGTGGATTTGTAGTGTTTATCTCCAGTTATAATTAAAATCTCTGAAATATCTTCAATTTTTGTTTGTTTAAGTAGTTGATTTAATTTCAGGTAATATGGAAGTCGTATTGTTGAAAATTCGTTTAATGATTGATTATCTTGTTCTAATAAGCCATAGTCCAAATTTCGTTGTAAAAATAATTCCAAATTATCTACTTGTTCATCTTTATTCAGAATTATTCCGATTACACTTTTTTCATGCCCTTTGAAAATTCCGCCTCCTGTAAAATAGGAAATAATTTTGTAAGGAGTAAATTCAGATTCAATAGTAGAGGATTTACTATGTAAATGGGTTTCAAATATTTTTGAGACAAAATCGTAGGTCAAGTTTATTGGTTCCGTGTAATGAAAATATTTTATTTTTAGTCCCATTTTTTCATCAGGAACTACAATAAATACACCTTTTAACATTTATATTTCTACCTCTTGTTTATTATGAAGTTCATTTCGTTTATATCTAAATTTTTTTATGTTAATTTCTTCGTCTTCTTTTCCTAACTTCATTAATTGAATAGTAATATCTTCACATTCTTTATTATATAATGCTGCACTTGCATAAAGACTGTTACTTTCCAAAAATTTTGCTTTTTTCTCCAGATTTGCACGTTTTTGATCTAAATCCTTTATCATGAGATTTTGCAATCCTCGATAAAATTTATTAGGACTCGAATAAGAACTCGTTATATCCTGTATGTTGGTTGAATCTTTAGAAGGAGACTCAAGAAGAAATGGGGAATGTAAGATTTTATAAGCATGGGAATGGATTGCCTCAAGGGGGATTTTTCGTTGATAGGAGATGATTTTAGCTCGAACTGGCTTTTCTATTTTCTTTGCAGTATGTTTTCTTTTTACTTTTATTATCCCAGCCGTACTTACCACTGCACCAATAGCAATGAGAGAGAAGATAATGATCCAACTATAGTTATTTTCGCCCGAGATTACAGTAAAACTTCCCTTCGTACAATTACTCTGGTGCCCTGCTCCATCAATTTGGTATAAGAAATAATAATATGTACCAGGTAGAAGAGATTGATTAAGTTTGTAATAAGTGTTTGTAGGACCATTTTTTGAAATATTAATCTCAAATATGAATCCTGGATTAATATTTGGATCTTCTTCTAAATCAATTATCAATCTGTAATAAGCAATACCAGAGGGATCATAACCATTATCCCACCTAAAAATTATTGGTCCGCTAACATCTCCGCTTGGATATTCTAATAATTTTGGAGGGAGGGGCGCAATCGTATCAACTACAATAATAGTTCCGAAAGTGGAATTCCAATTGTTGTTAGCATCTCTTATCCAAATTATAAAAGGAGATGAGCCAAGTCCTACGGGTGACCATAAATTATATTGCCATTTATTTCCGTCAGTGTTGATCATTGTGTGATTATTTCCTCCAAATTCGATTAATACTTGTTTAATCCCTGAAAGATCGGTTAATTCAATTGAGATGGTTTCGGTCTCACCTAATTCTAAGGGGTCTGCACTCGCAATTAAGTTGGACCAAGAAGGCGAACTAGTATCAATGACTAGAATTGAATCAATAACGGTATTCCAATTTTTTTCAGGATCTTCCATGTAAATGATATAGAGAAATTTACCCGTTTTTAAAGGATTCCATGAATCATATCGCCAAATTCCGCCTGTTATGCATTTCATTGAGTGATTAATTCCCTCGAATTCAAGTAATACTTGTTGAATCCCCGATAGATCAATAACTGTAATTAATATTGTTTCTGAACAACCTAATTCTAATGGATTTAAACTTTCAATTAAATCTGAATAGGTAGGAGGAGTTGTATCAACAACTCGAATGGAATCTCTAAAGGAATTCCAATTAGCGCTCTTATCTTCCATCCATATCGTATAGAGATGATTACCTGTCTTTGAAGGGTCCCATGAATTATATTGCCAAACAGTTCCATGTATATTTATCATTGTATGATTAGATCCATCAAATTCAATTAAAATAAGGTTAAGTCCGGCAAGGTCCGATATACAAATAGTGATGACCTCTAAATTCCCTAATTCTAAGGGGTCTGCACTTTCGATAAGATTAGAAAAGGATGGAGGAGTTATATCAGGACTTACTTGGATATACCCCCTGACGGAATTCCAATTATTGAAGATATCTATCATCCAAATTGTATATGGATATGTCCCAATTTTCGAGGGTGTCCATGAATCATATATCCACTTATTTCCACCACCAAGTGACATTGAATGATTAGACTCTTCAAATTCAATTAATACTCGATTAACTCCTGAAAAATCAGAAACATTAATTGAAATCGTTATAGTATTATACAATTCTAAGGGATTAGCGCTTTCAATTAAAGAAGTATAGGAGGGGCCAGTAGTATCTCTAACACTAATAGAGTTAATGATAAAATTCCAATTATTTTTATCATCCTGAACCCTAATTTCGTATAGATAAGTTCCCGTACTTCTAGGTTTCCAGGAATTATAACTCCATATATTTCCTGAAGTCCAAATCATTGAATGATTTGTCCCCTGTAATTCAATTAACACTTGTTTAATTCCTGAAAGATCAGTTGCCTCGACAGAAATAACTTCGGTATCACCTAATTCTAACGGATCGGCGCTCTCGACTAAATTAGAGATATCAGGGGGGGTTGTATCGATAACTAATATGGTGCTACTATTGAAATTCCAATTATTTTGATTATCCTCAACCCAAATTTCATATAGATAAGTTCCTGTACTTTTTGGTTTCCAGGAAATGTATTTCCATATATTCCCTTGGATCTGAACCATCGAATGATTTATCCCCTCAAACTCGATTAGCACTTGTTTGATCCCTGAAAGATCAGTTGTTTTAATTGAGATGGCTTCGGTATCACCTAATTCTAACGGATCAGCGCTCTCAACTAGGTTAGAGGTGGTGGGGGGGGTTGTATCGATAACCAAAATTGAATTGATGATATAGTTACTGTTATTACTGTTGTCTTTCATCCATATGGTATAAGGATAGCGTAAAGCTTTGGGAGGTATCCAAGAATTGTATTGCCATTTGTTTCCGCCCGCATATACCATAGAATGGTTTGATCCTTCAAATTCGATTGAAACTTGTTTAATTCCAGCGAGATCTGTAACAATAATTGAAATAGATTCTGTGTTCCCTAATTCTAACGGATCTGCACTTTCAATCAAATGTGAATATGATGGGGGCGTGATATCAGGAATTACATTAATCGCACCTGTAATAGAATTCCAGTTGTGATTATTGTCTTCTATCCATATGAAATACGAATAATAGCCCACTTTTAAGGGAGTCCAAGAGTCATATCGCCATAGATCTCCAGTAACATATGATAATGAATGGTTAAAACCCTCAAATTCAATTAAAACTTGTTTAATTCCTGAAAAATCTGTCACATTAATCGAAATTACTTCTGTGAAATATAATTCTAATGGATCTGCGCTTTCAACTAGGTTTGAATAAGTAGGCGAAATAGTATCGATTACTCGAATCGAGCCAGAAGTAGAATTCCAATTGTTATTATTATCTTTGATTCGAATAAGATAAGAATAACTACCTGTTCTTAATGGAACCCAACTATATTGCCATATATTTTTATTAATATTTGTCATTGTATGGTTAGAACCTTGAAATTCGATGAGCACTTGATTGATTCCCGAAAGATCAATTGAGGTGATTGAAATGATTTCAATATTCCCCAATTCTAAGGGATTTGCGCTTTCAACGATATTTGAAAAAGTCGGGGGAACACTATCAATGACCCGGATAGATCCAGTAGCGGAATTCCAATTGTGCTCATTATCCTCCATCCAAATAGTATAAGGATAAATTCCCGTACTTTTAGGTGTTAAAGAAATAATATAGCGTATATCCCCATCTAAATGGGGCATAGTATAATTAATACTTTTAAATTCAATTAAAACCTGATTAATTCCAGAGAGGTCGGTCACATTAATTGAAATAATTTCTGTTTTGCCAAGTTCGAGTGGATTGGCACTTTCAATTAAACTTGAATAACAGGGTTCTATAGTATCTTGAACTCGAATCGAACCGTTAATAGTATTCCAATTATAATAAATATCGTCCATTCTAATAGTATATGGATAAGTACCAACCTTTGTAGGTTTCCAAGAATCATATTGCCAACAATCGCCACTAATATGTGACATAATATGAGAACTCCCCTCGAATTCGATTAATACTTGATTTACTCCAGAATAATCCCTAACAACTATTGAGATAAGTTCTTTATTGCCCAACTCCAAAGGATCAGCACTTTCAAATAAATCTGAATAAGATGGCCCTTTAGTATCTTGAACTTGGATTGCACCCATAGTAAAATTCCAATTATTGTTATTATCAGCTATCCATATCGTATAGGAATAATTACCAATCCTTTCAGGCATCCAAGAATCATATTGCCATTTATTGATAGCCATCTGATTCATTGAATGATTAATACCAGCAAATTCGATTAAGACCTGCTTAATGCCTGTAAAATCGTTTGCATCTATCGATATTATTTCGGAATTGCCTAGTTCTAGTGGGTTAGCACTTTCATGTAAATTTGAATACAAGGGTGGGGTTTTATCATACACTTTAAACTCAACTGCTACAATAGCCCAGTCATCACTACTGGATGATTGCGCGCCAAAGGTATATTGCGTTATTGTAGG
>Ga0315310_10000853_pt1 | contig 19269 bp, 21 predicted proteins | sample TDP5_MG_FD_203630 | JGI IMG/M metagenome (GOLD analysis project Ga0315310, IMG submission 203630) | Freshwater sediment microbial communities from Lake Towuti, South Sulawesi, Indonesia - TDP5 | ecosystem: Environmental > Aquatic > Freshwater > Lake > Sediment | place: Indonesia: South Sulawesi... | reverse complement strand
TGACAAATATTTGGGGTTTACAAGAAAGTGGTTAACTAAGTGTTATGACCTTGTTAGACATGATGGAAGATTCTGTTTGAATGTTCCGTTAGATAAGTTTAAAGGTGGTCATCAAAGTGTTTCGGCTGATGTCACAACAATCGCAAAAGATGTTGGATGGAAATATCATTCAACAATTATTTGGAACGAGCAAAACATTTCAAGGCGAACTGCATGGGGTTCTTGGCTAAGTGCATCAGCACCATTTGTTATAGCACCAGTTGAGGTTATCATAGTCCTCTACAAGAAACGTTGGAAAAAGATAAGTGGAAGCCGAAAATCAGACATAACCCGAGATGAGTTCATGGAGTGGACGAATGGCGTATGGAATTTTAGTGGTGAAAGCAAAACTAAAATTGGGCATCCATCGCCATTTCCCGTTGAACTCCCCAAGAGATGTATAAAACTATTTAGTTTTGTTAGAGATATAGTGCTCGACCCCTTTTCAGGTAGTGGAACAACGTTAATAGCATGCTTGGAAACAAATAGAGCATGCATCGGCGTGGAAATCAACCGAAATTACTGTGAATTAGCAAAGAAAAGACTGGAAAAGCACGGGTTGTTTCAACAAAAGTTAGTATAGAAGGGAATTTCATGCCTAAAACGATTAGTGATTTAATTATGGAATATTTCCGTGCGCACCCTCGACAAGATTTAGAGCATGCCCCCGTTGTAGATTGGGTTGAAGAACAGTACATGAAACTATGCAGGAAAAAACCAAGGGATACGTGGAGAGCTATTAGGAAGTTGCACCAAGAAGGAAAGTTGATCAAAGTTCAAAAAGGCATTTACAGATACGACCCTGATTATGTTCACGTCGAGGAGTTATTCGATTTTCCTGAAGATGTTAAAGAAGAAATATTTAGACGAGACAACTATCGCTGTGTCATTTGTGGATTGGGCAGGAAAGATGGAGTTGAAATATGTGCAGACCACATAGTTCCAAAAGATAAAGGCGGAACTAATACCCTTGAAAATGGTCAAACTTTATGTGCCCAACACAACCTAATTAAGAAAAATTATTCGCAGACAGAGGCTGGAAAAAGATATTTCATCAAAATGTACGGGGAAGCCGTTAAGAAAGGTGATCTGAAAATCATAAATTTTTGCAAGCAAGTTTTTAATGCATACAACAAACATGAGATTAATAGGCATATTCCTAGACCAAACAACTAGGTCCCTTATTGCAACAGGAGAAAGACTTAACTATTCAAGTCCCGAAGATTCAACAGAACCAGTCTTCTTATAATTTTTAAGTTTATTCAAGATTTTTTCGCAGCGGGGATCCCATTCATTCAGTTTTTGCAAACTGATCCCCAGTAGAGAACAAATCTTTGTTTTCAAAACGCCTTCCTTATAAAGGTAACATGCGTAAATTGCTTTAACGTCGCTTTTATTCAGCTTCCAAAGGACTCGAATAAAAAGACCTAGAACCTGTTCGGCCTCATGCAACGCGTTTATTGAGAGATGTAGGCCGTGGTCGATTCCTTTAAGAGCCAGTTCACCCCAACACTCAAAATAATAAATATCTATATCGTGAACAGCATTGAAAAATTTGTTGAGTTTTGCACCTATCTTAATCCCAGAACCCCATTTCTCTGTCTTAAAGATATCTGTGTTTTTATCTTTCTCTGTGTATAGATGTCGATCAAAATTGCTTTCTTCTTCAGTTAACTCTATCTTTTTTGGCCGTCGGATAGTATTATTCTGTGAACACTATGGGAATATGAGAATCCTATAATCCACACATCATTAAGGGATTCCAAAGAGTAGTCGATCTCAGTACCGTCAAGAGAGATTTTCAAGGCTGAAGCATCTTTTATAAGTGATTTTGTGACGGTCACTTGCGTGTAGCCTTTTGTTCCTTGGGGGCCACTAACATTGAATGAAAGCGTATTCGTTATTAAGTCGAAGACTAAAGCAGAAACTGTCGAGTTCGACGACACTGAGAAAGCTTTTTTGGCTCCAGATACTATAAAGTATTGGGTCGGTGTGGTAGCTTCTTTGTGTGTGGAATCTCCAAGCCACATGGCCTTGACATTCCATGTTCCAGGTTCGTTTGGAACATAAGAATAGAAATAACATCCATCTGCATCTGTAAAAGTGGTGAATGCTATGATGGAACCACTGAGTTTAGTGAAAATCAAGTTTATTCTCTTGCTCGATAAGTTGGGAGTCAGTATTCCCCAAACATAAATAGAATCGTTTGATTTTAACTCAGATGAGGAAATATTGCAAGACAAGCTACTGTAGTGCTTGTTTATCTCGAAAGTTTTTATGGGACTAGAGCAATTACCATAATTGTGGTCACCTCCCCATGTGGCTGTTGCATACCATAAGCCTATTTCGTTAGGGCTATAGGTATAGTAGTACTCTTCCGCCTCATTTGTTGACGCTGTCACAGCAGACACGGCCCCGCTTGGTCTTTTTAGAATCAGAATTACTATTTTTCCAGAAACACTTGGAGAGATTTCCCCCCAGACAATAAGAGAATCTCCTAACTCAGTTTTTTCTGGGAACACATTACAGGATATTATGCTTAAGAGCTTGCTAACTGCAAAGGAAGCATTGACACTAGAACAATCTTTATGATACTCATTCCCTGACCAATGAGTATCTACAATCAAATGCCACAAACATTTGGTGTAAACGAGGCAGAGTATTTGCCTTGAGTGTCAGTAACAACCGATATTGAAACTGAACTATTGTCGGGTTTTATGAAACACATATGGATAAGTTCACTTGGAAGTGCCGGAGATAAGCAACCAGAGACGTTCACATCTTCACCAATATAGATGCTCGATGGGTAAACCGAACAGGAAATAGAAGACAGCTCCTTTTCAATTATGTTGATCACAAGCCTAGGACGATAAGACTGGAAAATACTTTCTTTGAATAGCTATCGTGTCTGCTTGACCTTCAAGGAAAACTTTAAACTCTTTTTGTATCTTTTTCTTGGGAGCATCGTAATAGTCAAGAGCTGTCTTGAGAGTTGCATATTCTGTCTTTAAGCTGCTTAGTTTTAATTTCATCTCGCCTTTCTGCCTTTCCCCTAACGTCTTTCTCGTTGAAGAAGAAGAAGAAAAAGATTAAATTTTAATCCCAAACCCAAACTGCAACAACTGCTCTATTATTGTGTCATGTTCCAACTTCTCTTCAGGTTCAAGTTTTTCTTCTTCGTGAACTGAAGAAGATGTATCGAGAATCCAACTAATTAACAGAGGTGTTTTAATGAGTTCGTCTCAGCAAGCCATTGATGTAGCTTCCACGGAATTATTTCTTTTATGTGAATATTTTAGTGTATGGCTATGGGTCTAATAGTGAGAATTCCAGTTGTCTTGTCAAAATTAATAACGTTCCCAAATACCTTTACATTGATCTTTTCTACTCTGCTAAACACATCTTTTCCTATTTCTTTCATATAGTTTGCAGCATACATAACAGCAATTGTTAATTCTTTAGTAGTTGCTGAAGTATTCGACGTCTTTTTTGACTTACCTGGAGGAGTCCTTGATTCAACTGGAGAGGTAGCATATACAACGTACAAACTATGGAGAGAGTGATATCGTAATATCTTACAGTCAAAAAGAAAGAACCAGGCTCTATCGTATCTAGCAACGTCAACTTCTCTTACAAGGTGCCATCCGCATAATCGGGAATGAAAATCCAATTTCTGGGCTGAAACATTTATATTCTACGTATGCATAGAAAATATATGTGATTAAAAATGAAGAAAAATGTCATGATACGAATCGATGAAAATTTGATTAAGAAGGCTAAAGAATACGGCTTAAATATTTCTAAAATCTCAGAAAATGCCCTAAAAGAAATGCTTAGGCGAATGCAGAGTCCCGACTTTTCAAAGGAATTTGAAAATTGCCCGAATCCAGATGACTGGTGCGGTCGCCGGGATTTGAACCCGGGTTCTCAGCGTGGCAGGCTGACGTCCTAGACCAGGCTAGACTACGACCGCTACGTTCACGGCTTGCACCAAACATTAACGGAGAAATATTAAATCCATATTTAAACTTAAATGCATCGGTTTAGCACGGAGCAGCAGCAAAGTCTGTAATTGCCTCTGTACCCGATGGAAAAAGACTTAGCATACAGTATTCCAATAGATCGTTTAACACGGTACAGGCAAGGAAGATTTTAAACGATTTATTCCGGATATGACTTAGACATTATTTTAGGTGCGAGGGTGAGTTGATGAAGGTTGATCTTCCTGCCAGGCTGCGGTTTGATTTCCCAACTGGAATAGTTGTTGTGTCTTGTGCTGTGAGAAAGGGAGACAAACCAAACTTGATAGCTGTAGGCGCCGTATCGCATGCGTGTATAGAACCTCCAATGTTGGGGATAGCAATCGGCCACTCACGGTACACTTACCAGATAGTTTCACATTCTGACGGCTTCGTCGTAAATGTTCCCTCCAAGGATCAGGCTGAGATAGCTGATTATTGTGGAAGCGTCTCCGGCAGAGAAATTGACAAGTTTGAGGGATGCGGGTTGACTCCTTTTCCCTCTACAAGGATATCATCACCAGGAATATTCGAGTTTCCACTGAATATAGAATGCGCGATTCGTAAATCTGTAGAATTGGGAAGTCACACCTTCTTCTTCGGAGAGATCGTGGCCGTCCACTGTGATGAATCGATACTAGATGAAAGGGGCAAAATAAGCAAAGAAAAGCTACAACCCATGTGTGCATTTCTAGACAGCTACTGGAACCTGGCAGAACCCATCCTCAAATTTGGGTCAGCTAAGAAAAACCCATAGCCTTTTCTGGATTTAGCTAAGAACAATAAGGTTAATAAGGATTTAACGAGAAGCGAGGAAATCACATGGAAGATGAAGTTCAAATAGGCCTTGTTGGCTGTTGATTTATGGGTTAACGACACGTATATGGCTTTAAGGAGCTTATAGACCGAAACCTTCGAGTCTTAAAGCTGACAGATGTGTGCGACATCGATAGAAAGAGATCTGAAGATGTGGCAGACATGGTAAGGGCTACGCTTGGCACGCGTCCTGCGGTCCATACGGACTTTAAGGACATGCTCGAAAAGGAGAAAGGTATAAACGCAATTGACAAACACAATCTCGTCATTTGAGAGGCGACAGAGTTGGGAAAGATACCCTTAGCGATTGTTGGGTGCGGCGGGATGGGACACCGCCATCTTGCTGGGCTGGCTGAACTGCATCAAGCTGGGCTGAACGAGTTCGAGCTCGTTGGAGCCTGCGACATTGTCAGAGACAACGCCGAGTCTTTGGCGAAGAAGGCGGAAGAACACTTTGGAGAAGAACCGACTGTTGTTGGCAGCCTGCAGGAACTGGAGAAGCTTTGGGTCGAATCGGTGGATATCACGACAACTCCTAAGCACCACCATACCGTAGCCGCAGAAGCTTTGAGGCGCGGATGGCACGTAATGGTCGAGAAACCGCTAGGACTCACGGTTCATGCCTGCAATATTATCCGAAAGGCAACAGAACAGTCCAGCAAAGTCCTGAGCGTAGCAGAGAATTACCGCCGGGACCCCATAAACCGTTTGGCGAAAGCCCTGCTTGAGGCTAATGTGATCGGTTCACCGCGTCTGTTGCTGCACAATAGCATCGGCGGCGCGGATCAGATGATGATCTCCGTTTGGAGGCACCAGAAGAATCAGGGCGGCGTCTTGCTCGATGTGGGAGTGCACTTCGCAGACATGATGGAATATCTGCTCGGCAATGTATCATGCGTCTATGCCCAAACCCGGCTACATGAACGAGTCCGGAGAAACCCTGCAGCTTTGGGGTCTCCCGGCGTGGATCCCGCAGGTGCATATGAGCGGTGGCAAAAGAAGATGCCTTCCGAGTTTGAGACGACGGCGGAAGATGCGACTTATGCGACGGTTCTCTTCGAAAACGGTGTTGTTGGACAATACATCGAAGACCACGCGGGTCATGGGCAACCAATCTGGCAGAGGATGATCTTCGGCTCATCTGGTTCTCTTCAGCTACCCAACGACAGAAGTGGGGTTCCAATTGTCCTGAAGCTGGATAACAAGGAACCTATCAGCGATGAACGCATACTCGACCTCGCGCCCAGTTTCCTACTGGATCGTGCGACAGCGAAGCTCTTCGGAGGAGAACGTTTGTGGCACTACAATTTCCCATTCACGGAGACCGACAGAAAGATAATCGCGATTGAATTCGCTGATTTTGCTGGAGCCATTGTGGGAAGGAAACCTCAGGATGTCGACGCCTACCAAGGAACACGTTCGGTGGCGCTATCCTACGCGATGCTGGAATCAGGGGCGTTGGGGAGAACGGTGACGGTCGATGAAGTGATCAACGAAAAGGTCGATCAATACCAGAGCGAGATCAACGAGAGTCTTGGCTTGAAGCGAACGGGGAGGAAGGGATGAAGCTAGGTTACAGTACTTGGGGTATGCCGACTGTTCCCGTGGACGAAGCATTTGCCCACTTGGCTCAGCTTGGGTTCGACGGTGTCGAGCTAACAGTCATCCCAGGTTACACCACGGAGCTCGAGAGACTGGACGGCGCGGAACGCAAACGCATAAAACAACTCCTGCAGAGACACCGCCTAGATCTTCCAGCCATAGCTAGCCACTCGAGCTTGCTCTCTGAAGATCCTGTGGCGCATCGAGAGAATATGGCTAGGCTTAAGGGCGCAATCGATCTGGCCGTGGATCTAACCCAAGGGGACGCTGTGCCGGCGGTGAACACGACGCCTGGAAGCCGAACTGAGGTGTGGAGCCAGATCTTGGGTCTTCTAGTAGAACGGACCAGAGAATTGGTGGATTATGCTGAGTCCCGTGGCGTAACAATCGCCATGGAACCGCATGTTGGGGCCGTGATCGACAAGCCGGAGAAGATGCTTCAACTCTTGGAGTTGGTGAACTCCCCTTTCCTGAAGGTCAACTTTGACATCAGCCACTTCGACATCCAGGGAATAGGCATCGAGGAATCTGTCTCCAAGCTCGCCCCCCGCTCAGTCCACACACACGTGAAAGACCAACGTGGACGCGTGCCGAACTATGAGTTCCTCATCCCTGGCGAAGGAACCTTTGACTACGTCATCTACCTCAAAGCCATGCAAGCACACGGATACAAGGGATACATCACAGTTGAGGTAAGCATCATGGTCCAACGCAGACCCGGTTACGATCCTTTTGCGGCTGCGACGCTCTCCTACCAGACAATGTCAAGGGCCTTTGCTGAGGCTGGGATAGCAAGGGCCTAGGTTGCTGCTCTTCTGGGATGTTGCCGACGCTTCTAGGTCTCTCAGCATCAGGTTGGGGCATGTCAGCGCGGTCCACAGAAAAAATCTTCTAGACAAAGAGGCCTAACGATATATTTCAACACGTAGTTTGGGGACAACTAGCGCATTATTTTCCTCATTTTGCAGCAATAGAGTGGATTTTGCCAATTATGATGGGTAAATATTTAAATTGTAGTACAAAAAGATAATTTTAGGTGAAAAAATTGGAAATAGTAACCCTTAATGAGAAAGGCCAAGTGACGATACCTGCTAAGATTCGTAGGAATAAAGGTCTAAGAAGGGGGATGCGAATAGCGATTATTGAGGTTGGAGAGAGAATTGAACTGGTTGCCATACCGGAAGACCCTATTCAGGGGCTTATAGGTTTAGGGTCTAAGCTTCCCGGTATAGAAGAGGTAGAAGCTGAGGCTGATGTAGAATGAAGGTGTTCCTTGACACGAGTGCGTTTTTGAAGGTCTTGAAGAAAGAAGAAAGCCATGATAGAGTCGTTGAGTGGCTCACAAAGATAAAGAATGGTGGGCACGTTGGATACACAGACACGATTGTCATTGCGGAAATAGTCTATGCATTTCTATCTCAAGGACTCAACGATGAGGCGGTGAAAGCACGGGCATACATAGAAGGTATCCCCAACTTAACCATAGTCGAGGAGGTACCGACCTCATTTTCTCATAGAGCCGCAGAATTTAAAAAGAGGTACTTCAAAAGGGCTGAAAAAAAGTTTTTCTCCCTATATGACGGTATGCACCTCGCAATAGCCGAGAGATACTGTGAAATTTTTATAACGTCAGATTCGGATTTCAAAGGCGTGATAGAGATCAAGATTGAATTTATTTAAAAGCTCCACTTGGATGCCACTCCATGAAATGCCGAAGCTGATGAACTGATCGAGCGCAGGCGAGGACGATTGGATTGTTTGATACATACGATAAGTCCTGACAACTGAGCTCTATCGCCTGGGAAGATAAAATGCTTTTATCTATAAAGTTTTCATCTTAAGACTGGAGGTTAAAATGATGCTGCGTAGTTTAACACGCATAAAAAAGGCAAGAACGAGACGAGTCTCATCCTGTGATGTAAACGGACGCAACCAAGATCTCTGGTATATCGCTCCAGGCGAGACGAAGGTACTGGCTGATATTGAAGGTCCAGGGATGATCACCCACATCTGGATGACTCAACCGAATCATTATCGAGAGGTGTTGCTGAAGATAACATGGGATGACGCCGACGGCCCTAGCGTATTCTGTCCTCTGGGTGACTTCTTCTGTCTGGGTCATGGAATCGTAAATTCCTTTGAGTCGCTCCTCTTCTCGGCCTCGACCAATCACAATAATATGTTCAACATGGGTTGCGCCTTGAACTGTTATGCTCCGATGCCGTTCAGAAAAAGGGCTAAAATAGAACTGGTTAATGAATTACCCAACGAGAGACATGGCCAATACTTTTACATTGACTATGAAACCTACGATTCTGAAGATGAACTGGAAGGCTTGGGCTATTTCCACGCCGAATTCCACCGCGAGAATCCTTTCGGCGGATGGGGCTCTGAAATCATCGTGAATACACCCGAGGCAAACATTGTCAATAAGGAACGTACCGCGTGGGAGAATAACTACGTTATTCTTGAAACCAGAGGACGCGGCCACTATATCGGCTGCAATATGAGCATCACAAACTTTCAGGGAACATGGTGGGGCGAAGGTGACGACATGATTTGGGTCGACGGCTATAAATGGCCACCGGACTTGCACGGCACTGGAAGCGAAGACTACTTCAATCAGGCTTGGGGAATGCAGAGGAACGCCTACCTGCATAACGGTTCTTCGATTTATGAGCGGGATACGAATGGTTATCAAACAAGTTACGTGTTCCACGTCGAGAATTCCGTCCGCTTCAAGAAAGAGATCAAGGTAACCATAGAGCATGGGCACGGTAACCACCTATGCAATGAAGTCAGCAGTGTGGCTTATTGGTATGCTGAAAAACCAACTAGGGTTCGGGAGCCACCCCTCTTAGAAAAAAGATTGCCGATCACGCGGGATGAATTTAACCCTAGATACCTTGGTCATGGTCAATACGCTCTCAAATGGGTTCCTGATGAAAAGCGGCAAATAACAACCAAGAAGATCGAGCCGAACGAAGAAATGCTTGAAATGAAGAAACGATGGAAAGAAAAACATCCGTAGTTCTCGGAGAATAGAACTCTCCTAAAATATCAGGGCATAGAAATATGATCTATGCCCTTCTTTTTCGCCTCTGAAACCATCTACCCTTTAAGAAGAGAACAAGTTTGGTTCGGCCAAGAAATATCCAAAACGAAGTAAACTAGTGTCTCCTATTATTCCATCTGGAATGCTTGGGCTGGGTTCTCCACCAAAATTTTGTCTGTCAATTCATGACTGAAGTCGTTCTCTAGCATCAGGGGGACAAAGTTCCTGACCAAAAATGCGTAGCTCCGAATTCTGCCTCCTCCCTTTTCTCCTACGTGGTACCACCCGGCGTCTTGAGACAGAAGGATCTGATCATCGAAGCCTTTCTCCACCATGAACCGTAAAAGCCTCAGAGTTCTCTCAGCATTCTCTTCTCTCAAAGCATCATATTCAACCCACGCTCCCCTTTGCGCAATCTCAAGATGATACTTCAGATTTTCCTCAGCGTCACAGTGAACAACTATCAACCTATTCGGGTTTACACCCTCCTCATCAATAATCTTCAACAGATGGATAGCGGCAACCCCGCTGGCGGTGTGACATGCAATTGCTGCTCCAGTCGAAAGGCTGCAACGGGCAGCTGCCCTCACGATCTTTTGTTGTACAGGGATAATGTCACCAGGGTTCACAGCAATCTTTATGAAGCCGGCTTTAATGGGTGTTCCGTCGACTCCCTCCTCGATTTCTCTGGTCCACAAAACCGCAATCTCTTCTACTGAGCATTCAAACGCGTATTTTGGCAGGAAGGGCTCCTTATAAAGCCCTGTGTTGGTTAGAATGTTGATCTCTGAAGCTTCTGATAGATTGACAAGTAGCTGGGGGTCTCGCGCCATGTAGGCTGGAGTACAGTCCACAAACCCTGTAACCCCCAATTGCCGTATCTCCTTCAAGTAAGGAAGCATAACTTCGAAGACTTCCTTCGGGTCATAGCGTTCTATGTTCACTTCGTCGGCGCCGATGAAGTCACAGATCACATGCTCATGAACTAATACTAAACCAAACTTTTCAGGAGAGATATCTCCGAGAACGGTACGAATCCTTCCCATAAACAACCACTCATTAGAACAGCATATTTAAAGCAAACCACACATCTTAGTGGAAAACAGATAAAGGTTTCCTTTCTTCAGATGAAAAAAAGATTTGATATGCAGTATTACAATAAATCGTTTCACACGTTATAAGCGAGAAACTTTTAAAGAATCATTTCGAACATATTTTGCGGGTCCGTTGTTTTAGGGTGTGTAAGGTGAGTTCATGAGGGTTGGTCTCCCCGCTAGGTTGAGGTTTGATTTTCCAACAGCGATGGTGGTTGTGTCTTGCGCTGTGGGAAAGGACGATAAACCCAACCTGATAGCTGTAGATGCCATATCCCATGCGTGTATAAAGCCTCCAATGTTTGAGATAGCAATCGGACACACCCGATACAGCTACCAGATAATTTCACGTTCAGACGGCTTTGTTGTAAATGTGCCCTCCCAGCCTGATTCTGGGAGGGCTTCTTCTTCGGAGAGATCGCGGCCGTCCACTGTGAGAAATCAATACTAGATAAAAAGTGGAAGATAGATAAAGGAAAGCTGCAACCTGTGTGCGCATTTCTAAACAGCTACTGGAACCTAGGAGAACCCATCCTGAAGTTTGGGTCAGTAAGAAATCTCCAAAAGAAGTCAGGTTGAGTGTAACTTCCACATTATTCTATTCGGAATGCTGAGCTGAGTTCTTTATCAAAATCTTGTTTAACCTAACAATTCCCGATTAAAATCTATTACAAGTTAGACCCATTCGTATGCGAAAGGGACTTCCAGAAACTCAATCTTCATCCCTGGAAGTCTTTCTTTCATAACATCGACGACGCTATGGAACCCTATACTTTCACTGACCAGGTGAGTAGTCTCGATGATCGGCACGTTTGCCTCACGAGCTGCAATAAATGAGATTTCACCCAGTTCGCCGAAAATACCGGTATCTGCATGGTTAGCAAGAATTGCATCAACTGCAAAACCCATATTGCCAAAACCAACCGCGACGGTCGTGATGATTTTATCCCGGTCCCCTTGAACTCGCATGTTTTTCAATCCGGTAGCAGCTTTTACCTTATTTATCAACTCTGAAAAACACATCGGTTGGATCTGGTATACCCCTACCGCAATATCTCTCTTAACTTCTTTGGTGAGACCAAGAGCTTTAGCAAAAGTCGGCTGATTCCCAACATGCTTTTGAAGATCCCAATTCGAATGAGCGGTATACACGCATATGTTATTCTCGATGAGAAGTTGTTTCTTCTTCAAATTAACGGGATTGGTGTCTGGAAGGAGGCACGTATGCCATGGCGCGCTGTTTTCATAGAACAGCCCTGGCTCGTGAATCAAAAGCAGGTTTAAACCTCGTCTAATCGCTTGCTCAATCACCTCCATCGCTAGAAACCATGCAACACCTACACCTGTGACATCGATTTCGGGGTTGCCAAACCGGAATCCGAGTACTCTCCTATCTCTATCGGATTGAAGCCCACTCTCAACCGGTGCTATTTCTTCAAACAGATAAGCAATTTCTCTTGCTTTCATTGAACATTCCTCTTTCCATAAGTTAGACAACTAGAATAGATGAAGCTCTTTTAACTTAATTAAATTTTTCTTTAAGTAGACATTATTTTAGCCCTTTCAGGTAACTGTGTTAAGCATTTTCCGCAGGGACTTACATTTTAATTGATAATGGACAAAAGATGACTTGCCATACTAGGCGGAGAGAAGGCAGTAACTCCGCCAATGTCCAAATGACCACATATCCGAGTTTGAAGACGAGTTTTCAACCTACCGAGGTCGTAAGTATGCTTTATCGTTTTCCCCTGGTACAACGGATGTGGCAACTTAAGGCCCGTCCTTTGACTAGTCAAGGGGGTTTCAAGTTTCTTAGCACAGCAATAGCAAGCCTTAACAATGTCTGAAAAATCTAAAAACATCCGTTTTTCCTAATACACCAAAAATTATCTATTCCCGCTATAGAAACCTTAAGTTGCCACGTCCGGTACAACGAGTATCCATGCCGCGACATTTTTGTAACTGAAGTTGGGCCTTGGAGACGAAGGTTTAAGTCGAGTTAACGGATAAAAATAGATGATGAGCCCTGATGTTTCCTAAGATGGTTGGTGTTCAGCAGAAGATCCCGTCTCCAAGGATAGAGGATTACGTCTCAGCGATCAGGGATGAGCTGAGGAAGAAGAACCTCCATAGTAGGATCAAGCCTGGCTGGAGGATAGCGATAACGGCTGGAAGCCGGGGTATAGCCCACTACCCAGAGATTTTGGCAACGGTCGTTGACGAGGTTAAGAGAGCCGGCGGGGAACCATTCCTAATTCCAGCTATGGGAAGCCACGGCGGCGCAACCCCTGAAGGCCAACTCCTGGTCTTAAAGAGCCTGGGCATAGCCCCTGAAACCGTAGGAGCACCCATATATTCCTCCATGGAGGTCGACGAGGTCGGCAGATTGGACAACGGCACCACTGTGTACGTTGACAGAATCGCCTTGAAAGCAGACGGCATAATCGTGGTTGGAAGGGTGAAGCCCCACACAGACTTCAAGGGAAAGATTGAGAGCGGGCTGATGAAGATGATGGCCATCGGCTTGGGAAAACAGAAAGGAGCCGAGATGATCCATTGGTACCAGTCTGAAGGCTACCACAAGCTTATACCAGCAGCTGCCAAACTGATAATGAAGAAGGCGCCTATACTGTTAGGCTTGGCCATAGTTGAGAACGCCAGCCAAGAGATCACCATAGTTAAGGCCCTGGCGCCTGAAGAGATTGAACACGAAGAGATGAAACTTCTAGAGAAGGCTAAAGAGTTGTTGGCGAGGCTTCCATTCAAAGAGATAGACGTCCTCATCGTAGACGAGATAGGAAAGGATGTAAGCGGCGTAGGCATGGACACAAATGTCATTGGAAGGTTCTGGCTTCCGGGAGAATCTGACCCGAGAACGCCCAAGATAAAGAGGATCGTAGTGTTAGACCTCTCGGAAGAGACGCATGGAAACGCCATCGGTATAGGCTTAGCCGATCTGACCACGAAGAGAGCCGTATCCAAGATCGATTACGACACAACCTTCGTAAACTGCCTAACAGCAGGATCGCTGGAGACGGGCAGAATACCGGTCTTCCTCCCAAACGACCGAGACGCCATCGCCACAGCCCTACGAACGTGCGCGCCGATCGACCCTAGGAAAGCCAAAGTCGTCAGGATCAGGAACACGCTTGAGGTTGAGAGGTTCTGGATATCGGAGAGCCTAGCTGAAATGGTTAAGTCAGACAGGGAATTGTCGGAGAGGATAGAGCTCCTAAGCGAGCCGAGAGAATTACAGTTCGATGTGCTTGGGACACTGGCAAGATAAAAGCTGCATAAACAATTTAAATAGAAGGCGATAAGAAATTTCGGCTTTGTAGGAGTATTGACAATGTTGCTGATTGACGGTCACCTCGACTTAGCCATGAACGCTCTGAACTTGAACAGAGACTTAACTCGAAGCGTCTTCGAGATCCGCAAGCAAGAGATCGGCATGCCTGGAAAAGGCAGAGCCATGGGCACCGTGGCCTTCCCCGAGATGCGGACGGGCGAGGTGGGAGTATGCCTTGCCACGGTTATCGCACGAATAGCCAAGAAAGACAAACCACTTGAGGGTTATAGCAGCCCAGAGATTGCGTACGCTATGGCTAAGGGGCAGTTGGCTTACTATCGCATCCTCGAATCGCAAGGACAAGTGCGCATAATTGAAAACTTAGAAAACTTGAACTCGCATGTAGAGGATTGGCGGCAGCCCTCTCGTAAGGATGTTCCTCTTGGGTTTATCCTTGCCATGGAAGGAGCAGACCCGATATTAAGCCCCGCTCAGCTTAAATCCTGGTGGAAAGACGGGCTTCGCGTAGTGAGCTTGTCGCATTACGGAGTAAGCACTTATGCTTATGGTACTGGAACGATTGGAGGCCTGAAACCACTCGGACGCGAACTTTTGGAGAGAATGGACTCTATAGGTGTTGTCTTGGATGTTACTCACCTGTCTGAAGGGAGCTTCTGGGAGGCATTGGACACCTTCAGTGGGCCTGTTATTGCCAGCCATAATAACTGTCAAGCGCTTGTGCCTGGAGACCGACAGTTTTCAGATGAGCAGATTCGAGCTTTAATCAAGCGCGATGCTGTTATAGGCGTAGCATTGGATGCTTGGATGCTGTATCCAGGTTGGGTAAAAGGGAAGACTCCGAACACCGTGGTCAGTCTAGAAACCGTGGCGGATCAGATGGATCATATTCGCCGACTGGCTGGAAACAGTCGAAATACGGCTATTGGAAGCGACCTCGACGGAGGATTCGGAAAGGAGCAGTGTCCTCATGACTTGGACACAATTGCGGATCTGCAGAAAATTCCGGAGATATTGAAGAAACGTGGATATACAGAAGAAGACATCAGAAACATCATGCATGGGAATTGGCTGCGGATATTTCACCAAGCATGGTCTGAAGGATAAAGTGGAAACTCCTCTTTTTTTTACTTTCTCGGCATGTGTTACGCACTATTATTTTTTGTAAAAATCATATTAGTTACTTCCTACATTGAAGTTTACAGGTTAGTGAGCACGTATGCCTAAACTGGCTATTAATGGCGGACCATCAGAGGCTACCAAATTAAGGGAGAAAGTCCCAACATGGCCGAAAATCAGCGACGATGATAGGAAAGCCCTGATAGAAGTCTTAGAAAGCAGAAGATGGTGTAGCATATATCCGGGTTCTAGGGCGGATTTGTTCGAGAAAGCCTTCTCGGAGTATCATGATGCAAAGTATGGTATCGCTGTGTCCAACGGGACGGTCGCTCTGGAAGTTGCGTTGAAAACGATCGATGCAGGCGTCGGCGACGAGGTTCTTGTTCCAGCCGTGACTTTCGTTGCAACCGCCTCAGCGGTTACCGAGGTCGGAGCCATCCCACAGTTTGTTGACATCAACCCGGAAACAGCCACCATGAATCCTGAAGATCTGGAGAGATCAATAACAGAGCGGACGAAAGCCGTTATAGTTGTTCATTATGGTGGATATCCGGCTGATTTTGATAAGATCCTGCCAATAGCTAAGAAACATGACCTATTTTTGATAGAGGATTGCGCGCATGCTCACGGCACAGAGTGGAGAGGACGCAAAGTTGGCGCCATAGGCGACTTGGGCGGGTTCTCCTTCCAGGAGAGCAAGTCCCTCACGGCTGGTGAAGGCGGGATAGTCCTTACAAATGATGAGGAGTTAGCTGAGAAGGCGAGACTTATACATAACATCGGTCGTGTTGTCGGCAAACCCGGATATGAACATTACATTTTAAGTTCGAACTACCGCATGACCGAGTTCCAGGCGGCTTTACTCTTGTCAAAGCTGAAGGCTCTGCCCCAGGAGGTTGAGGTGAAAAATTCTAACGGCGAGTATCTCGCTGAAAGACTTAAGAAGATCGGGGGTGTCGATCCGTTAAGAAGAGACCCCAGGATTACAAAGAGAGGATACTACTTCTTTATTATAATATACGATCCGAGGGAGTTTAACGGTCTCCCAAAAGAGAGATTTCTGAAAGCCCTAAATGCTGAAGGAGTCCAGGCGGGCACGGGTTACGGCATGCCATTATATAAGCAACCAGCCTTCAGAAAAGAAAGGTTGAAAGGGACACTTCCAAAAGGGATCCAAGTGCCAGATTACGGGAGTCTTCACCTACCTAAATCCGAGGAATTCACTGCTAAGGAAGTCACATTACCGCATCCGATTCTTCTCGGAGACAGGGAAGCTCTAGACCTAATTGTAAGTAGTATAGAGAAGATTAAAGAAAACGTTAACGAACTGCTCTAGTCATGAGTGACGAAGAGAAGATTAGAAAATAGAAAGGACGGGGTTAAAGCGGAGAAAAAGAAACCATTCACGTGGCCTAATGGTTGTAAAGGCGCCATTTCTTTGACGTTTGACGACGGCTTACCCTCACAACTGAAGATCGCGGTGCCACTACTCGATAAGTACGGTTTACGTGGAACGTTCTACCTGCCTTCCAGAGGCGATGATTGGAAAGGTCGACTTGCTCCTTGGCGCGACATTGCCGAATCCGGCCACGAGATTGGAAACCACAGCCTCTCACATCTATGCTCATGCAACTTCTCCGGCGACCCTGACTCTCGTGGACTAGAGAACGTCAGCCTTGAAGAAATTGAATCAGACATCCTTGAAGCCCAACGGAGGCTTGAAGCGCTCATCTCCGAACAGAAAGACTGGACCTTCGCTTATCCTTGCTATCAAGACTTCGTAGGAAGAGGGGAGACGCGGCGGAGCTACGTCCCCATCATCGCCCGACACTTCATAGCCGCCAGAGGCATCGGCGAAAGGCACTGGTACAATTCGCCTCTCGCATGTGATCTACATTACCTCTGGTCATGTCCGGTTGAACGCATGAGCGGAGCCGAAATGATCGGCTTGGCCGAAAGAGCCGCCGCGCAATGCCGGTGGGGAATCCTAACCTTTCACGGCATAAATGAGGGGCATCTCCCCATCTCTGACATCGACCTCAAGGAACTCCTAGCCTACCTCGATTCTAATAGAGATAGAATATGGACAGTCCCCGTCGTCGAGGTAGCTAAATACGTCCTTGAATGGCGCGCCAAATTGAAGAAGTGAGCGAAAAACTCCTAGGTTCAGTTGCGATGCCGCGGGCCGGATTTGAACCGGCGACAACCCGGTCTTCAGCTTCACCCTCTTATTAAACCTTAAAGAGACGGGTGCTCTCCCAGACTGAGCTACCGCGGCGCCACATTCAATCTTACTGTAACATGTTCTTAAATTCTTTATGGAATGGTTTCGAGCCTATTCTTCTATGATTGGGTTTCTTAAGGTTCCGATCTTTTCGATTTCAACCTCAACTGTGTCGCCTGGCATGAGGAACCTTGGTTTCGTCTTCATGAAGACGGCTACGCCTCCCGGGGTTCCGGTTGCGATTATGTCGCGCGGCTCCAGGGTCATCACGCGGCTAAGATGATTGACAATCTCGTAGACGTTGAATACCATGTTCCTTGTTGAGGAGTTCTGCCTGACCTTGCTGTTTACTCTTGTGCATACGTGTAGGTTGGTGGGGTCGCCTATCTGGTCGGTTGTTGTTATGCATGGTCCGATCGGGGCGAACGTGTCGAAGCTCTTGCCTCTGGTCCATTGGCCGTCCTTGAACTGTATGTCTCGGGCTGAGATGTCGTTGAAGGCTGTGTATCCGAATATGTGTTCTTTGGCTTTGGGTAACGGTATGTTTCTGCCCCGCTTACCTATGACTATGGCTAACTCAACCTCGTAGTCGAGCTGCTTCACGAAACTCGGCTTCACAACAGGCTCATCCGGCCCAACTATGGATGTATGCGGCTTCATGAAGATCACGGGTTCGTCCGGAGTCTTCGCTCTGGCTTCCTCAGCGTGGTCCCTATAATTGAGACCTAAACAGATGATCTTCGGAGGCGAGGCTATAGGCGCCTTTAAAATGACCTCGTTCCTCTTTATCATAATTTTCCTCATCTCAGCCTTGTTTAGGTTCGATATTAAGCCTTCTAGAAGGTTCTGGCCCTCTAAGCCTAATGATACGAGTTCTTCCATGCTTTGTGGAACGGAGATCTCCATCATCTTCGATAATTTTGACAAATCCAAAATTCCGTCATCGATCAATACCCCGTAGGACTCGGCGCCTGAAAAGACGAAACGAGTAATCTTCAAGACCAACACCTGACTGTGACACAATGATTTTTTAGAGTTATTAGAAACTTAAACTAATAAGCCTTATACAATAAACTGATTAATCTGAGGAGGATACGAGAATGGAAGAGATGCCCATAGGCGTGATGACTTGGGTTTTAGGCGAGCCGTTTAAATCTGTAAAATTGGCGCAGGATGTGGGCGTTAAGACGATGCAACTCGGCTGTCCGCCAGACGAATTTTATTCAGGGAAAAAGAAGGAGGAGTTCAAGAAGTTTCTTAGAGGGTCCGGCATAAGAGTTACGATGGTCTTCTGCGGATATGCTGGGGAAAGCTATGCCAGCATGGACTCCATCAAGGAGACGGTCGGCTTCAAGAACCCAAAATTAAGGGCTGAAAGGATAAAGAAGACCCTCCAAATATCGGGCTTCGCGAAGGATCTGGGAGTCAACGTCATCGCAGCCCATGTGGGATTTATACCCGAAGACGAAAGGGACCCCGAATATAGGGGAATGGTAGAAGCCGTGCAGAAGATCGCAGACTACTGCAAGAGGAACGGGCAGTATTTCGCTTTAGAGACAGGTCAAGAAACGGCCAGGGTCCTCCTGCGCTTCATTAGAGACGTTGGAAGAGGCAACATCCGAGTGAACTTCGATCCGGCGAACATGCTTTTTTACGGCTCAGGCGACCCCGTAGAAGCCCTTGAAATACTCAAAGACTACGTCATGGGTGTTCATTGTAAGGACTTCAAGATGCCGACTAAAAATGGAGAGAAGATCGAGGAAGTGCCGTTCGGCGAGGGAGACGTTGGAGCTGAGAGGTTCATAAGAAAACTGAGGGAGATCGGCTACAAGGGACCCTTAACCATCGAAAGAGAAGTCCAAGATCCGGAAGAGCAGAAGAGAGACATGGTCAAAACTGAGGAGAAGCTTGAAAGAATGAGGGAGAAAGTCCTCTCATCAGCTTAAGAAAAAGTGAAGTGAATATGCCGAAAAGAATCAAAGTTGGTTTAATCG
>Ga0315310_10000852_pt1 | contig 19273 bp, 21 predicted proteins | sample TDP5_MG_FD_203630 | JGI IMG/M metagenome (GOLD analysis project Ga0315310, IMG submission 203630) | Freshwater sediment microbial communities from Lake Towuti, South Sulawesi, Indonesia - TDP5 | ecosystem: Environmental > Aquatic > Freshwater > Lake > Sediment | place: Indonesia: South Sulawesi... | reverse complement strand
TTACCAGAGAACTATTCGAGCTATTTTTTCATGGACCTTTACGAGCGCTTCCCAGAGACCTTCGTGGTGGCTGAAGAAGACAACGAAATCTTGGGCTATGTCATGTGTCGAATCGAGACCGGGCTGCCAGACTTCGGCTTGCTCGGAATCGCCAAGAAGGGGCACGTCATCTCCATCGCTGTCTTGCCGGAGCACCAGCGCAAGGGTTTAGGTCAAGCGTTGATGAGGGAAGCCATGAAGGGCATGGAACTACACAAGGCGAGAGAATGCTACTTGGAAGTGAGGGTCACCAACACACCCGCCATAAATCTCTACAAGAAACTCGGCTTCGAAATCTCGCGAACAGTGCGGGGGTACTACGCAAACGGAGAAGACGCCTACATAATGAGCCACAAGCTGCCCGCCCAATCTGGCTTGAGAGATTAAAAGAAAAACAGCTAAAACAAAGACAACCATAATCTTTTCTTGGTGCCTATTCTTGGGGCAGTGCCAGCTCTGCGGCGAGCGCTCACAGACAATTTCAAGCAAGCTCGGAGTCTGCCTGCAGTGCGTCCGAGAAAAGCCTGAAAAGGCGCTGGAGATAACCGACCGAGCGCACGCAGAGAGCCGCAGAACCTTCGGGTTTCCTCCCAAGCCGCCCAGAGATTCGGGTGGACTGGCTTGTGGCGTGTGCTCCAACGACTGCAGAATCGATGTCGGTGGAAAGGGCTTCTGTGGCCTAGTCTTCAATGTGAACGGTCGACTCGTTCGCATGGGCGGAACTCCCGAAAAGGGCATCTTGCAGTGGTATTACGACCCCTTACCAACAAACTGTGTGGCTTGGTGGTTCTGCCCAGGCTGCACGGGCGCTGGCTATCCCAGATACGCATACAAGCCAACGGCGGAAACCGGCCACTCAAACCTAGCGGTTTTCTACGGCGCCTGCAGCTACGACTGCCTCTTCTGCCAGAACTGGCACTACCGAACCCTAGCCAGCGGGCTCCACCCAGTGATGAGCGCTGAGAGCCTAGCCGCCAAAGCGGACAGCCACGTCTCATGCGTCTGCTACTTCGGCGGAGACCCCTCGGTTCAGATGCCCCACGCCCTAAAAACAAGCCAAATCGCCTTGGAACAAGCCACAGAAGAGAAGCGCATTCTTCGCATCTGCTGGGAGACCAACGGTTTCTGGAAGGAAGAACTCGCGCTGAAAGCCGCCGAACTGTCCTATGCCAGCGGAGGCAACATCAAATTCGACCTGAAGACGTGGAACGCAAACCTCAATCTGGCTCTGTGCGGAGTCTCTAACGCGCCGACTCTAAAAACCTTCAAGACGATTGGAGAGAAGTTCTTTGAGCAAAGAAGTGAACTGCCAATTCTGACCGCCAGCACTCTTCTAGTTCCAGGGTATGTGGATGTTGAAGAGGTGGAGGGCATAGCTCGATTCGTGGCTGAAGTCAGCTCTGAGATTCCATACACGTTGCTCGCCTTCTATCCGCAATACGTGATGAACGACCTGCCCACGACCAGCCGAGAACTGGCTGACCGGTGCTACGACGCCGCGAAGAAGCACCTGGAGAACGTGAGGATAGGCAACGTTAATCTTCTTTCATAAACACGCACAGTTATGCTCGAAAGCATAGATTGCCCCTTAGTTGATACGAAGTGTTTAAATGAATAGGCTGCTCTTTCTCTCAGCCATTGCTGGCGCAACCACATGAAAACTGGAACACGAACCCTACTTCTCGCCGCCTTTGTGAATAACATTGGTGGCGGTATATACTGGCCTTTCTTGAGCCTCCACCTCTTCGACTTAGGAGCGAGCTATGTTCAGATTGCGTTGCTGGATTCTCTCTCAGCTATCATGTACGTGGCTTCGAGAGCTTGGGGCGCCGCCTCCGACTACTATGGAAAGCGCAAGCCCTTCATCACGGTCGGCACGGGGCTTTCTGCCGTTCCCATACTTCTCTGCGGCTTCTTTAACTCTCCGATTCCCATCATCGCGTTGTTTATGGTGAGTTCCTTCTTCGGCTCGATGAGTTTTCCAGCTCTTCTGGCTGCGTTGACGGCTGTTGAGGAGAAAGGCAGAGTGTTAGGCTGGTACACCATGCTCACCGCTCTCGGCTGGGCTGCGGGAACCTTCTCTATGGGTTTCATTTACGAGTCTTTCGGTGTCTTGGGCGTTTACGCCGCTGCGGCAGCGATGATTGCGCTCTCAGCCTTAACGGTTGCCTTTTATCCACACGAAGCGCGCGTGAGCAGAGACAAGAGCTTGAGAGACTACTTGAAGGGCGCCTTCTCGTTCAAGTTCAAGGCTCCAAAAGAGTTCGTGTGGCTTCTGATAGCCATGTTTCTCTGCTGGTTTGGGTTTCAGTGGGGCGGTCCCTTACTGAGGTTGCGCTTCTACGATCTGCTTCAGCACTCAAAGGTTATGCTCGGCATAGTCTGGGGTGTGAGCGCATCGGTTTCGGCTGCCTTCGTCAGCCCGTTTGCCGGAAGACTCGCAGACAGAGTTGGCGGCGGAAGGATGCTCCAAGCAACAGTTCTCGCATACGCTATCTACATTCCATTGTTCGCCTTCATCAACGACCCAATACTCTTCTCCATTCTATGGATCGTTCCAATATGGACCTTCAACTGGGTGGCGGCGTTCTCGACGCCAGCTCAGATGACGTCTGAAAGTGTTAGAGGAGAGGCTATGGGCGCCCTGAACACAGCCACCTACCTCGGCGTGATGCTGGGTGTGCTGGGAGGAGTGTTCGCGGACGCGTTCAACCGAGAACTGGGAATATTGGTAACCCCCCTGTTCTTCGCTGCAACTTGGATCGCCTTACTACCACTCGCCAAATTCTACAAGAAACCCCTAACTAAAGCAGAGAATTAGCCGCCGTGTGACACGGGAATCAATGTTATTTCGTCGCCGTCACTCACCGGAGTTTCAAGCCCACTTAAGGCGCTGATCTCTCTTCCGTTCAGCAGAATCAACGCGTTGGGTCTGGGGTCATTGAGCTCGGGGTCAATCAACAATCTTTTAGATTCTGCTGGAAGCAGTTTTGCCAAACTCTGAACCGCGCTTCCAACTGTCGGCTTCCCTAACTTCAAAATAATCCTGCTCTTGCCGGAAAATCCTCTGAACACCCCAAGCAGCCTCACTCTCACCTTGACGTGGGGAGCGGACACGCTCTCATCCCTACCTGAGAGAAGATTAATCGACTTTTGCGCCCGTGAAAAGCTTCACTATGTCGGAGGCTATCTGAACCAGGTCTCCGGCTTGCTTCACAGCCTTTTCCCTCTCAGACTCGGGCGCCTGCGCAACCTGCTGCACCGTTCGCTCAATTTCCACGAGACACCTCAGGATGGGGTCTTCAACAGCCTGCTTAGTCAGGATGGTCTGTCGAACAATTGCTTCCACAGAGCCCGGATCGCCCATGCTGTAGTAGATTGCGGCTTGGGCTTTCTTCACAGCCTCCAACAGAAGAGTCGAGGTCATCTGGGGCGTTTTCTGGGCTGCAATAAGCTCCGCTTTGGCTTCTCTGAGATACCGCAGAGCCCAGCCCTTTTGATAGTCGTTTATCAGAGGCGTTTCGTTTGCTCCTCCTTTTTGATGTGCACATCAGAAAATCTCGAGGCGTTACTCTGCTTCCGCTTCTTCCTCCACCGCCGCCTCTTCTTCTTCAGCAACCTCAGCGGTTCGCGCTATGGCCATGAGTCTTGTCACGTAGCCCGCTATTCTGTTCCTCAGCTTGGTAGATGAAATCTTCGTGAGAGATTCGAGAAGTTTTTTGTTGCTTTCAAACTCTGTTGTGAACTTGTCTGGATAGCGCTTCAGCAACTCTCTCGCTATCTTCTTCACTCGTTCGGGTCGCACCTTACCCAAGCTCTTACTCGACCTCCAAGCTCAGCCCGTTCCTCTTCTGCAATGCTAAGTCACTCGTTGTATTTATGTTGCATTTCTCACAGCCTTTTATCACTTGCGCTTGGCTGCAGGCTAACCCTGAAGAAGTCGACAAAGTTGTTCAGAATCCGCTCAGCCACTTCAGCTTCACTCATCTTCTTTATCTCAGCTATGGCTTGGACAACCCGGGGAATAAAAGCCGGCGTAGTGGTCTTGTCCCTAAAGGGTCCCCAGAAACGCACAGGACCATCCGTCTCTGTTAACAGACTTGTTAAAGGCGTCTTTTCGATTACCTCTCTAATTCGGTTAGAGAACACTGAAGGTGGACCTTCCGAAATGTAGTAGCCTCGCTCCACCAGCTGTGGGAGAAGTTCAATTGGGCTGCTGAACCAGTGAAACAAGACCGCCCCGAGGTTGTAGGACGGAAGGATGCCAAAGATCTGAGGCGCAGACCACCTAGAATGAATGATGACTGGGAGAGAGACCCTCTCAGCGGCTCGAAGCATTTCATGGAAGACCCTGACTTGCGACTCTCTGAGTCCTCTCTTCTTAGCGTATTGAGGGTCTAAGCCTATCTCTCCGACCGCAACAACCGTGTCAGCCTTTGTTCCCTTTTGAGAAATAAGGTTCAGTGTCTGTTCAAGTTCGTTTGTGGCTAGATTGTTAATGTTCCAAGGGTGAATGCCCAGAGCAGCGTAGACAAGACCCTTGTATTCTTCAGCCAATCGAAGGCTTCGCAGACTTGTTTCTAGGTTCATGCCATTGGCGACTAGGGCGACAACGTTTGACCGCTTCGCCTCCTCAACAACCTCGCCAATTCGGTGTGTGTACTCCGGGTCAGAGAGATGAATGTGCGCGTCGACGAATCTCATTGTTTTACCAAGCCTTCTCAAAGTTAGTGCCAAAAACGTGGCTTTATAATTTCTCTCTGCCGAAGCGACTGCAAAACCAGCTACAAAAAACGTTAAATACGGGCTGTAAAGAGAAAAGAGGCTTCGGAGATGGTTGAATGGCAGGTCCAGAATTAGCCGTTGCTCCTATGCACAGAATATGCAAGAAAGCGGGAGCTGACAGAGTAAGCGAAACAGCCGCAAAACAACTAGCCAAAGTGCTGGACGAGATAGGCGTAAAAATCGCAAAAGAAGCCTTGGACTACGCGATGCACGCTGGAAGAAAAACACTGAAGTCAGAAGACATCGAAATCGCCGCCAGAAAAGTCATGGGCAAATAAGTCCCCAAAAAGCCCACTTATTTTCAAAAACCACTTGATCAACCGTTACCTATTGAGCTCCTAAACAACGCAGTGGATTCTGGTTTCTCTGTTCGTCAACCACAATGGGTCTCTACATTTGGCGCCAAAATAGAGGGTAGACCCTCCTCTACTCGTCTCTGTCTCTCTACGTCTCGGCACCTATTTGCATCATATTAGAAGGGCTGTCACCAGTGCGCACACACGTACACACTAAAAACACCAAGACCCCAAGAACACCCAAGCACAGTTAAGTTTATATTTTCGACCAAAATTGCACTAGTTAGACTTAAAACTAAAACCTAGGAGGATTCGCATGGCATATTTAACAACACAAGCCGGACAGCCCGTCCTCATCCTAAAAGAAGGAACAGCCAGAAGACGCGGCAGAGAAGCCCAACGAAACAACATCATGGCCGCCCGCATAATCGCAGAGGTCCTAAAAACCACACTGGGGCCAAGGGGCATGGACAAGATGCTCATCGACAGCCTCGGAGACATCACCATAACCAACGACGGAGCAGCCATCCTAGACGAGGTCGAGGTGGAACACCCAGCCGCCAAGATGATTGTGGAGGTGGCCAAGACACAAGACGACATGGTCGGCGACGGAACAACAACCGCCGTGGTGCTAGCGGGCGAACTGTTACGCAGAGCGGAAGAACTGCTCGACCAGAACATCCACCCAACAGTCATAGTCAGCGGCTACAGAAAAGCAGCACAGACAGCTGTAGAAGCACTCGTTAAGCTCGGAACCACAGTCAACCTCGAAGACCGCGAGACTCTGAAGAAGGTCGCCACGACCGCCATGGCTAGCAAAGCAGTGGGTGTTGCAAAAGAACACCTAGCGGACATAGCCATAGATGCTGTGAAACAAATCACAGAGCAGCGCGGCGACAAGAAAATCGCCGACATCGACCAGGTTCAGATCACGAAGAAGGCGGGGAAGAGCCTCTTCGACACCGAACTCGTGCGCGGAATAATCGTTGACAAAGAGGTTGTTCATCCGGGCATGCCGAAGCGAGTTGAGAACGCCAAGATAGCGTTGCTCGACACCGAGTTGGAGGTCAAGAAGACAGAGTTCAACGCGGAGATAAGGATACGCGACCCGACGCAGATGAAGGCTTTTCTGGACCAAGAGAATCGCATGCTCAAGGACATGGTTGAGAAGATTAAGGCTTCTGGCGCCGACGTGGTTTTCTGTCAGAAAGGCATAGACGACATGGCTCAACACTTCTTGGCTAAAGAAGGCATAATGGCTGCGAGAAGGGTGAAGCAATCCGACATGGAAAAACTCGCTAGGGCTACTGGAGGAAGAGTCGTCACCAACCTAGACGACTTGAAGGCGAAGGACTTGGGTAAGGCTGGATTGGTGGAGGAGCGCAAGGTCGGGGAGGACAAGATGGTGTTTGTGGAGAACTGTAAGGACCCGCGTTCGGTTGCCATCTTGATTCGTGCTGGACTCGAACGCATGGTAGATGAGGCTGAGAGAGCCATGAGAGACGCCTTGTCAGTTGTGTCTGACGTGGTGGAGTGCAACAAGGTCGTTCCAGGTGGGGGAGCCATCGAGTCTGAGGTGGCCAAACACTTGCGCGACTACGCCACAAAGGTTGGAGGAAGAGAGCAACTAGCCATAGAGGCGTTCGCTGATTCTGTTGAGGTTGTGCCCAAAACTTTGGCGGAGAACGCTGGTCTCGAACCTATCGATATACTGGTTGGTCTGAGGTCTGCGCACGAAAAGCCTAGGGGATTGCCTATGGGTGTTAACGTCTTCACCGGAAAGATCGTGAACATGGCTGAGAGCGGTGTCATCGAGCCTCTGCGTGTGAAGGAGCAGGCGGTGAAGTCGGCGGCTGAGGCGGCTTCTATGATTCTGAGAATCGACGACATCATTGCGGCCACCAAGCCCAAGGAGGAGAAGGGCGCGGAGAGAGCCGGCGAGGGTATGGGAGAAGAATACTAGATTACCAGCTCTTTTCTTTCTCTGTTTTTCGTTTCGTTTTGTTTGTTGTGTTTGTGTGTGCACATGGGTAGAGCCCCCTCTAATATGAGCCAAATAGGCTCCAAATAGGCTGCTAGGCTGCGAATATATGTGGGATTGCCGTGGATGGGTTAGTGGTTGTTCTCTTGCAGTGTGTGTTGGGATTGTTGAGGGCTCCGGTTACATCGACCATTGATAGAGACGTCTCCCGCAAAATCCTCTTTTTCTTTGTTAATGAGCGTTCTTTAGAGGCGTCATGACGGCTCCCGCGGTTCTTTGAGTCAAAGGAGTCATCGAACGGCATTCTTTTAGCTTAACTTCTTTTCCTGAGATGAACACTCCAATGCTCTTTGCCTTAGCGTGTATTTCCTTCAGCGTTTTTGTTTCGACAGTGTTGAATAGGAATATTTTGACAAGTGGTTCCTCGAAATCCCACACTCCGATGACTTGTCCATTGAGTAGGATGGTTGATGTGGCGTTGCCAGAGCGGTCGAAGACAAAACTGTAGTGTTCTCGATTCAGATATCGGTCTCGGTCCTTGTAGCCCATTAGGTAAGGGTCGAGACCGGGCAATATGTTTACTACGTGTCTTACAGGAGGCTTTGCAGACGTTAATGATTTCTTCTCTGAGGACAGGATGAGATGGGTGTCACTTATACCCGAAACTTCAACAAAGGTTATTTCGTCTTCTAAGCTCTCGATTATTCCTTTGACTTGGCTCTTTGGAAATCCCGTCCACCAAGAAGCGTCATTTTCAGTGGCTGGCCCGAAAGAAGCAAGATATTGTTTTACAACAGATTTTCTTGCTTCTGCCTCCTCAACCACATTCAAATTCATGCCTGGAAAATATTCATCAAACCGATAGTATGTGTGGATGTTGCTTTTCCAACCTTTTTCTGGAGGTCCGCGGATCAGTAGACCCTGGTCGCACATGAGGTTCAAGATTGGAGAATAGTTAAGTGTCCCTTGCAACTCCTTGCTTATTTCCCTGGTAGTCATACGTCTGCCCTTGAGGATTTCCATAACCCTGTTTGATGCTTTTTCATATTCCTTTTTGGTAACTCCCAAATACCTGCAATAGTTTTCGGATGCTGGTTCCACCATCCTTTTTGTTGCAGCGAATGCGGTTGGGATCATGTCTCTCTGTATGATGTAGACTGTCTTTCGCACGTATCGAATCTTGCCGAGGTTTCTTTTTGCATAGAGTTCTTCGTCCAGTTTTTCTCTTGTGAAGTTTCTTGTTCTTGAAAACAGAGACAGATAGGGGGTTGTGGGGCTTGTGGCGTGCAAGCCAGCGATATCTTTCACTATCTGGATAATATCGTTGCTTTTTGTCTCATCAGTTAGATGCTGTTTAGACAACACGAAATGGTTCATCTGGTGCAGGTTCAAGTCACTCGACATATTGTCATCACATAGTTGATTGAGGACTAAACACACTTCTTAATAAAAGCGTTTTATATCGCAAACACAATGAACAGAGTAGTATAACTCAAGGCTCCGGTAGTATAGTCCGGTTAAGTATGACGGCCTCTCGAGCCGCCGACCCGGGTTCAAATCCCGGCCGGAGCACCATGTAACTCATCACGCGCCCATTTTCAGATTTGTCGGAGTTATGCTTTATCAGTCGCCAAGGTAAATCATGCGCCCGTTATTTTCCAAGAGTTATCAAAGCGTTGCCTAAGAGCAGAAAGACTATGCCCAAGAGCAGTTCTGCGAAACCAGTGAAAGCCGCGGACGTTCCCCAGTACGCGTTCATTGCATGCCCGAACCCAACAAGGCTGACAACCAAGCCGAAAAACAGTAAGGTTAAACCAAGGCTTACAAAGACGTTCTTCCACAGCCTTACAGCCACATGTGACACCGTAACGCCTTGTGTCGTCCACGCGCATTTAAACTTTATAGGCAAAGCTCGGGGACACATTTTTGCCAAGCGTAGAACGTTTTGACTCAGTAGGGTAACCGAATATGTCGCATCACAACTTTTTTCACTACTAATAGATTATAAGCAATTGCGTGCATTATTGTCTAGCGCACCCTGCGTCAATGTTTTAGTAGGGAGGCGATTATCTGAGCAGCATAAGAGGAGAAGCAAGAGAAAAAAAGCCAAAGCCTCTGACAAAAAAGGAAAGAGGGGAGAAGCGCAAAAGGAAAAAACTAGCAAGACTCGAAAAACAACGATCCAGATAGACTTTGCAGCACACGCCAGGAACTAAGCAATAAGCCTTAATCTCTAATTGAAACTAATCACCGTTCTATCTGCTTGATAGTTGTAACCCTTTTAGCTAAGCATTTTGAATCTAGGATTTAGTGTTTTTAGAGGTTGAGTGCGTATAGGAGTTCTGGTGTGCCCTCTTCTGAGATGTAGCCTCCGTATCCCACTTTTCTGAACCCTGCTTTCTCGTAGAGTTTTCTGGCTGCTACATTATCTTGGCTTGTGAAGAGTATTATGCATCTGGCTTTGTGTCCCAAGGACGCGAAGTGCGCCTTGATGTCCTTGACGGTCTCCAGCAGCAGCTTCAAGCCGAGTCCTTTCCTCCTATACTCCTCTTCGACTCGGATGTCTAATATCTCCGCCCAGCCAAGTTTCGGGTCCTCCCTCGGAAACCATATTAATCGTCCTATGTTTTTTCCTTCAACCTCAACCATCTTCACAAAGTAGTGGTCAAGATACATCTCAACAAATTTTTTGGCTGTTTCGTAGCCGCCGTAGGGCTCTTCGTAGATTCTGCTGAGAGTTTCCAGATCAGATCTGTCAGCGTTGCGGATGGTGACTTTCACGCGAAACCACCATTAGACCGTTCTCGTCTTCACTTTGTTTTAGCGTTCTCGACGTAGTTCAAGACGGTTCTGGCTTGTTTCTGAGAGAGTTTCTTGTGTTTCAGAAGGTCGCCAACAAGTTTTGAAACGGTAGTTAAGGAGTGGAAATGGTAGCCAAGTTTTTCCAGCCTCTCTCTTCCACCCTGTTCCCTATCCACAACAACCATGATCTCTTGAATCTTGGCACCCAGAAGTTCCAGAGGCTTCACTCCCTCAATCTTGGATTCCGCGCCAGTCACGACATCGTCGAAAAATAATACACGGTCTCGTTTCTCCACGTCTCCACCTGCGATTCTCCCCGTGACCCCGTATTCCTTCTCTTCTTTCCTCACAACCATGCATGGAAGATTCAGCTTGTTTGCGATGCTTGGCAGTAGCAAGGCGCCCTTCAATTCGATAGAAGCCAATTTATCAACTCTAGTCGAAGTCATGACTTTCCTGATTTCTTCGGCGGCTGCGTCGACGATACACCTGAAGTCTTCTGGAGAGGAGAGCAGCCGCGTTAGGTCAATGTAGTAAGGGCTTACGACTCCCGATTTGAGCTTAAACTCTCCAAGCTTTAAAGCTCCGGAACGGAACAGAGCAAGCGCCACTCTGCCGGATGCACTCAACCTTCATGCCCTCCAACGCAGGTTTCACCAATAAGTGATGGCTTTGCACTTTTAGGCTTTCTACCATGGCGCTCTTTATTGTCAATGCGTTGTGTTTAAGTATGGGTTTTGTGAACTCGTTATGACGTGAAGACTGGAGGTGCACCCAAACTCGAAAGAATTATCGTGTCAGCGGCTCTGCCATACGCCAACGGTGAAATCCATCTAGGTCACATAACCTCAACCTACCTGCCTGCCGACATACTTGTCAGGTTCTTTAGACTCAGAGGAAACGAAGCCATATACGTCTGCGCTACGGACGACTTTGGAACCCCCGCGCTTATTGAAGCCGAACAACAACGAAAAAGCCCAGAAAAATTCGTCGCCTACTGGCACGAGGTCGACAACAGGGACTTCAAGGACATAGGAGTCGCCTTTGACATATTCTACAAGACCAGCTCAGAGGAGAACATCGCCCTGACACAGCACTTCTTCAAGGAACTGTACAGAAAAGGACACATCTTCAAACAAACAATTTGGCAACCCTACTGCGAAAACTGCAAGAAATCTCTTCCGGACAGATACGTCAAGGGAACGTGCCCACACTGCGGAGCCACAGACCAGTACTCCGACCTCTGCGAAAAGTGCGGAAGAACCCTTGAACCAGGCGAGATAAAGCAACCCCACTGCGCCATCTGCGGAACGCCGCCAACGACCAAGCAGAGCGAGCACTTCTTCTTCAAACTGACAGGGTTTTCAGAGCAGTTGAAAAAGTGGTTGACAGAGAACAAAAATCTGCAACCAGACGTCAAAAACTACGTGCTAAACTGGGTAAAGGAAGGCTTGCGAGACTGGGACATAGCAAGAGACCTAACTTGGGGCGTCCCCATTCCCCTAGAAGAGGCGAAGGGAAAGGTGCTCTACGGATGGTTCGACAACCACCTGTGCTACATCTCCGCGGCGCAGAAATACTTCTCAGAGAGGGGCATTGACGGAAAAGAAGCGTGGAACAAATCGACAATATTCCATTTCATCGGGAAAGATATAGTGTACCATCACTATCTGTTTCTGCCAGCCATGCGACTCGGCGAGGGAGAGTACAAGCTCCCAGAGTATATTCCAACGAGAGGTCACCTTCTCCTAGAGGGAGATAAGTTCTCCAAGAGCAGGGGGTGGTACGTCAGCCTAAGAGATTTTCTCAACCTGTTCCCAGCCGACTACCTGAGGTATTACTTGACCGCCATCACGCCCTACAGTCAATCCGACGTGAACTTCGACTGGGAGGACTTCGAGAACAAGATAAACAACGAACTGATCGCCAACATAGGAAACTTCGTCCACAGAACCCTGACCTTCGTCTGGTCAAACTACGAGGGAAAGGTGCCCAAGGCTGGAACACGAGACGAGCTGGACAATCAACTGGAACAAAAAATCAAGGCAGTAGCGGCTGATGTAGCGGAGGAGATAGAGAAAGTCGAGCTCAACAAGGGGTTGAGGAAGATAGTGGAGTTTTCAGCCTTCTGCAACCAGTATTTCCAGAAGAAACAACCTTGGGCTGACAAACAGAAGGCGAACACATGCATCTACTTAGGCATAAACGCCGTGAGAAGCCTAGCCATTCTGCTCGAACCCTTCATACCCTTCTCCGCCGAAAACCTGTGGCAACAACTAAACCTGAACGGTTCAGTTCACCTACAAGACTGGGACTCAGCCTCAGAGCTAAAGATAAAGAGCGGACACCAAATCAACGAGCCAAAAATCTTGTTCCAGAGGGTGCCAGAAGAAGTAACCAAGAAAGAGAAAGAAAAGCTTCATAGACTCAGCCAGAAAACACAAAGCAAATAAGGAGCGGCTTCTCCTCCAAATCAAACCAACAAAAAGGATTGTGAAAATCATGTCTGAGAAAGCAAAATCTGACCCTCAAATAGTGTCCTACGAAGAATTCTCAAAGATGGACCTGCGAATAGGCAAAATAACGAAGGCTGAGCCTGTGGCAGGGTCCAGAAACCTCGTCAAACTCCTCATCGACGTGGGCGGTGGCGAAAAACGACAGGGATTAGCTGGAATCGCTCAAATCTACTCGCCCAAAGATTTGGAGGGAAAACACGTGGCTGTCATAGTAAACCTGCAGCCCAGACGCATGTTCGGCTTGGAATCAAACGTCATGATTCTCGCCGCCGAAGACGAGGCAACAATATCCTTGCTCCAGCCTGAAAGACCCGTCAAGGTTGGAAGCAAAATAAAGTGAAGAGCCAGCAATTGAAAATCGACCTCCACGTGCACACGCTCTTCTCTAGAGACGCGTCAACCACGCTTCGAGACGTCGTCACTTACTCAAGGAAAAGAGGCTTGGACGGAGTCGCCGTAACAGACCACGACACGGTAAGAGGAGCACTCCGACTTGTAAAGGAAAAAAGAATAATCGTAATTCCCGGAGTGGAGATAACCACCCTGCACGGGCACGTTCTGGCTCTCAACACAACCGACCCGATTCCGCCCAAACTGAGCCTTCCAGAAACCGTTCAAAAAATCCACGATTCAGGTGGAATTGCGGTGGCAGCCCACCCCACGGTGATTCTCAATGTAGGAATCACCAGGCGAGCTGCCTCGGTCTCAAATTTTGACGCCATCGAGGTGATCAACTCATCCGCCTTTCCCTTCTCCCTTTCCACCCACTTTAGTCGAAAACTCGCTGAGAAGCTGAATCTTCCTCAGACCGCAGGAAGCGACGCTCATCAGGCTGCAGAAATCGGGATGGCTTACACCGTTGTTAACGCCGATTCTAACATTGATGATATTATAGAGGCTATAAGAAAAGGAGCTACAGTTCCTTACGGAAAAGCCATCCCCTGGACTGCGAGATTTCGAAGAGGAGCACACGAAATAAGGAGAGGTTGAAAGGGGAGGCTACTCTTCGAAGTTTTCGATCTGGTCCAAGCCCAAGTCTATCGGCAATGGTTTCTCAGGTTCTGAACACGACTCTATATCATACAGTTGTGGCACCATGACACCAAACCCGCTCAGTATATATGGCGAGTGAACGCCGGTCATCACCAGCGTCACTTTCAACATACCTTCTGTGTTAGGGTTCACCCGAGCACCCCAGATGACAAGCGCGTTGTTGCCCATCATCTCCGTGACTATCTCCCCCACCCTGTTCGCCTCTTCTATCGTCATGTGGTTGTCCCCTGAGACGTGAATCAAGGCGCCGGTGGCTCCAGCGTAGTCGACGTCCAGAAGCGGGCTTCTCAAGGCGTTTCGGACAGCCTCCTCGGCTCTGTTTGGGGCGTCCGACTCTCCAACCCCGACAACAGCCACACCGCCCTTCCTCACAATGGTCTTGAAGTCTGCAAAGTCGAGGTTGATCAGACTCGGCGAAGAGATCGTCTCGACGATGCCCCTTATCATGTTTGCCAACACCTGATCCGCAACACGAAACGCCTCGTTCAACGGCAGTTGAGGCACCAGCTCCATGAGCTTGTTGTTGTCGATAACAACCACCGTGTCGCAGTTTCTGCGCATCTGGTTTAGGGCTAAGGCAGCATAATCTATCCGCCCCTTTTCGATTCGGAAGGGCGTGGTTACCACTCCGACCACTATGGCTCCCTTGCGATGAGCAAACTCAGCCACAACCGGTGCGGCGCCCGTTCCAGTGCCGCCACCTAAGCCAGCCGTCACGAACACCACGTCTGCGTCGTCAAGCAGGTCTTCGATGACTTTTTTTGATTCTTCGATGGCGGCTCTGCCGATTTTGGGGTCTCCGCCGGCGCCTAAGCCTCTAGTGATTTTCTCGCCTATGACGATTTTTTGTGTGGCGCGTGAGGCGTTGAGGTGTTGCATGTCCGTGTTGATGGCTATGCACTCGGCGCCCGAGACTCCGCTCTCCATGAGGCGGCTGATTGTGTTGTTTCCTGCTCCTCCGATGCCTAGGACTAGGATGCGGCAGTATCCGGGTTCACGGATTCCTTCGTGGAGGGCTCTCTGCCACGTCGACTGCAGCGCCTTGTCCAGAGGCTTACCCATTGGTGTTTTTCCTCCACACCTCCACACTGATGAGGTCCCGAATCGCCACGCGTATGGCCTCAGCCCTGTTCGGGTAGTAGCGTTCGTCCACCAAGGAGTCTAAGGCTTTGATGTAGGGTTCGGGAAGATAGAGTGTGATTAGTTTCATTTGCACCCCTCCTAGAATGCAAACTATCAGAAGCATGGCGGAAGGGTTATATTTGTATATGTTAAGATTAAAATATGATTTAAATATGCAGAGACTTTTTCTTTTAAGCTTTTCCATATCCAATTCGGTCGGCGTTGCTTCTTTCTGTAAATGCGCCCTTCTCGGAACGTTTATGTTTTTGTCGGGCGATTAAAAAAGTGGGTTCACGCTGCGTGAAGGTTGCGCTCTTTGTGGTGGGCTTGAGTTGACGCGGGTTTTTCTGGTGAGCTTCGGCTGTTCCTCTAATATGGCTGACGGAGAGTTTATGATGGGTTGTCTTTCGAAGGCGGGTTTTGAGGTTGTTGAGTGCTCTGACGACGCTGACGTCTTGATTTACAACACCTGCGCCGTGAAGTCGCCCACAGAGAATCGAATGTTTGAAATTTTGCGGAAGGCGCCCAAGGACAAGAAGCTCGTGGTTGCTGGTTGTCTGCCCCTCATAAACCTTGAGAGGCTGAAAACTGAGGTTAGGTTTGACGGATTGTTGAGTCCAGCCTCAGGCTATAGGATTGTTGAAGCTGTTCGAAGAGTTGAGCGTGGAGAACACCCAATGTGGTTGGACGCCGACGCGAAACCTCCTGGTTTAGACTTGCCGAGAAGCCCAACAAACCCCGTGGTCAGCATTGTTCCCGTGGCTTACGGTTGTCTGGGTTCGTGCGGCTACTGCTGCGTTGTTTTTGCTCGCGGTCGTCTGCGCAGTTACTCTGTCGAGGAGATTGTGGCTCGGGTGAGGCGGGATTTGGCTTCTGGAGCTCGAGAGGTTTGGCTGACTGGTCAAGATATGGGTTGTTATGGCAGAGACCTAGGCACCGATTTGGTGGAGTTGTTGACGAGAGTTTGTGGCGTTGGAGGAGACTTCTTCGTTCGGGTGGGCATGATGACGCCCAACTACGTGCAAGGAATGCTCAGCAACCTAATTGAGGCGTATAGGAACGAACAGGTCTTCAAGTTCTTGCACCTGCCAGTTCAAAGCGGCGATGACAAGGTTCTCCTACGCATGCGTCGCTTCTACACAGCCGAAGACTTCAAAAAGATTGTTCAAGCGTTCAGAGAGAAAATTCCAGACATGACGGTTGCCACCGACGTTATCTGTGGCTTTCCAGGCGAGACCGAAGAGGAGTTTCAGCGGACAGAAAGCCTCATTGAAGACGTAAAGCCTGACATCGTGAACGTCTCCAAGTTTTTCCCTCGACCGCGAACCCCGGCGGAAAAAATGGAGCCTCGCGTTTCAGCTGAAGAAGTGAGAGAGCGAAGCAAGAGAATGGCTGACTTGGTGAAGAGAATAGCCTTGGAGAAAAACAAGAAATGGATTGGTTGGACAGGCGGAATCCTCATAGATGAGGTGGGCAAAAAACAGGGTTCGTGGATTGGTCGCAACTTTGCCTACAAACCTGTTGTGATAAAGAATGAAGACAACTCTTTGCTAGGCAAATTTGTGAACGTGAAGATTGTTGGGGCGTTTCAGACTTATCTAGAAGCTGAGATGTTGTGTTGATTTTTTTGTAGCTGCTGTCTCTTCTTGTCTTAGCCGCCACCTACCGGTGGCAGTATAGCTACTTGGTCGCCCTCTTTGAGTTTTGTCTTGAAGCCCTGAAGGGTTGTGGTGCTCTGTCCGTTGATGAGGAAGTGTAGGTGACTGTGCACCTCTCCTTTCTCGTCGTAAACGTATTCCTTGAACCTCTTACCATGCCTCTGAGACAGATGCCTTAGTAGCTCTTCAACCGTCACAGGCTTGGAGAATTCAATCTGTTCCTCTTTCTTGCCAACGATTTCTCTCAGCGCGGTGAAAAACTTGACCTTCACCCTAATCTTCATGATGAGTGGAGCCCTCGCGCCTCGACTACTCGCGGTTTACAGTTTGGTTGATGGTCTCTTCCATAGTGTGACCGTGCACGTAGACCAAAGCCTTGTCCACACCAGTCACTTTCTTAGCCGTGTTCTTAATGTCCATGGCGAACTTGAAGGCTATGGGACAGAAAGGGCTCGTCGGTACGAAATCTATCTTGACAACCCCCGGCGCCTGCTCCTTAACATCCGTTACAAGGTTCATCTGACCAAAAGTCAAGCCGGTCTCTGGATCGATTATCTTCTCCACTTCGGCTCGAACCTTCTTCTCCAGTTCTGACATTGCGATGCAGCCTCGCATGTTCTTGAAATCATACCTCATACGAACGCGACTTTAATAACGTTGCGATTCAGCCGTCTTCCGATGCATCCTCCAACTTAAAGCCATGGTCTTTGGGTGCGAAGCCCTCACCTCGTCTAGACGAGAAATAGCCATGTTGTGCGGGGCGTTCTTGACCAATTCGGGATTAGTGTACGCCTCCTCCGAAATCTTCCCTACGATTTCGACGAATCTGTCGAGCTCCTCCTTCGCAGCTGACTCCGTGGGCTCTATCATCAACGCCTCCTCCACGATCAGTGGAAAATACATGGTGGGTGCGTGCATTCCATGGTCCAGAATCCGTTTTGCCACGTCCATCGCTCGAACGCCCGTCTCCTTAAGCAGGGGTTTGGCGCTGAAGACGCACTCGTGCTTTCTGGGCTGCCCCTTGTCATAGGGGAGTTCTATGCCTCGAATCTGGCTCAGCTTCTTCACGAGGTAGTTGGCGTTGAGGACAGAAACCTCCGCAGCCTCTTCGAGTCCTTCAGCTCCGAGACTCAAGATGTAGGCGTAGGCTCTGACCAAAACCGCAACGTTACCGTAGAAGCCTCTCAGCTTGCCGATGCTGTCGGGCTTGTCGTAGTCCAGATAGTAGCGCTCGCGCTTTCTGTCGTAGGCTACTCGTGGAACAGGCAGAAATCTCTCGAGTTCCTCACAGACGCCTATGGGACCAGAGCCGGGACCGCCACCGCCATGAGGGGTCCCAAAAGTCTTGTGAATGTTTATGTGCACTATGTCGAAGCCCATGTCGCCCGGGCGAACCTTCCCGAGAATGGCGTTCAGGTTTGCTCCGTCGTAATAGAGCAGTCCACCAGCGTCGTGCACAGTGTCAGCGATTTCGCCGATGTTTCTCTCAAATATCCCCAGAGTGTTAGGATTGGTCAGCATCAGCCCAGCCGTGCGCTTAGAAACCGCTGCTTTAAGAGCCTCCAGGTCGATACAGCCGTCTTCGCCTGAGGGAACAACCGCAACCCTGAAGCCAGCCATGGTTCCGCTGGCTGGGTTGGTTCCGTGAGCAGAATCGGGCACTATGAGTTCTGTTCGCTCGTTGATTTCTCTGTTGGATCTGTGGCACGCGCGCATGATTAGCGCACCCAGGAACTCTCCTTGGGCGCCTGCGGCGGGCTGCAGGCTCACTTCATACGTGCCCGTTATCTCAGCAAGCCAGCGTCCCAGCGTGTACAGTATTTTGAGGATTCCCTGAGCGGTCTCCTCGTCTTGATATGGGTGAACCGAGGCGACGCCCGGCGTGTCAGCCAGAAAGTCGTCGATTTTGGGGTTGTACTTCATTGTGCAGCTCCCCAGAGGGTAGAAGCCCGAGTCCACGCCGTAGTTCATCTGTGATAGACGAGTGAAGTGCTGCACAACTTCAGCCTCAGACAGCTCGGGCAAGAGCGGAGGCGTCTTCCTTCTCAAACCCTTGGGTAGACTCTCCTTAATCTTGGCGACCTCACGTTGAGCGGTTTTCTCAACGCTTGGCAAGACACAGCCTCTGCGCCCTCTTCTTCCCAGCTCAAAGATGACTGGTTCGTTCCAGCAGGCTTGTCTGAACGCGTTCAACGCTGTTTCCTCCCTTCCTTCCCAAGAATTTCTTTGAGCGCTTCTGATAGGCGGTCGATTTCCTCCTGAGTGTGCGCCTCGGTGGCGCAGTAGAGGGCGGTCTCTCCCAGCTCTGGAAACTCCTTGGACAGGTCTTTGCCGCCGTGAATCTGGTGACGTGACAGAAGAGCGTCATTTACTTTCCGCACAGTCTCGCCAGATTTGTCGAAGTTGACTGTGAACTCTTTGAAGTGAGGCGACTTGAAGACTGGAGCCTTCACTCCACGTATTCTGTTCAGAAGTTGCATTGCGTATCGCGTCTTTGCCATGATGATTTCGCCTAGCTCCCTCAACCCTTGTGGACCAAGCAGAGCCAGGTGAACGGCTGAGGCTAGGGCGCAGAGTGCCTCGTTGGTGCAGATGTTGGATGTTGCCCTCTCTCTTCTGATGTGCTGCTCCCTCGTCTGCAAAGCCATGCAATACCCCCTCCGGCTCCCATCCAAAGCTGTGGTCAACCCAATCACGCGACCCGGCATCTGCCTAATCAACTCCATCTCGCCACGGCAGGCAAAGACTCCCAGTAGGGGTCCGCCGTAGTTCATGGCGTTGCCGAGAGGTTGACCCTCGCCCACCACGATGTCTGCACCGTACTCGCCCGGAGGCTTCAGAACCCCTAAGGAGGTGGGGTCCACTCCAACAATGAACAGCGCCTCAGCATCGTGCGCAATCTCAGCGATTTCCTCAACCTGCGTCTCGACGAAGCCGAGATAAGAGGGGTTCTCCACGTAAACTGCAGCGGTTTTCGCTGAAGCCTTGCGCTTCAGGTCTTCGAGGTTTAGTTGTCCCGTC
>Ga0315310_10000851_pt1 | contig 19285 bp, 21 predicted proteins | sample TDP5_MG_FD_203630 | JGI IMG/M metagenome (GOLD analysis project Ga0315310, IMG submission 203630) | Freshwater sediment microbial communities from Lake Towuti, South Sulawesi, Indonesia - TDP5 | ecosystem: Environmental > Aquatic > Freshwater > Lake > Sediment | place: Indonesia: South Sulawesi... | reverse complement strand
ATTGGATTGAGGATAAGAGCTTGATTGATAACCCCAATGCAACTATCGCCTACTATGTGGGTTGCACTGCCTCCTACCGGATGCAAAAAATGGCGAAAGCTACACTTGAACTCCTGAAAAAACTGGTGTCCAAGGGACTAATGCCCGAATTTACGGTATTAACGGACGAGGTCTGCTGTGGTTCTCCAGTCTTCCGAACGGGTCAATGGGATGTAGCGAAGAAAGTCGCCAATATCAACCTCGAGAACTTCAATCGGTTCGAGAAGGTGATTTTCAGCTGCGCAGGCTGCTATCGCACCTTTAAAATCGACTATCCGAAATATGGCAACCAAGCATCTAAATTCAAACCAATGCATATACTTGAATTCCTTGCCGAATTCCTGACGATCCACTGCCCAGCCTGCGGTCAATACAACTCCCTCGATGCCACCTACTGCGCGAACCTGTTTTGTCCGAAGTATGCCGACCCCGAGAAATCCCCTATCAAAACTGGAGAACCCTTTCCCGTGGAATTCTACGAAAACAAGTTCAAAATCGAAAAAACTTGGGATCAGGGAATAGTGACATGGCATGACCCGTGTCATCTCATCAGGCACCAGGCACATTTAATGAAAGACGAAGCCATTGCGCGAACAACTGGTGAGGGCGATAATAATATGTGGAAAATCTATGTGCCCAGCCAATTTGAACGTCAGCGATGGATAGATCTGCCCCGTGCTCTTCTGAAAGCGATTCCTGGACTGGAATTACACGAGATGTACCGGATTGGCGAGAACTCACTCTGCTGTGGGGCTGGTGGTGGTGTCAAAGCGCAGTATCCTGACTTCGCATGGAATGCCGCTGAGGACCGATTGAACGAGGCCGATGCCACCGGTGCTGAGATCATTTTAACGGCATGTCCCTTCTGTGAATTGAATCTTAAGGATGCTGCCTCAGCATCCTTAGATAAAAACCCCGAAGGCGCAGCAGTCGGTGGAAAGTTCAAAGGCAAAATCTTGGATCTCATCGAAGTTTTGAATGAAATGATCGATTAACTTCTCTTTTTTTCCTTTTTTCTAATTTTAAATTATTATAGTTTTATTTTTGCCCCATTTTTATTTCTGAAACTCTAGGATTCAAGCAATTGGGCAAATTGATCGGCAAAGTTGCGAATCTGATCTGGAATCCGAAGATCATTACGGCCATTATAATCGATTTGAATACCCAGAGGTTCAAATGTCTCCTTCGCTCCTGCTTTTGTGACCCTTTTGGCAAATCCACCCATTTGCGAAGTCGCCGAAAAATCATAAATAGGACCAAAAGGTTCGCAGATTTGGAATTTTATGCCCAAGGACTCCATCTTTTTAATTAAATAGTCTGTTTTAGCTTTTTCGGGGTCGGTTACAATCGTGCCACAACTCACGAAGACGCCTAAAATTTTTGTTTGGGCAGCCAATTTCTCCTTATTCTTATTCAAGAATTTCTGAGGCTCGTTCATCCATCTGCCAATTTTAATTCCGGAAGCCACAATGATTCCATCAAAATCATCAATTTGCGGCCAATTCTTTTCCTTGGTGTGTTTAAGATCCACCAAAGTTGTTTCAATTCCCCATTCTTGCAGAAAATTCCCGATATCCTTTGCCGTTTCGGCCGTCGTTCCATACCGGGTTGCATACGCAATTAAAACCTTTTTATTAGGCATTCGCGGTCACAACAATCCTTCAGTTTCTTTATTTTGGGAAATAGTAAAAAATTAAGTTTCATAAATCCGTCTGAGCAACTTGACCATACCGGATTCCACATCATACTCAACGAGTTTAGCGGCACTCAAATCAGCCAGCGCCTTGCGTACCACCGCGGGAGAAATGCCGGATGCTTTCGCAAGGGCGTCTCGGGTCATCTCGCCCTTCGGCCCATGGAGCAAATACAACAATTTCGAATGCGGCATGGCCCCGAAAACCTCCGTCAACAAGGTGATGGAAAGCGCCAAAACTTTCCGAATTTCCACCTTTTTATCCTTTGCCTTAGATATATGCTCAAATTCTTTGGAAACTTTGCTAAGCTCCTGAGAAACCGTTTCCAGCTCGGCTTTCATGTTCTCATTCTCGGTTTTTAATTGATCCAGCTCCATTTCCAAAGGCTCACGTCCTTTTGCCATTTCTTCATTAGATTTCTCCAAATCTGATAATTTGGTATACAGCTCGGGATATTCATCTTTTAAAGCATCGAGGAAAGCGAGTACTTCCTGTAACTGCGCCATAACTTTTGAGAATGCCGCTATTTTCTCATCCATATCCATAAAAATTCCTTATTTATTAAATTCAAATCTTCTAATTATAGATTCATTATTGTTCAAACCATTGAATTTTCCCATAAATATAGTTTGAGTTTTGGGCAAAAATGGTCTAGGGGCATATCGTAACGCAATCATTCAGTAACATGCAATCCCTTAAAAAGGGAAAACAAAAACTAAGGTGAGAAATAAGAGAACGGCACATATAGAGAAAATAAGCCCGAATTTTCCCATTTTCGAACGATTAATTTTCAAACCAATGCTAGACAAAATCACCCCGGCACTGATACCCCAAATAACAGAATAGAAAATAAGTGGATATAATGTCACTATAATACTCTTCATACCCGCAATAGGTGGAATAGAGGACCACATTAAAATTAAAATATAGAAATAAAATCCCTACTAACCAAACATCTCTAGATAACGATTTATTGCGCTGAAAATAGCCAATTATTGCTCATTAAACCAAAAATTCGTGTAAATCCAGTTCATCCAGTCTTTCTCGGGTGGGGATTCCATTTGAATCCCACCCGCGTTCCGCGTAATAATCATCCAATAATTGCTCGATTTCTGAAGGTTGGAGTTCTCGTTCTTGGTAGTAATCTCTCAATGTTTTGGGGCCATCGGGTGTCTCTCGGGGTGTGAGCCAGATTTGTGAAATTTTATCCCGGAAACTCCACCCCTCCCGAATATTCAAGAGTTTATATAGCGTGAAAATCCGTTCGCCAGAACGCTTCAGTTCTTGGGGCGTGATTTGGATTCCGGTGGCAGCAAAATACAGCTCTGCCAATTTCTCAATATGGATTACATCTGTTCCGAAAAGTGTATAGACAATACAGGTCCCTAAACTGTTATGGACCGCCATGGCATCCTCCGCATGTTTGGCGTAGCGGCCCACATTGAACTTTCCATAGGCGGGGCTTGGGATGAAGATGCGGGCGAATTCCTCCGGAGTCAGCCCGAGATGGCTGGCATCCTCTTGCAAATTTTGAAGGGACATTTTGGGGAGTGTATAAATCGATTGGGTGCCGCCGTGGTGCGGTCTGGGGTTGGTAAGATAGGCGAAGCGTTGCGGATCCAAAGTAGTGGTACGCCCGTCTTGGATTGCATCAGCACCCTTGAAAAATCCAGTTCCCTCGTAAAATGTATCAGGATCTAGTTCTAATTTCTCCCCTAAGGAATACCATCCCTCTGCAATGGTAGAACCCATTTCCATTTTTGAGATGATTTCTTCGCATAATTTAAAATAAGTATCGAATGTGCGGGGATAGAGGTCTGGAAGTTGGCGGGTGATCCAGTTTAATAACCCTCCCATTGTGAAAAAACAGATTCCTGCTCGATTACAGAGATCCAATAATTTAATAGCATGTGCAGGGTCATCTAATCCAAGGCGAAGCGCCACTCGTGCCGGAAGGAGATGATGCCCCGTGAAGCTTGTTATTCCCTGAAAATCACCCTCTGGAACCTGATAATCTGTTCTACAAGCAACCATGCAGCCATTACAGGCAAGATTATGTTGAAATTTATGCTTTTTCCAGATCTTCGGACCGAATTTTTTACTCCATTCTCGATAGGGTAAATTCCCTTCATAAACCAGCGGGGCTTGGAGATCCCATCCCGAAGTAATCCCCATATCCTGAAAGGATTTTAATAGAGGCGATTTCATTATTCCACTTCGGAATTCGCGTACTAAATTTAGAAATTTTTTCGGATCTGCCACTCTTACACCCATTGTTCCATAAGTCACAATGGCCTTGAGGTTCTTCGATCCCATCACAGCCCCGAAACCGAACTTCCCTAAATGCCCGCTAGAGTCCACGAGCGCCAGCGCATATCGCACCAAATTTTCGCCAGCTTTCCCAATAGCCAATATGCCTGAAAGGGGATTTTCTCGGAGGAAATAATCGGTGGTCTCATAAATGTCTTTAATACCCCAAAGGTTTTCTGCGGATTCAAATTGAATCTCATTATCAGTAATTCTGAGAAAAACAGGGGTATCGGCTTTGCCAACAATGATGAGGTGGTCGTAACCCGCATTTTTCAGCATCATTCCAAAACGTCTGCTGCCGGCAACCGCATTATCGATAAAATTTAGTCCCTCGGGCGTCGCAATTATGGGTGATTTGGTGGTTCCGATGACTTTGCCAGCCCCTGGCATCAAAGTGCCTACTAAAGGTCCGCATCCTAGGATAATAGGATTCTCTGGTGCGAAGGGATCTATATTGGGACGCTGATAGTCCCAAAAAAGGCGATTATTGACGCCATAGCCTCCTAAAAATTTCGGAATGTACTCTTCAGGTAATGAAATCGCGCTAACTTTTTGATTGGTTAAGTTAATATGGAGAATGTTCCCTGAGAACCCATATAATCGCAATTAGGTTCCTCCCGAATGCTGCAATGCTTCATATGCGCAATATTGGGCACAAAGCCAACAATTTGGTCTACAGGTTTCCAAGAATTTTATCTCCGTCGGAATCCAAATCTTCTCTAAGAAATGGCCTGGGATTATTTGGATATGCGATTTTACCGGGTTAAAGGACTTGAAGTGTATGAAGGAACAAATTAGCATGCAGCTTAGGCATTGAGCACAATTCTTCGGATTGACCTTAATAGTTAACTTGAGTTCCTGCAATCCTCAAAATCCCTCAATGATTTTTTCCAAGAATATTATATTTAAAGCAGTATCGCTTAAAAGATGGCGTTCCTTCTCCTGCTTCAATGATGCGCATAACTTCATTCGGCTCCATCACTTGCATACTACTGAGAATCGTAACACCCCGCGCAAATAATGGTTCTGGAATCATTCCCGCAGAGGGACCGACCACCACAATTTCGTGTGCATTTTCAATCCATGTTAATAGGGGCTCGAGCGTATTGTTGGCTATTGCCGAACCAGTAATAAAAACAATTGTGGCATCCTTCAACTGATCTTGCGTCATTTCAAGCTTTTTAAAACTTGGCAATTCAATATCTTGTAATTTATCATCAATAACTGCAATCTCCTCCACAAGCACCTGAAGCTTGGAGAGAAAGCCTCGAATGTTTCCGATCATCACCACTCGATCCTTTTCCTCAAAAGTTATGTGGTCAATCGGATCTGAATTAAATAAAATTCGATAGCGGTTTGATTCTGCTTTTAAGATATGTTGTGAAATGGCATTCAAACATGAAAGTCCAATTACTCTCTCTAAATCTTTTTTGGGATTTTTTGCCAAGCCGACAATTTTAACCAGATCAAGATTTTCAAAGGAATTCACTTGCTGAATATAAGCACAAGAGTCAAGTGGGTCTTGATTAAAAAGCGAATAACATAGTCCACAAGACCCATCATTAAGGACAGTGCCTGTAAAATAATACCCCTTACTTATTTTATTAATACCTAACGACTCTAGATCAACTGCCTTTAAAACCTCGGTAACCAAGTCCTCAATTAATTCTCCCACCATAACTAACTCCTGATGGTATATGCTCTAAAGCAAATCAACTAGTAAGGTGGACCACCCGTAATTTCTCGCCCCATACCCCTTGGCCGTGAACGGATCATACTGCTCCATAAAGCCTGAAATATTCACCATCTCAACCATTTTCGCTATAATCTCTTCCGCAATCTCCTCATACCCATTAAATTGCAATCCTTTCACTATGTACCAATTGGGTGAAATCCAGGTTGGTCCCCGCCAGAGGACTTTCCCCCCTTTTGGATTAAAGTAGGGTGACGATTTCGCTACAGTAGGAATAGGGTAAGGAAGCCAGAATTCTTCCTCATTCACCAAATGATCCTTCACCAAACGATCAAGCTTTTGGACCCCAATATCCAGCGCAAGAGGAAATAGACCTGAAACTGTTAATTCTGCTAGAGGCTGATCGCTTAGGGCATGTATTGAATAGAAAAAGCCGGATTCTTCATCCCAACACTTCTCTAATAATGCTTTCTTTCCCATTTCTACCCGTTCAAGATAGATTTCTTTCATTTCCTCCTGATCTAGTAGTTCACACAGATGAGCCATAACCTGCAAATTTAGAAGATATATAACATTGAAAGAAACATCCTTTACCAAAAATAGATCTAATTCTTTAATCTTAGCTATCTCCCAATTAACCCGATTGCATCTTTTGATGATTTTAGTTAACCAAAGCATTGTTCGTATCATGAAAAGATGTTTAATTTTATGAATATGATCCCAAATCGGTAAAAGGTCCATGCCCGACTCCCATGGGTGAATAATAGAAAGTAGTCCGTCTCCGCTTATCATTTCATTTCGTTCGGTATGGAGCCAATCATAATATTTTTGCATTGGTATTATCATTCGTTCCAAGAACGCCCGATCCTGTGTTATAGCGTAAATTTTGTCTACTGCTTGTGCTATCAAAGGGGGCTGGGTAATTCGACTTCTATCCTTTTCAGGCCAATTTTTGAACAGCAAATCACCTATCCGGGGCACCAAGCCTACGGCGGATTTCCAGTAGTTCATATGTGGGAGCATTCCGTTATCGAATTGCTTTTTTATCAGGGTTAGAAGCTCTTTTTTGGCATTCTCTGGATTAAAATAGGACCAAACAATTGAATGAAAACAGCTATCCCATAACCATTGATGCGTATATTGATCCAAACTCGGGCATGTATACCAATAAGTCTCATTGGAAAACACATTGCCTTCTAGCACTTTCTGCGCTCTTTCCTTGAGTTTCTCAATATCGCCCATTTGCGAGAATTCACCAAATTTTATTTATTTTACAATAAGGAAAATTGCATATTTACTTTTATTAATCTGTATAAATATACCATGAATTAACTAGATAATGGAAGAAAATTAAAGCAAGGCTAAACAAGATGACAACTCTTAATGGCATAAAACGAGAACCATTTAAAATTATTTTTGCCGGCTTGGAAAATAGTGGCAAAACTTCCATTATTTATACACTAGAAGATAAATTTAGCTTGTTAAATCCCGCTCCGACAATGGGAATTCAACGGGATTCCTTTGAGGTATTGGGGTTTAATGTTCTTACTTGGGATTTAGGCGGGCAATCTCAATTTCGGACTGGATATTTGGAAGATAATCGCACCTTTGCGTCCACAGATTTATTCTTCTATATAATTGATATTCAAGACCGGTCGCATTTTGGCGAAGCTAGCGACTATTTTGAAAATATTTTAAAAAAATTCAATCAATTAGAGGAAAAACCTCCAATTATTTTATGTTTTCATAAAATAGATCCCGATCTCCGGGAGAATGACCGGATTCTAAGTAATCTACAGGTTGCTAAACAACTTTTCCATCGAATATCCACTGGTTTCGAAATTGAAATGTTTGAAACCACTATTTATGAAAAATGGACGCTTATTACAGCCTTTTCCAAAGGCTTATTGAAACTCTCATCAAAATCTTCTATCTTGGATCAACAATTGGAAGGGCTAGCAAATAAATTACAATCTGAAACCGTCCTCCTGCTAGATGAAAATGCATTACTCTTCGGGCAGTATTTTACAAATCAGGATGCGTACGATGTATGCCAAATCGTTTCACCTCATCTCGCTATAATGGCTGATAGAGTCAATAAATACGGCACCAATTTTGAGGTGTTCCAACTAAAATTGAGAGAGGGAGGATGGGTTTTCTTTCGCGATATTTCTATTGAAAATAAACGGTTTTATTTAGTCCTTTACAACGAACAGCCTGATAGTATTAGGACTATAGAAAAAGATCTCCCTTCTTTTATTCAGCAGGTTTCCAATACTATTCAAACATTTTTTGTGGGAGGTCAGTAATATCGTAAAAAGAGACCCTTTCAAAGTCGTTTTCTGCGGGCTTGATAACAGCGGAAAAACTAGTATATTGCTGGTTCTTGAGAATAAATTTAGTTTATTGACGAATATAAGTCCTACAAAAGGGATTGAGCGCAACGAATTCGATGTGCTCGGTCATACCATCAGCAAATGGGATATAGGCGGACAGGAAAAGTATCGCGACCAAATTTTTAAATCAAACAACTTAGATCAGACGGATCTCCTTTTTTATGTTATTGATATTCAAGATCCTGCCAGAATCCCCGAATCACTTCAATATTTATCAAAAATAGTTGAATATTTTAAGAGTTCTGAAGAAAAAATCCCTCAATTTGTGATTTGTCTGCATAAAGTAGATCCGGATATTGCCGACGATCCTAAAATCAAAGCAAATATCGAGAGCATCGTTGAAGAATTGCGCTTGCTCATAAATTCCCCCTTTCTTACATTCCAAACCACCATTTATAATACATGGACCTTACGCAAAGCATTCTCGAAGGGACTGCTACAATTATCACCTAAGTCTTCAATGTTGGATTCTATTCTCAACGATTTTCTCTCTATAACGCAATCTGATACAATAATTTTGTTAGATAAAGACGCACTCTGTTTTAGTGAACTGAGCTGCGATGATACAAGTTATCAACTCTCCAATATCGTTGCGCCTAATATCGCGGCGATGACAGATAAGTTAATGAAGTACGGCCGCGAAATCGAAGTATTTGAAGGTAAAATTGGTGGTTGGATCTATTTTAAACCCCTCCAATTTGATGGGAAAAAATACTATATAGTTATTTTCAATAGAAATGTTGATCGTATCGAAGAGATCAATTATACCCTCCCTGAACTGTCTCAAAAAATAAAAAATATACTCGAAACATTTTTTATATGAGATCAGGTATAAGGTTCTCAAGAGGTGAATTTGTGTGTCTAATAAACTCACAAAAGAGAATGAACGTCTATTAAGAATTGCCCACGAGGCACTAGAAGAGTGTAACAAACTACATGGAGCCACTGGTCGGAAAAAGATTCCCTTAAATGAAGTTTCTCAAAATATTATAGCACAAAAGGAAGAAATTCAACATGGTTTTGATCTCTTAGTTGAGATGGGCATTATTGGAGATGACGGAGATCGTGATCATATGAATTATGATGAAAATGGAACCCTCATGGAATTCATCGAACACCTTCTTGAACTTACAGCCCACGAAGAGGAGGAAGAAGAGGCCGAAATTACATCTGCGTATGCCCAACCTGATTGAAATGGTTAAAACCGAAAAATGGAATACTCTTATTTAATTGGATTGAAAATGAAAAATGTTCAAGGTGGGTCAAAAAATTGATTTAATTAATTGAAGATTTAATCAAATTTATCTTTATCTAAATTAAAATGAGAAAAATTTAGAAATAATTATGGTATTTAAAAGGAATACTGGGCATTTTTGTTGATACTCACTTTATATAGTAATAGTAATTTTTTACCTCTTTTATAGGAAAATGATCTGTTTTTTATTATGTCACAATAAAAGAGAGCTCGACTAAAATATCAAACGAATCATTTAAAAACCCTTCTGTATAGTATAATTAGATTGATTAAAGTTTATTGGGTGGCAATTGATAAATGAAAACCATTTCAGTAAATTTACCAGAAGCCTTTGTTAAAGGGCTAGAAGAGCTCGTGCAACGAGGATTATATGCCAATAGAAGTGAAGCTATCCGGGTCTCGGTTCGAGATCTTCTGAAACGTGAATTGGTGGAATCTATTTCCTATAATGGCATTCGAGAAAAAGATGAAAAATACGTCAAAGAAGAACAATTAATTTCTATTTAAAGAGAATTTTCTCTTTTTCTTCTCTTTTTTTCTGAATTATTTCATGTTATTTAATGTGCCGTTTAAAATTTCGATTTTTTCTTCAAGGACTTCTATCGTTTCCTGATTGGGCACATTAAACAGTGGATTACCACACTTGGGACATTTGAAGCCGATCTCTATTGCGTCTTCAAAGATAGTGGAGCCGCAATTATTCGCGCAGCGATAAAAAATATGATTTTTCTCATACTCAAGACGAGTAGTTAAAATATCCAGAACCAGTTTATTCTTGCTTCTGATGAGATGTACTATATTTTCCGGTTCAAGACGCCAAAAGAAAATATACCAGCCTGTAGTTTTATCTCGCAATCGCCTAAACGAAGCTAAATTATTCTCATACAATCTATACAAAATTTTTCGGATATCATTTAACCTAATTTCAAATTTATTGGCCAATTCCTCATCAGTTATTTCCGCTTTCTTATTCAATTCCTTTACGACATCAATTACTACCTCTTCACCGATGAGATCTTTAACGATTTCTAGAAATTGCCCGTCTTCTAAGTTAATCACCAAAAAGATTGCGCCTCAAAGAATTTTTTTCTTGTTAAAAGAAAATGAATTAGGTGCTTTCCATATTATACTTCTATATCCCACCCATAATATATAAACACATAGTAAAAAATAACTTATTGCCTTATCCGTAAAAAATCGAAGAACTCAACAGAAAAATATGAAAATTTTAAAATAGATGACTTTTTAACATGATATTTATAATGTTTAATTAAAATATTACAAAATTATAAATTTTTTTCGATAATTAGGTCACTTATGCGTCGAAATGCTGCCTCCACATTTTCTGCAGATTTTGCAGAGGTTTCAAAGAATTCAAAGCTTAATTCATTGGCATATTGTTCGCCTTCTTCAGTGTCTACCTTTCTTTGATCTTCGAGATCGAGCTTATTTCCAATGATAATACAAGGTACCTTACCGCAGTAACTGAGGAGATTTTCATAAGTTTTTCTTAAATCCAGAAAAGTATTTGGTCTTGTAATATCATAAACGAGAAGAGCACCCTGTGCCTCTTGATAATAATCGCGTCTAATGAATTGAAATCGAGCATCACCTGCAAGATCCCAAATTTGAAGTAAAACACGCATACTTTTCTCGGGATAATCAACAAATTTGATTAAGAAATCTGCGCCTAATGTTTTGGAATATGTTTCAGAGAATTTACCTGTGGTAAAGCGCCGAATTAATGAGGTTTTACCAACTGCAGGAGCTCCAAGCACCAACAATTTGAATCCGAATGTTTTCATTTTCTCCATCTTTTCTTTAACGCCCCTGATTTCTATCATTCTAATCTTTTTTTAAATCCGACCGAATTCTAATCCCTTGAACCGAAACACAAGCACTATTCATTTAAATTTTTCTTGAACTAAGCTATAATACTTTAAAACATTCTTTTTCTATTTTTATTAATTTTCGGTTTTAAGGAATATTATGCATTTCGGTGAAATTTATACATAACCTTTTTCGATAATTTTTAAACTATTTTATGAATTAATTGAAAGGAAACTCATGATTGGAGTTGGGTTTAGATTTCAGCCATTGACGCGCATAAATAATTCGGTATAGGGCAGTTAAATGCGAAAGAATTGCGATAATGAGTAGTCCAACATAGGCATAATTTAAGATTGCTGAAATAAATAGAATGAATAAGCGTTCAGAGCGACCCATCAAACCAACATCGCTATCTTCCACTCCCATCGCCTCCATTTTCGCCCGGGTGTAGCTTACCATAGTCATTCCTATTATAGCGATAATCACCCAGCCAAAAAGTGGTAATCCAATAATTGTGCATTGGGCGGGGTAGTGTCCCAAAAAGGATATGGCAATCGTGATATCTGCAAAGCGGTCCAGCACCGAATCCATGTATCCACCTTTGACTGAGGTCCTATGGGTCAATCGAGCTAGGCTGCCATCTACACCATCAAAAATCCCTGCCATGAAAATGAATAATCCAAATAATAACGAGCCCCAATAATAAACCCAAAAACTGAAGAAAATACACCCAACTACTGCACAAGCTAATCCGATGGCACTAACTTGATTAGGACTTATTCCCCATTTTTGGAAGCCTCTGGCAATTGCCATGACAAGCGGGCGGAATAATCTTCTAATTCGTAATTTTGAGGGCATATTTTTCCCGATTTACAATTCTTTTTATTTATATTCTTTTCTATAGATATATGCATTAAATTATAAAATTCTTGATCGTGAAAGAAATGGAAACGTTAATAAATCTGGTGCAAAGAATTGAGAATGTAGAGCTAAGAGAAAAAGTGATGGCTTTTTTAAAAAATCCCAGTATATCCATTGAAACATTTGGGGATGAACTATCAATAGAGGATGCTCCAGCTTCCAAAATTGATCATCAATCTTATGAAGGAGGTTTAATCGAACATACCGTAGCAACTGCCTTGATAGCAATTGAAATAGTGAAAGTACTGGAACAAGTTTATCAAATTGACTTTATCGATAAGGACCTAATTATTGCCGGGGCGATTCTGCATGATATTTATAAACCATTGACCTACCAGAAAACCGGTGCAGAATATGATCGTTCACGATTAGGTAGTAAAATTGATCATACTTCGCTCATTTTTGCAGAAGCTTGGATGCGACAATTTCCGCTTGAATTGTTGCATATTCTATTGACCCATCATGGAGAGGCGAGCCCCGCGAAACCGCGCACTTTAGAGGCATTAATCCTCCATTTGGCAGATTATCTTGAGAGCAGTCTGCTAGGCGATATTTTAAAAGGGGCACAACAGATCTTGGAACGAGCCAAAAAGAAGCGGAAAATTGAAAATTCCAGATTTGCAGCGATGATCTGTCATATAATGGGGAAGGAAGGTCTTGATGGGGTCAAAAAATATTTAATATCGCTCTAAAAGAGCATAGGATGAATTTCTACGATTATCAAAGAATTCGAAGAAGATCAAGTGCAGCACAAAATGATGCTAATTCAGGGACTAGAATTAGCCCCTATTCCTGATGTGCAGCAGACTATTAGAACAATGAATGCAATAGGACTAAGATATGGGGTTACCATCCAAACCTGTGATGCGTCCCGAATTGCTACTTGGGAACATATTTTCTTTGCAGCGTTGTATGCAATGCTTGCCGTCAAGCAGAATCGTGCCATTTCAAATCAATTGGCATTAGAGATTTTGTTATATATATCGGCCCAACGGCAAATCAAGGTCGCTTTAGAAGAGTTTGGAGTTAAAACTGGAAATGGCACGCTTATGGTTCTAGGCGATTCTGAAGAAACTTTAATTCAAGTATCAGAGGAGTGCCAAATAACTTTAGAAGCCACGCCCTTGGATGAGGTTTTAACTATTTTTGACGATGCAAAATGGGCAGCAATTCAGGATTATTTTCAAATTAATGATTCTGAAATTGATGCTATAGCTCTCTCAATTACAAGAGGAGCCCGAGAAGAAGCGCTCTTTAAAGCAGTTTTAAATCGAATTGCACTCGTTGCATGTGAGAAATAGACCTTATATCACCCCAAATTCTGTGCGAAAAAATCCGCTTTAGATAGAATATCACCTGGCTTGATAAGCGAAAGGCCTGTAATAGTTCCTAGAATTTGAATCAATAAGATTTTATTGGGAGATGTCAAATTCACTTTGCGATCAATGAAATCCGCTACTTCGAGAATTAACTCTTGAGGATTAATTGGGCTGAATCGACTTTTTGCCGTGATGCGGAATGTTTCATTAGGTAAGATACGCAATCCTAAATCCGAAGCCGCCTTAGTAATATTCTCAAGCTTAGTGTCGACAATAATTTCAATGGGCACTATTTTCAAAACAAATTTCAAAATTAATGGATCATTCTTTATTAAATCTCTCAAATTTCTTATAGATTCTAAGAGATCCAATTGTGTTTTGGCAGTTACGAGTCCTGGGAAGATGGTTTGCTCTGCTTTTACCTCTTCATCCCCAATATTTGAAAAAAGATACCAGATTTCCGCTACTGCATCTTTTTCATGGAAGCGCGGACAAGAGACTAACAAATTAAAGTTCTTGTGCAAAACTAAAACCTAATATAATTTTCTTGAGGCATTAAATAAAATTTCAAATATAAATAAATAAATAAAATCTCAAATCTCCAATATAAATATAAATAAAAATCATATGAATATTAAATGCAAACAACGCATGGAGCCATGAGAGATATGAGTGGTGATATTACCGTTTATAATGTGATGGATGAAGGCGAGCTTGAACAAATCCCCATTACCGGAGAAATAAAGAATTTGTTGAATGGGGAAATGGTAGTTCTTCTGGTAATTGACTCAGAACATGTGATTTACTTATGGAAAGGGGCCAATGCGAAGGTCCGACGCAAATTTATTGCAGCCAGAGTATCGCAGGACCTCCGTGGTCAGAAGGGTTTAAATTATAGGGTAGAAAGCATCGATCATGGCGATGAACCTCCTGAATTTTTAAGGGCTACTGGGGGTCCTATTCCGAAAGAATCGGCAGGAGAAGCCGCTCCTCCGATTGAAGCTCCGTCAGCACCCAAAGCCGCACCCAAGGCTGCCCCCGCACCCAAAGTTGCAGCAGCCCCTAAAGCGGCACCACAAATGGCTGCCAAAGGGAAACAGCCCGCTATAATTAGCGCTGCAAGTAGCGCTGAGCCAGCCGAATCTACTATGGAAGGAGCTGGCGGTGTTCAAATTCAACTCCCCGGTAATATCGAACCAAGTGTAAAAGCGATTATTAATGAAATCGAAAAGCACCCGCCTCCCGCTCCCTACCAGCGTGAATTAGTCATTATAGGTCCTTATGCGTTTAGTATAGCTGAAACGCGTAAAAGCGCTTTTGGTCAAGAACAAATCGAGCACCGCTGGGAAAAGGCTTCTCCGCCTGAAGGACAGTTCTTAGCTCAAGGCTATACCCCCCGCACGATTATCCAATCTGGCAAGGTCCTTGCTGTCGAGTTGTTGAAAGGAGGCTCTGGTGAGGGTGCTTCAGCCGGTTCTGATACGCAAATCCAAATCTTCAAAATAAAATATCAAAAATAATAATTCTTCAATTCTGTGAAGACGTCTTCCGTAAAAGGAGAGATTATTTATGGTGAAAATTCAGAAGGGCAAAGAAGTCTATGATGTTCCCGATGAATTTCTCTATGGTGAATCCAGAAAAGCCATTGGCCATGTCTGGGCTAGCATTGAAAATAAGAAAGTCCGAATTGGCATCACCGATTATGGTCAAAAACAATTAAAGGAAATCGTCTTTGTGGAGATCCCCGAAGCTGGCACTACGGTTGAAATGCTCAAACTCGAAGGGGACACCACAGAAAGTAAACCCATTGGAACGGTTGAATCCCAGAAAACTCTCATCGAGCTGTATTCTCCCCTCTCTGGAACAATTGAGCAGATTAATCCTGCCATTGTGGATAATCCGAGTTTGATTAACCAGGATCCCTACGGTGATGGGTGGATTCTGCTGATTAAACCCTCCCAATTAGAGAACGAAAAAGAATCCCTCTGGTCTGCCGAAACTTACGCTGAAGCCCTGAAAGGATTTTAATTTTTTTATAACCAGTCGGTTACAACCTAATTTCTATAAACTTTTGTTTTTGTATGGATGGCTGTTTATAGTAGTATTTTAAAAATATTTTTATAAATCTGAACGGAAAACGGTTATTAAGAAGTGGGGAACTTCTAATTTTATCAGTAAATTCAATAAATATCATTTTTTTTTACTTAATAAGAATTTATTTTATTCTAAATATCTCTTTTAATAGATTTATTGTCATTTCCCATTTATCTAGAAATTCATTAATTTTTGATGAATTGAAGGATAAGAAAAAAGGAAAAAAATGGTTAAATTATTTTGCAATGCAATTAAAACTTTTAAATTCATATATGGTATCCCAGTTTATCCGATATAAGAAAGAGACTATTTGAGACAACTAATATCGATTGAAAAATATGCCATCCTGCGGCCATGTAGGGCGTGAAGAATCCAATTATAGATAATCCAATCCCAATTATATTCAAGATGATTGCTAATGTAATATTTTGAAAACTTTTCCGTATCGTACGCTTTCCCAAGTAAAAGGCGTGTAATAACACTTTCAACGAATCGTTCATTAAAATGACCTGAGCTTGTTCCGCGGCCAACGCAGTTCCCCCGCGACCGATAGCGATCCCAATTGTTGCATGAGCCAAGCTCGGTGCATCATTAATTCCATCCCCCACCATTGCCACTAACCGGTTATTACCCATTTCTTTATCAATAATGGAATATTTATCTTCTGGTTTTAACCGAGCGTGAATGTCGTAGGGGGGAATGTGCAATGCAGATGCTAAAAGGTACGCTCTTGCTTGACTATCCCCTGTGAGAATTCCAATACGATTGATTTTAAGCCATTGGAGATTTTGAATAAATTCCCTAGTTTCAGGTCGTAATTCATCATCAAACGCGAAGATACATATCGGTTTATCGATTTGAAATAGAATTAAACTCAAATAACCTTCTTGTTCATATTTCTTCATTTTATCCTTGATCGATTTTAAAATTTCCGGTGAAATTTTCAGAGGCATTTGAAGATCTGCTGTATCCAATAACAAAGAATTACCTAAATAATAGCGATGGATGGGATCGAGATCGCCGACAACCCCCATCCCCTTCAAGTTTTCAAAATTAGTCACTGATTTCAATGATATTTGCTTGATTTGTGCCGTTTTGATGATACTTTGAGCAATCGGGTGATTGGAGAATATTTCCAAGCTTGCCGCGATTTGTATTGCCTCATTCTCGGTCATCTTCGTTTGAAGAAATTCAATCGAATGGATATTCATCATTCCAGTCGTTAGAGTGCCAGTTTTATCCAGCATGATCGTATCGATTTTTCCCATTTTTTCTAATGCATCCCCCGATTTAATAATAATTCCGTATTTGGACGCATTCGCCAATGCTGCTATATATGCCGTTGGAACGCTTAATACTAAGGCACATGGACAGGAAACGGTTAAAATTGAAACTGCAATAATCAAATTTTGGGTGATTAATCCAGCAATAATCGCAATAGATATGATTAAGGGCGCAAAAAATTGAGCCCACCGATTCACTAGCGTTTGAAATGGTGATTTCTTTTCTTGGGCGAGTTTAATTAAACGAATGACTTTAGCCATCGAACTTTCTTCTTTTACGGTTTTACATTGGATATCAACAAATCCTTCCAAGATTAATCCCCCAGAGAAGACTGAATCCCCTTTTTTGACATGGATTGGAATCGATTCCCCTGTAATTGATGAAAAATCAATTTGAGCATCCCCCTCCATAACAATTCCATCGACGGCGATACGTTCCCCTGATTTCACAAAAAGAACATCCCCGATTTGTATTTGATTTAATAAAATTTGTTCATATGCCCGTTCATCATTAAGTAATTTAATTCGGGTAACTTTTGTGGGGATAAGATTGATTAATGTATCCAGATTATAATGAGCCCGGTCGATCGTATATTCCTGCAAATATTCTCCTGCTCCCATCATGATCAAGAGAATAGAGACTGCCAAATAGTCTTGTAAGTAGAGTTCGGAAAAAAGGGCAATTGTAAATAAGATATCTGCCGTGAGATCTTTGTTAAAGAGGGCTTTAATTGAAGTATATACAATCGGTATTCCACCGATGATAAATGAAACAAGACCGAAAAGATTTGCATATGATTTAAACCACAGCAGAGAGGGATCTTTCCATTTATCAAAAAAGACAAAGTTTAGTAGCGCACAAAGTACCTCAATGCTTAAGATTAAAAATTTCTTACTTTTGATATTCATGATTTCACGATCTACATGATCGAATTTTTCCGTGAAAAAATAGGTCAAACTCAAAGATAAATTATTTTATTCCTTAAATCCGAACGTTTGATAATACCAATTCAAAAAATAGTATTATTTTTAGAGTAATTTTATTTAAAAAACAAATATTGATGTTTTTAAGGACCTTGTAGCTCTTTAATGATAATATCAATTGATTATTTAATTTCTTTTTAAAAAGTTTATAATTTACGGACATACCCTATTATTTTTTATAAACAAATATTTAGAATCTCTGTAATATCTAGAATTTTTAGATCAGAACCCTTTTTCTCAATAGCATCTGCAAGATTGCGATTGCAAAATGGACAAGAGCTCACAAGATATTCTGCATTTGTTTTTACGGCTTCTTCTATGCGATTCATTGCTATATCCACTGACCATTCCTTAAATCCAGACTTAACTCCCCCACCAGCTCCACAACACCAAGCCTTTTCTCTGCTTCGACTCATTTCTATGAGTTCAAGGTCAGGAATGGCTTTTAACAATGCTCGTGGTGGGTCATAAACCCCGGTATGCCGTCCTAAATGACAGGGATCATGATATGTAACCCTATGGGGAAATGACTTGGTTAATTCCAGTTTTCCTTCTTTTAAAAGATCGTAGAGGTACTCAGTTACGTGAGAAACTTCAATTCCCAAATCCCTTTTCAAAATTTTCGGATAATCCTCCTTAAAAGTACGATAACAGCCTGCGCAGGAGAAAATGATCCTCTTCGCACTTATTTTTTCTGCTATATCCATATTATGCGTTGCAATGGCTTCCACTAGCTCGGTTTGCCCAGTTCTCAAGAGAGGCGATCCACAACACCATTCATTGGTATTGACCTTGAAATCCGCGCCAATCTTTTTTAATACAGAGAAGGTTGCCTGGGCAATCTCCTGTTGGCGGTAGGAGGAGGTACAACCTACAAAAAAGCATATTTCCGTTTGCGCGAGAAATTCAATTTTTCCTAGCCAGTTTAATCGGTTCTGATGCAATTCTCCATACGGATTTTTCTCGTTCTCTATGCTTTCTGCAAAGGCTTTATGGGCTTCCAGAGGTCCAATCCCCGCCTTAACTGCTTCTGCTCGTAAGGCTTCCATAATTTCTAAAAGATGCGAACTTATATCCTGCTTACACTGCGCTGCACAATTTCCGCATAATGGACATGCATATATTGCATTCAGAATCGAATCGCTCCACTGTATTTTTCCAACATGCAGTGCATTTGCGATCCAGACTCGTCCAGAAGCCCAGAATGTCTCGAACCAGAATTTTTCTCCAGACGGACAACTCGGGCTATAGTTCCTATAGATATATTTGCAAGAACTGCATCTCGAACACTGATGCAACCAATTTTTTGCAGTTTCAAGCCCCATGGATTTATCCTCGTGAACCCAAGTTTCTTTATCAAATCATTAAAATAATCTATTTAAATTCATCCTAAAATAGTAAATGAAGTTTTACTTTAGGTGAGACTGTGGAATTGTATAATATTAGTCTTAAAACTTCGAAACGAGA
>Ga0315310_10000850_pt1 | contig 19302 bp, 21 predicted proteins | sample TDP5_MG_FD_203630 | JGI IMG/M metagenome (GOLD analysis project Ga0315310, IMG submission 203630) | Freshwater sediment microbial communities from Lake Towuti, South Sulawesi, Indonesia - TDP5 | ecosystem: Environmental > Aquatic > Freshwater > Lake > Sediment | place: Indonesia: South Sulawesi... | reverse complement strand
TCGAGTTAGAATAGGTCTGTTTAGAAATATGGTGTTAAAGCCTAACCGTGTGGAAGCCGTGAAGGCCATATGCCCCTCAAAGAATCCGCAAGAAGTAGAGTTGGACGAATTGAAGAGAATAGGCGTAGAACTTCAGAAGCGTGCTAAACGCCCAATCTACATCACCTTAAGCGAGAAGGGGGCGCTCCTAATAACAGAATCAGATCAGCACCATCTTCCAGCTGCGCCAACAAAACCGCCCATAGACCCTACAGGATGCGGAGACACATTCATATCTGCAATAGGGGCAAACCTAGCTGGAGGCTCCAACCCCGTAGAAGCAGGCATTGTTGCCAACCTGGCTGCTGGTGTGGTTGTTAAGAAGCTGAATACTACTGGAACCGCGTCGCCGGAGGAGATTCTGAAGAAGTTTGATGAAGCATCCACGCTAGAGGAGTGGCCATGATCTCCTGGATCAAGATTCTTAAAAAACTTCCCCGGCTTGAATCTTGAAAGTTTGAAAAGGTGTTCCATCTCGTAGATGAATATATTTTCAGTTTCCTGGGTCAAAGTCGAAATGCTTATAATAAGAAAAATTCTTATAACAATGAGGGAGGTGCGGGAATGGGAGATCAAGCTCACCACTCAAGGATAGCTAGAGAAAAGAGAGAAGCAGCCTTGGACGAGTACAGAAAAAGCAGATACACTGTAGTAGGCGACCTGACTGTAAAGGCGGTGGAGCAATCAATAGAGGCGGCAGCATCTATGCATGAAATACACTTCCACATAAATCCAAAAACAGCACATGCTGAAAGAACAAGGTGGGCAAAACAAAACTTCCCAGAAGTCGCGGCAGAGCTGGATGTGGTTTGGGGCGTCTACGGAGACCTAGGCTACGACGGCCTAAACGGCAAAAGAGCAAGAGAGGCAATAGAAGCTATGGAGAGAATAATGAATGGAATCGAAAATAGAACAGGACTCAAATTTATGTAGACTCGTGAACGCCATAACGAAGGTTGAAGGAGTGGTAGCCATAATACTCTTCGGAAGCAGAGCAAAGGGAAACTATAACGAGCATTCAGACTACGACCTACTCATAGTCTTTGAAGACGACGAAGTCATGTGGAGAAACCGCAGAAAACTATACGAAAACACTGGTAAACTAGGACTATTCACTCAAGTCCTTACAAGAAGCATAAAAGAGCTATGGGGAAAAACTGAGCCAACATTCCTACAAAGCATACTAAAGCATGGAGTGATTCTGTACCTGAAGTATCCGTTACAGGCTCCAGCTTTCCTCCAAAAACTAAAACCTATGGCGATAGTAACCTACGAACTTAAAGGCATAACTCAAAATGAGAAAATGAGAATGATCTATCGACTATTCGGAAAACAAACCAGGAAAGGAATAGTTTACCAAAGAGGAGGAAGAAAACTCGGCGACGGATGCTTCATGATTCCGATGGAAAACTTGGAGGAAACAATTCAGATTCTAAAGCAAAACTACGTGAAATTCGAAGTGACAACAGTCTATAAACCACCAAAAATCATAGAAAAAGCAATAACATGAGATATCTGAGAAAGTTTGATTAAGCGTTCACGTTAGAGGAGTGGCCATGAGCTCCTGGATCGAGGTTCTGAATCCGAACGTACAATCTAGACTCGGCCACATCAAGTACGCGCTGATCGACTTTGACGGCACAATTTCTGTAATCCGGCAGGGATGGGAAAATGTCATGATACCTTTAATGATCGAGATGATATGCGATGGCAAACCTCCAACACCCAAGATCGAAAAAGAAGTTCGGGAGTACGTGGACTACTCAACCGGAATGTTAACCATAAAGCAGATGCGATGGTTAGCCGAAGCAGTTCGCCGATACGGCATAGCCAAGCATCCAAAAAGCCCTTACGAATATAAACACATATACAACGATCGACTGCTTGTGCGCGTTGAGGAAAGGCTCATAAAATTGATGAGCGGCGAGTTGAATTCCGACGACTTAGTGATTACGGGATCTAGAAACTTCCTACGGGATCTCCACCGACGTGATGTGGTGATGTACTTAGCCAGCGGCACTGATCATGAATACGTCTTGAAAGAGGCTGAGGCCCTAAAAATTACCCAGTACTTTGATGGTGGGATATACGGGGCATTAGACCACACGGAGGCTCATGACAAAGAAAGGATTATTCAGAGAATACTGGATGAAAAAAACCTTCGCGGGGATGAGCTCCTCGTTGTCGGGGACGGACCAGTCGAGATCAGAAACGCCAAATCCAGAGATGCAATAGCTCTTGGTGTTGCATCAGATGAAGTGAAGAGATGTGGGTTAAACCCGCGCAAACGAAAAAGGTTAACCGCCGCTAGCGCAGATTTGATGATACCAGACTTTACGAGATACGAGGATCTTATTCGTCACCTTTTTGAGACATAAAAACAAAATAAAGGTTAGCGAATAAAGAGACTTAGTTCCTGATCTAGCCGAAGAGTTGTTTGATAAGCTTGCAGCAGTTTTCTAGAGCTTTCTTCACCTTGGGAAGGATTTCATCTGCCGTTGTTTCATATTGTTCCGGTGGATAATCATAGGGATATCTGAATTTCGGTCTATTTCTGGCTAAGTTATCTGTGACTTCAGCTATGGCTTGGATTTGTTCAACAAACCACTGAGGATACTTATCCTCTATTTCGTATAGGAAGCGACCTATTCCATGGAATTTGGGATAATCTACTCCATAGGCCATTAAAACCCCCTTTACCGCATATTCCATGCATTCTTGAAGGTACTTTAATGATCCAACGTAGTCCTTATCCTCTAAGCATCTTACAGCATTCTTGAACTCTCGCTCAGCAGCCTTGATTGCCTTTTCAGCTCTTTCTTTGTTTACAGCCATATTTCTATCCCAGGCTTATTTCTATCAGTTCACCGGGGGCGATGTCGGGTTTTAGAAACCATGAGTATGTTCCGTCTGGGCGTTCAATCCGAATGGTCCCTAGAGCCTTAAGTGCATCTTCTAACTTCTTCATCAGTTTATGAAAGAACTCTTCTGTGTCGTAGAGAACCGCTCTGTGAGAAAGCATATCGAGATACACTGGTTGAAACTTATTGGCGTAACTCTTCTGCAGCCACGCCGTGGTCATCTCTGGATACCCGTAAGTTCCCAGCGTTTTAAGCCAATAGTCACAAGCTCTGTACTCCCAAGTGGATTGAAAATCTTTGAAAATTCTTCCTTCACGTTGCCAAACATTCTTTGAGCCGTCTTCAAGAATGTAAAGCAAGTCTACATCGCTTCTGCCCAGTTGAAAGGAGCCTTTAACCGCAGAACCATAAACTACAGTAGCGACAAGCTCGTTGCCAAACTCTTTATGAAAAAGTTCGATGAGACGCATCAAAGAGACTCTCATCCATCCATATCGAATCTTGACGAGCTCTTCGTAATTAACGTGCCTTTTCTCAGCTTTCCCTTCAAACTCGGTTATTTCAATGGCGGCATCAAAGCCTTCACTTGTAATTTTGTAGTTCGATTCTTCCTTCTGAATCAAACTCACTGCAAGAAGCTCCGTTAGCCTCCTACTCAGCGTCCTCGTATTAGTAACAACTTCGCTTAACCCTCTAAACCTAGTCTCCCCTAAGCAGAGCCGATATAGAACGTCAATTGCTCCGTCCTTTGACAGCACATCCAGCTTCAGCATACTTTACCCAAGTAAAGTAAAGACGGCGCGCAACTAATAAATTTTATGGCAGCATCCAATCAAAAATAGCGAAAATGAAAAGCTGAAAGAGAAACAGGACTGGATAGGAGCTGCGGTTTACATATTGAGTTATAAGGTAAAATGAGCGTGAAAAAGGGCGAAGGTAAAATATAAATCTGTTTGATGCCCATTATTCTTTTTATGAACTCTCCAGAGGGATCATCTCTCAAAGAGGCTTTGAGAAAAAACGTTACAAAAACAAAGTTTGCATCCATCTTCGGTTCTTTTAGTAGAGGAAACTATGATCCCCTCAGCGATATAGATGTCTTTATTGTGTGTGAAGATGAGGCTGACAAATCAGCAATATCTAATATCCTAATGAAATTGGGCTATAAAGTTGGCAAGAAAATCCACATCAACATCTTCACCTCAGATGATTTTGAAGAGAGAGTGAGGAATTATGACTACCTTATCGCAAGCATTCTAGATGATTCAGAATTCATATTCGGCGATGAAGACTCTTTCTTCGAGGGAAAGAGGAGAATTTTCAGAGGGCTTCCAAATTTGAAATCAGTAGGGTTCAATAAGAGAATGGGCTTAAAGATGGTCAACAGTGCAAACGATCGCCTTAGAGATCTTTTGTTTAATTCTTCATTTAGTCACAATCTTGAGCTCGGTAATGTAAGGGATAACGTCCTCATAGGATGCTTGAGGGATTATCATTTGGGCTTTGGATATCTCGCTGCAAGCGCAAATATGAGGCGGCTAAATAAAGCGATAACGTTAGGTCAACTTTTAACATCAGATGATTATTTCTTTATAAAAGATCTAATCCTGACTGAGAAGAGCATCATACGAAAGGGCATTGTAGACCTAGGGGACGTGAACAACCTATTTAACTATTCAAAGCGTCTACTTCAGAATCTCATTTAACGATTAAAATCTTGTAAAGTAGCCTTTCTAGCCCCAGCATTCATCATCTCCTTTACGGCTTTTTCACTGTCGCCAAGCTTCAAATCGACCCCCCGCACAGCATCCTCCAGTAACACGGTTTTAAATCCTAGTTTAACAGCGTCCAAAACTGTATTTTTGACGCAGTAGTCTGTTGCAAGCCCGCCTACAAAAACTCTAGTCACTCCTTTATTCTCCAATTCTTCCTTCAGGTTTGTGTCCTCAAAACCAGAGTACGCTTCCTTGTTAGGATCAGTCGCTTTTGAAATTGTGGCGGTCTCTACTGGCAGATTTAAACCGAGATGAAACTCTGCGCCCTGAGTATTCTGCACGCAGTGGGCTGGCCATTTTCCTCCTCTTTCCTTAAAGGACGCATGGTTAGGAGGGTGCCAATCTCTAGTAGCATAAATTAGCGATCCTATTTTATTAAAAATCTTTATATATTCATTCAACACGGGAACTACAGCGTCCCCTTCTGGAACTGGAAGAGCTCCTCCTGGACAGAAGTCTCTTTGAACATCTACAATGATAAGAGCATCTTTTTGCTTAATCTTGAATCTCACTTTCACGCCTCTATATTTCCTTTTAAACTATCGATCTATCTTAAGTTTTTCTTCTTTGTCATTCCTACTTGTATTACTTTAATCAAATCTTATTCGGTTAATCTACTTGGATGGACGCCTATACTCCAAGTGATAGCCTTTACGCCTTGAATTTTTCATGGTAGACTAGCTGTGAAAGTTCCTTTCTACTCTTTTCTGGAATATATTTCGGCATTCCTATTGGCAGAACCGATATCATCCTGTAATTACTGGGAACATCCAGGACCTCTTTCATCCTCTCCTCAGCTGAATCCTTTCCGCCCTTCAGATCGAAAACTCCGATCCAACGCAAGCCCAATCTTATCGTCATATGCTACAATCATCGAAAGACGGGAAGCACGTTCTCTGCGAAGACCTTTAGGGCGGTGACGTCTCTACGGTCTTGGAAGCCTAAGACAAAGTCTTGGACACCTGCCTCTGCCATTGCTTTTAGGTTGCTAATCGTATCCTCTATTGACTGTTTGTCCTCCGTGATGTTGACGAACCCATGCCAGCTTCTTCTTATATTCCTCGAATCGCGCCCTATCTCCCTACAGAAATTGCCGAGGGTTTCCATCTTTTCACGATAGGACTCGGGCGATCCGCTAAGCACGTTGAAGTTATCCGCGAACTCGGCGGCAAGCCTAACGATACGTCTCTTCCCTGAGATTGAACCAATCCAGATGGGTGGATGTGGTTTCTGAACGGGTTTAGGCCAGCAAGGTGGCTCTTTAATTTCGTAAAAATTGCCCTTGAACCGAGTTTTCTCTTCTGTCCACATGCTAAGTATGACGTGAAGCGCTTCGTGGAGCCTAGAGATGCGTTCACTGTCAGGCGGATATTCTATGCCATAGGTTTCGTGTTCGATCGGAAGATCTCCTGCGCCGATTCCAAAATCAAGCCGACCTTCGCTGATTATGTCAAGGGTTATTGACATCTTTGCAAGTAAGGCTGGATGTCGGAACGTGTTCGATGTCACCATAGTCCCGAGACGAATCGACTTCGTGCTCACAGCCAAGGCGGGGAGTAATGTCCAGCAATCGAGGTATGGATGCGCATGCTTCTCAGGAGGCAGCCATCCCTCATACATGTGATCGTTCAGCCAAACAGAGTCGTAACCAAAGCGCTCACATTCTAAAGCTACATCTCGAACCTCGGGATAAGTTGCTACAGCTGAAGGTAAGACAACACCGAACGTGTAACAAGTCATAACTAGAACCTCCAATAAATCTGTGCTCCACACCAACCTAAAAGAATTTGCCATCGAATCTGCAGTTACGAGACGAGACCACAGAATGTGACAGTTCAGGCTATCAAAAGTTTGAGGCACAATGACGGCAAGGCCCGGCAAAGAACATAGAGAACAACATCGGCTACTTAGGACTAGGGCTTATGAGTTTCAAGTAATATAGCGCCGATTACCTAAACCTTCCTACGATGTATATGACTTCAAAGGCTTCGTAAATAGCTGCGATGGCGAGAACTATAGCGACGAGTACGTAAATATTGGCGGTCTTCTTTATCCCAGTGAAGTATGCCTTCAAGCGTCTCTCTTCCCCTATGCTCTTTGGCCGGATCACACCCTTCCAGTGAATGTAGGTTGCGAACATAGCTAAAATATAGCCTTGCCCCTCTAGGATTAGAGTTAGGGAATGCGGAACCATAGTCCAAGCCAGTTCGGGAGAGGTGGGAGCTAGAAGAAGACCCCATCCCACGGCTCTTACACATCCCATCACAATTCCGCCGAAGGGTATGATTAAAGAGAGAAGTGTGATGTAGACAAGGGAGCCTAAAATGAGGTTAAGGGAAAAGGTTAGCCCTGCGGCCAAGGGAAAGTTAGCGCTCATATAAGCCTCAACCACAAAGGGGAACAACTCCAGAAACTCTGTTCTGACGCTTTCCATGAGATCCTCTTGAATGTCGGGGAAAATGAATACGTAAACCATCGACACCGCAACCAAACCGTAGAACATGACGTTTAGCAGAATGTATCCTCGGAAGTTTTGTTTGACCAATTTTAAGGCCTTCATTTCGTCCAGCACTTTCCTAAGAGATCTTCACGTTATAACTTTTTTATCTGCCAATATTTTAAGAGTAAACATCAGCATCAACCACTGAATTATCTTTAGGATGGAAACTGATCCAGCGGGCAGATTGCTCGTCTCCACTCCAAGCGGGATAATCGTTCCGAATAGGTCATAGAACATGTGAAGCACAATAGGGCCCAAAAGATTCTCTCCAGTCCTGTAATAGAAGTAACCGGCAAACATTCCAAAACTAGGAACTATAACTAAAATTGTTAATGCTAGATCAGAAAATGTTGCTTCAAAGAAGTTTACATGGTAAACCTTGAAGAGAACTGAAGAAACAAGTAACGCTGGTATAAAGCCATAGACATGAGTCAGATGCTTCTGAATGTAGCCCCGAAATGTGCCTTCCTCAGCTAAACCCACAATTAATGTATCTATAACAAAAAATATTATTATTGGAAGTGAAGGATACCCAAGAAACGTAGGGGTTCCTGCGCCGATCGAAATTGAGAGAATCTCTAGAGATCTCGCTAAGAATGCGAAGAAAATTCCAAGAACTACATAAGCACGCCATCTTGTGGCTTTCCTTAGACCTATCTCGTATAGCGATGACTGATCGATCACCTTTACAAATAAAGCCAGTGTAGCAAACATGAGAATGTAGAATCCAAGGTAGAAGATGTAGCCCAAAGGTGCTCCCCATTTGAGATCGGGGAAAAAGACAGAGATTTCCACCAAAAATCTGTAAATATGCCATAATAAAACCGCTAGAAGGAAAAGCAATAGACACTTCAATAATTTTTGCGATCTAAGGTTCTCTTTGACCGTCTTAAAAGCGGCTTTGAACATATGTTAACACCTATCGATTCGAGATATATGTGCCACGTAGTGTCCCATGCATCTCTATGTCACTTCGTTACACCGAAAGCCTCGGCTACTAGGGCGACTTCCCTTGAACTAAAGGGTCTATTAGATGCCTTCAAGACGAGGCGTCCCCTCCATCCACAGTCGAGGCATTCATAGCGCGCTGGAGTGATAGCCATATGGCCCAACATATCGCCGGTCATTGCATCCATTCTGCGAATCTTTGGGCTCTTACACTTTGGGCAGATCTGGATGTCGACAAGTTTTCCCTTCTTTTCCAAGTCTTCTAAGACTTCGGTAAGTTCAAGGATCACTTGGCTTTCCTTTTCCTCTTCCTTAAGCATTAGGAGCTGTTTCAGCTTCCTTTTTCTCCTCTTCCTTTCATCTTTTTCCATCTAGTAGGACCTCAATAGTCTCTAAATTAGAATAGTTTGCATTCGGAAAAGTCTTCTGGTACACTAGTTTACATTAGTACATTCATCTACAAATAGTGATAAATAGTTCAAAGTAAACCTCATAATGGTGATGCTGTTTGAAGCGCAATGAAATCCTGTCCATATCCGTGCTGGTGATAGTCTTTGCTTTTTCATTACTTGCTATAACATACTCGCAAGCCAGCATGGTTCGCTCGCCACCTGCTCCAAGTCTTAATGATACTCAACCACTGATACTCTCCACGCCTCTAATGTTTGGGGTGGGCTTCCACGAAGACTCACGCCTTCTCAACCAGTCAACACGGATGGAAATTTACAACTTCGTTAAGAACAACCCGGGAACCCATTTTAGAGGCATATGCGATAACCTAGGCTTACCTATAGGGGTGGTGCAGTATCATCTGGGGCTCCTCACAAAAGCTGGTTTAGTTTCCGTCCGCCGTGACAAACGATATAGAAGATATTTTGAAACTAAGAGGTTCGGAGAGAACGAGATGAAGCTTATTTGTCTCCTAAGACAGGAGACAGCGGGAAGAATATTAGCTATCGTATCAGAGAGGGGTTCAATTTTTCGTAAGGACTTGGCTTCTAAGCTTGACATATCTTCCCAGGCCTTAACTTGGCAGATAAATCGCTTAAGGAGAATAGGGCTCATCGACGCTGTGAAGGAAGGAATGAAAGTGAAGTATCTTCTGAACGAAGAAAAAGCAACGACAGTGAAGCAGTGTCTCGGATTTGTCAGTTAGAGTTGTAACGGTATGGTGAGCGAAACGACCCGCGATATGAAAGCGGACCTAGTTGTGCTCGCATCATCCCTCCGTAAAGAATATAGGATGGATGGATCGATGTTTGAGGCTCTTGGAGGCTTAGACCTTGAGATTGAAGAAGGCGAGTTTGTATCGATTTGTGGTCCTTCCGGAGCGGGAAAAACAACCTTGCTGAACATCATCGGAGGGCTTGATAAGCCGACTGATGGTAAAATCACAGTCTTTAGACACGACCTCGCAAAATATGATGAGGATTTTCTAGCGACCTTCCGCTGCACCTATGTTGGGTATGTTTTCCAACTATACAACCTGATATCAACACTTACAGTTCTGGAGAACATAATGTTTCCTATGCAACTCGCTGGTTGGCCCGATAAGCGGATCAGGAAACGTTCAAGGGAATTGCTTGAACTGGTCGGCTTGACGGATCGATCTGCTCACTTCCCAGGCCAACTCAGCGGAGGTGAGTTGCAGCGTGTGGCCTTCGCTAGGGCTCTGGCCAACAATCCTCCACTCATCCTCGCTGATGAACCGACCGCGAACTTGGATCTAAAGACAGGTCTTAAGATCATTCGCATTTTAGAGGGTTTAAGAGGCGAGAAAACTGTGCTCGTTGCAACACATGATAAGCGCATAATACGCTTATCTGACAGGATTTTAAATCTGAGGGATGGAAGGATAGTCTCCGATGGTTATGGATGATTTTCCACTTAAGGATCTGATGAGGAGGAAACTTAGAACCGTTCTAACTATCTTGAACCTAGCTATCTGTGTCGCCATGACTACCTTCTTCATTGTATTCGGCGAAAATCTCGGTGCAGAGCTTTCTTTAGCCACAAGCGGCAAACTAACTCAAGGACTATCAATAATTCTGTCTAGATTCACTCTCGTGGTAGTGATTTTGAACTCTTTAGCGGGTGTTCTTGTTACATCTTTTTTAATTTCTATCACGATCTCCGAGCGTATACGAGACATTGGAGTAATGAAGGCTGTCGGATGCCTTACCGATATGGTCTTTGCCTACTTTGCAACCGAGCTTTCATTAATCATTCTTGCCGGTTGTGTCATCGGAACAGTCTTTGGAGTAGCCGCAAATTCCTTCTCGGTATGGCTTTTAAATACGGTTGGTTTTCACACTCAGCCGAGGCCAATAAACCCTTGGATGCTCGTGTTAATCTTCTTTTTGTTCGCTTCTCTCTCCCTAATTCTTGGGATGAGGCAACTCATTAAAACGATACGGATAAAGCCAGTCGACGCGTTGTCTCAGATCTTTCCTCTCAAAACCACATATAGATCAGGATTGTGGATTCCGTCAAAGCTTGGATTCACGGTTAAGATGTCTCTCAGAAGCCTCTTGAGGAGGCGTTCTCAAACAGTTCAGGTTGTAGCTTGTCTCTCCATAATTTTAACTTTAATGACGCTATCAATTTGTGGAGGAATCGTAGCAAAGGAAACCACCCAAAAATACATTGAGAGCGCCGTTGGGAGGAATGTCATCCTCATCGCCGAGGCTGAGATGGCTGAACAATACATAAACCTCCTGTCGAGGTTCTTCGAACCGAAACAGGCGAGGACGATTAACTACCTCGACCAGAAGTACATAGTACCCGACTCATTTATGTCCAGTCTAACCCGAATCCACGGAATCCTCAAGATCGACCCTCGCTTAATCTTAGAGACAACAATATACGAGTATCCTAGAGTCGTCCCAGATCCGGAAAGCCCTAAACAATACGTTACAATCGGCGATCACCGTAGTTGCGAAGTTGTCGCCATAGGTGTAAACCCAGATCAGGTTGTGAATGACTGGATTGTCCTCCTCGGTAGAAAAATCGAAGAGACGGACTCAAACAGTGTTATCATCGGAGATTCGGTGGTGTTAAAGACCTTCGATATCCCTCTGGAGCAGGTCTTCAAGATGCTCGATAAAGAGTTCAACATAGCTGGTGTTTGCATAGATCCGATAAATAACGGAGCAGTCATCTATGTACCTTTCTCAACGCTCTCCTCCCTTAACGGAAATAGCGGCTATAATCTATTACTTCTGCAAATCGATCCATCCAACCGCCCTGAGACCTTAGGTAGAATAGAAGCCGAGATTAAGAGAACCAATCTAGTAATGCTAGATTTGAATGAGGTCTTAAATAAGCACATCATGTTCCTCGACTACGCATGGTCAACGGCGTTAACCTTATCTTTCTCCTCTCTCTTAAATGCGGCATTCTGCCTTTTTGGGTATATGATTCTATCCCTCATGAGCCGACAAAGAGATTTAGGCATCATGAGAGCTCTGGGTGCCAAGCCCCGTATCATAATGAAAATAATCTTCTCAGAGTCTCTCCTCCTAGTATTGGTTAGTGGAGTGATAGGGATACCGCTAGGCATTACCATCACATTTATGTTCTTAATTCCAGAAGCCAAAGTGTCTCAAGCCTCTCTATTGCCAATTACAGGATTAATTCTCATCGTGACAGGGGCTATATCCATATTCAGCATATATTCAGCCATAAACATAGCGAGACAACCCGTAAACAAAACTATCTCATAGCCATTAGGATGGGAATCGCAGACAAGAGTAGGGTACTGATAGAGCTAAAGAGGAGAAAATGGGGAAACCTTGAAAAGTCTGTTGAGGATTTCACTAATTTTGCATAGGTGATTTTTAAAGGTAAAACTAAGTAAGGAATAATATGGAACAGGAACAAACAGGTTTTCTCTATATAAAATATCGATTTATGGTGAGAGTGTATGGACGAGATCGACGAGGAAGATATATGGACAGATCTTGTTGGCGCAAGAAGAGTGATAAAGGATAACATCAGAATAGAACTGTGCGGGGATATCGATGAAGCCAACTCGGCTTTGGGCTTAGCTAGGACCACATCCAAAAACAGAAAGATCTTGAACATAATTTACAAAATACAGAAAGAACTATTCATAGTAGGCGCAGAATGTGCCACTTTGTTAACGGACCTTCACACGCTTCCAAGAAGAATTACTGATGACGATGTCTTATCATTGAAGAAGTTGTATGAGGAGGTGAAGGATTCGGTTACTCCTGTTAAGGGATTCGTTATTCCAGGCAACACCTTTCCATCGGCGAACCTCCACTTGGCGCGGACAATAATCCGAAGGGCTGAACGTACAGCAGTAAAGCTACACAAAGAGGGACAGATCAGCAGAAATATAATCCACTATCTAGATGTGCTCTCAGACTTGATTTTTTATTTGGCTGTTTTTGAAGAACAGTCCGAAAAGTGAGTAAAAAATGAGTAAAAATCAGTTATTATGTTTGGAAAAAGGGTAACGGAGGATGAAGAGGTAGTTGGCGGCTGATCATTCTAAGATTTGATGAGGTGACGTGAATTTGAATATTGTAGGACTTATATTTGCAGGACTGGTTGGGGGGGCTATACTTGGGTTGACCGGTACAATCGGACCCTTTTTGATTCCTATGCTGCTGTTTTTAGGATTTCCCTCTAGTGTAGCCCGTGGCACATGTCTCATAAGCGAGTTATTAATGACGCTGGTCAGCATCATTGTGTACAAGAAGGCAGATAATCTTGATAAACGCATGATTCTAGCGTACTTACCAGGCGCCATAACTAGTGTTTTAGGGGCAATCGTGTCCTTTAGCATTTCAGAACAATTAATGAAGTTGTTCATTGGAATATTTGAAATAGCCTTAGGAGTCATGATGGCCTACACAACGTTGAAGGAGACAGGTAAGGAGTATTCCAAAACTGTCATCGGCACAAATGTGATGGCTAAGTTGATGGTTGTATCTGTTTTTGCTGGTTTTGCCAAAGGCTTTTTTGGAGTGGGTTGGGGGCCGCTCGGCGTGGGGCTGTTTATACTTCTAGGGCTTGATCCGCGCATAGTAATAGGGTCATCCCTGACCATAAGGTTGATTCTCGATTGTGCAGGTGGAATAACTTATGCAACTGTGAGCATGGTTGATTCTAATGCTGTGCTAGTCTTGACTTTGGCAGGAGCCCTAGTGGTTCCGCTCGTAGTCAGATTGACGAAAAAGGTTTCAGAAAAGAACCTATGCATATTTCTGGGAGCAGTAATCGTGATTCTGGGGGCACTAGTTGTAAACGAAGCAACAGGACTCATTCATTAGACCTTAGGATTTGAAATGGTTCCTGAAAGTCTGCCCTCAGCGCCTCCGTCTTTCGTTTTCGCGCGGTTTTTGTTAATCTCAAAAGTTGCAACAGGAAGACTACATTCGACTATTTACGAAAGCCAAAAGAGCCGCAGCCATAGCAATCAGCACACTGGCAAACATGGAAAAAGAGCCATGTCTCATCAGCTTTACATGAGCGAATCACAGTGGGCATGTTCCCTTTGGGCATCCCCCAGCGTATTCTGCATCAACCTGGACGTAGGGTTCGCTGGACAAGCTTATTCTCTGAGCCGAGCCGATCGTTAAAACTTGCTCCCTTTTGCTGCCGTACCTGTAGACAGTGATCCCCTTACATCTGAGTTTGTAGGCTAAGAGGAAAACTCTTCTCACATCCTCCAAAGTTGCCTCTTGAGGGAGATTCACCGTTTTAGCTACGGCGTTATCTGTATGCTTTTGGAAGGCGGCTTGCATCTTTATGTGCCATTCCGGGGCGATATCTAAAGCCGTTACGAATATCCTTCTAACATCTGACGGAATCTCCTTTATGCCCTGGATAGAGCCGTGTTTAGCAATCTCTGTCAACAGTTCAGTGCTGTAGAACCCTCTATATCTAGCGATCTTTTCAAAGACGGGGTTAACCTCAAACAGCTGCGTTCCCATGACATTTCGAACGTAGGATATTGCGAAGAGGGGCTCTATACCGCTTGAAGTCCCAGCGATTATGCTTATCGTGCCAGTTGGAGCTATAGACGTTACCGTGGCGTTACGCATGGCTTTATATCCCTCTTCATCCCAGATGCTTCCACTGAAGTTGGGGAAAGACCCTCTTTTTTCACCCAGCTCGACGGATTTCTTCCTCGCTTCCTCTGAGATGAAGGACATCACCTTCTCGGCTGTTGCAACGCCTTCCTCCGAATCGTAGGAGATTCCCAACTGAATAAGCATCTCCGCAAAGCCCATAACTCCGAGACCTATCTTCCTATTAGCCTTCGTCATCTTCTCTATCTCCGGCAACGGATGCTTGTTTGCATCAATAACGTTGTCTAGGAAGTGAACCCCCATCCTAACGGTTCTCCTGAGATTCTCCCAGTCAATTTCTCCGTCCCTGACCATCTTTGAGAGGTTTATCGAGCCAAGATTGCAACTCTCATAGGGCATGAGAGGGACCTCGCCGCACGGGTTTGTGCTTTCAATCCTGCCGAGATGAGGCGTCGGATTGTGACGGTTTATCTCGTCCAGAAAGATGAGCCCAGGGTCTCCCGTTCTCCAAGCCATCGTCACTATCAAGTCGAAGATGTTCTTGGCTTTGACTCTCTTCATCACTTTCCCAGTCCTAGGATTGAGAAGTTCGTATTCTCCATCTTTCTCTAAAGTGTCCATGAAGGTATCCGTTATACCGACGGAAACATTGAAGTTAGTTAGTATGCCCTCCTTCTCTTTAGCCGTTATAAATTCAAATACGTCTGGATGGTCAACCCTTAAGATCCCCATGTTGGCGCCCCTTCTTCTTCCTCCCTGTTTTATGACCTCTGTTGCGGCATCGAAGATGCTCATGAAGGAAACAGGCCCGCTGGCGACGCCCTTTGTTGATCCGACAACGTCTCCTTTAGGCCTAAGATTCGAGAAGGAGAAGCCTGTTCCGCCTCCTGACTTGTGGATTAGCGCCATATACTTCAAGGCGTCGAATATCCCCTCAATTGAGTCGTTTACCGGCAGAACGAAGCATGCGGATAGCTGCCCGATGTCTGTTCCAGCGTTCATTAAGGTCGGTGAATTTGGAAGAAACTCGAGGCTGCTCATAACTTTATAGAATTCTTCCTCCGTCCTTCTCACGTCAGCATTCTCATCATGGAGGACGTCCGAGGCAGCTATGGCTTTGGCTACTCTGCGAAACATCTCTGCTGGGGTTTCGATCACGTTTCCTTCGTCGTCCTTTCTGAGATATCGTCTTTCTAGTACGCTTACGGCATTAACGGTGAGTTTTAAGTCGTCTCTTACTCCGAGCAGCCTCTTTTTCTCCCTAATCTCGGTTCGCTTCTGCCTGTAAAGTATGTAAGCCTTAGCTACCTCAGCGTACCCATTCTTGATAAGAACTTTTTCAACAATGTCTTGGACATCTTCAACGCTCGGAATCTTATCGACAAAGTTCTCCTCGAGGATCGTTACGACTTCTCTTGACAACTTATCGGAGAGTTCCCCATCTTTCACCTTGACGGCTTCTAATGCTTTATGAATGGCATTCGCTATTTTACGTGGATCAAAATCAACAATTCTGCCGTCCCTCTTGCGAATCTTATTAATCTTTCCGCTCACGATTCTCACGTTCTTCTCATTGCCTCTCAAAGCTTAAATATACTCAAAACCATCTATTAATGTTGCTATCGTTTTTCGGTTTTTCCAAGCTTCTTCTTCGCTCATGTAAATTGCTAGAAGTCACATTAGATACAAAAAGGAGACTTATTGAGATTAAAATCACAACGTGAGAGCATTTACTTTTTATAAAAGAAGGATTTATATCTACAACGTTAAAGAATAAGATAGTTTCCTTAGCAAAGGAGAGACTAATCGTATGTTAAAGTTTAGTAAGGAACAGAAAGTTTATGATATATCTGGCTTGAAAGTCGGTGGCAATGTAGGTGAAAACCCTACGGTTATGATCGGAAGCATCTTCTACAAAGGAGACAAAACTGTCCAAGATGAAAAAACCGGAACCTTCGACCGAGACAGAGCGAAAGAGCTCATCAACAAAGTGGAAGAGATCTCTGATAGAACAGGACTTCCAGCCATGCTCGATGTGGTCTGCACCAACTCGCTGGTTGCTGAAAAGTACCTTGAATTCGCGGCTGATGCTACTCGTATGCCCATTCTCATCGACTATGTTTCGGAAGAGGCTGCTCTCAGAGGGATGGAATGCGCCAAGGAACTACAAATAATCGAGAGAACAATCCTTAACTCTTTAAATCCAGAGACTAAGGAATCGATCTACGAGAGGGTTAAGGAAGTCGGATTGGAGAGCGCAATACTCCTCACCTATGGTACAAGGGCCATAACCTCCTCTAGGGAGAGGGTTAAACTCTTAGACATCTTGATACCTAAGGCAGAGGCTGCGGGGATCCGAAAGATCCTCGTTGACACAGTTGTTATGGACATCGCTACCCTCGGCTTGGCATGTAAAGCCATCTATGACGTGAAGGACCAGTTTGGTTATCCGGCTGGATGTGGCGCCCATAACGCGATCGAATCTTGGGGAGCCCTCAAGAAAAAGAAGGACAAAATGCTTACATTGGTCTGCTCCTCGATTGTGAACGGTCTTCCCATAGCTATCGGCGCCGATTTTGTTCTCTACGGACCGATAAGTTCAGCAGAGTACATGTTTCCAGCCATCAGCCTCATAGACGCCTCCTATGGACAACTGATGATGGAAGAGGGGAAACGTCCAAGCCCCAACCATCCAAGATTCAAAATAGCCCGCCTGTAGCAGATAAATAGACCAACGTGATCCTAACACCTCTTTTACATTTTTCATGCACTTCTAAAAGCCACATGATTCTCTGCATCATTTCTAATGACAAATGCCCACAAAGTTTAATAATCCACAAGTGAAGGATTTTTCTCGATTAGATTTAGGCGTTATGTCGGCGGCCGTGGTCTAGCCTGGTTTAGGACTCAATCACAATTAGTGGAGAAAGCCTTCCAAGCTTGCAATCCCGGGTTCAAATCCCGGCGGCCGCACCAAATTAATCTCGTTGAAAAAGGATTTTTTGCGTTGTTTTTTGAAGAAGAACTGCTATTAGCTAAGCATGTTCCGATAATCGATGTATCTGAATTTGAAAAGCTTCAATATCTGCCTAAGGAACGTGAACTGATGTTGCATAATGACATGTCAGAGATAGGTTTCCAAGTATGTACGCGGTGTATGATGCTGTCAATAGTGCTATGTTCCCCCATACTTTCCCTTTTAGAGATCGACCAAGAGTATTCCGGTCCTGCCAGGAGGAAGGCTGTCTACCACCGTACCATCACTTGATACAACTATAGCACCACCAACGGCTCCGCCGAGATCCATGTCCTCTGGGGGAAGATCCGCAAGATAACTCGTCATAAGCGTGGTAGCCCCTATAAGCTTTGCACGTTCCGCATAGCTGGGTTTCAGCTCTTTTCCCCATCGCTCCCCAACCAAGCTATTTAAGAATGGATACAACAACCAGTCGGGTCGGAGGTCTCGTGCGCGTTCAACCAGCTCATCATCCCAAAGGTCGCCGCAAATCAAGAACGCGAAACTTCCGAATGAAGTCTCCACTCTAGGAAGATTTGTGCCCTGACGATACACAGACGGGTCTGGGGATCTACCATGCCACTGGGGCTGTATCCTCCGATACTTTAGCTCAACTTCCCCGCTTGGTGTAAGTAGCACGGCAGAGTCGTAGAGCGTTTTGCCTTCTCGTTCAAGAATTCCGATTGCCAGCCAGACATGTCTTTTACGAGCCAGCGCCAACAGCATGTCCGTTACCGGTCCAGGGATAGGCTGTCCAAGCGGAAGGTCATGAGAAGGATCGTCATTGTTGATTAGCCCAGTCAGAGCGGCCTCACCGAAAACTACTAGGTCGGCGTGGTCATCCGCGGCCTCATTCACCATATTCAAAATTGTCATTAAATTAGCATCTATATCAGTAACAACGGGATTTATGGCAAGGGCCGCCTTCATACTCCTCACCTTTCCTTACTATAAATATGCATTCTACTGATTATTTCCCTTTTTTTATTCATGTGCTCTTATCCGGCCTAGAAAACTGGGCTTTCCAGAGAACACATTAACGTCGTATATGGAAAGCACCCTGAAATGGTCTCCTTTTCGTTCCGATAATCAGAGTTGTAGGAAAATTGTCATAAATGCAATTGAAAGGAAGATATTGCGTGTCTATCAACTTGTGGTCTGCGACGACCTTTATTACAGGCAATGAATAAGAATTGTGATGGAGGCGCTGTGAATGGATAAGCGTCTACTTTGGAAGAGGGTTCTACTAGAATGCGCTAGGTTACAGAAGGGTTCTTGTGTAGTTGTGGACGGCTTTAGAGAACAATTGGACGAGCTTGAGATGCTTGCTTCAGAATGCTACGTTCAAGGAATCTATCCAATTTTGAAGCTGTCACTTTCTCCTCAGTCCCTCGAATATGTTGCAGAAATGAAAGCTCCAGAGAATCTTGAAGCTAGACACTTGCTTTCTTTGATAGAAGGTATCGATGCGTGGATTTCGGTTTTTGGGTGGCAGAGTGAAGAGAGTAAAGGAAAACCTAGAATGTACCCGCCTGAATATCAGCCTAGTGGAAAGGTTTTCGAGAAGATGGGTAGAAAGAAAGTGAAATTCATAATGGTAACGCTTCCGCCTCCTGAAGGGCACCCTCTAGCCGGTGTAGTTAGGAAAGCCTTCGAATGTGATTACAACAAGATGAGGCTTTTAGGAAGAAAGTTGAAAGATGCTCTCAAAGATTCTGAAGATGTGCATATCGAAACAGAATTTGGAACGAATTTACATTTCTCAGTGAGGAATAGGCCGATTTTGGTTCAGAGCGGGGTTCTAGAAGAGGGAGATTTTAGCCTCGCTCTTCCTTCAGGAGCTATTTCCCTATTTCCGGTAGAGACTGCAGTAAATGGAGCAGTCTACATAAAGAAAGCGAGGGAATATAGATATGGAAGCGGAGGATTGGAAGATGTTAGCTTACGGTTTGAACAAGGGCATCTAGTGGATTGGAAAGCAAGTAAAGGAAGTATCTTGATAGACGAATTTCTGGAGAGAACCAAGGGTACGAGTGATATGTTTTGCGAAGTGTGCTTAGGGATTAACGAGATGGTGGATAGCTATGTGGGATTGGTA
>Ga0315310_10000849_pt1 | contig 19332 bp, 19 predicted proteins | sample TDP5_MG_FD_203630 | JGI IMG/M metagenome (GOLD analysis project Ga0315310, IMG submission 203630) | Freshwater sediment microbial communities from Lake Towuti, South Sulawesi, Indonesia - TDP5 | ecosystem: Environmental > Aquatic > Freshwater > Lake > Sediment | place: Indonesia: South Sulawesi... | reverse complement strand
GAAGAGGCATCCCTGAGGCTGCCAGTTAACAGGCTCATAGCCAGTCGGTCTGTGGACAAGAATGGACCCATCAGCCTTCACGATCACCATTCTTTCACCCCATTCCAATGTTGATGAAGCTCTTCCCGCGTAGTCCACTCGGCAATTTCCGATGACCAAAGCGGGCTCATGCTTCGCAAAAGAGTTCTCAAGAAGTTCAACCGCTTCCTTGAATGTCGGGTCTTCTATCGCTGACTTCGCCACAAAGCCCACCGGAATCTGGAGGAATCGACGCCTATGCGTAATGAATATACTGCGGAGTTGAAAAGCTTTCCAAAGATCGCTGCCGACTCTTCGATCACAAATTTCTCGCCGTCGAAAACCCGTACCGCAATCAAGATAGCATGGTAAGCACAATGAAGCAATTGAGGTGCGACACTTTGAAAGCATCTTTCAAAGAGGTTGAGGTCCCAACTCGGAGCAGGGTTGAGCTTGTCGATATAACTCGCCAAGTTGAGGAACATGTTCGAGAAGCAAATGTCAAAAACGGCGTTTGTCTAGTGTACTCCATACATTCAACAACAGCCGTAATCGCTAATGAGCATGAGACCGGCCTGATGGTTGACACTATTAAGAAGGTTCAAGAAGACTTTCCGAGAGGCCGAGGCTGGCGTCACGACGAAGTGGATAGCAACGCTGAAGCGCATCTAGCATCCTCATTCATAGGAGCGTCAAGGATATTTCCGGTTAGGGATGGGCGACTTGCTAGAGGAACGTGGCAAAACATATTCCTACTGGAGCTGGACGGCCCTAGAAGCGCTAGACGAATACTTGTCGAAGTATTGGGTGAATGAACCGCGAGCGTCACGGTTGTCTTGTACTCATTTGAGAGAAACTTTGAAAAGGCTTTTATACGAAATCAATTGACAGTCCCATCAGTAGGGATATGCTTGGAACCCTCTAAGAAGCCGCTTAATCTGCTCGTCAAGAAGCTCAATAGCGACGTTTCAATAAAACTCAAGAACGACGTTGAGTATCGAGGTAAGATGATAGAATGCGATGGCCATATGAACATAATCCTTGAAGGCGCAACCGAGTACAGAGGCAACTCGCTTACGGCTAACTTTGGCAACGTGATTCTGAGAGGGAGCAATATCCTCTACGTCTGCGTCGACAAGCCTAGAGAGTAGGACCTAGGTCAATCCATTTTGCGCTTTCCGCAACTGAAGTCGACAGTTAATTATATTGGGCAGCTGATCCTTTTCGACTCTGAACCCAGTCGGTTAGCTCTATAATATTCCTAGCGCTGCGAGTCTTCCATTTTGCGGCCGCGATACACGTCGATGATTCCGCTGATAACCTTCTTCTCTTCCGCTTCCTCGAGCTTCCCGACGCTCTCGATTGCGGTTTTCAATTCTCTAGCAGAAATGTAAGGGTATCCTTCAATCCATTCTATGCGGAGGTTGCTTGAGGAAAGCAGAGGGGTCCCGCTGTCTTTCAACTGTTCTTCCGCCTCATGCGACATAGGTGTGCAAGCAATCACAGCCTTCAAGCCCATCTCCGCAAGGCTCCTAGCTGTCGAACGTCCTCCTCCGCTAGCGTCGAGAAGGATTATGGAATCATCGCGTCCTATGTCGAAGGTCTTCACAGCGTTTTCGATTCCTTTAGAGGTGAACGACTCTACTGGTTTGAGGAGTCTTATCTCGCCTTTCGCTTCTCTTTCTCGAAGATGCTTGAGGCGATCAAACCGTTGTTGATACTCAGCCATCGCATGCTTTGCTTTATCGAGCTGCGTATGGAGATTCTCGATCTCGCTCCTTTGAATCTGATAGAGTCTCTCCCTCTTCACCTCTCTCACTATTTCTACACGTTCCTGTTCGTGTTGGCTTTCGATTCTCCTGATTTCAGATTTCAACTGCTCAACCTTTTCTAGCAACCTTTGATTCTGAACTTCGAGCCTCTCTATCTCCTTTCGTTGCTCCGAGACTTTCTTTCTTAGACTTGTCAATTCACGCGATTCGCGGAGTTGGATCGTCCTGATCGTATCCCTCTTTTCCTTCTGTTTGATTAGTAGGTCCAGGGCTCGTTTGACCGTGTATCCTCTCGCAACAAGCGCTTTGGCTTCATCCGTGGGCACCTGCTTACCCAAGGTTCTAACGTGAGCTTCTACTTGTTTGAATTTATCGCGGTAACTGCGGAAAGCTTTCAAAGCCGCGGCGAGAGCGTCGCTAGAATGAGGGTCCAATGACTTGATTCCGCGTTGCGCCGCGTAGTCTTGAACGATCAGACGTTTTTCAGTCGACTCCACTGCGGCTTCGGGAGCAAAGATCATGGCTTTGAGAGATGATGCCACTTTCCTAACGAAGTCGGGAGCGGGAGAGACATCCGATGCTACGATCACAGCATCGCCAACTTCAGAGATCTTGTGGATAACTTCTTCTCTAGTAGTTCCTTTGCTACTCTCAACTAACATCGGTCGGCCATCTAGGTCCAGAACAGCTAGACCGCATGTCGCACCCGGGTCTATTCCGACAACAAGTTTCCTCTTGAAGCGGCCGTAGCTTCTTGCCTTCAATTTAGCACTATTCAAGTGCTGACCCACGTTCCCATTCTTATCTTCTCTCCTTTAACATATGAAAGAACGTCTTCAATAGGAGATGCTAGGCGGTAATGCTTACGGAAGAAGTGTAGGACATTCTGAACATCTCGGGCGAGAAGTCTCTCTGCATCTGGATGATCCTTCAATACCGCCTGAGGCCAGTCTATGATGAGAATCCCCCCATCAGGCTTTATCAACACGTTGAACTCGCTCAAGTCAGCGTGAATTACCCCTGCATCGACGTATGCTCTCCTTATGTTCGCGATTATCTCTTTGAGGACGGGTAGAGGTTCTTCTATCTCAGCGTATCTAATCTCCGTTCCTTCGATCAATCCCATTACTACTACATGGCGGTTTCTGGCGATCGGTTCCGGAACTGAAACTTTGCGAGGGTAGATGCGCTGCATTACTTCATACTCTTTCTCAGCTGCTAGTCTCGATTGATAGAGCCATGAGATATGGCGTCTTTCAGCGACGTAGCCTCTAGCTCTTCTCGTCTGCCTGAAACTCATTCTCCCCAACCTGTGAAACTTTACTACAATCCTTTCACGTTTCGGAGAAAGCGCTTCATAGACATCCGACTCCTTCCCTACTCCCAATGGCTTACCTATCGCCTCCAAGACATTCGCCTTGACCAAGGCGTTCAACGCTAAACAGTCGTAACCCGAATAGTTCACAGCGTATCCGTCATAGCCTAGGAAGGTCTTTGAAACCTTAATTGCAAGTTGAAGGTGATCGAGGCGGTCAAGGCGGAAGGCAACCTCTCGCCATGGAAGATTGGCATACTTCACGACTTCTTTGAATGGAGCGAATTCATAATGCTCCATGGCCAGCTCTATGCCCATTAGCGTTCTCAAATCTTCAGGCTGAAGATTCCTAAATATCCTTACAGCTGTTTGACCTGTCATCTTTCATCAAGTACCTTAGGAGGTCGTTTTGATGCGAGCTTGCTAACAGTTCTTACTGCATCTCTGCCCATCTCGGTTACAGAGTAATACTGTCTCTCCGGTTTCCCAGCCACAGCTTCTGTTCTTGTTCTTCTGATCAGCCTAAGCATCTCAAGTTCAGCCAAATGCTCGTAAACGCTCGGGATCGAGATTTCCAGTCCAAACGCTTCCTTGAGTTCTATCCAGATCCCGTATCCGTGGAGTTGCTTCTTGGACAAGATCTCCAAGATGCGCGTCTTGGTATCGCCTAACTTCGTGGTCAGCCTCCTCTCTTCCATTCGTCTGACAAGCCTGTCTATCTCCTTAAGCCTCTCAACAATCTTCCTAGCGGTCCCAGGGTCCTTCAGTCCAGCTCCAGTTATTACACAGACTATTTCTTCAGATCTCTCGACTTTGCCTAAGTCGATGAGTTTCTTTAGGCCAGCAACTGTTGACGCCGCGGCCGGCTCAGCGAAGATACCTTCAGTCTTAGCCAGTTGTCTTGTCGCCTCTAGAATCTCAGCGTCTGAAACGGCGGTAGCTGACCCGTGCGATTCTTTGATAGCTCTCAAGGCTGCTGATCCGTACATGGGGTTCTTGACCGCGATATCAAGCGCGATCGTTTTCGGTCTTGACGCTGACTGTATGAACTGTTTTCGATTCACGAAAGCCTTGACTATCGGGGCGCATCCTTCAGCTTGGACGCCCGTCATCATCGAATCTACGCTCTTAGTCAATCCAATCTCGTGAAGTTCCTTGATGCTCTTCCATATCATTGAGATGTTTCCTCCGGTTCCCATTGGAACGATTACACGGTCGCACGTTCTCCAACCGAGCTGCTCGCAAATCTCGAAGCCGACCGTCTTCTCTCCTTCTAGAAAAAATGGATCCGCTGGAGTCACTAGATAAGAGCGGTCGGCATTTTTTCTAGCTTCAATCAGTGCTTCATCAGGATCTCCAGCAAGCCTCATTTCGGCGCCATATGCGATCATTTGAAAAAGTTTTCCTAAATCCACCTCGCGAGAAATGAATATGTTGCATTTTAGGCCAGCCTTCGCTGCGTAGGCTGCCAAAGAAGCGCCGAGGTTTCCAGTCGGAGCACAGCAAACCGATTTGAAACCCAATTCAGTTGCCCTAGTGACCGCAACAGTCGTACCTCGATCGATGAAAGATCCGGTAGGATTCGTAGTCTCATTCTTGATGAATAGTTTGCTGATGCCTATGTCTTCAGCCAGTCTATCGCATCTATGCAGATAGGTTCCTCCTTCGCCGAGAGAGATTGTATGTGCTCCTTTTGAGATTGGTAGAAGCTCGAAGTACCTCCAGACTCCAGCTTGGCGATTATCCAGCGTCTCGATATCAATTGTCCGCTTGACAGCTTCATAGTCGTAGGATACTGTCAGTGTCCCACCGCATCTCGAACATGCTGTGTCCAAGCGCTGTATTTCATACTTGTTTCCACAATTTGAGCAGAAGAGGTACGAGTGAGTCACGTAGGATCGGCCTATATATAGGCGCTAGCTTATATATGACTTTCCAATCCTAAGGTACCAATCAAGTGCTTTAAGAATGGCTAAAAGAACCAGCTTGTTGGTTCTTAGAGTGACTATCACCGCCGTATTCACAGCTTTAGTCACAACAGCGACTGTAGCCTTCTCCGTCTATGTGCCCGCGACGAGAGGATACTTCAACATCGGCGAAACCGCGGTATACGTAACCGCACTGCTTTTCGGACCACTTGTCGGAGCTTTCGCTGGGGGAGTGGGATCGATGTTTGCAGATCTCTTGCTGGGATTTCCGCATTATGCGCCTGGAACGCTTCTGATCAAATCTTGCGAAGGAGCTATTGTAGGGTTTCTGAGTAGACAAACCCCAAGATCGATCTCGCATACACAATGGAAGATTTTGATCCTGCTCGCTGCTCTCTTGGTTAGTTTCCTGGTAGGGTACGTAGGCATTAGCTATTACGCTGGATCCGTGGAAGCATCTATCGGATCGCCAGCAACCGGGTATATGACCGCCAACCTCGTCATTCCCTACGCATTTTGGATAACGCTTGGAATAGTCGCACTTGGTTCCATCATTTACGTCGGGTTCCGATATGACCCTCGATTGGGCATTCTAGTGTTCTCAGTTCTTGCCGGAGGTCTGGAGATGGTGGCTGGATATTTCCTCTATGAACAACTGTTACTTGGGGTAGCGGCCATTGCAGAGGTTCCTGTTAACATCGGCCAAATGACAGTAGGTCTGATCGTCTCTATACCTGTCGTTCGAGCTGTCTGGGCGAGAATGCCAAGTATCAAGAAGGAATTCAATCGAAGAAGAACAGAATAATAATAAATCTCTGTAAAGTGTCCTATAGCTCAGGAGGAGGCTCTGCATTTGATCTTTCTTTCATTGCTTAAAGCGCTTCCGGGAAAGGCAGGGGAACAACCGTCATTCATGAGAAGGCTGAAGATGATTCAACCCCCTCCCGGAGTAGCACTTAAGGAGGCATACCTACTTTTCGGGAGGTTCGACGGCGCATTGGTCTTCGAGGCCCCCGATGCAAAGACTGCTATGAACTTTGTGCTCAAAGTGGCGACGCCTGGGATCTACAAGACTGAGACTCTGGTTGCCCTACGCGCTGAAGAATTCTGAAACCCATTTTCCTGCTCTAAAATTCAGGCGGGGGCTTTCCCATTTTTCCATCTAGAGAGGATTTCACAAAACCGTAGTATGGAGGCGACGGTCTTCCTGGCCGAGATTTGAACTCCCCGTGGAATTGAGTTGCGAAATGGAAGAACCGGTTCGGGATCTCCATTATCTCCATTCTCCTCCCATCTGGGCTCTTGCCTGAGAATACAACGCCTTTCTTCTCAAAGTCATTAGCGTATTTGTGAACGAATTCATATCTGTGCCTATGCCTTTCAAAGACCCTCTCGGAGCGATACAATCGCTTTGCGATTGTGCCAGGGCTTAACAAGATTTCATGCGCGCCAAGTCTCATTGTTGCGCCTTTGTAGCCGAGACCTTCCTGTTCCGGCATCAAATCGATAACTGGATGAGGCGTATTCGGATCGATTTCTGTGCTATTCGCATCTTCTAGGCCTATATGCCTTGCGAACTCCACTATAGCCAATTGGAAGCCATAGCATATCCCGAGGAACGGTATCTCGTTCGTTCGGGCGTAACGAATCGCCGTTATCTTGCCCTCAGTTCCCCGTGCTCCGAAACCTCCAGGAACAAGTATTCCATCGAAGTCTGAGAGTTTTTCAACCTTGGCTGGGTCGTCTTCGAATGTTTCTGTTTCTATCCAGCTTAGATTGACTCTCGCCTCACATGCAGCACCTGCATGCTTCAATGCTTCATTAACGCTCACGTAGGAGTCTGCGAGTTCAGCGTACTTCCCACAGATAGCGATATGAACATCATACTTGGGCTCAATGAAGCCTTCCACTATTCTCTTCCATTCAGTCCATTCTGGGGCGCTCTGCGTTAGCCCAAGTCTTTGGCAGACGAAGTCACCCATCCCTTGTTCATCCATGATCAAAGGCGACTCGTATGTGGTTCTAATATCAGGAGATGTGAAGACAGCTCTCTCCTCAACATTACAGAAGAGCGCTATCTTGGCTTTCGGACCCGCTAGTAAAGGTTTCTTGCTTCGCGCAACCACGATGTCAGGTTGAATACCGATCCTTCTCAGCTCCTGCACACTGTGTTGAGTTGGCTTGGTCTTCTGCTCACCGACGACATCCAAGACTGGTACGAGTGTGACATGTACGTAGAGCACATTCTGAAATCCTTCTTCTAGCCGCATCTGTCTAGCTGCTTCAAGGTAGGGAAGGCTCTCGATATCCCCGACGGTCCCTCCGATCTCAACCAAAACTACCTCTGACCTGCTCTTGGCAGCTACAGAACGCAACCTTTGCTTGATCTCGTCGGTGATGTGAGGGATTATTTGGACGCACTTGCCCAGATAGTCGCCTCGCCTTTCCTTATCGATAACTGAGAGATACACTTGGCCTGTTGTCAAGTTGTGTTCTTTAAGGAGATTAAGATCGAGAAAACGCTCGTAAGTGCCCAAGTCCATGTCGGTTTCTCCCCCGTCCTCTGTGACGAATACCTCACCATGTATGTACGGGTTCATTGTACCAGCGTCAACATTCAAATAGGGATCTATCTTAATCGCGGTTACGCTTGATCCTCTAACCTGAAGACTCTTGCCGATCGACGCGGCAGTTATGCCTTTACCGATTCCAGACATGACACCGCCTGTGATGAAGATATATTTTGCCACATCCGCGCCCTCCAAACATGGAGACGCTTAACCGATATAGCTTAAAACTTTATGCCTCCGAATGTTGCTTCACGAGTTCTTGGAGGAAATAAAGAATGTTCCCTAAGGAACATGAAGGAAAAAGAGGTCTCTATCCTACTTTCCTGTTTTCGCTTTAATCTTTCTTATGTCCTCGCTGATCATGCCCAAAGCAACCTTGATTGAGGACAAAGTTTGGTCGATGGTTTCTTTCTCTTTAAGCTTCCAGATCTGCGTAGCGCCTCTTGCGGTTACATTGCCTAAGGCTGTCAAGTAATATCTTTCGTCTTTCTTGTCCAAGAGTCCAGCTTGGAGCAGGCTACCAATTGAATCCTTCTCTTTGTCAAAAAGCTTCAATTCTCCTAAGCCGACGCTGTTGTCTTCGGCTACAGCTCCTGCTTCATACAATTTCACGAGGACACTCGGTCCTGTAGGCATCTCTTTTCCAAACCTTTCTCTAGCAAGCTTTTCCAGTTCCTTGATCTCCTCGATCTTCCTAACTGCTGAAGCAACTGATTCCAAACGCTCCTTTATGCCAATTACCGATTGAACTATCGGGCTCTCTTGGTTCAGTTTGTATAGTGTAACAGCCCCTACCTGCTTCGCCGGTGAGAGGACTTTCATCTTCTGAAGATCATCCCATACCCTGTAGAGTGTTGTTCTGCCTATTCCCGCCATCTGCGCGATCTGCGTCTTTGTAAGTTCTTCCTCCGGCTTTTCAGCCATAATGCTTACTACGCGTAGTTGAGGAGTCTTTGTTAAAGCTTCGAGGAATGTGGATGTTTCTTGTTCTGTGGTCATTTCAAGACGCCCAGCAAGAATATACGAGCGCGATCGGTATATTAATGTTCCTCTATTAAAACACACAAGTTTCGCCATGTGGTGGATAACGAACCCATGGACACGTACACTGAACCTCCATGGAACAACAGGCCTATCTCTGTCGAAGATATGGAGTTAGATGAGATCAATAGGATAAGCCAGCGTAATCAGCTCCTAATAGCCTTTAAATTTTACATCAATCTATTTGGAAGTTGATGATGTGGAAAAGAAGGCAGAGCGCTATCAGCCGGCGCTGTGAAGATATACGATGGGCGAACTGATCACGTTCGCCTCTCCACCTTGGAAAGTTTTATAGAGCATCTCCTTCACCAGATGTTGGGAATAGCTATGCCTTGTACAGTAGTCGTAGGGGGATTCTTTGGTGATGAAGGCAAAGGCAAGCTTTTGGCGTATCTAGCGCTCAAAGATAAACCCGCTATAACTGCGCGCGGAGGGGTTGGACCGAATGCTGGGCATACTGTACAATACATGAACAAGACCTACTTTCTAAGAATGGTGCCGAGCGGATTCATTTACAAAGATTGCAGACTTCTCGTAGGTCCGGGAGTCCTTGTAAACCCGAAAGTATTCTTACAAGAGGTAGAGTCGACAGGAACTAGGGGAAGGGTGGCTCTTGACAATCAGTGCGCCATAATCGAAGAGAAGCATATTGAACAAGAGATGGAATCGAGCCATTTGACGCAGAAGATAGGCTCAACGAAGAGCGGAATAGGGACATGCAGTTCTGAGAGAGCTTTAAGAATCGCAAAGGTTGCAAGAGACTTTCCTGAGCTGTTCGAGTTCCTAACAGACGTGCCAGCCGAGATAAATGCAGCGCTGAAGGAAGGGAAAGGGGTGCTAGTCGAGGGAACGCAAGGGACGTTTCTCTCACTTTACCATGGGACCTACCCATTCTGTACTGCCAAAGACGTTTGTGCTTCGGCAATATGCTCAGATGTCGGCATAGGACCTACAGCTGTTGACGATGTCGTCATCGTATTCAAAGCGTATGTCACTCGGATAGGCGAAGGGCCACTTGAAGGGCAACTTCCAAGAGAGGAGGTTCTTAAACGTGGTTGGATGGAATACGGCACTGTCACGAGAAGAGAGAGAAGAGCTGCACCATTCGATTTTAGGCTGGCCAAAAGAGCGGTGGTACTCAATGGTGCAACGCAGATCGCAATTACCAAGTTGGATGTAGCTTTCCCAGAATGTAAAGAAGCCAAGAGCTTCGATGAGCTGCCCAACAATGTAAGAGATTTCGTAAACAAGGTTGAGATCGAAACTAAAGTGCCTGTCACCTTGCTGGGCACCGGCGCCTCGGCTGAAGATATCATAGATAGACGAGGAGAGCTGCTGGCCGGGGAGTATTGTGGTGAGTCGCGATGAGATGGTGAAGAGGCTTGATCAGGTATCCACTGGCCTTCGTTAGACGTAATGACGAATTCGCAAGGAGGCCTGAGTAGAGAGTGAGTGTAAGAAGACGAAGACTATTTCCACAGAGAGGATACATTCTCCTCATGGTTGGCATTCTCATAGGCTTTCTAATCTTTTCATCAATATCGTTAGCTTTTTTTCAATTCAATCGACCCGCCATCGTTGGAGAGATGCCGGAGAGGATAGAGTTCGAGTTCTTGTACACGAGTGAAAAACAAGGATGGATAGAGGAAGTTACGCCAAAATTTGAGAGATGGTTTCTTGAGCGATTCGGGATTGAAGTTTCAGTTAGACTGACCGTCACAGGCACCCATAAATCCGTTAATCTGATTCTTCTGGGCAGCGAAAAGCCAGCTGTATGGAGCCCGGCTTCAAGTATCTGGATTCCGTACCTTAACTCGATGTGGCGTGATCAAGGGCATGTGGAAGATATCGCACAAGATTGGACTCCGCTTGTCCTTTCTCCTATAGTAATCGCGGGTTGGAGATCCTTTATCGACAAGTACAAGGTAACGGGATTCGCTGATCTATACCGCCACGCAATAACAGGAGTAGATTTCAAGTACGGGCACCCTGACCCGCAGCTGTCAAATGGAGGGATCATGGTCGCGATCCTAGAGTTCGCTGAGGCAGCTGAAAAGAAGCCTGAAGAGTTGTCTGTCGACGACCTGAAGCAAGAGGGTGTTCTCAATTTTGTTAGAACGATTGAGTCGAAGGCTGTGACCTATGGTGAAAGCACGGGCTTCTTCGGCGCATGGGCCGCGGAGAACGGTCCCACAGCTATAAGTCTCTTCGGAGTATACGAAAATGTAGTGATTGAAAACTCTCTGAAGGCGAAGAGGAAATGGGGTGATCCGATAGTAGCTGTTTATCCGAAAGAAGGCACCCTTCTCAGCGATCATCCCTTCGTGATCTTGAATGCAGAGTGGGTTGGGAAATGGGAACGCTTTGCTGCCGGTCAATATCTCTTATACTTGCTCAAAGATGATGTCCAAGGGCTTGCGCAGAAACACGGTTTCAGACCAGCAAACCCTAGTGTCCCTCTAGATCCAAACCTATTCAGCGTTGAAAACGGGGTTCAGTATGAACTAGCCGTTCCTGTCTTGAAGCCTTTACGGGGGGAGGTTATGAAAGCGCTTCTCACAGCGTGGGTTGCCGTTAGGAATCCTGGCGTCTAACCTTTGCAGGAAAAGTTGAACAACATGCCCCCAGGTGGTTTCGAGAAAAGAAAGATAATAGCGAGTGCAGCTCTTATCGCGGTACTGGTCTCATTTCTCGTCTTCGTACTAATGCCAACCATCTACATCGTTTCCTTTACCTTCACAAGGTGGGATGAGATCTACTCAGAAGTTTTCGCCAACCCAATTATTGCTTCTGAAAACTGGTTTCAGGTACAATCCGTCCTATTTTTCTCTTTTAGAATAGCCTTATTCACAATCGCCTTCGACTTCATCTTCGGGATTCCCCTTGCCTATCTTCTGGCTCGCAAAAAGTTTCTAGGCAAGAGTATCCTCGAAGACATCGTGACTTTGCCACTTGTCATTCCAACTTCTGGCTTCGGTTTCGCCACTCTAATTACCTGGACGACCGTCTCAGGCTTAGGAGGCCTCTTCGGATTCAAATCTGGTTTGTTGAACCTCGCCGACAGAATCCCCCTATTAAATATCCCATTCCTGATATTCGTAGTCCATGTTGGATTGACGCTTCCCTACGTTGTTCTCACTATCAGGGCGAAGCTACAAGAACTCGACCCTGTATTCGAAACAGCTTCCAGAACTCTGGGCGCGGTCTCATCGACAACATTCAGGCGGATAGTGTTCCCTCTCGCGCTGCCGGGAGTATTTTCGGGGCTGGTTCTCGCCTTCGCGAGGTCTCTCGGAGAGACTGGGGCAACAATGGTAGTTGCCGGGGTCAGCACCACAGGGTCCATCGCCATAGTACGATGGGTTTTCGAATTCAAATTTGGTACAGCCTCATTTCTTGGATGTCTGCTTGTAGTCATTGCGTGGGCATTAATACTACCTGTAGAGGTTCTCCTACACCGGAAACATCGATTCTCGATTTCTAGAAGCCCGCTCAAAACAATTGGGATGGAAGGGCGATTCTTAAGCTTTGAGAAGTTCATTTCGAGAAGACTATATTATGTCAAGGATGTTGTAAGCATCACTGTTATATTTGCTATAGTGGTCGTACCCGTAGTTGTTGTGCTTAACTCTATCTTCCCGTATTGGTTTCATGATCCGTATACAGGGAGATTTGAGGGCGGTGTAATCTACCAGCTGTTCGGTCCATCAAACTATTTCGGTGCCTTATCTAGAGCTACATTGACATCTTTTACCGTGGCAGCAATCTCAACCTACATTGCTGCATGCATCGCGATACCGTTGGTCTATGTAATTAAGCGATACAGATTCGGTACCTTAATTCGCTCTATTCTGAAGATCCCGCTAATCGTTCCAACATCAGCGTTAGGCTTGTCTGTCCTTCTCCTATGGGGGCCACAGGGACTTGGAATGGTCAATCCAGGAATATGGCTGATCATTTTAACGCACATAGTATTCTCAGTACCAGTTATAACGGAGCCGACAATCGCCGCGTATGAAGGACCCGAGATTCTCTCATATGAAGAAAGTGCAAGAACTTTGGGGGCGACATCGTATGATGTTGCGGAAACTATTTCGCTACCTCTATTGAAGAGAGGTATTCTGGCGGGAGTGATTCTTTCCTTCACGCATTCTCTCGGAGAAACCGGAGCGACCTTCATAGTGATGGGATCTGATTTGACCGTTCCAACTCTTGTAGTCAACATGGTGGAAGCTCTGGCCATTCCAGCGGCGCTTTTCTCGTCAGCCTATTTGATCGCCATCGCACTAGTCTTACTCGCAGTTTTCAGGTTTCTGACGAGGAGATAAATGGCAGTATCGGTCGGGAGGATCATGAGATGACGTTGAATATAGAAGGTTGATGGAAGATGCCTGATGTACGACTGATCAATGTGACAAAGAGATTTGGAAAAATCATCGCGGTGGATCATGTGAGTTTGGGTGTGAGCGATCGCGAGTATGTTACCCTTTTGGGACCTAGCGGCTGCGGAAAGACGACGACGCTTAGGTTGATAGCAGGTTTGGCTCAGCCGGATGAAGGGGAGATATACATCGGAGATAAGCTAGTGACTTGGTTTCCTCCGGAAGATAGGGAAGTGGGCTTCGTCTTTCAGAACTACGCTCTCTTCCCTCACATGAATCTGTGGGAGAACACAACGTACGGCCCTAGTGTTAAGGCGTGGGAAGAAGAGAGGATCAAGCGAATTGCAAACGAAATGCTAGGGTTAGTTCGATTGGCAGAACGAAAAGATGCCTTTCCTCATGAGCTTAGCGGTGGAATGCAGCAAAGAGCCGGTCTTGCAAGAGCTCTTTCTGCTGGGACAAACCTACTCCTACTTGATGAGCCGTTAGGCGCTCTCGATGCGAAGATAAGGACGGAGCTCAGATACGAACTGAGGCGACTGGTGAAAGACTTGGGCTTGACCGCTATACACGTCACCCACGATCAGGAAGAGGCTATGACGATCTCAGACAGGATCGTCGTTATGAGGCGAGGTGCTATCGAACAGATTGGAACTCCGGAACAGTTGTATTTAGCTCCAAAGACTCCTTTCATTGCCAACTTCATTGGTGAGTCGAATTTTTTCGAAGGCTCTATGATGAAGGTCGGTCGTGAAACTTCGATCGTTGAGCTTCGCGGGGGACTACTGATGGAAGTGAATTGGACAGGGCTGAAGGAGGGAGATAGAGTCCTGATTGCAGTTAGACCTGAGAACATCAAGTTGGAATCGTATGCACCAGCCGATTTGAATTTCTTCCCAGGCACGGTTGAAAGGATACGTTTTATTGGCGGAATCTTAAGACACGAGATCAGGCTAGTCAATGACGATATAGTAACTTCAAGAGTGCCGATAGAAGCGGAGAAGAAGTTTGAGGTTGGAGGAAAGATAGCCATTACGCTTGACCGCGCTAAGGTCCACGTTTATTCATATCCCAAAGAAGGACTGAGGGAAGCCATAAGAGTCGAGTGACCTTTTTTCCTCGCGAGACGTTATTCCGCTTGCAAAGCAATGCGTTGTTTACTAAGGCGGTTTTCGATTCCTAGCATTTCTTGCTTCAGAGCTTAAAGGGCGTAGTTTCCTCTCTAAATTTGACAATGTATTTGGGACATGATCTAAAATCTTCTTCCGTCGCGCAAAGTTGTTCTGCCTCGCCCTTGTTCAGGCGCTTCTGAGGAGTCGTTGCTATACAAGATCGGCCTAGAAACGTCTTTCGGAGATATGGGCATACCATAGGAAAGACACGGTATCGTGCATATGTTATTTGGCCACTTTAAATTTGTCTATTTTCAGCGTCGCTATATGCTCCTGTCTACTTATCGTAAGAGACTCTTCTTACCGCGGTTCCATTAGAATTCCGACGTTTAGAAGGAACTTTTATAGCGCTGCGCTTAACGATAGGATAGTGGTCTCGATGAAGAAGTGCGACACCTGCGGTAAGGAGCATCCTACTGTCCGCGAGTGCCAATTCTGCTATAAGGTATTCTGCCCTGACGACTATGCGAGGCACATGGCTTGGGAAAGAAGGCATGAGGGACTTTCTGAAGAAAGTTCGAAACTTTGGCGCAGGAAGAAGCAGTAGTCTCCTCCTGTTCGCCCAGCAGCGTTTCTGAATCTTTCTACAGCGTTTTTGAGTGGGTCCATGTGAAATGTGAAAAGTGTGGGATCGATGTCGATCTTCCTTTCAAATGTTCATACTGCGGAGGAGTCTTTTGCGTTGAGCATAGACTTCCTGAGGGGCATCAATGCTCAGAGTACTGGAGGGTGAAGATTCCACATCAACCCGTGGTTACTGAGCCCACGCCTCCGCGAAGCTACAGCGTCGAGTACAGGTACCCCTCAGTTTTCCAGCCCGTGGCCAAGCCGAAGGTCTTCTGGTTTAGCCCTATGGAGGTTAAACATCTCCTCGTCGGCATCGTCTTGGTCTCTCTTGTAGGAATCTCATTCACTACTCGAAGCATTCTCTTCTCGCACCCGATCATGCTTCTTCTCGAGAGCGTAATCTTCATTCTGAGTTTCATAGCTCACGAGTTGTCTCACAAGTTTGTAGCGCAGAGGTTTGGGCTTTGGGCGGAGTTCCGTTTGAGTATCTCAGGAGCATTGATTACATTAATCTCAGTTCTACTGCCTTTGAAGGTGATAGCGCCTGGGAGCGTCGTCATCGGAGGTATAGCGGGTAGGGAGACGGTGGGTAGAACTGCTGTCTCCGGACCGCTCGTCAACGTCATCTTATCCGTCGCTTTCTTAGTTGGCGCCATAGTCTCGCCTATTGGGCTTCTATACGAAGCTCTTATGTTCGGAGCTTGGTTCAATTCTTACTTGGCGATATTCAATCTTCTACCGTTCGGCGCACTGGATGGTTGGAAGGTCTTCTGGTGGAGCAGAAGGAATTGGGCTCTAATCTTCTCAGCCTCGATTCTAATTGGAGTCTATAGTTTCATCAGGTTCGGCTGAGGTTGTTCAGGGAACGACAATAAACTTCGAAACGTTTTCAGTTGAGATCTTCCGCTCAATGGCCTTTAAGCAGAGCATTATGTTCGCAACTTCAATAAGCCTTAAGTTCAATGCAGCCATTATTGTGGCTGCTTGAAAAGGATAACCAGCTAGGGCAAGTCTGCTCCTGTCTCGAAGGGCGTCTAGCTTAAACTTCTCCAAGAATTCATCATTCAGACCGTTACCAGGTATATCGCTCAAGTATCTTCCAAACTCTGTACTTTCAAGGAGATGTGTTAACTGTGTAATGTCGCAGCAAAGGATCAATCGATCAATAACGTCTTTCGCTAAAGCATGTGTCTTCTTCAACAGCCAACTCGAAATATCTTTGGGATCGACCTTTCTTCTCACGCAGTCGTGGAGTATGAAGAGATTTCCCAGATCTCCGTGTAGATATAAGAGCTTTCGGCTAGCTTCTCTCTCATTAGACGGCAAGAGGAGTATTGCTTTCGAGCATTTGTTTAACGGATGCCTCAACATCCCGAATAGTGGACCTAAGCGATTTGTTTCAATTGCAGACTTGACTAGCATCGTAGCTTCTCCGAAAGCTTCCCTCTGTGAGATTAGGCTAAGAGTTCTCATGAGATCGTCAGAAAGTAGTCCGTAGAGATATCTCTCGACGAGTCCGCAGGGTATGATCTGCGATTCCGTTACCAAGTTTCCTTGAAAGAGGGAGGTTCGAAACGCGTTGACAAGGCTCCAAGTTTCAAGCAACTCTCTGTAGGCTAAGATCAAAGGCGCCGCCGATTTTGGGGTGGACGAAATCGCCTGCTCCAAACTGCTTGCGAATGAATCTAGAATGATTTCGCGAAGAGATGAAAATCCCACGCGAGGCGGTCTTGCTTTGAAATCCTGTCTGTATCCGGTTTGAGTTAGCACGTCGATTACGTGCAGTGGTTTAGAGCATCCTAGGAGAGCATGATAATCCTCGATTTTGAGTAGATTCCCTACGATTGCTCGGAGACGAGCGATCACGTAAGGATAAGCGGGACCTCCTTTTGACCGCATTCGCTAGACCTATTTTCCAGTCTTCTTGAGTATCAGCTTCTCAGCTCTGAGTATGTCGAACCAAACTAGAAATGTTCCAAGGAGCGTTCCGAGTAAAGCGCCGATCATCTCTTTCCCGTACTCTTTCCCCAGAACATAACCCAAGAATGCCATTATCGGCACTGTCGTTGTAATCGCCAAGTACCAGAATGCTCGTCCAAGTTCACCTCGAGCTGCCAAACGCTCTTCCTCTGGGCAAATTATTTATTCCATGCCCTTATGAGTTTTGATGAACAACCCGAGGCAGAGCGGATGGCGACTGAAAAGAAGAAGGTCGTCGAGATTGCTCGAAAGAAAATCCTTTTCGCCTTAGCGGTTGGATTGATAGTTCCGATCCTTACGGTAATCTCAATGTACTATGGCTATGCCTTTGGAAAGGAATTGGGTAAACCATTTGATGCATTGCTTGCGCTCTTTGGCGCATTTGGGGGGTTCGCGGTGGGAGCAGCGATAGTCTGGAAGATCATAATGAGGATGTAGCGATCTTAGGATGAGTTGAAGTTTGCCAGGTAGAGCGGATTCTTTCGCGTTTGCAGTTTCATTTGTCAGAGCGCTGAAGTCAAAGCTGCTTACCTCAAGCAATCTTGATATGATTCTGAAGTCTAAGGATGAAGTAGACGCTATTAGGGTTCTTTCGGACACTATATATGCGCCGTATGTAGCCAAGTTCATTGGTAAGCCTTTTGATATAAAGCAGTTCGAGGATGCGATTCAGGAGAGTTATCATAACGACTACGCTAGGGTAGTTAGAGCAACTGCGTCAGCAACCGCAAGAGATGCACTGACGTTAATTCATAGAAAGCATGAATTGAACTGCCTCAAGATGATTTTTAGATGCGTAATGGAGGGTGTGCCATCCGAGCAAGCGAAGGATCTCATAACGCCTATGGGAGAATACACGTACGACCATTCTCTAGAACTACTCAAAATTAAAGACCCCGGGATGATCGCGGAAGATATTAAGGATAGAAAAGCGAGACGGTTGGTCCTCGACTCACTTCCAGAATGTAAGAAGCTAGGCTCGACGATCCCGCTTGAGGCTTCGATCGACAAGTATTATTACACAAGCATCTGGAATGTGACGCAACAGCTGCCTCGATCGGATAGAGCGCCAGTCGAGAATATTCTTGGGATAGAGATCGATTCAGCGAATTTGGATATCTTGATCAGAGGGAAAGAAGCAAAGATTCCTGCCTCTCACCTTGAGAGGTTCATGCTGCCCATAAGCTACAGGTTTGCTTCAGAGTTTGAGCAGGCGATGAATGCGCCGACAGCCGGCGACGCGTTGAGGATACTTTCCTCGGGGTTCTATAGTGTGGCATTGCAGAGAGCTGTCGAGACGGTTAAGAGTGTGGGAAGCCTGTTTCCCGTAGAGGTTGCTATGAAGAGGTATCTAGCTTCGGAGAACCTCTCAGTCTTCACTGGTTATCCGTTTCATGCAGGGACGCTCTTGGCATATTTGAATTTGAAGCTGTACCAAACGCAGGACGTTAGAGGAGTAGTGCTAGGTAAAAGAGATGGAATGACCGCAGACAAGATAAGAGCTTTCTTGATAACATACGGTCTAATTTGATCGAAGACGCTTTGAACAAAATGTGTTTCTCATCACGTTTCACGTTGGCCAAAGAAGCGCTGTCGAATCGCACGGAACACTGATCGAGACGGGGACCAGCCCCGGATGGCTATAATGCTCCTCGTGTCGGTGGAAAGTTTTCCAATTTGTTTCTACGATTCGGTTTTGGTCTCGAAGAGGAGAATTAACCCGAGTAGAATCCCAAGCATGAACGCTGTGAAGCCCAGAGCCATAGAAAAATGAGGTCCAATACTAGTCCTTCTCAATAGTATGAAGACAAGGTACGCCGGGCTCGCGAGGAGAACGGCAGCCATAAATATGACAGCAAACCGTAGGTTGACCATTTTCGCTCACAGCGCTACGCTCAGTATTGAGACCTAAACAAACGTATCTTGTTTCTCTTTAAGAATTCATTGGTGAAACTATGCAGCAGCCTTACAGTCTGAAAGGCTGACTGGTTCTTGTATGAAATTCAATCCGAGTTCTAATATGGGTGTACTGATTCTCAACCGTACCCAACCTTCGGCGCTTTCGGACTAAGAGTAGTATACGTTCTGAAAGAATATTCGCTGTCATAAACTACTTTGGAAACAAGCTCAGTGTCACTGTATCTGTGGCTCTATGCCTTCGATAGACGTATAGACGAGTCATCAGCGGAGGATCTTCCTTGCGAAAGTCACGTATCCAGTGTGGGCGATCATAGTTGTTGCAGGTCGAGTCTTGCCTTCCTCAACTCGCATGGCCCTAACTAGGCATTCAATTGTCTCCACATCGACAAACCCGATCTGTTTCAAAGCTGTCACGGTTCTCTCAACTTGGTTGACTGTTGGGCTGAAGGAGGCTAGTGGGCAGCCGCCATTCAAGCAGTCGTAGGCTTGGCTGAGGACTTTCCAAGGTTCTCCTATATCGATCGTAATAGCGTCAACATTCTTTTCTTGAAAGCCTGCTGAAGCATCGAGGTTCCTAATTGTCACATAATCGAGGACACCAGCTCGTCTCAGGTTTCTCTCAGCTGTCTCCGCGAACTCAGGTCTAACCTCATATGTGTACAAATGT
>Ga0315310_10000847_pt1 | contig 19335 bp, 21 predicted proteins | sample TDP5_MG_FD_203630 | JGI IMG/M metagenome (GOLD analysis project Ga0315310, IMG submission 203630) | Freshwater sediment microbial communities from Lake Towuti, South Sulawesi, Indonesia - TDP5 | ecosystem: Environmental > Aquatic > Freshwater > Lake > Sediment | place: Indonesia: South Sulawesi... | reverse complement strand
CGAGCGGACGGCCGAGTTAATCAAGATTAGTATCGGTACCGCTTATCCTGAAGAGAATCCCCAAGCGATCGAGGTTAAGGGAAGGGACCTGGTGACAGGGATTCCAAAGACCCTTGAGATCAATAGTGAAGAAATCCGAGAGGCTCTGGCTGAATCGATCAATATGATCATCGATACGGTCCGGATCACCCTCGAAGAGACGCCGCCGGAATTGGCTGCCGATATTGCAGACAAAGGGATCGTCCTGGTAGGGGGAGGAGCCCTCCTGAAGAACTTGGATGTCCTTCTCCGGGAGGTGACAGGCCTGCCCATCACGATTGTCGACGATCCCCTCTCAGCGATTGTTTTGGGCGCAGGGATGGTCCTGGATAACGAGGAGCTACTTCGTAGCGTGACATTCCAATATTGAAGATTGATGAGGATCCGCGGCCTTTTCCTCTTCCGAAGATATAGCCTTCTCACGTTCATCATCATCCTTCTGTTATCCACCCTCATTCTCATATCCTTGAGAGTCAAACAGCGAAAGGAGATCGATTTTTTCGATGCCCTCTTGATGGAGATCTGCGCGCCGTTTCAAAAGGCCTCCACGTTCGTCACCAAGACCGTCCAGGGTGTCGTTGAAGACTATCTTTTCCTGTTCCATGTTCGGAAAGAAAACGTCATGCTTAAACAGAAGATGGCCGATCTCCAGAGAGAGAGCCATCAATTGAGGGAGATGGCATTGGCGAACCAACGTCTTCAGAAACTCCTCCAATTTCGGGAAAAGATTGCCTCTCCCGTCGTTGCCGCTGAAGTGATTGGCCAAGATCCATCCTCTTGGTTCAAGAGTGTGACCATCGATAAAGGGGAGAAGGATGGGATACGAAAGGGAATGGCCGTCATCTCTGCGGAAGGGGTAGTCGGCCAGATCCTCAAGACCGCTTCGAATTACTCGACTGTGCTCCTCATTACGGACTACAATAGTGCCATCGATTCCATCATCCAGAGGACCCGAGCAAAGGCGATTGTGGAAGGGAAGGGAGAGAACCGATGCCAACTGAAGTACCTTCTTCGGACGGAGGAGGTGGGGGTTGGCGATACCGTGGTCACCTCCGGCCTAAGTGGAAATTTCCCGAAGGGGTTGATGGTGGGTGAGGTTCGAAAAGTCGATAAGAAGGGCCACGGCGTCTTTCAATATGCTGAATTGACGCCCAGTGTGGATCTGACGAAGCTGGAGGAGGTTCTTGTCATCACCCAATCTCCTCTGCCTCTCAAAGATGAAAGGGAAAAGAAGGCAAGGAAAGCTCCATTGAGGATGGAAAAGAAGAGATGAAGCGGATTTTTCTTCCCCTTTTATTGGGGGTGATTTTTCTAACACTGCAGACAACACTCTTGGCATCTCTCCCCATTCAAAGGATCAGACCGGATCTTGCCTTGATCCTCACCCTCTATTTAGGCTTCTTCTACCCTCCGATGGTTGGTGGCGCCATCGCCCTTTTTATGGGACTTCTCATGGATCTGTTCTCTGGAAATTCTTTCGGCCTCTACACCTTTTCCAGGCCGCTCGTCTTCTATGTCGCCCATTTTTTCAAAGGCCGGTTCTATCTCGAAAGTTTTTCGTCCCAATTTCTCTTTGTCTTTATCTCCGGCCTGGTTGAAGGTCTGCTTCTCATCGTCCTTCTTGGCATCCTCAATCTGGGCCCGCTCGGTCATTTCGATCTCGTATTTTTCACCTTCCTCCTTCCCCAGTCGGCCTTCACCGGTTTCATCACGCCTATCCTCTTTTTTCTGATCCATAAGATCTCTTTGTATTGCTCCGTGAGCACGGAGTCGGAATGAGGGGGAGAGAATAGACCATGATGGAATTGAACACCCAAAGGTTGGAAGAGTTCAAAGGAAGGCATAAATATTTTGTCATCTTTTTGGGAATGGCCTTCTTCGTGATCTTTGTCCATCTTTGGTACCTTCAGGTGATCAAGGGGAGTGAACTCCGACGGTTGTCTGAGAATAATCGGATCCGGATTCGGGAGAACCCTGCTGACCGAGGGATGCTCTTGGATCGGAAGGGGCGCGTTCTGGCCCACAACCGCCCCTCCTTCGAGGTTTCTGTCATCCCAGAAGACCTGAAGGTCAATCCAGAAGTCCTGACCAAGGTTGGAGCGATGCTCGATATGGAGGAGGAGGAGATTCAGAACAGACTGCAAAGCCCGAAGCGGCGGCCTCCTTTCAAGCCAGTAAAAATCAAATCGGATATTAATTGGAATGAACTTGCGCTTCTTGAATTTAACCGAGTCCATCTTCCTGGCCTCATCGTCGATGTGAGGCCAAGGAGGACTTATAATTATGGCGATCTGGCCTCCCATCTCATTGGGTATCTCGGAGAGGTGGATGAAGGCGATTTGAAACAGTCAAGGGATGCGCCATATCGAATGGGTGGTCTGATTGGAAAATATGGAGTCGAGTATCGATGGGAGGCTGATCTCAAGGGATTGGACGGAGGTCGCCAGATCGAAGTGGACGCGCTGGGAAGGGAGATCAAGCCCCTCCGGAGTGTCGAACCCTTTCCGGGAAACAACGTCCTCCTGACCATCGACCTTGAACTCCAGAAGGCTGCGGAAGAGGCCTTCCAGGATAAGAGCGGAGCCCTGATCGCCATGGACCCTCGAAACGGTCACATCTGGGCGATGGTGAGCAAGCCTTCGTTTGACCCAAACCTCTTTGCCAGGATTATCTTGCCAGAGGAATGGAAATCGCTCATGGAGAACCCTCGTCACCCGCTGCAAAACAAAGGGATTCAGGGTCAATACCCTCCCGGTTCCGTATTCAAAATCATCACCGCCATTGCTGGGTTGGAAGCGGGGATCATCACCCCGAATACACAGATGACGTGTACCGGTATCTATCCTTATGGGAATCGAGATTTCCGGTGTTGGAAAGAAAGAGGACATGGAACGCTCAGCCTTCATCGGGCCATTGTTGAATCGTGTGATATCTATTTCTATCAGGTGGGGCTGAAAGCAGGGGTCGATCTGATCGCTCATTACGCCAATGAGTTTGGCCTGGGACAAACGACAGGGATCTCCCTCCCCCACGAAAGATCAGGAATCGTCCCCTCCACCTCTTGGAAGAAGAAACGTTCTGGGGTTCCATGGTATAGTGGGGAAACCCTTTCCCTTGCGGTCGGTCAAGGATATCTCAACACCACACCGTTACAGCTTCTTGCGCTTATCTCGGCCATCGCCAACGGGGGCACACTTTACCTTCCTCAGGTTGTGGAACGGGTCGAAAATATTTATGGGACTGTTTTAAGGGAGTATCCACCGGCTGAGAAGAGGAGGGTTGACGTCTCTGAAGAGACGTTACGTATCATCCGTGAAGCCCTGATGGGTGCGGTCAACCAGCCCCATGGGACTGGATGGGCTTGCGCGCTTAAAGACGTCAAGGTAGCAGGAAAGACCGGGACAGCCCAAGTGATCAGGATGGCACCTAATTTTAAAAAGGGAGATATGGATCGGATGCCGCTTAAATTTCGAGATCATGCATGGTTCGTGGCCTATGCTCCATTTGAGAACCCTGCCATATCGATTGCTGTCCTTGTTGAGCATGGGGGTTACGGAGGTGCAGCCGCAGCACCCATCGCCAAGAAGGTCATCGAAAAGTATCTCGGCCTCGCATCCTCACCTCCTCCCAGGATATCGGAGTCTGAGCAGTATGATTGACCGACGCCTCTTCACCCACTTCGATTGGACATTGTTGGGGATCGTTCTTCTGCTGGCCTCGATCGGCATCGTCAACCTTTACAGCACGACGTCAATCGGAGAAACGGGGGGCACTCCCCTCTATCTTAAGCAGATCTTCTGGTTGATTATCGGTTTGGGGGTCATGATCATCATCGCCTTTGTCGAATACCGCTTCTATTCGGATTTCGCTTATATCATCTACGCGATCGCTTTGATCCTCCTCGTTGCGGTATTGGGTTACGGCATCATCACCTCAGGTGCCCAGCGATGGGTCAAGATTGGCCCGATCTCCTTTCAACCTTCTGAATTTGTAAAAATCTCTTTCGTCTTGGCCATGGCAAGGTTTTTTCGTAGACCTGCGAGTCGAGAGGGCTTCTCCTTAAAAGACCTTTCTCTACCGTTTTTGCTCCTTCTATTGCCCATGGGTTTAATCCTGAAACAACCCGATCTTGGGACGTCGATCATCCTCCTCCTGATCTTCTTCTCTATTTTGATCTTTGTTAAGATCCGATGGTCAACGCTTCTCACTATAGGAGTACTGGGTGCCGCCATTGTTCCGCTCTCTTGGAATTTTCTTAAAGAGTATCAGAAGCGGCGAATCATCACGTTTTTTAACCCAGAGTTGGATCCGCTGGGTGCTGGCTATCATCTCATTCAATCGAAGATCGCTGTGGGATCGGGTGGAATGATTGGAAAGGGGTTTATGAAGGGGACTCAATGCAGACTGGGTTTCCTGCCAGAGCAGCAGACCGATTTCATCTTTTCAGCGCTGGGAGAGGAATGGGGCCTAATCGGTTCTTTCATTGTCGTGGGACTCTATTTTCTCCTTATTCTGTGGGGCCTTCGCATCGCCGTCCAATCGAAAGATCGGTTTGGGGCCATCGTCTCCTTCGGTGTGGTGGCCATGCTCTTCTGGCATATCTTCATCAATATCGGGATGGTTTTAGGAATGATGCCGGTGGTGGGAATTCCTCTTCCCTTTCTCAGTTATGGAGGATCTTTCATCCTCTCCACTCTCATCGGAATTGGCCTCCTCCTCAATGTGAGTATGAGGAGATTCCTTTTTTAATTCGGATTGCGGAATGGCGAAGGCGGAATTAATTCCGAAATCCACAATCCGCATTCGGCACTTAGAAGGGCACGTCGTCATCAGGTCCCGGAGGGGCTTCCTGGTCCCCCTCATAATCTTTCTCGGTGTCGGTGACTTCAGGAGGGACTCCGGGCGCCCCCAACATTTGCATCCGGGCGGCAACAATTTCAGTGGTCGACCTCTTATTCCCATTCTTATCTTCCCATGAGCGAGTTCGGAGTCGACCTTCCACGTAGACCTGCTTTCCCTTGTTCAAATATTCGCCACATATCTCCGCCAATCGACCAAAAGCCACGATCCTGTGCCATTCCGTCACAGTGGACTTCTCGCCCGACCGACTCACCCTGTTTTCAGTCGTGGCCATCCGGAAATTGGCTACCGTGGTGCCGTTGCTCAGATATCTCACCTCGGGATTTGCGCCTAAGTTACCGATGAGAATTACTTTATTCACTCCAGCCATAAACACCCCTCCTCCCTGAGACCCACCTTACCACTTCTAAAACCTCTTTTCAAGGATATATTGACGCGAATCAAGATATATCTTAGCATTATTTTTATTCTCCCTTATAGGAAATGGATGTGAAGAAAAGGGCCCTTTCCTTATTTATCATCGTGGGGATCACCCTCCTATGCCTGACCGTGCTTCAGGCAAAAGACCAATCCTCTCCTTCTCCCACAAGCTCCTCTGCATGTGAGTCTTTTGGAATTCAGAGATTTCATGAGAAGAAGGAGGCTCCTCTCTTCTCGCTTAAAGATCTAAATGGGAATCAGGTCTCGCTTAGCGACTATAAGGGGAAACCCGTCCTCCTCTTCTTCTGGGCGACATGGTGTGTTGCGTGTAAAGAGGATATGGTTTTATTGGAGAAGTTTTCTGAAGGGAAAAGAGACCGATTGACAATTTTTACGATTGTGATCGATGGAGAAAGGAAAGAAAGGGTCAAACGCATCGTCAAACAATACAAAATCACCCTACCTGTCCTCTTGGTGCTGAAAGAGAAGATCCTTGACCATTATGGAGTATGGGGCTGGGTTCCCGTATCATTCGTTATCGATAGGGAAGGTTTGATCGTGGGGAAAATCGTTGGTCAAAGGGAATGGTGCGGATCCACTGCTGAGGCTGCCTTTAGAGAGCTTTTGAACCTTCGTTGACAAATCTCATCATTTTCGTATAATATTTATTACTTTTCGGCCTAAATCAGGGGTTTTTTAGTGAAGTATCTCTATAAGTCAGAAAATTATTCCATTCCTCAGAGACTCATTTTCATTCCTCTGAAAGAGACCATCATCTTTCCCAACGTCGTGGCCCCGCTCTTTTTTCAGTCGGAGGAGGCCTTGACTCTATTGAACAGAGTGATACTGGAAAATAGTCTCATCGGATGCATTGGCCAGCGGGATCCTCGTGTTAAAGATCCCCAGCCGAAGGATCTCCTCACGATTGGAACGGTTTGCAAAGTGCTCCAACTGGTCAAGTTGCCGAATCGAGGGATGAAGATTTTTGTGGAAGGGCTTTCGAGAGTCTTTCTTTACAACATCGTTCCTGAGGCACCTTACTTCAAGGCCGAGATTAAGGAGGTCAACGAACACCAGGAACGGACCGCCCTTTCCGAGACTCTCGTCCAGAGCATTGGGACTCTCTTCAAGATTTCGATAGCCATGGGGAGGTCCCTTCCCGAAGAGGTGATCCGAACCCTCGACAAGATTGATCATCCAGGTCGACTTGCAGATCTGATCGCCATTAGCCTCCATCTGGGATTGAAGGAGCAACAGGAAATTTTCGAGACCGTCGATCCTCTGGAACGATTGAAGAAGGTCTTTGACTCTCTCAGTCGGGAAGTCCAATCGTTTCCTTTAAGGCCAAATCCATTGGCTCATTTTTTCAAAGAGGCGGGAAAATTTCAGAAGGATCATCCCGCCCGTTCCTCTGCGAGGGGCCAGAGGGAAGTAGCTGAGGAAGATCCCTATTTAGCGGAGATCTCTGAGCTTCGTGAAAAGGTCCGAACCGCTGGGATGCCGCAGAGGGTGGGGGAGATCGCGCATAAAGAGCTCAACCGACTGGAACGGATGAACCCGATTTCCGCGGAATACACGGTCTCCAGGACTTATCTCGACTACCTCGTCACCATGCCATGGAATAAGAAGACCGTGGATAACCTTGACCTGGGCCGTGCCCGGGTCATCCTTGATGAAGACCATTACGACCTTGCAAAGGTGAAGGACCGCATTTTGGAATTTTTGGCCGTAAAGAAATTGAAGGATTCGATGAAAGGCCCGATCCTCTGTTTTGTCGGCCCTCCTGGTGTTGGCAAGACGTCCTTGGGACGTTCCATCGCTCGGGCCCTGGAGAGAAAGTTTATCCGCATCTCTTTGGGAGGGGTCAGGGATGAGGCTGAGATTCGAGGACACCGTCGGACCTATGTGGGAGCCCTCCCAGGTCGGATTGTCCAAGAGATCAGAAGGGCGGAGACCTCGAATCCCGTTTTTATGCTCGATGAGGTCGACAAGATCGGTCAGGATTTTCGAGGGGATCCCGCGGCAGCCCTCCTTGAGACCCTCGATCCGGAGCAGAATTTTTCATTTACAGATCATTACTTAGACGTTTCCTTCGATCTCTCCCATGTCCTGTTCATCACCACCGCCAACACCTTATCACCTATCCCTCCGGCCCTGCTCGATCGGATGGAGGTGATCCATTTATCAGGATATACAGAGGAGGAGAAGGAGAAGATCGCCTTTCAATTTTTGATCCCTCACCAAAAAGAGGAGAATGGTTTGAAGAACCATCCCCTTTTATTCACGCCAGAGGCTGTCTCTAAGATCGTTCGGGAATATACGCGAGAAGCAGGGGTTCGAAACCTCGAACGGGAGATCGCCACCGTCTGTCGTAAGATCGCCAAAGAGGTTGCGATGGGAAACCACCCCAAAGAGGCTGTTGATGAGGCATTGGTCGAAGAGCTCTTGGGCCCAAGAAAATTCTTCCGGGAGGTGGCCCAGGAGAGAGATCGCATCGGCGTGGCCACAGGACTGGCTTGGACAGAGAACGGAGGGGACATCATCTTCATCGAGGCTTCTAAGATGAAAGGGGATAAAGGACTCCTCTTGACAGGTTCCCTTGGAGAGGTAATGAAGGAATCTGCTCAGGCCGCCCTCTCTTACATTCGGGCCAATGCCCTCTCGATGCAGGTCCCTGAAAATTTCTATCAGGAATGGGATATTCATATCCACATCCCGGCCGGAGCAACCCCTAAGGATGGCCCCTCTGCGGGAATCACCATTGCCACAGCCGTCCTCTCCCTTTTAAAAGGCATGCCCGTTCCTCGCGAGATCGCGATGACCGGTGAGTTGACATTGAGCGGGAGAGTGCTTCCCGTAGGAGGAATTAAGGAGAAGATTCTGGCCGCCCGAAGGGCAGGAGTGAAGACGGTGATCCTGCCGAAGAAGAACGAAGAGAATCTCGACGATGTCCCGGACTATGTCAAGAGAGAGATGAACCTTGTCCTGGTCGAACATATCGAAGAGGTCATCGGTCGGATCCTACCTTCATAAGGATCAATGGTTCGGAGTGATTAGTTCGCCTGCCTGCACGAAGCGTTTCGGCGGAGGCAGGGTGTTCGGATAAAAAATACTCCGAACTTTGTGTGATGCAAGCATTCAAATCTGGCTTCATCTCTATCCTGGGGAGACCAAATGTTGGGAAGTCGACCCTGTTCAACTTTATCCTTGGCGATAAGATTGCCATCGTCAGTGAAAAACCTCAGACCACAAGAAACCGAATTCTCGGGATTAAGAACGTAGAGGGAGGCCAATTCATCTTCCTCGACAACCCAGGACTCCATCAAGGAAAGTCAGAACTGAATCAGCGCATGGTCCAGACCGCCATTGCTTCAGGTCAAGACGCAGATGTTCTCCTCTTCGTGGTCGAGGCTTCAACCCCGCTCGTGGAAAAGGATCGGGAGATGATCGAATCCCTCAAAGGGAGCAGCGGTATCCGATTTCTTGTTATGAATAAAATCGATTTGGTGAAGAAGGAAATGCTCCTCCCGATGATGGATCAATATCATCGGTTGCAACCCTTCCATCAGATCATCCCGGTTTCGGCGATAACCGGAGAAGGGGTGGATGTCCTGTTGAATGAAATTCTGAAAGTCCTTCCTGAATCGCCACCCTATTTCCCGGAAGATGTGATTACGGATCAGACGGAACGTTTCCTGGTCTCTGAAATCATCCGTGAGAAGGTGATCGAACAATCCTATCAGGAGATTCCCTATGCCACTGCTGTCACCATCGAAGAGTTTAAAGAACATCCTGAGAGGAATCTTGCTGTCATCAAGGGGATGATCCATGTCGAAAAGCATTCTCAGAAGAAGATCGTGATCGGGAAAGGAGGACAGAAGTTAAAAAAGATTGGAGAGGCGGCCAGAAAAGAGATCGAGGCCTTTGTGGGGAGAAGAGTCTTTTTAGAATTATGGGTGAATGTGGAGAAGGATTGGACCCGAGACCCCCGTGCATTGAACCGGTTGGGCTATCTTCCTCCCTTTGCCTCTCGCCATTGAGGTGAACCCCTGTGGACGAGAATGAATCTTTGGGACGATACCTAAGAAGGGAACGGGAATCAAGAAAGATCTCGCTGAGAGAGGTCTCGAAAAATATAAAGGTGAAGGAGCATCTGCTCAAGGCCATTGAAGAGGATCAGTACGTGACTCTCCCTTCTCCCACCTATGTCAAAGGTTTCCTTTTGGCTTATGCAAAATATATGGGCCTTGACCCGAACGATGTTCTCCTCCGCTACGAAGGCGGCTTGAAAGGGAAGTCGGCCGCTCGAGCCGAAGCGCCATCTGAGGAGGAGACTCAACGGAACCGAAGATATTTGTGGATAATTGGGGGAGTCCTTGTGGTTGGGTTCGTCGTCTCCTATTTTCTCTTCCTTCGGCCCTCTGGACCACCCGTGGATTCGGTTTCTGTGAAACCGAAGATTGAGGAAACCCTTTCCTCTCCGCCGCCCCCTCCATTGCCTGGAAAGCCGCCCACCCATGAGGAACAACCTTTCTCACTCCAACTGAAAGCGGTTGAGGAGACCTGGGTTCGGATTCAGGTCGATGGTGAGTTGGAAAAGGAGATGACCCTTAAACCTGGGGAGACGACCTCCCACCGGGCCCTGAAGCAGATTTTTCTCTTGGTTGGAAATGCCGGTGGGCTTGACCTGATCTTTCAAGGGAAGACCTTGCAAAGGTTTGGAAGATCGGGAGAGGTGGTCGGTCTGATGGTCACGCCCCAGGGAGTGGAGGCGAAGCGCTTCGAGAAATTGAGATCTAAACCCGAGTAGTTTTCTTCCAGGACCCGTGCGAATGGTCTTGGATGGCCGGACCTCGGCGAGATGATGCCTTGACAAAAGGAGGCTGTTTTAGTACACATAAAGTAGTTCCTGAGATAGAAAATAACCTCCTCCACCGAGGAGAAGGAGGCACGGATTGCATTCCCTCGGCTCCTTTTCAACCCTCATGTTGAGATGGATAGAGTGAAAAAAGATTACCGAAAGTTTTACAGAATCTTTCTCATCTTATTTCTCCTCTCTTTCAGCGCGAATCTTTTCATGTTGAACCTCTACTTTAAGGAAAGGAAGCCCCTTCCATCTCCACCCCCGGAAGAGAGAAGAGCCATTCAGGAAGCCAAGGAGACGGAAGAGGTCAAAACGCCTCTGGGGAGTGTGCCTTTTCCTTTGGTCCATGTTAAGAACAGGGACCATTTCCTCCTTTGCGATAAGCAAAACAAAACCCTCCACCTTTATCGATCCAAAGAAAATACTTTTCCATTGGTCAAGAGTTATCCTTGCATCGTGGGGTCCAATGATGTGGATAAGAGGGAAGCTGGAGATTTGGCGACGCCAGAAGGCATCTACTTTTTAATCTCCTTCATCACGGGGAAGAGCTTGCCTGAAAAGTATGGAGCCGGAGCATTTTCGCTCAACTACCCAAATTTTCTTGATCGAAAGGAGGGGAAGAAGGGGAGCGGCATCTGGCTTCATGGTTACTCCGATCGTCTCGAACGGCCGCCTTTCTCCGAAGGATGTGTCGTGGTAAAAGATGAGATTTTGAAGGAGCTCATGGGGTTCATTAAGATTGGGGAGACCCCCTTGGTGATTGTGGATGCGATGAAATATCAGCCGATCGAGGAACAACGGAAATTTTTCCAAACCTTCTCCCATTTTCTGAAAGAATGGGAGACCGCTTGGGAGAGTCGCGATACTGCGAAGTACCTCAGTCATTACAGTCGAGATTTTGTCAGTAGTGACGGGAAGAACTATCAGAAATTCAAAGAATACAAATATCGGGTCAATCAGTCTAAGAAATTTATCCACCTGCAGATTGAGCCCAAATCCTTCCTCCTTTCTCAAAAAGATGACGGACATCTTGCCGTTGTGAGGTTGAATCAGGATTATCGTTCGGACAATTTTAGAAGTCACAGTCGGAAGATTCTCTACTTAAGAGAAAAACAGGGGAAATGGGAGATCATCGGCGAGATTACGCTTTGAGAGTGTGTGGGCTTTTCTTTTCAGGGATGATCGGACTCTTCCTCCTTGGAAGGAGTTTTGAGGGCTACTGTCTTTCCAAAGGAGAGGCGAAGCCTTCTTCTGAGGTGAATGCTTTCTTTAAGGGCTCGGATCAGGAGGTGGAGGTCTACCGTCTCTCGGGAAGAGAGATGGGACCCACGGTGCTCATTTTTGCTGGCATTCATGGAGATGAATCGGGAGGATACCTCACAGCGGATCGGTATGTTGGCCTGAGATTGCTGAAAGGGAATCTGATCATCGTCCCCCGGCTCAATCTCTATGCGATTTTAACAGGAAAACGGACCGGTCTGAGCGGGGGAGATATGAATCGAAAATTTTATCCCTCTATGGAAAACAACGATCCCGACGAGAAGATCGTTCGTTTAGCCAAGTCCCTCATGGATCAGGCGGATATCATCCTCAACCTCCACCGGGGTTATGGGTTTTACTCACCGATCTGGATCGATCAGACCCGAAATCCTATCCGGTGGGGACAGTGCAACGTCATCGATATCTCGACCTTCAATCTCCCTGATGGGGAGAGGTTATATCTTGAGAATTTTGCTAAGGAAGTGGCCCAAAAGATCAATTCAAAGTTGATTGATAAAAGATACCATTTCCATGTGAACAATACCAATACCTTCAGCGAAAGGTCATTCCGTAAGGAGCAGAGGAGATCGCTGACCTACTATGCCTTGGCCTATAAGCATAAGATGGCATTTGGCATTGAAGCCACCAAGAACTGTTCCCTCGCTGAGGGCGTCGGTTATTTATCATTGGCCGTCAATGCGATGCTGGAGAAGGCTGGTATCAGGGCCGAGGCCTTCCCTTCCATTTTTACAAAGGTGATTGTAGAGGAGTTAAAAAGAAATGAGGAGTTTTCAGGCCTGAGAGTAAAAATCAATGGTGTTGAAAGAGTCATCCCGCGAAAGAGCGAGATCCTTTTAACTCAAGGTGACCGGTTCCAGATCGTTTCCGTCGAAGCGAATCACTCCCGTGGCTGGTATCCCTATTTGTCAGGTTCCAAATTGTATAACGGCATCGGGAAAGTTTTCTCCGTCACACAGAATGATCAACTGATTCTTCACAAGTATGGAAAGAGAGTGGCCGTCTTCAATATCTTGGTAAGGGAGGATATGCCTTTCCCCACAGAAGCAGGGATTTGATACCGTCTCGACCCATCCGACGGGTTGAAGAGAGAGAAATGGTTCGATATCAGGATGAGGATGAAAGAGAGAGGATTTCTTGGAGAGAGATCGATCGAAGGAAGGATCGGCCGTATGCGGCCAGAGAGACGCCTCAGGTTCGAGAGAAGTCGCGTCGGTCCGAATGGATGAAGAGACATTATCATAAGGAGGTTGACAAGCTTTTCATGGGGAAGAAGGGAACGAAAAAACATCAAAAGGCTCGAGATGACATTGATCGTTACCACGGCACCGATCAGTTCGAGGCAGCGGTCAAGGTCTATTTGGATCAGTATGGCTTACCCGATGACTGGAACACGCTCTCCCTCCTATTAGATTATTCAGATTCTGAGAAGGTTTTGGAGGCCCTCGCCGCGATGAAGAACCTTTATGACGCCAGGACGCCGGTGGAAAAACAGGGCTTCAAAGCGAAGGTGGACATTTTGGCGATGACCGCTCGGGATCGCGATCTGAGAGAATTTGCTGAGGAGATGCTCCAGACGTTATGATGTTGCTTAAGGAGTAAAGGTGTTTAGTTTATTAGGTTAGGGTATATCATGTGTTTACATCTTTAGACCAACCCCGTACAGGGCTAAGCGCTTAGCGTATTTTATTACGGGAGGGCTTTCTTTCGAGGGTTTTCTTCAGAATTTTCGAAGAGACGGTACTTCGCCGCTTTTGGCCCAACCGCTCGAACCTCTTGTACTCTCCATACTTACCGAATCGGCCACCTCTTCCCATTGGCCTTTGAAATCCCTATTCTTTGCACCCTGCCCTGAACGAGTCCGGTTCAGGACTTGGCCTATACCAGAATCCATTTAGACCTCTGCCTTGGGAGGAAGCCTCATAAACTTATCCAAGAGATCTTCGAGACGGTTCTTATCCCACCCGGCATAGGTCTCCCTCCCCTCGATAATAAAGGTGGGATAGGTTCGAATGCGATGGCGAAGGGATTTATAGATTCCCATAGGAGAATGGATATCGATGAGTTTGATGAGGAGACGATGTCTATAGAGACGTCTCAATTCTCGGATCCACTCGGATAGTCTAAGAAGCTCTTCTCTTAAGTCCGAAGGATATTCGTCGATCTCTCTCCAATGGAATTTTTGGTCAAGACGTGCCTGACGAATGAGGATTCTGTAATGGCGGCAGTAATCAAACGTGCTGAGTACTTTGGTGACAATTTCCAGTATGACGGGTCTCACGATTTTTCTCCTGAAATCTAATTCTTGAATAACACAATAGCTAAGAAAATTGCAAATGCGAGGGACTTCTTTTTATGGCTTTGGGGTCAGAAGAGGCAGGATAAGAGCTAAAACTTGTAGTAGGTTAATTCCCGGGAATAGTACTTTACCTTATCGACCATATTCTCCTGTTCCTTTATTGTCATTGGCTGAAAAGAGCGTGCGATGCGAGCGTTCATCTCAAGTTGTTCCATCGTTTGGCAGCCAACCACCACTGTTGAAATGGGTTGGGTCAAGGCGAAACGGAGGAAATTCTCTACCGATTCGGCTCCAAAGATCTTGGCACAAACCCCTCGGGAAAGGGTCTTCATGCCGAGGATCCCTGTCCCTTTTGCTTCCGCCTTTGGGAGGATCTCTTTGAGGAAAGGCCGATAGTGATGCTCGGCTGGATTAACGGGAATGAGCACTGCATCAAAGGGGAACAGATCGAGTGCTCTCGAGAGAACGGCAGGGCTTCGATGGCCAGAGATGCCGATCCATTTGACCAGTTTATTTCTCTGGGCTACTTCAAAGGCTTTGACCGCTCCTTTCGGTTCGAAGAGCAGGTCGAGATCTTGCATGGTTCTGACATCGTGGACCATCCATAAATCGAGAAAATGGGTTTTCATGTTTTTGAGTGTTGTCTCGAGATGCTTTAACGTACCAGCAGCTGTCCGTTCATGGGATTTGCTGGTCAAGAATATCTCTTTTCTTCTCTCTTCAAGGGCTATTCCGTAGTAGGATTCGCTCGCACCATAGGCTCGAGCCGATTCGAAATAGGTGATCCCTAAGTCGATGGCCCGATGGATCAAAGAAACGGCAGCCTCTTCTCGATCGAAGGATCTCAGTATCCCTTCCCCTCCAAGTCCAAGGATCGAGATCTCCACCCCAGTCTTTCCCAGTGGTCTTTTTGGAAGAGGACCCTCTTCTCCCATCCTGCCCACCACTCCTTTTCAGTTCTTAAATGCTTTCCTTAGCATGAATTTATGGAGGATTCAACACCTCTTCCTAGCCTCGGACGACTTCACAGCCTTTGAGATGACTTCTTGAGAGCTCTGAAGAACTACGACACGCTCTCCCGAATAGAGATTTCTGGACTTTTTCAGAAATCTCTTCTTGTTAAATTTTATTGACTATTTCAAAGAGGTTTAATAGACTATGCTCAAATTCAAGCTCCCTTGCTTCCTTCTCAACATTTAAACTCGATGCCTTTAGAAAAAGGAGGTCTCTGTGAGTCCCGTGAAGCGGTCTACAAGGAGTAAGAGAGAAGAGAAGGGTCTGCGCCCCCGGAAGGGTGTGGTTGCCATTGAAAAGAGAGAACATCCCAGATTCAATGTTGAACTCCCCCTCGATTATGTTCGAATAGACGCCATGGAAAATTATGGAGGAATTGTCGCCAATGCGAGTGAATTGGGGATACTCGTCTACTTACCTGAAAAAATGGAGATCGGGAGTGTCTTGAAAATTGAAATCTTCTATGCAAAGGGGTTAAAACTTGACTCGATCCGAGCCATTGCAAGGGTGGTTTGGTATGATTTGCCTGCAAGAAGAAGCTGGGGGGAACACCGATACGGATTGCAGTTTGAATCCATCGACATGCGAAACTTCCGCAAATTGCAAAACCTATTGAAAGAGGTAGGGAAAACTAAGGACCTGGAAGGGAAAGGTTGAAAAGCAAGTGATCGGAAGGCAAACGAAAACCCCATCTCTGAGGAGGAATGGGGTTTTTATTTATTTGGTGGAGCTGATGGGGATCGAACCCACGACCTCATGAATGCCATTCATGCGCTCTCCCAGCTGAGCTACAGCCCCCCCGTTTAATAAATTTTGTCAAATATTTAACATGGAAAGAAAAAGATTGTCAAAAACTGGTGCCGGAGGTCGGAATCGAACCGACACGGGGTGGAAGCCCCGCGGGATTTTGAGTCCCGTGCGTCTACCAGTTTCACCACTCCGGCATAAAAACAAATATAAAGAAATTTGCTCTTTGTGTCAAATTAAATGGACAACCCGAAGGGTTGCCCTATTTGAGAAGTGACTTATCTTAAAAGAAGAAATGAATAGGACCTTGTATAAGGTGACCTGCCTCCCACAGGCGCCCACAAGGTTAAAGGTCCCGAAGAATCGGTGTTCCCAACAGACACAAGGGTCCTCTGTCAGAAGGCACGGGATCTCTCTGAGCTTTCACTTGAAGCCCGCACGCTTTCTTTCGAGGAACTTTACGGAGGGAAGGAAATGGGATGTGTCCCTACTTTTGCTTCTTATGAGAGACGGTGTACTCTACCTCAGGTTCTCGGACCTGTATCTGTTCAGCAGGGATACGAACCACTTTGCCATTGCGCCAGATGGCAATCGGAACTCCGTTGCGCCGATGTTCGGCGATCGCTTCGGCCACAGCTTTCCGAAGTGCTTCTTCGGCTTTGTATGCCAAAAGGAAAGGCGTTCTCTTCCTCTTTTTCATTGGTTCACCTTATATTTTAACAAACTGTTAAAGAGATCTGGATCAAGTATTTCGATCTTTCCCGATTCCTCAATGGCAATCATTTTAGGGACATCCCCTGAATTATCAAAGATCGCCCATGAGTCTGCCAAAGGTTTATAGACACGGAGAAAATTGGGTAGGCTTCTACCGAAACGGCGGCGAACGGTGGCTTCTGGAATATGATGCCCTCCATTTAGTACACGGAGTTTAATGCGCTCTAGGGCCAGTTCTACATTGGGTATCCAGAGGAAAAAGATATGGACAAGATATCCACTTTTTTTCACACCTTGCAGAAGTTTCACATAGGTCTTCCCCGAGAGGGTGGTTTCAAACCCAAAATCCAGCCCGTGCTTAGCTAACGAATGAATTTGCTCCAGCATAATTCTCCCGGCTTTGAGAGCAGCTCTTTCTGGATGGAATGGAGCTAAGCCCCTTGCAATTAGATCTACGTTCACAAATTCTAAGCATTTCACATAATCCGGAAGAAATTTACGTGCAAAAGTCGTCTTCCCGGCTCCATTAGGACCAGCGATGATGTAAAGATTTGGTCTTCGGTTTGGTTTCTTCAACTAATTCCTTCTTTCAATGACCTGTTTTCTTTAAGCTTTGATTTAATTCCGCAATCCGAAATCTAAAATCCGCAATTGGAATGGCCAACTTTTTTACGGATGCAAAGTCAAGGATAAAGATTTGACCCCATGCCTTCTTTCTAAAATGCGAATCACCCCTGGAAGCGGGCTTAAATATAGCAAAAAGAGAGCGTTATAGCAATTTTTAAGGATATTCGAACATCCATCTAGAATTCCCACCCCTATCCCTTTTGGAGAAAATTACTCCAATGGACACTCCTGGAAAATGAAGTCGGTGGAGGTTGGTCGGCTGCCCGTTCCTCCGGCGGTTCCGGTTCGTGATAGGGGGAGGGAACGAGAAGGGGGGTGGGGGGATGAGTAAAGGGAGAGGGTGAGTAGGGGGGTCAAGTGGGGATGAATTTTGATTTCTCTTTCTCGTTCTGGATTTGAATTTCAGTGGCCCCCGATTCAAACACGGGTACGATCCGGTGCAGGACCGGGATTGGAAGGAATAAAGTCGGGACTCACATGAGCTTCCTTGTGAAGTCTCCGTTTTGAGATTTCAATCTTTTCAGCAAGTTGGAATTTGAGGGTGGGCAGAGGAATTCAAATATGGGCGAAAAATTCCGGTATCCGTGAAAATTCGAGTCGGGGTGTTCATAGGGGAGTCAACGAGGTTCAACATTACGATTTCTTCCGCTTCTTGCGAGGTCTCAATTTTACCGGGCCAAGAGGTATCTGTTCCTCGAATTCTGGATACAACCCTCGGCCAACCTTCTTCAACTTTAGTATCGGCATATAGAGGTCCCGGCCCTTCTTTATCCTGTATCGAACCTGATTCTGGCGAGATTTCATTCCTATGATTTCACCACCATTCGCTTGCTTTTGCTTCTCTAAAATCTTCATGATAAAAGTGTAACCAAATTGTAACCGTCTTAACCAAAAATAATCCAAATTAACCCAAGCTATTCCAACTTGACTTCTCTAAGTCCTTGATTTATAAGTATTCAAAAATGATGGGAAATCGCCTGATGGTCGGGTATTGACTCAAAATCCCGCGGGGCTCAAACCCCGTGTCGGGGAGCCTGTCCTGAGCAAGTCGAAGGGACTCCGACCTCCGGCACCAAAAATATTGGTAACTTACCTTCTCTTCCCACCCCGAATAGGAATCTTTTTAACACGCTTTGTGCCCACTAAAAGGGAGGTTCTGGATGAGGGAAATCAACGATTGAACGTGTCATTTAACAATGCAAGTAGAAATTTGGGTTAAGTCAGATTTTTGATAGGGAGGTCGGAGATGAAGTCGTCAGGGAATATTCCCACACTGTCGGTTACTGCAGAGTGCCTACCGGAAGCATGGGAGAAATCGGTAGTGGCAGTTTGGGATTATGGGGTGGATATAAAAACGGAGTATGACAAAGCAGGGGGTGCGCCGAGCAAGGATGCGACAGTGATGATTACGGTCAATAATCCGTTTGCCGAACCGCGTATTCATAAGAATTTTCCGGGTGGCCCTGTCGAGTTGGAGGCATATAGGCAGGAGGTGGTGGAAGGGATCCATGATCACTGGATCGATCCCGTGGCGGGTAAATGGACGTATACTTATCATGAGAGGCTCTTTGCGTATTGTCCGGTGGAGGGGCTGTTGGATCGCAAAAGCCCTCGGCCGTTTGCGGCGGTGGATCAAATTGAATATATTATCCATTCGCTGGCAGACGTGGAGCATACAAGGCGTGCACAGGCAATCACGTGGATGCCGACGGCAGATATTCATACGGAAGATCCGCCGTGTTTGCAACGGGTTTGGTGCAGGTTGGCGGCGGACGAGACGGGAAGATTGATGCTGAACATGAACACGCATTGGCGCAGCAGAGATCTGTACAAGGCATGGTTTATGAATGTTTATGCGTTGACGGATTTGCAGCGGGTGATCGCAGAGCGGATATCGAAAAGAATCGGCAGGCCAATTGGAGTGGGGCGGTACGTGGACATAAGTGATTCGCTGCATATTTATGGCAGCTATTTCGAACATGTCAAGATCGAGGTTGAGAAGATGCGCGACGGTTCGTTCAGGAATCGAGCGTGGGAGACAACGCATCCAGCGTTCCAATTGATGATACAGGAGGCGCGCGAGAATTTGGCCAAAGACCCGGACTGGTATGCGAGAGGAAATAGAGCGGACGGTTAGTGAGGGGCATAGATATGAAACTGAAAAAGGAGGAGAAAAGGGGCTTCCGGAATCTGAAGGCCTCTGTATATCTTGAGTATCAATGATTTCAGACAGTTAAAAATTTTCAAGAGGTTGGTGGCAGGGGTGGCCCCCCTTTCAAAATCCCACAAGGCTCCAACCCCGTGTCGGTAAGCTTGCCCTCCTTCGCATTCGCTCAGGACAGGTTCACTTTCGGAAAGGACTGCGGCCTCCGGCGCCAATTAAAGCCTCCCTGTGCGGAAGGCTTTTCTGTTGTCTATAAGTTAAAAGGAAAGTATAATACTTAGCCCAAAGGCGAGCGACGAGAGAAACATT
>Ga0315310_10000846_pt1 | contig 19349 bp, 8 predicted proteins | sample TDP5_MG_FD_203630 | JGI IMG/M metagenome (GOLD analysis project Ga0315310, IMG submission 203630) | Freshwater sediment microbial communities from Lake Towuti, South Sulawesi, Indonesia - TDP5 | ecosystem: Environmental > Aquatic > Freshwater > Lake > Sediment | place: Indonesia: South Sulawesi... | reverse complement strand
GTAGTCGGCGTCCCGGCCTTTGTTTTCCTGTCGCGGCACGGGGCACTTCCCCCGGTGCAACAAACCGCTCTCGAGACCCTGGTCCAACGCCTCGTCCGGCCCGACAGCCGGGCGACGGGAAACCCGCAGGCGGCAGTGACCGTAGTCGAGTTTGGAGATATCGAATGCCCCATCTGCGCCACAGCAGAAGCGAACGCCCGCGAGATTCGCAGGAAGTACGGTAGCCAGATTCGGTTTGTATTTCGGCATTTCCCGTTGGCGCGGATCCATCCTCAGGCAGAAAAGGCCGCCGAAGCAGTAGAATGCGCAGCCGCGCAAGGGAAGTTCTGGGAAACCCTCGAGAGGTTTTACAAAGGACAGGACGATTTGAGCCAGCCGGCACTTGCGCGCTATGCCAGCGAAGCCGGGGTGGACGTGCCGCGCTTTAACCAATGCCTCTCGAGCGGCGCCATGGCGGCCCGGATTAACCGCGACTTCGAAGACGGCCGCGCCTTGGGTGTCCGTTTTACACCCACATTCTTTGTCGGGCAGAAGATGATTGAGGGTCCCTTGGGGCTCACGGAATTCTCTCGCTTGCTCGATCAGGAACTTGCCAGGCGAGGTGCTCTGCCTGTCCCCTCCTCGGCGCAGGCGACATCGACTCCTGCGTCAGCAGCGGGAAATCTCCCATCGACTTCACCCGGCACGCTGGCCAGCAGCGGCACAGCATTCTTCACGCAATTCCAGGGTCCACAAATGGGATGCAGTGAGAACCAAGCCGGAGAACCCCAGCCCCGCCTGATCGGGACAGCCGAAGCCCGCCAGTTCTTCGACAGCACCCCGAAGGCTTTGTTCGTTGACGTTCGGGAGCCCGAGGAATTTCAGAAGGAGCGAATCCGCGGAGCCATCAACCTCCCGCTGGATAAGGTGGAGAAGCGCGGCAGCAATCTGCCCAGAGACAGGAGCATTGTGCTGTACGAGAACGGGAGGTTGCCCGGCGACGTTTGCGCGGCCAGCCGCGCCGCCGGCCGTATCTTGCTAAGGAACGGCTTCTCCACGGAGAGAGTGCGAGTCTACCAGGACGGCTTGGCAGGGTGGGAAAAAGCCGGCTTGCCGATGGAACGCTGAGCACGAGGACAACGTAAAAGGGGGCGCGCTTGGCGAGCTATCCTTCCTTCAAGCTTCGAGGCTGACCCTCCTCGCCAGTACAGACCTGGGGAAGATAGACCCGCGACAAATAGGCGTGTTGCACAACGAGTAAGCCACGTCCACGAGTCTGCGAAAAGAACCATGGTCTTGGCTTAGATTCGGTCTTATAATTCGCCACCCTGTGGTTGCTTTCCCAGAGCAGTAAGAGTGGCGTTCTGACTGATGAGCGGTGCGCGTCCGCAGAGCGGGGCGAGTGGGATGACCGGGTCTCGATCCACGTGACCTAAGCGATTTCATTTCTCAATACTGGGCACGATGCCTCGGTCAGCCAGTGCAAGCATTCGTGCAGAAGGAAATCGAGAAGCAACTGCAAGAAAACCTTTCCGGTTCCATGCCGGGCGCCTCCTCAGGATTGTGGCTCCGCATCAGAGTGAGGCACGGACGCAGAGTTATCGATAAGCGTGCAGTTCCGGCGATGGGCTCTCAATTCGTCGCACAGGAAGGGAGAAGGCGCAGCGCCGGGAAATCTGGCGGAGCGCGGGGAGCCGCGCACGGGGCGAGGCAGCCAGATGCCAAGCCAAGAAAGGCTGAAGGCGCTCGGGAGCAGGCACAAACGATATGCCTTTCCTCATTGAACACATCACCGAGGCCGTAATCAGCATGCTGTTTGTTGTGTTGCTGGGCACGGGCGCGCTGGTGGTGGCGGCCATCGCTCGGCGGCAGCGGCGAGATAAGTACTTCCAACGGATCGACGACCTGCGCCAGAGGTACAGCCCGGTCATCACCTCGTTGCTGGCGCAGAAGCTTGAATACGAAAGAGGTCTGGCTGTCCTGAAAGGCATCTCGGGACGCGACCACATCTTTGTTCTGGAGCAGCTCTGCTTAGAGAAACGGCCCACGCTTGACCAGGTACCCATCCTGCGCCGGCTTTGCGAGGACCTGGGTCTGGTGAAAGTGTGGCAGCATAGGCTGAGTGGCCGGCTGGGCGCGAGCACCATCCGTGAGGCCCTAGGACGCCCGGGGGGCCTTCTGGAGCGAGTTGCTCGGCTGCACTTCCTGGTACGTGCCAAGGCCTCTGATAACCTAGGCGTTATCCAGCACCGGCCCAGCTGGCCCTTGCTGGTAAAAGCCCTCGACGACCCCCATCCCGACGTGCAAGCGGTTGCTGTCCGATCCCTGGCCGCCATTCAGGAACCGGACAGCTTTGCGCCGCTGGTGACGCGCCTGCACGCGGTGGTCCTCAGGCCATCCACCCTCTCCCTGCGGGCCGTCAAGACAGCCTTGGTCAGCTTTCCGCTCAAACAGACGGTCGGGCTAATCCCTTCGCTCAATCACCCCAATCGGCGGATTCGCTTCTTGGCCACCGACATCATTCGGGAAATCGTAGAGCGTCACGCCGGGTGGGAAGAGGAGTTCGTCCTGGACACGAAAGTGTTTCCGCCCGAACTCTCTGACGTATTCCTTAGCCAGCTCTGCTTCGACGAAAACCCCGATGTGCGCGCCCGGGCAGCACCGGTAATCTCGCACTTGGAGGACCCTCGCGCCACCCCGGTACTGCTGACGTTGCTCGAGGATACCCAGTGGTTCGTGCGCCTGCATGCGGTACGCGCCCTGGCCAAGCGCAGGTATCTCTCGCAGGCACCGCAAGTTGCCCAGCGTTTAACGGATCCCCACTGGATGGTACGGGAAGCCGCGGCGCGAACCCTCCTGGTGTTCGGTCGGGTGGGCAGTGACCACCTGGTTTCGCATTTCTTGGGGACCGAGGACCGCTACAGCCGCGAGCAGATTGCCGACGAAATACAGCGCGCGGGACTCATTCCCAGTCTTCTCGCCCAGTATGGCAGCGGAGAGGACGGCGCGGAGGGCCGGGTGATCGAACAGTTCGCTCAAATGGGAAAGACCAGCTACTTAGTCTCGGTGTTGCAGAGCAGCTCGGAGCGTGAGCTGCGCAAGAAATTCCTGCAGCGTTTCGGACGGTATCCTGACCCGCAGATCCGCGCCTGGGTGAGACATCTGGCAACCCGGGAACCTGACGAGGAGTTGCGCGCCTTGGCCGAAGCCACCATGCGTGGCGCGGTGAGCAAAGGAGAATCCTGAGCCTATGGAAGAGTGGAGACAGATTTTCTATCACGCCATGAACATGTTCAACGTGGTGATCGTGTCCTACTTCTTCCTGGCCAACGGCACTTATACTCTGCTCATGCTCATGTCCCTGGGCTCGGTGTGGCTGCACAACCGCCGGCTCAGTTACCAGGGCCTGGATGAGCTGCGGGAGTCAGCCGTCACCCCTCCGGTGACCCTTATCGTGCCGGCTTGGAACGAGCAAACGGTCATCGTGGATTCTGTCCGTTCCATTCTCAGGACCGACTACCCCAGCCTGGAAGTTATCGTGGTTGACGACGGTTCTACTGATGGTACGCTCAGCCTGCTGATTGCTGCCTTTCGCCTGGTCAAGATGGATTTGATCTATCGCCCCCGGCTGGTGACCAAGCCCATCCGGGGCCTATATCTGAACCCGCGTATCCCGAACCTTTTGGTGGTCAGCAAGGAAAACGGGGGCAAGCCGGACGCCTTAAACGTGGGCATCAATGTGTGTCGGACACCCTACTTCTGCACACTGGATGCCGACTGCCTCCTGGAGCGCGACGCCCTGTTGCGCCTGATGCGCCCCATCGTGCGCTCGCCGATCAATACGGTGGCCAGCGGCGGGATCATACGCATCCTCAACGGATGCGAAGTGCAAGACGGCAAGGTGGTCAAGGTCGGTCTGCCTAAGACAGGCCTCGAGCGCTTCCAAGTCGTCGAATATTTGCGTAGCTTTCTCTTTGGCCGGACAGGATGGGATCTGCTAGGCGGAACCTTGATCGTCTCAGGTGCCTTTGCCGTGTTCCACCGGGAGACGGTCCTTGAGACGGGGGGATTTCAGTCCGAGACGGTCACCGAGGACATGGACCTCATTGTTCAGATCCGTCGCTGGGCCGTCCACCACAAGCGGAAGATCAAGATGAAGTTTACGTCCGACCCGGTCTGCTGGACCGAGTGCCCTTCGAGCCTGCCCATGCTGGGACGGCAGCGGCGGCGCTGGCAATTAGGACTTTGCCAGACGCTATGGAAGAGTTCCGAGATGCTCTTCAATTCCCAATTCGGTGTCGTCGGATTAGTCAGTTTCCCCTTCCACCTCTATGTGGAAGGACTGGGATCGGTGGTGGAGTTTTTGGGCTACTTCATGGTGCCGTTGGCGCTTTTGTTTGGAATGGTGCCGGTAACCCTGTTCATCCTCTTCGTCCTGCTGTCCATAGTTTACGGGGCCTTCCTCTCCGTCGGCTCTGTCCTGCTGGAAGAATTGACTTACCGCCGCTACCCGAGTTTTCGAGATCTGATGACCCTGCTTTGGTACGCAGTCCTGGAGAATATCGGTTACCGCCAGCTGGTGCTTTTCTTCCGCGTCCAGGGGGTCTTCCGGTTCCTCACGGGATTCCGGAAATGGGAGAGAGTAGTCCATGTCGGGGCAGCAACTTCATAGGGCTTGACACATGCGCATCCTAAAGAACCGCGTCATCATTTCGCTGGTCATAATTGTGGCGGCCACTTACGTCTGGGAGTTTTGGATCAAGCCGGTGACCGGGCCGCTCTACACCGCGGCGGTCTCCGAATACAGGAACCAGAAGTACTCCCGCTCGCTGCAGATCCTCCGTGAAGCGTACCAGATCGATCCCAATGATGCGGCAGTCCTGGGGCTGATGGGCTGGAACTGCCTGAAGTTGGGTGACGCCAGAACCGCCGAAGAGCCGTATTTCCGTCGCGCCCACGACCTCGCCCCGCGGGTGGTCGACATCACTTTGGGGTATGCCTATACTGAAATCGAGCTGGGTAAGTTCGCTGAGGCTGCTCGGCTTCTCAGTCAGCTCGCTGCCCAAGGTGAGGACACGGCGGACATGCATGTTGCCCAGGGGGCCCTCTACCGCCGGCTAGGGCGGAACCGCGATGCGGCACGGAAGTTTCAACTGGCCTTGGCAAGAGATGAAGAAAACAGCGTCGCGGCGAAAAACCTGAGAGAACTTTACAATATTTCGGGAGATGTAAGGAAAGCCAGCGTGGAGTTCCCACCGTTCGAGCGTCCGAACAATCTCCGCTATCCTGCGAGGGTGGAAGGCGACTTCTTTGCCTGGCGCGCAGGCGACGCCTGGAAGCCCGTCTATCTGGCAGGCGTTAGTCTATCTGCGACGCTGCCCGGCCGTTTCCCCATTGAGGCCATCTCGGATGTCGCCGTCTACACGGGCTGGTTGAACAAGATTAGTGACCTGGGCGCCAACACCGTGCGCGTTTACACCATCCTGCCGCCGGCATTCTACCGCGCCCTTTATGAGTTCAATAACTCTCCCTCCCGGGCCCCGCTATGGCTCCTGCAGGGGGTCTCGTTTGCCGACCCACCGCGCGACGACATGTTCGAGGGCAGCTATTATCAAGCCTGCCAGAAAGACCTCCGCGATGCCATTGATGTGATCCACGGGCAGGGTGACGTCGCGCCCGCCAGAGGTCACGCCGGAGGACTGTACACTTACAGTGTGGCCCCTTGGGTGACCGGCTTCCTGGTGGGCCAGACTTGGCTCTCGCATGTGGTCACCGCTAACAACCTGCTTCACCCTGACGTCCAGAGCTATCAGGGAGCCTACATAGAGGTGCCAGCGGGCAGCCCCACAGAAATCTTCCTGGCGGAGATGATCAATGACGCGGTGGAATACGAGGCCAGCAAGTACAACTGGCAACACCCCGCTGCCTTCGTCAGCTGGCCCACGCTGGATCCTATGCGCCATGCGACGGAAAGCACCCTCCTCGAGGAGGTTTCTATCCGGCGCGCCCAGGGTGAACGGTTGCCCACACCCGCCGGCCCTTACGACGATGATGATGGCGTTTCACTTAACCCGACGCACCTGCACCCCCGCCCGGGATTTGTGGCCGGATACTTCGCCGGTTACAGCGTCTTTCCCTTTTATCCGGACTTCATCAGCCGGGACGCGCGTTATCAAGCCGCCCGAGACGGGGAAGGCAGCAATCCATTTCTGGGCTATCTACAGGACTTGAAGGCCAGCCATCGCCGCCTCCCCTTGGTCATCACCGACTACGGAATTCCCACGAGCCTGGGAATTGGGCATTTCAGTGCCGCCGGGTTTGACGAGGGAGGGAAAACCGAACAGCAACAGGGCCAGATGCTGGCGCGGTTTACGCGCAATATCTACGATGCCGGGGCTGCCGGCGGCATGGTATTTGAGTGGGTTGACCAGTGGTTCCGCGAATCCTGGCTGCAACGCTGGTATGCCGTCCCGCAGGAGCGCAGGGTGCTCTGGAGCAATGTCATGGCCCCCGCCGGCCACTATGGCCTTCTGGCCGCCGATTCTGGCCGGCGTGCTGTACACCTGTTGGGAGGGGACCCCGCGGAGTGGGCCAACACCCCTCCCCTTTATACGAAGGGCGATCCCCGGCAATTCCAGCCACTGGGCGACCGTTATGATCCGGCTCGGGATTTAAAGGCCTTTTACGCGGACGCCGACGAAAGCTTCCTTTATCTGCGCCTCGCGGTAGCGAAACTGGACAACGACAACGACGGCCAACCCGATTGGCAGGCCGTCAACTACCTGATCGGGGTGGGAACTGCTCCGAATCTTGCCGGCCTCACCTATTTGCCGTTCCTTACTCCTGTCCGATTTCCGATGGGGATGACCTACGCCATCCAGTTGGCGGGGCCGGGGTCCAGTCGCATCTGGATTGCGTCCACGTACAATCCATTTCAGATCATGCCCGTCGAGGGGATTCCCACCCAGACTACGCTGGCCTCAAAACTCGATTGGAAGCCTACTCTTTCGGCCACCGGCAACTTCGAGTCGCAGGTCATTGAACCTAATCGTCGCCGCTTCGCGCGTGACGGGCGATACTTCCCGCCCCAGCGGTATGAGGGCGGAATCCTCCGCTATGGCACGCTGGCTCCCCAGTCGCCGGATTACGATTCCTTGGCTGAATGGCACGCCAACCTTCAGACTAATACCATCGATCTGCGCATACCCTGGAATTTGCTGAACGTGACTGATCCGTCGAGCTTCCAGGTCTTCGCCGGCCTGGAAAAAGACGGCACCGTCGATACCGCGGAAACGCCCGGCTTCGTGCTGGCAGTTTTCTCTTACCGCCCGCTGGAAGGCGCCCGCCTGCGCCCCATCATGGAGCAAGGGCATCTTGTTGGCGACGCTTTGCCGGCTATGACGGGTCCGACAACCATCGCCGCCGCAGCCTTGAAGCAATACCGCTGGACTGGTTGGAATTTCCCGCACTACAACTTGAGACTGAAGGACTCCTTTCCGATGCTGCGTAAGGCTTTCCAATCTCTCCCTGCCTCCCCGGCCGCTCCCAAGAGGCCGACAGAGCGGATCGCAGAAGGAGGTCAGCGGAGATGAGATCCCCCAAGGTGAGCAATGTCTACGACTACCCAGTCTTGCCCGGGCTGTGCGGCAGGAATGTTTCGAGATGGTCACCCGGCCTCTCAACATGCTAAATACCCAAGGGTTGCAGGAGGCCTGTAATGAACGCCGTTTGGGTTAGGCCGCTGCGGTTTCTGACGATGATTCTGCTCAGCGTGGTGTCCAGCAGCGTCGCCGCGCGCCCACAGGGATCAACCAGGCCCGCCGTTCGCCTCCCGGATGAACAGGCGCGCCAACTCCGTGCAGAAGCCGACCAGGACTACGCACGGCAGGACTATCCGGAGGCGCTGTCCAAGTACCTCAAACTCTACCCCAACTTCACCAATGATTTCGAAATCAACCGGCGAATCAGCCGGATCTACTCAGGTCGCCCAAAGGACGAGTGGCGTAAGGGCATCCCCTACCTGAGAAAAGCCCACCAGCTCGATAGGACCAACGTGGACGTGATTCGCGACTTGGCGGCGGTGACTTCATGGGCAGCGATGTACCAGGAGTCGATCCCGCTGTACCGAGAACTCATCCGGCGCTCGCCGGACGTCCCGGCGTATCGTCTGCAGCTGGCGCGCGTTCTCTCCTGGGCCGCCCAGAACACGCAGGCAGCGACTGAGTATAACTACTACCTCAGCCGCTCGCCCTCTGACCTCGTGGCGCGCGTGGAACTCGGGCGACTCCTTGCCCAGCAGAAGGACTATTCGGGGGCCACAGACCAATACGGTTACGTCCTGCGAATGCAGCCTCGCAATGTCCCAGCCCGTTTTGGACTCGCGCAGGTTCTTGCGTGGTCGGGCCAGCTCCGTCCGGCGCTCGCTGAACTCGCCAAGGTGCTGGCAGCTCAGCCCCGATACTTTGAAGCGCGAACGCTCAAGGCCTACGTCCATGCCTGGCTAGGCGAACTGGAGCAGGCCAGGAAACAATTTGAGGCTCTGGCGAAGGAGAATCCCAAGAGCGCAGACGTTCGTGAGGGGTTGAAATTCGTCAGGGACCAGGAGAAGGCGCTGGCTGCCGCACCGCCCACCCCTACTCCCGCCCAGCCCACAGCTCGGGATCTGGCCGAGGTTGCGGTCGCCGAACAGAGGTACGAGGAGGCCATCGCCCACTATCGCGAGCACCTGGCCAAGTCCTCCGACGACAGCGACGCGCAATTCCGGCTCGCGCAAGTCCTGAGCTGGAACCGACAATTCGACGAGTCGGTGGTGCTACTTCGCGACCTCATCGCGAAAAATCCCAAGAACATCGAGCCGCTCACCCACCTAGCCCGGGTCCTGAGTTGGAGTGAAAAGCTGCCGGAGTCCATTGAGCAATACCGCCGAGCCCTGGCAGTTCGCCCCGACGATCCGGCCCTTCATGTCGAGCTCGCTCGCGTCCTCTCTTGGGCGAAAGATTACGGCGGGGCACATGATGAGTACCGGAAGGCCGTATCCCTCCAACCTGAAAACATCGAGGCCCAGCGAGGCATAGTCCAAGTCCTGATGTGGAAGGGCGACGCTGCGGCGGCGAGGAGTGAGTTAACCCAGCTTCGGGAAAAGCACCCCGACGATCCTCAGCTGGCCTCGTTGGAGCAACAACTCATCGCCCTCGAGACCCAGCAGGCTCGCTCCGCTCCGCCGGAGGTGGCGGAGAAGTACTTTCGCGCGCTAATCGAGAAAGACCCCACGAACGCGCAAGCACACGTCGATCTGGCCACTGTCTACACTCGCGTGAGCGACTACCCGCGAGCCATCCAGGAGTTGCGCTCAGCCTCGCAGCTAAAGCCCGAAGACAATGCCCTTCTTCGCCTCCAACTAGCCAGAGTTCTAAGTTGGAACCGGGAGTACCCGGAGTCCATTGAACTCTATCGCGAATACGTCGCCAAGCACCCCGACGATGTTGTCGAGCACCTACAGCTCGCGCGGGTGCTGAACTGGGCCAAAGATTTCAGTGCGTGCGCGGCAGAATATCGCGAGCTCATCAAGAAAGATCCCAATAACAAGGAGGCACGTTTGGGGCTGGCCCGGGTGCTGACCTGGACGCAGCAGTATCCCGAGGCTCTCCAGCAGTTCCATACCCTCGCTCAGCAAGACCCGAAGAATGTTGAGGTTCGGATTGGCCAGGGTCGAATCTACTCCTACCAGGCCCGCTGGCGGGAAGCCCTCGCGGCCTACGAGGCAGCCCTTGTCCAGCAGCCGCAAAACCGCGAGGCGCTGACGGGCAAGGCACAAACGCTGTTGTGGTCGGGCAACGCGGCGGCCGCTCGCAAGATCCTATCGGACCTTTATTCCAAGGATCCCAAGGACACCACGGTTCTGGTCTCGCTGGCCTCGGCGGAGAACTCCTTGGCGCGGCCAGACCGCGCCCTGAATCTGCTCAGGCAGGCTGACCGAGTGGCCCCTGATAACGCTGATGCACGGGTGTTGCGCGGACAGATCCGTCGGGGATTGGCACCAGAACTCCGGCTGGGCTGGAGCTACGCGCGCGACAGCGACGCACTGAACACATGGCGCTATTCGCTCGACTTCCGCTTTAACCTCCATCCCCGAGTTCGACAGTTCCTCACCGTGGATTTCTTGCCCACCTCGGCTTTGGCGGGGCTCTTTGGTTACGCTGTCGGAACCCCGACCGGGCTCCAGTTTGCCACCCGCGTGCCCGCGGACCCGTTTGTCCCTTCTGCCACCATGCTGGGTGCCAGTGACTTCCCACCCGAACTACTCGTGCCGGGGGGCACGCGGTTCAGTCAGTCGGCAGCACAGTTCCTGGCCGGCGGGTCCATGCGGCTCAACCGCTGGTTTTCGTGGACGGTCGGGGCCGGCGCCATCCAGCTCCGCCACGGCTCGGCGGATTTCGACTCTTTGGGTTTCCCGTCCACCCGCACACGTCTTATCTACACCGCCACGCCCACGTTCTACATTGGTCGTGACTGGGAAATCTCCCTGACGTCTTCGCGCCAGTATTGGGCCTACACGCCGAAGGCCATCAGCCAGACAACCCATGTGGACGAGACCTCGGGGACGCTTACATGGCGTCCGGAACCCAGATCCCGCGTCGCGTTGGGGTATTACCACCGGCAGCTTTCTCCGCGCTTCGAGATTCCAACCCTGACGATCTACGACCCGACGTTTACCACGCCCCTCGGAACTTTCCAGGGTCGGACCTTTAAGAAAATCGGCAACGGAGGAACAGTCACCGCTACCCGCACGGTGGTGAAGAAGGAGAGGGCGGAACTCACGCTCGGATACGACGCGACGGCCTTCGGCTATCATCATCCGCCCGGCCTGCCGTCACGTGAGTATTTCGTGAACCCCGGCATCTTCACACCAAGCTTTTACCAGCGGCATGCGGGGCTTCTTCAGGTTGTCTTCAAGCCCTGGAGGTCGGTGACGTGGGATCTCCACGGGACGGCGGGGGCCCAGCAGTTCGGGCAAAGGTCAGACCTCAGCTTCAGTGCGACCGCAGGCACCCGGTTGGATTTCACGCTCTCTTCTCCCGTTAGGCTGAGTCTGGGTTATGAGTATTTCAATTCCGCCTCGGCATTTCAGGCGGTCATCGTGCGCGCCTCCCGGGCCTACCACAGCAATTATGTGACGGCGGGCCTGCATTTCCGGTTCTGAATGAGCTCGCGGTCGCTACGAAGCTCCGCAGGATCAGGGCGGCGAGCATGCACCGGGGGAGTGGGACGCTTGCCACCGGCAGCCCACATGAGACGAATCCGTCTATCCCGCAAAGCACAGATCGGTGTCCTGCTAGGCGGGATCTGCCTCCTCGCTGGCGTCCTCTATTTCACCACCTACATCCGAGACCTGAACCGTTCGCGTTACGACAGGGCCCTAAAGGAATACCGGCAGGGCCGGTTTGAGGAAGCCGCCGGGACCCTGGAAGCCGCTTACGCCATCGACCCCAATTCAGTTCGCGTCAATGTTTTGCTCGGGTGGAGCTACTGGCGGATGGGACAGAGCCAACGCGCCGAGTCCTGCTTCGCCCGCGCCTACAACCTCGACAAGTCGGTTAAAGACGCAGCGCTGGGGCTCGCCTACACCAGCCTTGCTAACGGAAAAGCCTCTTTGGCTTTGCCGCTGCTTCAGGAGCTGGTCTCGAAGAACCCGCGTGATCGCGAAATGCATCTCGCGCTCGGCGAAGCCTATGTCAAATCAGGCGACATACTGAGCGGCGCCAGGGAATATCAGACCCTGCTGCAACAAGACCCCAAAGACCAAGCTGCCCGGCAGGAGTTCCTTGGCCTCTACGGCTACCCGGAATACCACCCTCACTTGTCACTGATTTACGAGGCCCATCCGCGTCCGGCGCGGCCCCAAGTCTTCTTCCGGACACAGAAGGACTATTTCCAGGCTCGGACGGGCGACCAGTGGAGAACCCTTTATCCCGTTGGCGTCAACATCGGCCCGGCGCGGCCCGGAGAGTTCCCTTCGACGGCCCCCCGCGAATTCTCGACATACTTCGAGTGGTTGAAGCAGATCGGGTGGATGAATTCCAACACCGTGCGCCTGTACACCGTGCTTCCGCCCGCGTTCTACCAAGCCCTCAAGGCTTACAACGAAAGTTCATCCAGTCCGCTCTATCTTATCCAGGAAGTGTGGCTGAGCGAGCGGGCTGAGGACCTCTACGATCCGGCTGTCGAGGAGGAGTTCCGGCGCGAGGTCGCCGATGTGATCGACCTGCTTCACGGCCGGGCGATCGTGCGGTTCCGACACGGACATAACTACGGGGTGTACACCGCCGACGTCTCGCGCTATGTCTTGGCGCTGGCCATCGGGCGCGAAGTGGAGCCGCAGCTGGCGTTCCGGACGAACCGCGACCATCCTGAGAGGACATCCTACCGCGGCCGCTACGTCAGCCTCCCGCACGGCAACCCAACGGAAGCCTGGTTCGCCCGCATGTGCGACTATGCGGCGGAGTACGAAATCGAGAGATACAACGCGCAACGGCCGTTGACTGTCGTCAACTGGCCGCCCCTTGATCCCGTCGCCCACCCCACCGAAGCCACTTACCAAGAGGAGCAGAGGATCCGCCGGCAGCTCGGCTACGTTTTCGACGAAAAGTTCCCCGAAGTCCCCAACGACAACGATATCGTTTCGCTGGACATCGTCCGGTTCAGGGCGGAAAAGCCGTTTGTTGCAGGCCTGTTTGCGCTCTACCACGTCTACCAGCATTGGCCCGACTTCCTGCTCTACGAGCCGAGTTACGCGCTTGCTCATGACGCCCAGGGACCGAACCGCTACCTGGGTTACCTGCGGGAATTGAAGAACGCTCACCGCAACTTCCCTCTCTTTATCGGCGAGTATGGGGTCTCCACGAGTCTGGCTTCAGCTCACCTCCATCCACAGGGGTGGAACAACGGGGGTCTTACGGAAGAGCAGCAGGCAACACTATTGGTACGTTTCACGAGGAATATCCAGGAGACAGGTTGCGCGGGCGGCCTAGTGTTCGAGTGGCAAGACGAGTGGTTCAAGCACGTCCACGATTTCAACACCGCGGACTTTGAATTGCCATGGGACCGCAATCCGTTGTGGATGAACACGCTGGACCCCGAAAAGAACTTCGGCCTTGTGGGCTACGCGGCGGATTCCACTATGCCGCTGTTGCGCGGGAATCCGACCGACTGGCAGCAGGCACAACGACTATATCCGCCTGGAGGCGAAAATGCCCCCGTCGGCGAACTGCGCGCAGTCTGCGCGATGTCCGATTACGCGTACGTCTATTTCCGTCTCGATGTAGGCAAAGGCCCAATCGACTGGGACACACGTCATTACTGGGTGGCGCTCAATACGCTGCCTGGAGAAAGCGGCTCACGCCAACTGCCGGCGGTCGGCGTGCGACTCCCGGCCGGGGCGAACTTCCTGGTGCAGTTAACCGGCCCTTCCTCCAGCCGCATTCTCATTGCTCAAAATCACAACCCGAATAGCCGCGTCCAGCTTCCGGGCACGGGGGGTGAAACTCGGCTGTGGCGCAAGCGGGCGATGACTGTCAAGCTGGAGGACGCCGTTCCGTTCGAGGAGATTATCGTCGAAGCCAACCAGCCCCGCTATGCCCGCGACGGACGCGAGTTTCCTGCCCTCGACTACAACCGCAGCCCCCTGACGTTCGGCAGTCCCGACCCGGCGTACGCGCAATTCACCAGCCACGCCCTGTGGAACGCCGATACGCAGCAGGGGATGATAGAGCTACGCATCCCCTGGGGTTTGCTGCTAATGATGGACCCTTCCCGCGCGCTGGCTTTTGCCGAAACGGATGCGGATGCCTATACGAGCTCCCCCGGAGCTTGGCTACCCAAAGGACGCCGGACGCCCGGCATCAGCGTTGCCATCCTTGCGGTTCGTCCCCAGAAATCCGGTCGTCCCATCGTCACCACCTCGCTCCCAGAGAGCGCTATGGGCAAGGAGTTGCGGTCGGTTGCCGTCTATACCTGGGAGACCTGGAACCGTGTGCAGGTGCGACCGTATTTGAAGCCTGCCTATCTCGCTCTGCAGAAAGTTTTCGGCGAGTTGAGAGGCAGGCGAGAGGCGCCACGCTGAGAGCCGTGCCCGCGACACCGGAAACCGCTCTACGCTGCCCTGAGGTTCAACGTATTATCCCGGCAAATGCTTGAGGCCTTCATCCGGCTGGCACGCACTGTCGGAGGTTGGCGGCGAAGATTTCTAGAAGGTCCCGGGCTATACTTGACAAGGTCGATGAGGTTGTTCCCGGGATCAACGCGGGGACGGACGCGAGCAAGATTGAACTCGAAGCTGATGGAGGTGAACACGGAATGGACTTAGGCGAACTGACCCGATTGTATGATTTCACTGGTCAGACGATCGTCATTACGGGCGGAACAGGCATCCTGGGTGGGGAGATTGCCTGCGTGCTGGTTGGCTGTGGGGCCAACGTCGCGCTGCTGGATAAGAATCTGGCTCCAGCCGAGAGATTGCTGGCGCGCATGGGCCCCCGCGCCAACCACGCACTGGCGGTTGACACCGACGTCCTGGACGCGGGCAGCCTGCGCGCGGCCGCCGAGGCGGTGGTGAATAAGTTCGCCGGGGTCAACTGCCTGGTGAATGCCGCGGGCGGGAATAAACCCCAGGCCACCACCAGTCCCAACCTCTCGTTTTTTGACCTGCCGGTGGACGCTTTGCGCTGGGTGTTCGACCTGAACATTCTGGGCACGATGCTTCCCTGCCAAGTCTTTGGAAAGCTGATGGCTGAAATGGGCAAAGGGACTATCCTCAACATCTCCTCCATGAACGCCTTTCGCCCCTTGACCCGTATCCCTGCCTATTCCGCCGCCAAGGCTGGCGTGAGCAACTTCACACAATGGCTGGCGGTGCACATGGCCCAGCAGTATTCGCCCCGCATTCGGGTCAATGCCATCGCGCCCGGTTTCTTCCTGACGGAGCAAAACAGGTTTCTGCTCTATGACGAACAGACGCGCGAACTGACGCCGCGCGGTCAGTCCATCATCGCTCACACCCCCATGGGGCGCTTTGGCGAGCCGCAGGACTTGTTCGGCGCGGTCTTGTGGCTTCTTTCGGAAGCTTCGGCCTTTGTCACCGGGGTCATCGTGCCGATTGATGGCGGGTTTTCGGCCTATAGCGGAGTGTGACCCGCCCAAGGCGGGCTTGGGACGGAGGCATCAAATGGTTGCTGGCAATGGATTCGCCGATCGCTGTTTGACCGACGAGGAAGTGTGGCAGATGGTACGCGAAGGCCTGGCTGCACTGGCCGTGGATGGCAAGCGCGTGCTCGTCATCATCCCGGATGGCACCCGCACCATGCCGATGCCGTTGATGTTCAGGTTGTTTGAGGAGGTCCTGGCCCCACACGTGACGGCACTGGACTATCTGGTCGCCTTGGGCACCCACCAGCCCATGAGCGACGCGCAACTGACCAAGCTAGTGGGCCGGCCGGTGACAAACGGTCAGGTCGGGAAGAGTACTATCTTCAATCATCGCTGGGATGATCCCGCCACGTTTGTGACGCCCGGCGTCATCCCCGCGCGCGAAATCAACGAAATCACCGGCGGGATGATGGCCCAGGACGTTCCGGTCAGGCTCAACAAACTCATCTTGGATTACGACCAGCTCCTGATCTGCGGACCTGTCTTCCCTCACGAGGTCGTGGGCTTTTCGGGCGGCACCAAGTACTTCTTCCCCGGCATCGCCGGGACGGAAATCATCAACTTTACCCACTGGCTGGGCGCGGTGATGACCAACTATAAAGTCATCGGCGCTGGCTACACGCCGGTTCGAGCTGTCATCGATCGTGCCGCTGCCTTGATTGACCGGCCTTCAGCCTGCTTTGCCCTCGTGGTCACTCACGAGGGCCTGGCCGGACTGTATTCTGGCTCTCCCCAGGAAGCATGGCAGGCCGCCGCGGCGCTCTCGGCGCAAAAGCATATTGTGTACGTGGATAGACCTTTCCGCCGCGTTCTATCCGTCATGCCAACCATGTACGATGATCTATGGACGGCGGCGAAGGGGATGTACAAGATGGAGCCGGCCGTGGCGGACGGGGGCGAAGTGGTGATTTACGCCCCGCACGTCACCGAGGTCAGTTATACCCACGGCAAGTTGATTGACGAGATAGGGTACCACTGCCGCGACTACTTCCTGGCCCAGTGGGAGAAGTTCAAAGCGTATCCCAAAGGGGTTCTGGCCCACTCCACGCATGTCAAAGGCCTGGGCCATTACGACTCCGCCAGTGCCGTGGAGACTCCTCGCATTCAAGTGACGCTGGCCACCGGCATCCCGCCGGACCGTTGCCGGCGCATCAACCTTGGCTACCTCGATCCGGCGACGGTCAATCTGCGAGACTGGCAGGGCCGCGAGGCCGAAGGCATCCTCGTCGTACCCCGGGCCGGAGAAATGCTCTATCGCGTTAAGTAGCGCGGGCCGGAACCTGTCCCGACAACGTCGGGAGGCCGCCACATGCCAGGTTGACCTGCTTCAGTGCAGTCAGAAAGCGCGGCGCTACAAGGACAGCACCCATAACCCTCGGAGAGTCATCATGCCCAGGAACATCGTCGTCGCTCAGTCCGGCGGGCCGACGCCCGTCATCAATAATACCTTGCGAGGCATCCTGGAAACCTGCCAGGCGATGCCCGACAAGTTCGGGGTCGTGTACGCGGGCTACCACGGTATCGAGGGCGTGCTCCAGGAAGAGTTGCTGAACCTCTCGGACCAACCTGCGGAAGAGATCGCGCTGTTGAGCGTGACGCCCGGGGCGGGCAGCATCGGCACCTGCCGCTACAAGCTCAAGAGTAAGCAGCAGGAGGATTTCAATCGAATTCTCGACGTATTCAAGACGCACGAGATTGGCTACTTCTTCTACATCGGCGGCAACGACTCCATGGACACCGCCCACAAGGTGGCGCAGCTCGCCACGGAGCGCGGCCTCGACCTCGTGGCGGTAGGCGCGCCCAAGACCATTGACAACGACGTGGGCGACAGCGAATTCAAGCTGATTGACCACACGCCGGGCTATGGAAGCGTGGCTCGCTACTGGGCGCTGTGCGTTCAAGGTGCGAACGAGGAGAACGCCGGCTCGTCGCCCTCCGACCCGGTACTGGTCATCCAGGCGATGGGCCGCAAGATCGGTTTTATCCCCGCCGCGGCGCGCTTGGCCGATCCGCAGCGCGAGATGCCGCTGCAAATCTATCTTCCCGAATCGGGACTGACGCTCGAGGCGATGGCCGACCTGGTCAGCGACGAATTGAAGCGCCGCGGGCGCTGCCTAGTGGTAGTAAGCGAGGGGTTCGAGGTAGGAGATATTGGCGCGATCAAAGACAGCTTCGGTCACACCATGTTTTCCTCATCCGGGATGACCGTCGAGCGGATTGTGGTGAATTACCTGAACAAGGTTGGCCTAGCGGCCCGAGGCGCGGCGCGCGGCAACCTCCCCGGCACCGACCAGCGCCACAGTATGGTCTACGCCTCGACGGTGGATCTGGAAGAAGCCTACAAGCTGGGGCAGAAAGCGGCGCTCCTTGCCGCCGAGGACAGTTCCGGCTATATGAGCACCATTCTCCGTGAGCCGGGGGAGATTTATAACGTCCGTTATGACAAGGTGCCGCTGGAGATCGTCGCCAACTCCGAGCGCAGTTTTCCTAAGAGCTGGCTCGCACCCAATCGGGTCGATGTGACCGATGACTTTGTGCGCTACGCGCGGCCGCTTATCGGCGACCACTGGCCGACCATCCCACTGGTTGATGGCCGCCAGCGTTTTGCCCGACTGCACAAGATCTTCGCCCCTCAGAAGTTACCGGACTACGTGCCGCAGGCCTATCGCTAGCCGCACAGGTGCTCGGCGAGCCAGACGACGTAGCGCGTGTTGCGGCGCCGAACTTCAGCGAGCAAATCTTCCGGCAACTCGTCGAGCTTTTCCTTGAAGAAGCGGCGGTCGCCGTCGGGCGACTCAACGTCTCGACTGCCAACCACATTGCCCAGCCAGAAGACCAGGAAGAGATTCCCATCCACCCGGCCGCACCCCGGGTTGCCAAGATAGGTCCCCCGCCCCATTTCCACGTAATAGTCCGCGAGCTCGCTTTCAGCACCAAAGGCGCCAGCCGCAGCGAAGCCATTCGCCCGCTTCACCATCCGCTCATAGAGCTGCCGCCAGGGCGACCCCGTGGGCTGCTCATAAAGCACGTCGAATAGCTGCAACTGCAATTCGCCAGAAATTTTGTAGTTCACCCGGCCGGCGGTCGCCTTTCCGATTCGGTGCAGCACCTCTGCCTGCTTGCCGCTCCCCGAGTGAATGCTCAACGTGGCGTCGAAATAGCGCGCCACCGCGGCCAGCTCCGACACACGCGCGCCAAGCTCAGCCAGCGGCCTGCCGCCAAAATCCCTTTGCACGCGTGGCAGCAGCTCGTCCCACATTTTCTGATGGCAGAACTCCTCAAGGCCGATCGCGCCGCCTGTTCCTGACTTCATACTCTCCGGATATGCCTGCCGCTTCTTGAAGCCGAGATTCGGCGGCACAAGCTGCGCGGACCGGCCCCGCGCTTTTAGCCAGTGCATGTAGAAAAGAAGTTCCTTCGGCGCGGTAAGCGTTTCGGCTTCATCGAGGGAAGGCTCAAAATCGAAGTTGGAGCCAGACCTGACCTGCGCCTTGGCTGCTCGGATCGTATCGAAAAGCTCCTCGTTGAGCTTCAAGCTGCGGCCAAACTTGACTGCCAGGCGAAGGATTTCTTCGTCGGCGAAGGCATAGGACGCGCCATCCATCCGAAAGGGCCGCGAGAACTCTGCCAGAATCCAACGTTGTTCCTCTTCGGAGAACAACTGCTTGAATCTCTCCGCCACCACCGAGTCGCTCCAGGCTTGCGGATGGCGAAGGTCGGCGGCGAGTTCAAAGAGGCGGGAAGTGTCGGTGGTGAACTTCGTGTACGCCGCCGCCTGACGGATGGCCTCCCTGACGGCCTCCACCGAGCGGCTGACTTCTTGAGGATTGTTCCCGGAGACGATGAAGTGGTCGGCTTCCGCGGTGTAGCCTTCCCGCCAGCCCGCGCGGATGGCCGCCCACAGGCCCGCATGATAGAGGTGCCGGATAGAAACCCGGGTGTGTCCAGCCGCAGTGGGATCTTCGCCGTCGCGCGCGGCCAGCGCCTCGTCGGTGGTCATCTCGCGCGTGGCGGAGAGCTGGGCCGTGGAAGCCATGTTGACGTCCCTTTTCTCCAGGATAACGCGATAGGCCTCGAAGACGGCCGGTAGGCTAATCTCGGGATGCCGGTTCCCGGCGGCAATGGCCGGCAGCGATCCTTGCGGCCGTGGGAGAAACGCGGGATTTATC
>Ga0315310_10000845_pt1 | contig 19359 bp, 19 predicted proteins | sample TDP5_MG_FD_203630 | JGI IMG/M metagenome (GOLD analysis project Ga0315310, IMG submission 203630) | Freshwater sediment microbial communities from Lake Towuti, South Sulawesi, Indonesia - TDP5 | ecosystem: Environmental > Aquatic > Freshwater > Lake > Sediment | place: Indonesia: South Sulawesi... | reverse complement strand
CATATAGGCTTTGATTACTTTGAAACCGTGGAGAAGTACGACCCTCTTCTTGATCGAAACGTGATGTTAACCAAGGTTGTGGCGAAGGATCCATTGGCCATTGGTGGCCGACCTGCAGGCTGCCTGCGGGACATCATCCCCGAAGATTGGGCCAAATTAGGCGGGGAACAACCAGCCAAAGTTTGGGAAGCAAGCATCAAGTACTATCAATGCTACATCTACGACAGACAAGTCTCGCCGGGCATGATGTACAAAATCGAAAACGGTGAATTTGTCTCCGTCAAACATGAACCTTCGGAGCAAACGATACGCAAGATTCAAACCTTATTTGTTGACGAGCCTAAGGAGTTTCTGCAGCCCATAGAGACATGGGCGAGGTTGCTGGAGTATCCGGCACCAGAGTTTCGCAGAGTGGCCATGGACATTGAAGTTTTCACACCAACCATAGAGATAGAGGGAAAACTAGCCTTTCGTGTGCCGGATCCACGAGAAGCCAACTATCAAGTTCTATGTGCAACACTTCTTGGAACTGACGGAAAAAAAAGAATATTACTTCTCAAACGACCAAGTATACGTGAGGGCACCGAGAAGATTCCCTCAGACGTGAAAATCGAGTACTTTGATTCTGAAGAGAAACTTTTACTAGCCATTTTCGAGACAATGTGGGACTACCCGTTTGTTGTGACTTTCAACGGCGACGACTTTGACCTCCGTTATTTGTGGCACAGAGCAGAAAAACTTGGCATAAGACGTAGCAAGGTGCCCATCGAACTGGGACGTAAAGTGTGTCTTCTCAGGCATGGAGTGCACATAGACCTCTACAAGTTCTTCTTCAACAAGTCGATTCAAATATACGCTTTTGGAAACAAATACAGAGATGTCACCCTAGACGATGTCGGCCAAGCCTTAATCGGGCTGACAAAATTAGAATTAACTAAGGGATTCAACGACCTGACCTACACTGAACTCGGTTTGTACTGTCTTCGAGACGCTGAAATAGCCTTGAAACTCACGACATTCAACGACGACCTAGTCATGAAGCTGATCTTAGCCATAACACGCATAAGCCACATGCCAATGGAAGACGTAAGTCGACAGGGCGTCTCGCGTTGGATACGCAACTTCTTGCAGTATGAACACCGTAGACGCAACATGCTGATTCCCAATGCAGACGACATTCTGGCTCTCAAAGGAAAAACTGTGACTAAGGCTATCATTAAGGGTAAAAAGTACAAGGGCGCCATCGTGGTTGAGCCAGTTCCAGGTGTACATTTTAACGTGGCTGTTATGGACTTTCCCAGCATGTACCCCACTTTTATTAAGGTATTTAATCTGGGCTATCAATCGATCCTCTGTCAACATGAAGAGTGTCGATACAACAAGGTGCCGGACACACCGCATTGGGTGTGCACTAAACGCAAGGCGCTTGAAAGCTTACTTATCGGTTCGCTCAGAGACCTTCGTGTCAACTGGTATAAACCCAGGGCCAAAGATAAATCACTGTCCGTTGAACTGCGAAGTTGGTATGAGGTCATACAAAGCGCGTTGAAGGTTATCCTAAACGCCAGTTACGGTGTTTTTGGAGCTGAAACCTTCGACTTGTACTGTCCTCCAGTGGCTGAGGCAACCGCCGCAATAGGAAGACATTCGATAACACAGATTATCAGCAAAGCTAATGAGTTGGGGATTCAGGTGATTTACGGCGACACTGATAGTATATTCTTGAAGAACCCTTCGGAGAACCAAGTTAACGCCTTGGCTAAATGGTCTGAGAGAGAGTTGAAGATGGAACTCGATGTGGACAAGGTTTATCGTTACGCTGTGTTCAGTTCGCGCAAAAAGAACTACCTCGGTGTGACTCTAGAGGGCACTGTTGATGTTAAGGGCTTGACTGGCAAAAAGAAACACATTCCTCCGTTTATCAAACAGGCTTTCGACCTAATGAAAACCCGATTGAGCCAGGTAAAGTCGCCTGCAGAGTTTGAAGAGGCTAAAAAAGAGATTCGCAACATCATTCGAGACGGTTATTTAAGGTTGAGACGGCGTGAATGGAAAAGAATCGACGATCTAGCCTTCAATGTCGTGCTTGGAGAAGCGCCTGAACACTACGTGAAAACCACGCCACAACACGTGAGAGCAGCCGTCACCCTCAAGGAAAAGGGGTACCAGTTGAAAGCTGGTGACATGATAAGTTTTGTGAAGGTGGTGAAAGAACCCCATGTAAAGCCGGTGCAGTTGGCGTCTAGCAACGAAATAGACGTTGACAAGTACGTGGGCTACCTGCAGTCAACCTTTGATCAAGTGTTAGACGCTCTGGGCTTAGACTTCAACGAAATCATAGGACTAACAAAACTGGAACGCTTCATGTAATATTCATAGCTTCTTATCGACTGCGGTTGGCAAGATGGCAGCCAAAGGTTTCAAGGAAAAGGGTTTCGTCTGCTGGTCTCCCTTTAGGCTTATGAGGAAGCTTTGTAAGTCTACTACAATGTCAGCCCATTCATGTCGCATTTCTGTGATGAAGTTGGTGTAAGAAGTGTAGTTTTTGTGCACTGATATCCCTACTCCTCCCATTCCTAACCCTTCACCCCCAGAGGCAAAGATCACGTTGGGTTGTTTTGCCAAAGATTGACGTGCCTTTTCAAGCAAATCTGTTGAAGGCTCTTTGAAGCGTACAAACGAGAACGCCAGAATTTCAAATCCTAACTCGAAAAGATTCGGTGTAATCGTGTATTCATGTATCACCTTTCTTTCCAGTTGCTTTCTTCTTCGAGTGAACGTTGCCTGTGAAACCCCAATAACTTTGGCCAGTTCTCTGTCGCTCTTTTTCGAGTTCTTGAGGAGCTCCTGCAAAATCTTTACAGATACTTCGTTTTTCATAACCTGTAATTGAGAGTTTGAAAATATAAGTGCATTGATGGTTCATTCTGGATTGCGGCACATATTATTGAAGAACCTTTAGCCCACGAGATTTCAATGGTTCAAGGACGCTGGGTTTGCTCAAGATTCTTAAAATTGTATAACCTATGACTGCGATGGCTATCAAACTGCTAATCAATAGGCTTATCAACATGCCGATCCAGGCTGGCAAGAATGCAAACTCTGCTGGCACTGGTGCAAACATCCAAAGGTATCCCCCGCCCACAATGACTCCCACAGGCATGGCGCCTAGAATACAAGCTAACAATCGACGTTTCCTCAACAACATTACGAGGCTGGCTGAAATCAAATTTGCCAGAGACCCGAAGATTATGTCAATAGGTCCAATGGGCCCAAAGACATTGACAAGGGCGCAACCAACAGTTACCCCGATTACAACTGGCAGACCAAGCAAAGCAGCTATCGCAATCAAGAAATCCGAAACGCGTAACTGCACTGGACCATAAATGGAAGGATTCCCTATTGAGAACGCTTGAACCACGTTTATAACGACGTATAACGCCGCAAAAACCGCTGCTAAGGCCAAGTCTCTGCTATCTAGTTTCAAATTTTCACCTCCGACTCCGGGGTTTATACTTGTGTGGCGGAACGGGTGGAGATGAGTCCCACTCACCCGCCAAACGATACCTTAAACTCTGATGAGGCTATAAAGATTCCGACACGCCGCTCTTAAACTAGCCTTTGCGCGCTCTCTCAATTTGGCACAATGTTTCAAATATTGTTTTAGCCGCCTGTATGCAGGAGACTCCGTTGTCGTAATGGGGTGCCACCTCCACAACGTCGAAGGCAATTACACGTTTGTCGCAAACACCACTCAGCAGGTCATAGAACATGCGGGTGCACAATCCATCGGGTTCAGGGTTCTGAACAGCAGGCGCAAAAGCGGGGTCAAGCACGTCCATGTCAATTGTTAAATAAGTTTGTTTGATGTCAGCCAGTGACCTTTCAACCTTTTCGGTTGCTTTTTCCACGCCGTCGTTTCGGATTTGTTGTACAGTGACGTAGTTAATACCGTTTTTCTTGGCGTAGTCAAGCTCTTCTTTACAAACCGCTCTGGTGCCGATTTCAACTATTTTCTTGGGGCGAACTTGCTCGTTTATTCTACGCATGAAAGTGGTGTGCGAAGTCTTTAGGTTCATGTACTCGTCGCGGAGGTCCAGATGCGCGTCGAAACTTATGACGGCACAATTTTTCCCCAGCGCTCGAGTTGCGCCCAATGATATTGTGTGTTCTCCACCGATTATGATTGGAGTTTTTTTGGCGTTTAGAAGCTCTGTGACGACTTGCTCTAGTCGTTTTAAAGTCTCATCAGTGTCGCTTGTAACATGTAGGTCGCCTAAGTCGTGCAAGCGTAAGTCTTCAACGTCAACGCCAGAACGGAAACTGAAGGTCTCAATGTTGAGTGAAGACTCTCTGATGGCTAGAGGTGCGAATCTGGCACCAGTCCTATAAGTGCTAGTTACATCGAATGGAACACCTAAGACAACGTAGACAGCTTCATCGAATGGTTTCTGGTATCCGCTGAGAACCGCAGACGGTGAGACATAGAGTTCATGGTAGCCCATGCCATCTTTTATTACGAAATAGATTTATTAGAATGCTGTTCTTACCATAGGGTCTTAAGGAGCAAAACGAGTTTGAAATCTAAGCTGACGGTGAAGCGCCGTGACCGATTGCTACTCGCCGTTTTCTACGTTACTGTTGGCGTCGCCCAGATAGTTATTTTGGCCCTTTCAAACTTCCGCTTCTACCCGTCTGGAGTCTTCGCCGTCCTCAGTCTAATGGCTGCATACGGGTTGTTAACCTCCAAGAAGTGGTCAGTCTGGCTTGTAATCGGCCTCTTCTTTCCGCAGGTAGTTTTTGGTGCATCAACACTCTACGCCTTCATTATATGGTATTCATCTTACCCAGAAATCAGTTTATTGTTACTCGACGCGCTGCTGATCTCGTTCATCATTTTGTCCTTGATCTCGTTCGTGTACGTGGCCGCTAAGAGAAAAACCTTCCAGCCAGCCTAGAGACATCTAACGCACCTTCTCATACTGTTGTCTCTTTCCAGCCATGAAGCTTATGAACATTCCAGTGAACCAAGCCATGTAAAGCCTCAGTCGTCCCCACTTTTTCAGGCGACGGGGATTCTCAACAACACAAGAATCAAGGAGAAAGACATACCTACCAAACTTTGAGGCTCGTCTGACGAGATCCTGCTCCTCAGCCACTACAATATTGGGATTGAAGCCTCCAATCCGTTCAAAAACACGCCTTCGAACAAGCATACAGTTGCCGTGAGCCCCGCCCAAACCCATTTTACACGAGACAAAAGTGGATACGTTCACGAATTCATAAAGCAAACGATCTAGGAGATTCGCACTCTGCGGAAGCTTTCGGCAACTCACGCCGATAACTTGTTCGTCGTTCATCAGTTTGTTGAATCGCTCAAGCGTCTCAGACGGTAAAAAAGTGTCAGCGTCTAGGAAAACCAAGATTTCACCTTTAGCGTGGCGTGCACCTTGATTTCGGGCATCTGCCGCTGAGCAGTCTCGGTCAGAAACAACTTTGTCCGCGAATTTCCTTGCTATTTTGACGGTTTCGTCTCGGCTCTTTCCGTCTTTAACTATAACTTCAAAATCTGTGAAAGTCTGGTTGCCCAGAGCCTGTAGAGTCTCGTGGATATATTTTTCCTCGTTGTAAGCTGGAACCACAACCGAAAACTTCACCATTTTCAGGTGCACGCCTATCTGTGAAAAGGGATACGAAACTTTGTCTTTAGGGCTCGAATCATGTTTTGCCGCGTAATCGAAGGGCGACTAAACCTGCCTTGAACGCTTTCGAGGCTTTCACCCAGAAAACGGATCTTTTCTCTGTCGATTTCACCCATTCCCTGTTGATGAGCCTTCCAGAGAGCTTCTGCGGCATAGGGATTGAAGCCCATGATGTGGCAGCAGGCAGCGTCAACCGTGACTGGATTTTTACCGGAAATTATCAAGCCTAGGTCAACTCGGCTCCCATGTATCGGACCTAAGCCTTCCATGGCAACGATCCCGTCAGCGATGATTAAATGCTGTCGGACGGCTTGGTTTACGTAAACCAGAACGTCTGCGAGTCTGCTGTGAAACTGACTCTTCCGTTTGCTGGCTATAACGCCGAACATGTTTTTCATAGCCACCGAAATCAGCACAAACATGTTCGTCTTGACCTTTGGCAGATTGATGAAGTAATCGGCTCTTAGCACGGTTTTCGGAATCCGAACGGTTAGATCTGCAACCTTATGTTCTTCAACCTCGTCGTGGGTCAGGTTGAGGAACTCGGCATCACATTTTTTGATTACATCTATGACGCCTGTGCCAATCACACGTTTTTCGGCGGTGCCCGAGCGCTCGTCGGACTCCACCACCAAAACGTTTTTGGTTCTTTGTTTCACCATGTTGATGACCGTTTCTAACACTCTGAGGTCGGTTACGACCATGTTATCTATGTTTTTGGGATAGCAGACGTTTGGTTTGATCACCACAAAACTGTCTTTTTTGACATCTGTTAAGCCTCCGAGCATGTCTATGGATTTTTGGACAGTTGCTTCGACATTGTCTCCAGCTCGCAGGATAGCAACGGTTTCGGTTTGAGGCGTGGAAGCACAGGTTTTGCCTTGGAAGCATTCTGTGACTTCGGTTAGGGTTCTGACCAGTTCGATTCCGTCGTCCAGTGTGACTTGGGGCTCTGATCCATTTTCAACACAGTTTAAGAAGTGAATGTGCTCGTTTGCATATGAGGGATGCCTGTATCTGAAGACGTCTATGTATTGACGCAACCTTCTTCCCATGCATGTGGTTTTGGCTTCGCTGCCTTTGACCACTGTTATGTTGTAAGGTTTTCGTAGGAGGTCCATTCTTATCTTACCTAGTTCGCCGATAAGGTCAAGTCGCAACGTGGGCACGAATCCAGTCCACTGAGCCTTCAGGTTCGCTTCCACATGGTTAGCTAACGTGGCGTTCAAGCCCACATCGCCAATGATGCCTCCTTTGAGGCGAGGCTCAATGCATGAAACTCTTTCTAACGGACCCCCAACCTCGTGAACAAGGTAAATCAGGTGAGGGAGCAAGTCTTCAATCACACCGCATTTCGCTTGAGTTCTAAAGTTGGTTTTGGCTCCATAGAACTGCAGGTTAGTTGCCGAACAACCGTTGATTCTTTGTATTTTACCGATTTCTCCGCACTCAATCACTTTGAGGGCTTCGGTGAAGCATGGAGTGAAGATGAAGTTATGTGCCGGCATCACACAGAGGGGTTCCGGCGCTGTTTTCTGCTCCATGTTGAGCGCTTTTTTGACGGTTAAGGCTTCATTAACGGTTGTGGCTATGGGTTTTTCGCAGAAGACGTGCTTGCCCCATTCGATGGCGTCCATGACCACTCGGAAGTGTGAATCAGGCGGAGTACACACGAAAACGGCGTCGACGTCAGCCTTGACCAGCATTCGCCTATAGTCGTCGTAGACCTCGTCTATGCCAAATTTCTCCTTAACGTCTTGAAGCCTAGCCTCAGCCACATCGGCTGCAGCTACAAGGTCGTAACCCTTAATCCTTTGAAGCGAGGGCAAGTGCACCAACGTCGCAATTCTTCCGCAGCCGACCATGCCCACCTTCATGGTTCTTGCTCCTTCATCAATGAATAATAAATCTCTGGCTTGAACAATTGCACGGTAACGGTTTCTCCGGCGTCAACAAATTGTTGACTCTCGTGAATTTCTGTGAAACCGTCGGCCTTCGCCAAAGTTGTTATGGCTCCAGACAATCCTGTTGAGACTGGGGACGCCGCTAATCTACCCGACCTATCCCGTTTTAGGTTTACTGTGATGAATGTTCGTCTGCCTCTGGCTGGGAACAATCTTTCTGAGGTTATGGCTTTGACCCTGATTGGGGGTTCTTCTGGCCTTCCAACCATCTTTGCTATTACAGAATGAACGAACAAGTGAAAGATTAGCAATGCTGAAGCCGGGTGACCCGGTAGAGAGAAAACTGGTTTCCCGTTGATCACTGCCATTGTTGTGGGTTTTCCAGGTCTTATGGCGATCCCGTAAACGATTACGCCTGGTTTGCCCAACTTGTCTAACACTTTTGGAATGATATCTGTGGGTCCGACTGAGACTCCACCAGAAGTCACGATAGCGTCAGTCATGCTCAGCGCTTTTGTCAGTGTTGTTCTAAGTTGTTCCGTTTCGTCTTGAACTATTCCCAAGTTGACCGGTTGACCACCAGACTCCTCGACTGCCGCGCTCAATGTGCACGCGTTGATGTCATAGATTTTGCCCATCTGCAAGGGTTTTCCAGGCTCAACAACTTCTGCGCCCGTTGAGATGATGGCTACCCTTGGTTGCTTAAACACTTCAACCTTATCCATGCCCACTGCAGCCAAGACGCCTATTTCGAGAGGCGACAGCACCACACCCTTTTTTAGTATGGTCTCGCCCTTGTGGATGTCTGACCCCGCCTTCATGACGTTTTCACCCTTCGACACCGAACTGTGAATCAGAACGTTCCCGTCTTTTTGCTCAGTGTACTCAACCATCACCACGGAGTCTGCGCCATCAGGCATGGGAGCGCCCGTCACGATTTGGGCAGCCGTACCTTTCTCCAAAGTGATCGTCGGAACTTCTCCTACGTTGACACGACCACAGGGCTTCAATCTAACTGGACGGTCTTCGTCTGCGCTGAACGTGTCTACCGCTTTCACGGCGTAGCCGTCCACTGTTGAGCGGTTGAAGGGTGGAGTGTCCAGTTGCGATGTCACGTCAGTGGCTAGAACTCGCTTAAAAGCTTGGGAGAGAGAAACATGTTCTTTTCCCACTGGCTTGGGCTTGAAACTCCTTGCCAGAGCTTGTCTTGCTTCTTCCACAGAGACGAGTTTTCTAAACACGCTTGGCACCTCCAATTGGGGCAAACAGATGCACCACAGCTGTTTCGTCTTCGTCGAGTCCCTCTCTGTCTTCGGGGATGATCACGTATCCGTTTGCCTTGGTCAGAGTGGAAAGCAAACCTGAACCCTTGGTGCGGATTGGTTCGACAAAGAAGTCGCCGTCTCTCTCGAAAACATTTACTCGAAGGTAAACCCTTCGCCCTAGAACACCAGCGACCTGTCTGGTCAGCTTGGCTTTCAACATAGGTCTGGACTCCTGTTCGATTCCCAACAACTTTAGAATCACTGGACGAGCGAACACTTCAAACCCGATAGTTGCTGCCACGGGGTATCCGGACAAAACGAAAACTGGTTTGCCTTTAAGAACAGCCAGCGCCGTGGGCATGCCTGGTCGCAGCGCTACTCCATGAACCACAACTCCTGGCTTGCCAAGCTTACCAATGACTATTGGGACGAGGTCAGCAACTCCTACGCTTGTTCCACCCGTTGTGACGACCGCATCTGCTTTGGTAAGGCCTTCCCTGATTTTGGCGCCTATCTCGTCTTCGTTGTCTCTGACTATGCCCAGATTTAGGGGTTGGGCGCCAAGTTCTGCCACCAAACCAGAAATTATGTATCGGTTGGAATCGATGATTTGATTTGGTTGCGGCTTTGCACCAAGTTCAACCAGCTCGTTTCCGGTTGATAATATGGCGACTTTGGGCCTTTCTACAACGTCCACATGGGATATGCCCAACGCAGCCAACAAACCTACGTGATGCGCTTGCAGTCTTGTTCCGGACTCAATTGCAATATCGCCTTTGCGGAAGTCTTCGCCTTTTTTAGAGACGTTTTCGCCAGGTGTCAACGCCGCGAGAACTTCAATTCGGTCCTTCACAACTCTGGTGTGTTCTAACATAATTACGGCGTCTGCGCCCTTCGGCAACGGGTTCCCAGTCCACAACAGTCTCGCTTTGCCTTCACCAACGCTGTCCTCAATAGTTAATCGGAGAGCTTTTGGCTTAAACTGAGACATCTCAAAGGTGTCTTGGGAACTCAAAGCGTAGCCGTCGACTGCTGAGCGGTCAAATGAAGGCAAATCGATGGGCGCTGCCATATGTTTAGCGGTCACCCTCCCTAAAGCTTCTTCAATTGAAACGCTTACGGAACTCAGTCTCTTGGGTTTAAGCGCTTCGTGAAAAATTGAAAGCGCCTCGTTCACGTTTGTCAGTCTTGCAAATCCCTTGAGCCTTGCCAACCGCTATCGCCATAATCCGTAGACGTGAATAACAGTGTTAGACCATCCTGAATTTAAACTATCACACAAAACGAGAAATTGGCAAGTGATTACGGCTGAAAGAACCTTAATAAATTCAGAACCTCCGTTGAAGCTTACATTCCAACGTACGAACAATACAAGTATCCAAGTGCAAGAAATATGGAAAACGCATGAAAGGAATTCTTAGACAAATTAGAACCTAAGAAGTTTTCATTCTTAACTAAACTGACTCACAAAGGTTAACTTTCTAGTTTGTAGGATTGACAATTCTTGACCGATTTTCCGCAACCTATATTAGAGTTAATGAATTAAGGCTAATCTTCTGTTGAACGGAGGTGGAAGACAACTTGGTTTCTGAAGGAAGAGGAAGATTGTTCAGAAGAAAAGACGGCAAGTACCTAATCTATGTTCCATTAGATCTGGCAGAAGACAGTATGTTTCCATTGAAAACTAAATCCTCCATGAAAGTGAAGATCTCCTTCAAAATTGGAGACAACAAAGTAATTATTGAAAACTGGACTGAACCTTCTGAGGAATAGCAGCCTGGCTGGAGCTTCCCTCTCGCTCCCTCATTCACACTAGACTCTTCTTTCTTTTGTCACTAGCTTCATCTATTCCTTCCTCCCGCAGAGGAGGCCATAAAATAAAAAACATAAATGCTAGGTGTGGCTAAACAATAGCGTCCACCTAAAAAACAAAAAGGAGCTACAAACCAACATGTTCAAAGCCAAAATATCCGATGCCAAACTCCTACGCGATATGATAACAACTATATCGACACTAGTAGATGAAGCAACTTTCAACATAACAGCCGAGGGCATCAAACTAAGAGCTATGGACCCATCACGCGTAGCAATGGTAGACTTCGAATGGCCCAAAACCGTATTCGACGAGTACACGGCTGATACTCCGACAAAAATGTGCATCAACATAACCGAATTACTAAAACTGCTCCGCCGAACAGGCAAAGACGAATCGGTTGAACTCGCATTAGACGAAAAAACAGGCAGATTGAACGTAGGCATAAAAGGCAAATACGACCGAACATTCAACATGCCCACTCTAGAAGCAACGGAAGAAGAGGTCCCAACACCGAAAATAACGTTCAACGTACGCGCCAAAGCCACAACCGAAGGATTAAACGAAGCCATCCAAGACGTCCTGCTCGTGAGCGACCACGTACGCGTCGAGATGGACAACGAAAAAATGACAATGCGGGCAACTGGCGACCTAATGGGAGCAACCGTGGAACTCAAAAAAGGAAGCGACGCACTCCTAGACCTTGAAGCAAAAGAACCATCTAAAGCAACGTTCAGCCTGAGCTACCTCTCAGAAATAATCAAGACCGCAGCTGCAACCAGTGATGTTGCCACGCTAGAGTTCTCAACCGACATGCCAATCCGAATAGATTTTCAACAACCCAAAGAAGGAAGACTAACATTTTATCTTGCACCACGCATAGAAGTGGAATAGCCAAGGCACCGACTCAACGCTGGAGAACAAACTGCTTTTCACACGAAGCGACTTAGCAAAATACCCCTTCACACCTCAAGCAGCAGAACATGTTCAAACATTAGACCTGAAAATAACAGACTTACCCAGTCCAGAATACGCTCAAGTGTTGAATAGGGCCGAAAAACGAATAGAAGAAGCCATATTGTACGCTCTGGTCATTGAGCAACAGCGCAACGATGAAATAGAAATCCTTTCTTTCCCAGTAGCAGTTATGATGGTCTCAGCCACGAATGACCCCTTCCTAAAAAGACGATACGCCCTAGCTGAATCCAAAAGAGCCTACAACCTCCTCAAACAAGAAAACAAAGAAAAAATCACACAACTCGCTGCCACCTTCAACTGGAGAATAGAATCAACCAAGACAGTAGCTGACTTTGCACTGCACTTCGCAGACTTCCTTAGAAATGCAACGGGCTTTCACGAAACAAAGTGGAAACTCGTCAATCGAACAATGCTCAACGGAGAAGTCTACCTAACACGCGACGAGGCAGCCCGTTTACTCGCCGAGGAAGTTCGCGGGCATATAGAGAAAAAACTCGAAACGAAAATAGGGTTGGAATTGCCACAAAACGTCGAAAATATTGTGGAACGTCTCAAGCAACTGTTTGCGAGCAGAAAGGGAAAGATGCGCCTTGAAGAAATGCCAAGAGAAATAGTTCTAGATGCTTTTCCTCCCTGCATTCGTCAATTGTACAACAATATACTTTCTGGCAGGCACATATCACACGTTGGACGATTCGCGCTAACATCCTTCTTGATAAATTCAGGCATGACCGTGGACAACGTAGTCGATCTGTTTCGGTCCCTCTCAGATTTCAACGAGAGAATGACCCGCTATCAAGTTGAGCATGTAGCAGGTGGAAGAGGCTCAAGAACAAAGTACGTTCCACCCAGATGCGATACCTTGCGCACACACGGAGTTTGCCCAGGTATGGACGAAATCTGCAGGCGGATACGCCATCCGCTCGGTTATTATAGAAGAAAACTCCGCATTATGAAGACAACAACGACTGAGGCTCAAGCAACGCAGCGGGCGTGAAAAAAATCGAAACTCAGCCTTTTATTCAAGAAAAATTCGCCGAGTATTATCGCCAAAATTCAGGCAGCATCGAGCCACCATCCTCAATTGAGAGGCGAGAGTTTGCATTTCTACTCCTCAAAGAAAAAATAATGCTGAGGCACAAGGGCTTCAAAAGCGTAGACGAGCTGCGAAACATGTTGATAAATGTTATCCCTTCACACGTTTACTACTCCACCGCCTACTATGAGAAACCCGAAGAAGAGATGGATGCAAAAGGGTGGTTAGGCGCCGACCTATCCTTTGATATCGACGCCGACCACATTCAAACCCCTTGCAATAAACAGCACGACACTTGGAGCTGTAACAACTGCGGCAAAACAGGACGCGGCGCGTCACCAGAAACATGCCCAAAATGCGGAGGACAGAAACTCGACGACAAGAGCTGGCCATGTGAGGTATGCTTAGAATCAGCCAAAGAGGAAACCATGAAACTCATTGACGCATTAATCGAAGACTTCGGCTTGACACCCCAAGAAATAAACATCGCCTTTTCTGGACATAGAGGATACCACGTGCATGTTGAGAACCAAACAGTTCAAAACTTAGACCAGAGCGCACGTAAAGAGATAGTTGACTATATTGTTGGAATAGGCCTTGAGCCTAAATTCCATGGAGTGGAAATGGGCAGAGGTCCAAACTTGGAAGAAGCAGGTTGGAGGGGAAGAATCGCTAGGGGAACATACGACTTCCTCCTTAACGCCACCGAGAGGCAACTAGAAGAAATTGGATTAAAGAAGAGTGTGGTCAACAGTTTAATCAATCAGAGAGAAGGAATCCTGAAAAGCTGGAAAAGCGGAGGGCCATGGAGACTTAAAGGAGCGGGCCCTGAAAGCTGGAAAAAAATGGTGCAAAAAGCCGTTGAAAGGCAGTCAATGAAAATCGACACGGTGGTGACTACGGATATTCACCGTTTGATCAGACTTGCAAATACTCTGCACGGAAAGACTGGCCTGAAAAAAACCCGTGTGCCTTTCGGTGACATTGAACGGTTCGATCCGCTGAAGAGCGCCTTAGCCTTCAAAGGAGGCACAGTAAAACTTGCGGTTATAGAGGCTCCCGAGTTCAGATTAGGAGACGAAAGATTTGGCCCATACAAGAATGAGGAAGTTGAGTTGCCGACGGCTGCCGCCTTGTTTCTGTTGTGTAAAAGCGCTGCTCAGGTGAAGGAGGAACATTGGCGTGTATGACGAACTTTACGAGGTTTGGAAAAGGGAAAAGGAGAACACGCAGGTTCAGGCGCTTCCTAAGGATTTCTTCGTCAGACTTGCGCAGTATGTGAAGAAGCTGAGGGAAGAGGGTCGAATGTTGGACGGGAAAACAACTAGAGCTAGGCTTCTTCTGCAAGAATCTAAGAACGTCAAGAAACTGAGTAAGGAGCTGATTCGGGTTCGTTACGAGAAAGGTCTGAGGAAGGCTGTGGCTGGAGAACCAGTAACCAAGGAAGGTTTGACTGAGGAGGAGGAGAAGCTTTACAGAGAGATAGCTACTTCAGCGGAGGCGTATCAAGATCTTTTGAAAGGTGTTCTCAGTGGGCGTTCCCCAAGTGTTGAGGATAAGAGGAGGGCTAAGAAACGTGTGCTGCGATTTTTGCGTGAGATTCCTGCTATCATTGGGGCTGATATGAAACCTTATGGACCGTTTAAGCCCGAAGATGTGGCGAGCGTGCCCGCTGAAAACGCTAAGATCCTTATAAAACAGGGTTTAGCTGTTGAAGTGGAAATAAAGATTTGAAATTCAAATAGGCTGCAAATATGCTCTGCGTTTGCCTAAATGTTAGGGAAGAAATATAAAGGAAATCCGAGACTCGCAAGAGCACGTGCATCGTTTTGTACTAGCCTTCGCCTTTGTCTCTAACCCTTTATCGCTGCTTTTGGTTAAGCAATTAAAAAGGTATATATGTTCAAGCTGGTTGTTGTATACCGAATCAACAAAGTGAACGCAGCATGAAAGCGCCCAAAGAAATCGTCACGTACTGTCCCAAGTGCAAGTCTCAAACGCCTCACACGGTCAGCATATACAAGGCTGGAAAAAGGCGCGCATTGTCCAAGGGTGAGAGACAACACAACCGCATCAAGAAGGGGTACGGGGGCCACAGGAAAAGGGCGCTTCAAAGAAAATTCGCCAAGACAACAAAAAAGCAAACGCTAAAACTGAAATGCAAAACCTGTGGTTACACCCTGCAAAGGAAAGGAATGCGCCTCAGAAAACTAACAGTGGAGTAAAAAGGTGAAATAGAAATATGAGCGAATGGGAGAGACTCCTGCCAAGACCTAGGAGCAAATACCTCAGGGTAAAGTGTCCTGACTGCGGAAACGAGCAAGTAGTCTTCAGCCACGCCACAAGTGTGGTTAAATGCAACATATGCGGGGCGGTCTTAGCCGAGCCCACAGGAGGAAAGGCAGCTATAAAAGGAGAGGTTGTGGCCGCACTAGAATAGTTGTTTAATGTGGAGAAAAAAATCACATGGCGTTCAAAAAGGCGGATTGGCCCGAACCAGGCGACCTAGTCTTAACCTCTGTTCAGAGGATAACCGACTACGGTGCATACGTGACACTTGACGAATACGGAAAAGAAGGTTTGCTACACATATCCGAGGTTACTTCAGGATGGGTGAGAAACATCCGTGACTTTGTCCGGGAAGGACAAAAAGTAGTGCTGAAGGTTTTAAGAGTTGACACGGAAAAGGGACACGTCGACCTCTCCCTTCGCCGGGTTTCAAGGCGCGAGAGACGAGAAAAAGTCCTCTCTTGGAAAAGAGAAAGAAAGGCTGAAAGCCTGCTTCGAAGCGTCTCAGAAAAGTTGAACATGCCGGCTGAAGAAGTTTACTCCAAAACAGGGGCGCTAATTGAAGAAAAGTTCGAGGGACTCTATGAAGGACTCGAAAGGGCTGCGAGAGAGGGCCCACACCCACTCGTCGAGGCTGGAATGCCCAAAGAACTCGCTACAACTATCGCAGAGGTTGCTAAAGAGAAAATAAGGCTGCCAATGGTGAAGATTAAAGGGACATTACAACTCCAATGTATGAAGCCAAACGGAGTTGTCTACATTCGAGACGCCCTCTTGAGCGCTCAAACGGTTGAAAAACCTGAAGGAACAAAAATCCACGTGTATGTCGTGGCTACGCCAAAATATGCCATCGAGGTTCAAGCCGAAGACTACAAAGAAGCCGAGAGGATACTTCAAAAAGTCTCAGAAACAGCCATAAAAACGATAACCAATGCTGGGGGGACAGGCGTCTTCCAGAGGGCAAAATAATGGTTTGGCTTCTGAGAAAGTGTGTCAAATGCGAAAAATACACTTTGAATCAAGAAAAATGCCCGAACTGCGGAGGAAGAGTGTGTGTGCCACATCCAGCAAAGTTTTCACCTGACGACAGATACGCAAAGTACAGAAGTGCCATGAAGGCTGAACAGAATGAAAGAAACATTCATCAAAGAAACAACAAAAATTGAACCAAAGAACCCTGTTCTGATAGAAGGACTCCCAGGAATGGGGATGGTCGGAAGAATCGCAACTCGTTACCTCATAAAGCAGTTGGGCGCCAAACGGTTCGCAGAACTTTATTCACCTCATTTTCCGTACTACGTCATAGTGAACAAAAAGGGAAACGTCCGCCTCCTCCGTGGAGAATTCTACTTCTGGAAAAGCCCAACAGGAGAGACTGACCTCCTGTTTCTGACAGGTGACAGCCAAGCCCAAACGATTGAGGGACAATACGAAGTGACAAGTAGCATCCTGAAATTCGCCCAGGAGCTTGAAATCAAAATTATCATCACGGTAGGGGGCTACCGCCGAGAAGCCGAAGAAACACCTCAAGTGATGGCTGTCTCCACCAGCCCAGAACTTCTAAAAAAAGCGTTGGAAGCCAAGGCAATCACCAGTCCACCCGGAAATCCAATAGTCGGAACAGCGGGGTTGCTTCTGGGACTCGCAAGATTCAAAAAAATAGACGCGCTCTGCCTTTTAGGAGAAACCCGAGGGTATCTCCCTGACCCAAAAGCTGCCAAGAGCGTGCTCGAGGTTTTGCGGAAAATCCTAGGATTTGATGTTGACCTGGGTGGTTTGGACAAAGAAATAGAGAAGTCAAAGGAAATAGTTGCGAGGATGCGAGAGATTGAAGAGCGAAGAGAAAGTTACGCGCAGAAGATGCGAAAAACCGAGAAAGAACGAGTCACCTACATCAGTTGAAGGTGAAGGCAATTAATATTTAACTTCGTATATGGCCACAACAGCGTTTAAGCCATCGATGTTCCAAAGGTCTTTGCGGTTCATGTTAGAGATGTATGCTAGTTGGAAGTGTTCTAGGGTTGGAGCTGCAACAGACTCCACTCGCTGATGCTTGGCATATGTTAATAACTTGTAGATCACCGTTGTCTTTCCGAGATCAGTCCAATTGACATCTCCTTGTCCAAGGGTAGTAGTGTTCGCATATGCTGAGTCTTCTTGTATAGGCATACCTACTTGCCTTGCGATTCTTGCGAACCAGACCCATTTGGTTTCATCTCCGTAGTTCAGGTCTGTGCCTTGGCTACTGAAGACGGTGAAGACCGCGACGTGCGTTATGCGTTCTGTCTTGCCCATGTTTCTGGCGCCTTTGTTCCATTCTTGGAGTATTTTGAGGGCTTCAGTTTCGTTTGACATGAACATAGCCCCGATTCTTCCTATCTGAGTCCAATTGAAGGTGCCGTTGTCGGCTAAAGATGGTTTATTACCTATGGTTGTAATCCAGTATCCATAGTCCCACCAGCTGGCAACCACTTGAACACTCTGATTGTTTCGAATCCAAGTCAAGGCATCGATCCAGTCGTCAATGGGTTTGCTCGGTTTTACTGGAACACTTGATGTGGCTATCGTTGTGGGTGCGTAGGCTTGGTCTAGAAATCTCGGGTAGGCTTCTCCTCTCTGTTGAGATTCTCGGCTAGGCAGCACTAGGGAGAAGGTGAGCAGGAGGAAAAGCAGTATCAAGAAGGCGGCGCTGAATTCCCTTCCAACATGGGTTTCAAAACGTGTTTTCCGTCTGATGACTGTGGGTGTCTCCTTCATGACGGTGATGAAAGGCCTCAATACTCTTGTTAGGGCGAGTGCCCAAAGTAGACAGAACGCTGGTGCCATAATAAGTGTGAGCCGAACCATAGAACTGGCGAAATACACAGAGGTCAAGCCGAAAAGTATCAAAAATATGTTGCGGTTTGTGGGGTTCTGCGCAGCGAAGAACAAGCCTATCGGTATGAAGAATATGCCTATCCCAACGTCATAGTAAATCTGTCCCCAAGCTGCTGGTTTGTGTTCTTGTACAGACTCTACGATAGGATAGAGGAGGCGTTGAAAGGGATTTAGGATAGTCTCGTACTTGGCTTCCAATGGTCTTATATATCCGAACCAAGAGAGCATGAGAAAAATCGCGGCGAATAAACCTAAGAAGCTGAACGTAAACACGGTTTTCATCCTGACTGTTTTAATGTGGCGTGTGACTTCGTAAGCACCCAATAAGAGGAATAGTCCGAAGGCCGCCATGTTGGTCATTTCAACCAGAAATCTAGGACCCAGAAATGGCACGTTGATGGCTATGAAGAGGGCTATACCAAAAGTTGTGCTATACGACAGAAGCAAGCGAGACGAGTACCTGCGCAGCAAGATCATAATTCCAACCAAGAGCATAAGCAGCCCAGAGGCATAGCGAGCAGCACCCCACCCTCCGAAGAGGTAGCCCAAGGACAAACCTGCCGCAATGGCGTAGAGAAGGCTTTGTTTAAGAGGTCTTTCTGTGTCGATGGACCTCAAGAAGAAGAAGCCTACGAGGAGGATTCCAAAAATCCCAATGGTTTCGTCATCGAAGAATCCTAGTGATGTTCTTCCAATGTACGAGGCGTTTATTGCTAGAAAAAAGGCTGCGAAAAGCCCAGTTTCTTTTCCTCCAATGTCTTTGCCGAAGAGATAGATGACTATGCACGTTAAGACCGCCATTATCGCGGGGAAAATTATGACAAAATTGTAGACGGGGTTGGCACTGATCGGAGTTGCGGGGAACGTTGGGGTCATGGGCACGCCTAACGCATTCAATATGGTGTAGAAGCTAGCCGCTGTGAGGCCGAGCGCTGGAAAAGATGTGCGCGGAACATTTCTACCCCAAGGCCACCAGCTCATGGGGTCATTCGTCCATGTTGCGTAGGAGAAAACTCCGTTTTGCACGATGTGATCGGTTATGCGGAATTGAAAGTAAGGGTCGAACTCTGACAGATAGTAGCCCCAACGGAGTGGCAGCAGCCTAATGGTGAAGGCCAGTACGAGAATGAGAACAAGAAGGGATAGTTCCAGTAGTGCCTTGTGAGATATTCTGATGCGCAGAGAACCCAATTTTCCCAATGCAGCGCCAAGGTTTTCTCGGCTAAACAATTCTCGAACTTTGCTCATGAACGCTCCTTCTTGCAAAGATGAAGATTATGTGTCTTTTATTTAGTTTGTGGTGCAATCGCGGAGTTGCTGTCTTGTTTTTTGTATTAGCCTTATACTCAGAGGAGCATTATTGATTCGTTATTCTTCCATTCCTTTTTAGGTAGATAGGCTTAGTATGAGTGTGTGAAAAATTTTTTGGTTGGGGGTGAGCCTTTTCTTATTGTTTTTGGGGTTTTGTTTTTGTTTCTGACGGGTCTTTCTGGTT
>Ga0315310_10000844_pt1 | contig 19379 bp, 16 predicted proteins | sample TDP5_MG_FD_203630 | JGI IMG/M metagenome (GOLD analysis project Ga0315310, IMG submission 203630) | Freshwater sediment microbial communities from Lake Towuti, South Sulawesi, Indonesia - TDP5 | ecosystem: Environmental > Aquatic > Freshwater > Lake > Sediment | place: Indonesia: South Sulawesi... | reverse complement strand
CTCCTTGTAATGAACGGAGTCCGTGATTGATTAGAAAGGAAAATGTCTCAGACTGTCTTGTTAACCTTGCGGAAAAAAGAAGAAGAGAAGAGATTAATGGCTATTCCACATGCACTCTGTAGAGGTCGATGTCTTCCCTCATTTCAGGCGTGCACTCTAAGAAGTCTCTCACAGCCCGCTTCACGTCCTTAGACTGCGTTATGTACCTCCCAGCTATGACTATGTCGGCTCCATTCTTCAACCCTTCTAAGGCAGTCTCAGGAGTTATCCCACCCGCAATGGCGACCAAGAACCGCTCGTGAGCAAAAGTCTTCCGCAACTCCCTGATAAGTTCCATTCGATGAGTCACAGCTGCACCTGCCCTCTCCACATCAATAGCGCGATGCAGAATGACTATGTCAGGTAACTGCTTCAACGAGCGCAACTTTTGAACTGGATCAGTGACTTCCATCATGTCCACAACAGCGTAGATTCCCAGCCTCTTAGCCTCGTAGATGAATCCGTCGAGCACTTCTGTGGCAGCGAGACCAGATGCGACCACGGCGTCTGCAGTCTCTTCAAACGCAAGGTCAACTTCAACCTTTCCGACATCTAGAGTCTTTAGGTCAGCAATTATGAAAACGTCTCGAGCTGTGTCTCTCAAATCCCGAATAACCTTCACTCCGTATCGTTTCAACAATGGAGTGCCCACTTCTAAGATTATGCGGTCGCTCTCAGGTATCTGGTTGACAATTTCTTTTGTTCGCTCAAAGCTTGGAATATCAAGCGCAATCTGCAGGTAGGGAGGTCTCCACAAACGAGGCACCTTGAAACCCATTATCGGGTGTTTAGCCCTGTCTTTGTCGTAGATTATCTTCTCCAACGACGGATAATTGGCTAAAGCCCTCTTCAAAGCCAACTTCGTTGCACCATAATTGTACTGGTAAATCCTGCGGTAGTCTTTCGCCCCAGGATGAACAAAAACGCTGCAGACCACAACCCAGTCGTCAACCTTGTCTTTGGGCACTACACCTTCCTCAACAGCGTCAGCCACAGCCTTGGCAACAGCCGCCTGCGCAGGACCAAAGATTTTTCCAGCTTGCTCCAAATTTTTCACTGTTACCTTAGGAACCAGCAAAGTATGCGGCTTAGGCGGCAGATTAGGTCGAATCACCGCCAAAAGAGGCGTGTGACCCGCAGACAAACTCGACAAGCCGTTGGCGAAAGCCTCGCCCACAGGGCCGTCTTTGTCGCCTATCAACAGGTCGATGTGCGCAACTTCCGAACCTTCGCCCACAAGAGCCTCACCGATGAGATATGTGAAACCCTCAGACGGCTTCAAACCAGCCGGAACTGTCGGTTCGATTCGGCTGACGTCTTCGAATTTAACGCTGAACTCTCTCATCCACTCGTAGAGCGTGTCTCTGTGTATTCCCAAAGCCTTCGCCGTTCCGGCAATTGTCGGTTTCTTGGTCTTTCTAGTCTCCATTTCTTTTCTCATAGCCGCATTGAGCAGTCGAACAAACTCTTCTCTCGTCGCAGGCTTGCCACCAGTTTCCGACACTTTACTCACCTTGATGTAACTTTATTCACTTCAGCTATTAAAGTTTGTCGGAATTAGGCTTTCATCAAGGGTCATTTCCGACACATTTGCGCAAAGAAATTCGAGTTTGTCTCGCTTCAATCCGACATCGTTCCGACGAAAAGCATTTCTAAAGGAGACGCAAAATACAATGAACCACCTTGTGACTTTAGGGTGAAGTGCTGTGAGAAAGTTCTTGATTGAAGAGATGACGCCTCAGGAGATAACCGCTGCGTTGAAGGAAGTTGACACCGTTGTTGTTCCTTTAGGGAGCATGGAGCAACACGGACCGCACCTTCCGGTTGGAACCGACACTCTCATTCCGATAACCGTCGCCAAGCGTGTGGCAGAAAAAGCCAAAGTTTTGGTCGCTCCACCAATCTACTATGGAAACTCCCTTTCAATGGTTGACATGAAAGGTGTATTCACCGTTACGCCCGACGCGTTGGCAAGTCTGCTCCTCGACCTGTGCAAATCATTTTCTATGCAAGGTTTCAAGAAGATAGTGTTCATCAACGGGCATGGCGGAAACAAGCAGGTCTTGAGTTTTATTGGACAGAAGGCACACTTGGAAACTGGAGCCCTAATTGTTCGCATAGACTGGTGGGACATAGCAGCCGAGGAAATCCCAAAGATATGCGAAAAAGCGGTTGTGCACGCCGACGAGGGTGAGACAAGCATGATGTTGGCTTGTAGACCTGGACTTGTAGACATGACAAAGGCAACAAAAGATGTCACCTCGGACAAACTAATCCAAGCATTAACTAGTGGTAAGCCCAAGAATATGCCGCAGGTTTATGTGTCCTTTCCCAAATGGTCAAAAACAGGGTTGATGGGAGACGCAACCAAAGCGTCTAAGAGAAAGGGAGAGAAAATTCTGAAGGTTGTTGTCGACAACATCGTTAATTTCTTGCATCAAGTGGACAGACTGAAGTGAACATTGTGCAAATACAGTGGTTCTAAATTAGAACTTTGACGCCCATTTTATTATGACAACCGTTAGAAATATTGAAATGCCCGACAACACCACAAATGGACCAGCTTTTGGCTGGTTTAAAAAACTCGACAATAAAACTCCCGAAGCCGAACTAACTGCACCAAACACGGAGCTTAATACAGAATATCTGAGTAGATTAGAACTTACATTCTTTGCGGCTGCAGCGGGAACCACAACTAAAAACCCAACCAATAAAGTTCCAACTATCTTTATACCTATAGCCACAACAAGGGACACAAGCAAGAGATAAAGAAGATTTGTTCTAGCAACATTGACACCTGTTGAGGTTGCAAGCTCCTCTGAAATCATGCCCAAGACAATTTTGCTATAGATAGTCTTTACCAAGATCATAGTGGTAACAGAGATGATTACCGCTATTGTCGTGTCAAGCAAACTTACATTGTTGATGTTACCAAACAGAGCTTCAAGCAAATCTGGTTCGGGAATAATCAGTATTCCTATTGCCAAGGCTAGTGTGAACAGTGCAGCTACAAGGGTTTCATAAGATAATTTTGTTACTCTTCCTAAATGCCAAATTATGACCGCTGACACGAAGAGAAAAGCGAACGCTCCTAAGAAAGGATTAAAGTTATATAGAATGCCCAGGGCAAGACCTGGCAAGGCCACGTGTGATAAAGCGTCACCGACAAGCGCCATTTTTTCTAGCACCATGAGAGATCCTAAATAACCAGCTGAAATCCCCACGAAGATTCCTGTTAACAAACTAAATGTTAAAGCGTCTGCCACGGAAATCACCTATGATGTTCTACGCACACGGGTTCACCGTATATGACACTCTGCAATTCCGGTTTCATTATTTCCTTTGATTCTCCAAAAAATGTCATGCATTTGTTCAAAGCCAGCATGTAGTCTGAATAATTTATGATAATGTGTACATCGTGAGATATTAGAAGTATTGTTATTTCATTCTTCTTTCTAAGGTCATTTAGCATTTTGTAAATAGCTTCCTCGCTGTCCAAGTCCACGCCAGCTGTGGGTTCATCAAACAACAAAACGTTTGGTTTATCGATTATAGCCCACGCTATCAATACCCTTTGCAGCTGTCCTCCAGACAAAACACCCAAGCTTTTGTTCAATATGCTATTATCAAGTCCAACTGAGCTAAGAGAATTTTCGAGGTCTGAAGTGCTCTTAAATGTCAAAAATTCTCTCACAGAAATGGGTATGTCACTTACAGAAAGCCTCTGAGGCACATAACCTATTTTCACTTTGTTGTCCCACTCGATTTTTCCACTATAAGGCACAAGATTCAGGAATGCTCTGAATAGGGTGGTCTTGCCAGCGCCATTTGGTCCGACTATTGCCAAGGTTGTGCCTTTTTTGAGTTCAAAACTTATGTTATCTAGAATTGTCTCGTTTGGAAGCTTAACGCTTAGGTTGGATATTTTTAATATGTAATCGTTGTGGCTTTCCATACTTAATGGACCCTTTTAAACTTTGTAAGCCTTACTGTGTTATAGGCTTTGTTTTGTAGAGCTAGAAGAATTACGTTAGGCTTTTCTGCAACGACCTCTCAAACGCACGTGTTAAATCATCATTGAATCCAACGAGTATTATGTTCTTCAACGATGTGCCAGATTCAACGTGACTCTTAATCTCATCAACCATGACATCAGTTGCCTCTTCCAAACTTAGGCCTCCCACACCTGTGCCCATTCCCGGAAAAGCGATGCTGGCTATGCCCAGTTGACGGGCGCACTCTAAAGCGCCTCTCGTAGCCATTCTCACTTTTTGTCTACTAGTCGGCATCGCTGGATGCTCCATAGTGGGCGCATGAATCACGTATTTAGTCTTCAGTTTTCCAGCGGTCGTCGCTACTGCCTTTCCAACTGGAACAGGCGCTTTTTTGTTGGCTTCTTCTTGAATTTCGCTTCCGCCGACTCTGAGTATGGCGCCGGCGACTCCGCCTCCCATGATGAGTAGGCTGTTGGCGGCGTTGACGATGGCGTCTACTTCCAATTTTGTTATGTCGCCTAACGTCACAGTTATGGTCGTGCTCTTGTAGACACGTTCAAGTTTGGTCAAATCAAGCACCGTCCAGTTTCTAATTATTGTTGGCAGCATTTTGATAAGTTTTTGTAGCGGTTATAGCTTAATGGAAAGGTATAACTATGAAGTTAATATTGTTCTAATTCTGTGACTTCATCGGAGAGCGCTCTGGAGGTTAACGGTTTGTTCGATGTAAGCAAGATACGTGAGGACTTTCCAATCCTTAAGTCCGGTGTTATTTATCTGGACAGCACCGCCACAAGTTTGACGCCTGAGCCTGTGCTGCAGCGAATGTTGGAGTTTTATCGGGAGTATAGGGCGAATGTTGAGCGTGGCGTTCACCGATTAGCGGTCAGAGCAAGCGAAGAATATGAAAGGGCACGTGCCAAGGTCGCCGATTTCATCAGCGCCAAGTCTACTTCTGAGATTGTGATGACGCGAAACACAACTGAGGGGATTAATCTTGTTGCTAATGGTCTCAAGTGGAGGAAGGGTGACAAGATAGTGACCTCGGTTTTGGAGCATCACTCCAACTTCATTGTTTGGCTCAGGGTTAGGGACACACAGAGCGTCAAAGTTGAGGTTGTTATGCCTCGTAAACCAGTTGTGAAGGGTCTTCTGCATCCAGCTGACTTCGAGAAAGTTATTGACGACAGAACTAGGCTGGTTGCTTTAACTCATGTTTCAAACGTTTTAGGCGTCATCACACCCGTAAAAGAAATTGCAGAAATCGCACATGAACACGGCGCTTTAATTCTAATCGACGGAGCTCAATCGGTGCCACACATGCGAGTTGACGTGCAAAAGTTAGGCGTCGACTTCTTGGCTTTCAGCGGGCACAAGATGTGTGCACCCACGGGTTCAGGCGTGCTCTACATGCGAGAGGGCGCTCAAAAAGAAGTTGAGCCCATGTACATAGGTGGCGGAACCATAGAAGAAGTGAATGTTGACCACTACAGGCTTGAGGAAGGTCCAGGACGCTTTGAGGCTGGAACCCCAGATGTGGCAGCCACCATTGGACTCGGCGCGGCAGTTGACTACTTGAACAAGATAGGCATGGAAAACATTGAACGCCACGAGAAAAAACTCACAAAACAGATGTATGACGGCTTGACAGACATTCCAAAGGTTGAGGTTTACGGTCCAAAACCAGAGCATAGAATAGGCATCATACCTTTCAACGTAGCCGATTTGAACCCGCACGACGTGGCTTTAGCCTTAGACGTTTCAGCCAACATCATGGTAAGGTCAGGGCACCACTGCGCCCAGCCTCTCTCAAAGAACGTTATTTGCAAACCTGGAACTGTGCGAGCCTCAGCCTACTTCTACAACACAAAAGAAGAAATAGAAAAACTGGTCTCAGCTGTTGAAGAGATAGCGGAAACGCTTGCCAAATGAGACTTTGCTTTTCGAACCCCATCGGAGAACAGACCTTGTCTAAGGCTAAACTAATAAAAAAAATCGCTGATGAAGTTCGAGTGTGCGTTAAGTGTTCACTCTGGAAGAGACGCCACAACGCTGTTCCTGGTGAAGGCGACATAGACGCTTCTGTTGTGTTTGTGGGCGAAGCGCCGGGTTACTGGGAAGACGTGAAAGGCTTGCCGTTTGTAGGCGCTGCGGGCAAGGTTCTAGACGCGCTTTTGGAGAAGATAAAGCTTCCACGGGAAAATGTTTTCATTACAAATGTCGTTAAGTGCAGACCGCCTGAAAACCGCGACCCTAAACCCGATGAAACAAAAACCTGCACTTCGCTTTATCTTGACCGTCAAATAGCGCTTATCCAACCCAAAATCATCGTTTCGTTGGGCAGACATTCCACCGCTTACATACTTTCAAAGGCAGGCTTCGAAACTGAAACAACAGAGGGCATAACTCAGTTGAGAGGCAAGGTTTACCGAACAAAATTTCTAGATTTGTCCGTCTCTGTGGTTCCTACGTACCATCCAGCCGCTGTTCTGCACAACCCGAAGTATAGGCAAGCGTTAGAAAGCGACTTCGAACTCTTGAAAAACGAACTCAAGAAACTTTGACATGCATAACTTTTTTCATCAAGTTTTAGGGCTCATGCTGAAAAGTCAGCAACAATGTTTGCGTATGTTTTTGCCATCTTTAAGACATCCTTGGCGTAGACGAACTCGTTGTAGGCGTGTGCGAGTTCGCTGAAGCCTGGTCCAAAACTCACGGTTGGAACACCAAGAATCTCTCTAAAGTAATGTGCGTCGCTGGTGTAATACACGTAAGTGGCTGTGGGTTTGTAACCGAAAACTTGTCTTGCACCTTGCTGAACAGCCTTCGTCAACGAATGTGTTGCCGACGTGTAGGAAGGAAGCGTCTCTTTGACGACTTCACATTCAAGGTCTTCAGACAAGACACTGCGCACAAACTCTTCAACCGCGTCTGGGTTGCCACCAACTGGAACCCTTATGTCAACTTCTGCCTCGCACTTTTCTGGCACGATGTTGACCTTTGTTCCACCATTTATCAGTCCCAAATTTGTAGTGTAATGGTTTAGTGCTCGCATCAAGTCACTTGCAGGGACGCCTTGGTTCTTAGCAACTCTTCGCAGTTGTTTTCTGCCGTTTTGAATAAGCTTCTCTGCGTCTTTAGGAACCCTGACCGCTTCACTCTCAAGAGCCTTCAGTTTTGGAAGGAATTCGGTCAGCATGAAAATGGCATTTTTGCCCAAGGCTGGCATGCTTCCGTGTGCTGGCTTTCCATGCGCGGTGATTTTGAGCCAGCAGTTTCCACGTTCGCCTCCAACCACGCTGTATTCGCCTTCAAGATTGCCTGTGGGTTCCGTTATGAGACATGCGTTGCCACTTAGTTTTTTGTTTTGCAGCAGCCATAATGCGCCTCCAGGTCCCAGTGCCTCTTCGTCTGAGACGCTTGCAACAGTTACTTTTCCAGAGAGGTCTTCCTCGAAGTCTTTGAAAACAGCCACAGCCATCAGCATAGCCGCTACTCCGCCCTTTTGGTCGCTTGCCCCTCGACCGAAAATCTTTCCCTGCTTTATCACTCCCTCGTACGGATGTTCATGCCAATGTGAGAGGTCGCCGGCTGGAACCACGTCAATGTGTCCGCACAAGATCAACGAAGGCTTGCCCCTTCCAACCGAGGCAACGACACTGACGTGACCTTTAGCCGGTTCAAAAGTTTGATAACGTATTCCTTCAGTTTGGAGAAAGCGTTCAACAACGTCGGCTGCTTCCGAGACGTCGCCCGGAGGGTTCTCACCCTTTGCTTGAATTAATTCAGAACAAAGCTTGTTTAATTCTTTTGCACGGCGCTCCACGACCTTGCCGATTTTGGTTGCGAATTTTTTCAAAGGATTGCACCTCATTGCTTTTGTGTTGTCTTGAGCCTCTGTTTAGTTCAGCGAATGCTTAATAAATGGATGCTCGTCTTCACTTATGCCTAACCGAAGTTTACATCTAGGAGAGTATGTTTCCAATATGGCGAAGTTCAAGGTCATTGTTTCAGACCCTGAAGAGGGCAAGTCAAAAGTTGTTGAGTTGGAGAGTGCTCGTGCCGTGCCGCTCATAGGCAGAAGACTGGGCGAAACAGTCGACGGGTCTGTCGTGGGCATGTCAGGCAGAAAACTGCAGATTACTGGCGGGTCTGACAAAGACGGTTTTCCAATGCGCCCTAACATTCACGGAGGGGTCCGCGTGAGCGTCATTGTCAGCGAAAGCGTGGGGTTTCATCCTCAACATGAGGGAGAACGCCAACGCAAGACTCTGCGGGGAAACGTCATCACAGAAGACATAGTGCAGGTCAACATGAAAGTGGTAGAAAAAGCCAAGAGAGCCGAGAAACCGAAGAAACCGAGGAAGGTAAAGGCTGAAGCGGAAGCATCCGAGGCTGAAAAAGTGGAAGAGGTGAAAGCGCCGACAGAGCCTCAGCCTCAGCCTGAAGCGGCAGAGGCTCCCAAGCCCGGAGGTGAATCTTCTGAAAAAGCTGCCCAAGCAACCTGAAGTTAATATTGGAACCATTGGGCACGTGGACCATGGAAAGACCACACTGGTTCAAGCCTTAACTGGTGTTTGGGCAGCAAGGCACAGTGAAGAACTCCGCCGTGGCATCACAATCAAGCTGGGTTACGCCGACGCTCCCGTTTACAAATGTCCGAAGTGTCCACCGCCTCAGTGCTACTCAATCGAACCCAAATGCAAGGGCTGCGAAGAGCAAGGCGAGTTTGTTAGGGCTATAAGTTTTGTGGACGCACCAGGTCACGAAGCGCTGATGGCAACTATGTTGTCTGGCGCCGCCGTGATGGACGGCGCCATGCTCGTGATTGCTGCAAATGAACCGTGTCCCCAACCTCAGACACGTGAGCACTTGGCAGCCATCGAAATCGTAGGCGTCAAAAACTTGGTTGTTGTTCAGAACAAAATCGATTTAGTCGACGAGAAAAGAGCCTTTGAGAGCTATCAAGACATCGTCAACTTTGTTAAGGGCAGCATAGCCGAAAACGCGCCCATCATTCCCGTTTCGGCTCAACACGGTGTCAACATAGACGCCCTCATTCAAAACCTGGAAGAACGGATTCCAACACCCAAGCGTGACCCGAACAAGCCGCCTAGAATGCACATTGTGCGCTCGTTCGACGTGAACAAACCTGGAACACTGGCAAAGGAATTGACAGGTGGCGTTATTGGTGGCACCATACTCCAAGGATTGTTTAAAATCGACGACGAAATCGAGATTCGCCCAGGAGTGCGCGTTGAAAAGCAAGGGCGCGCCGTTTACGAGCCCTTGTTCACCCAAATCGTGAGTCTTCACGCGGGCGGCAAAACAGTGAAGGAGGCTCAACCTGGAGGTCTAGTTGGTGTGGGAACCTTGCTCGATCCTTCTTTGACAAAGGCTGATGGACTGACGGGAAACATAGTGGGTAAGCCTGAGATGCTGCCGCCCACTCGTTCAGAATTGACTGTTGAAACGCGTCTCTTTTCGAGAGCAGTAGGAACTAAAGAGTTGATGGAAGTTGCGAGGGTGCAGATGGGTGAAGCGCTTCTCTTAGACGTGGGAACCAGCATAACTGCGGGTACAGTCACAGCTATAAAGGGAGAAGACGCCACGCTCAAGTTGAGTCGACCAATAAGCGCCGAAGAAGGAGCCAGAGCCGCATTGAACAGAAAAATCGCTGGGAGATGGCGCCTCATAGGCTACGGAATAATCTCGTAATGGTGCCTTCACCTTATGCAATGTTGAAACCAGCATAGTTTTGCAAAAATTAACGTTGCAAAATCTCCAACGTATAGAGTCCCTTCAGATGATGAAAAGTCTTTTCTGAGAGGTCTTGATAACTCTATAATGGTTTGCGGCATGTCTGAAGCATCTAACACTGAGCAAATTCTGAGTCAAGCTAGGGAAGAAGAAAAAGCGTACGATTGGTTGGGAGCAGCTGAGTTTTATAAGAAAGCTTTGGGTCTAGTGCCTGAACAGGATTTCTTGAAAATGGGTGAGATTTATGAGCGCTTCGGGTACGCTTTTCTTCGTGCTTCCACGCAGGCTGAAGATATAAAAGAATTTAAGAAAATCAGGCAACTTGCAGTCAAAGCCTACAAGAGTGCTGCCCAACTTTTTGAGGCAGAAGGTAGCATGAAAAATAAGGGTCGAAGTGCGCAGTGTTATGCCATTGCCGAATATGTACGTTCTTGGTTGGCGGCTGACTCTTCTGAGAAGAGAAAAATGCTTGATGAGTGCCTTTTGTTCGGAAATAAGAGTTTAGAGGCATACAGAGAAGCTAGTGACGAACTGAGTTATGGAAAGATGTGTAACGACTTATTGATGTGTCACCTTGACAGATTATACATTGCATCTGACTGGAGAGAAATGAGAAAAATCGCTCAAGAAGGAACAGATTGCGCTGACAAGGCAATTACAGTGTTATCCAAGCTTGGAAACAAGAGTGAACTCCTTCGTGCCTATTTCACCGCGAGCCTTCAAAGCTGGAATGCATTCATCAGTGAAGAAGAAGAGAAGAGAAAAGAGCTTATGCAAAGAAGCCTGAGCTATTCAGAAAAAGCCTTGGAACTTTCCAAAGAAGTTGATGACCTTTATTATGCTGCTATGTCAAACTGGGCGGCAGCTTTTTGCACTCTTCTTTTCACGGAAAAAGTTGAATCCGCCTTGGAATATGCCAAAGAGATGCTGCAACAAGGAACAATTGCAAGGGACAATTACTTGAAAGGTGTTGCGTCTTATGTCCTTGCATCGGTTACTGATCAGATGATTCTGAGTGAAGGAGACCTCGACAAAAAGAAGGAAGGATACCAAAAGATCATCAAATACGCTGAAGATGCCATTCACCATCTTCAACTAGTGTCACAGGATTACTTCATCGCACAATCCTACTCATACTACGCCGAAAGCTACTCCTCTCAAGTGCGTGAAGTTGAGTCTGGGTTAGAAGGAAAACACGCTATATTGGAAAAAGCAGTGGAAATTGGACGCAAAGGGTTAGAACACGCAACTCGTTCAGGTTCCCCTGACGCTATGGTTTCTACCCTTAACGCTTTAAGCAAAGCACTTCATTTCTATTCGGGTCTGGAAACTGAAAAAGATGAAAAGACAAAGCTACTCGAAGAAGCTTTGATTCATAGAAAAGAATACACCAATATTATAGAAAGAGTGATTCCATCCAATGATTGGATTCGCGGCGTTGGGAAAAACTATGAGGGACTAATAGAAGTAGAGCTGGCTAGAATAGAAACAGAAAAGGCCAACAGAATAGCTCTTCTCAAAGGCGCCGTTTCGGATATGGAAGACGGCGTGTCGCACTGCAGAAAATGGATTTTGTCTCGCCCTGTTCCATCGCAAATAGCTGCTGTTGCAGGATTTGAGGACACGTTTGGAGGAATACTAAATGAGCTTTATCTGCTTATCGAAGACAAAGAAATACTGAAAAGAGCAATTGAGGTTTACGACTATTCTGCTAAAAAGTTCAAGAAAGTTAACTTGTCAAGCCGTGTTGCAGAGTCCTGCTGGAAAATGGCAAGAAACCAAGACCGCCTTGGCAAGTATCAAGAGGCTGCAGAAATTTTTGAAAATGCGTTCGCGGAGTATAAAGCTACCGCAGACAAAATTCCTCATTTTGCTGATTTCTATCTGGACTATGCTGCGTACATGAAAGCTTGGAGTGAAATCGAGAGAGCCAAATTTGCCCATAAACAGGAAGAATACTCCACTGCAATGCAACACTACGAAAAGACTGCAAGTCTTCTCAAGCCGTTAAAATTGTGGAGCTATTTGTCTTCAAACTTCCTTGCATGGTCATTCTTGGAACAGGCAGAAGATTTGAGTAGAAAAGAAATAAGCATTAAGTCGATAGAAACCTTCAAAAAGGCAGCAGAACTCTTCAAGGAAGCCCAAGAAGCCTTTGAAGAAGAGATTGGCAAAATCAAAGTTCTAGACGAAAGGGAAAAAGCAATTGAACTTAGCAAAGCCTCCTTGCGTAGAATTGACTACTGCCTTGCAAGAGCAGATGTGGAGCAAGCAAGAATATACGACCAAGAAGGAGAATACGCAAAAAGCGCCGAAAAGTACGAATTAGCTGCTGCTACGTTCGAAAAGACATTACAGACCATTGAGTTGGAAACAGAACGAAACGAGATAGAACTAATTGTTCACATGTGTCATGCTTGGCAAAAAATGAAAATGGCTGATGGGAGGGATTTGCCAGAACTCTACAGCGAAGCTTCTGAACTGTTCCTGAAAGCAAGAGAACACAGCACAAACGATAAGACAAGCTTGCTGGCTTCAGGTAACAACGCTTTGTGCAAAGCATTAGAATTTGGAACCAAATTCGAAGAGACGAGAGACAAAGAGGCTTTCTCCAAAGCCAAACAATTTCTTGGAAGTGCAGCAAATTATTATCTGAAAGCTGGTCTCCAAAATGCCTCTTTGTGGACTAGCGCCACAGAGATTTTGTTTGATGCTTACAACTACATGACCAATGCTGAAATCGAGGCCGACCCAAGGAAGAAAATGGAAACATATCTCCTCGCAGAAAAGTGTCTTGAACGGTCAGCTGAGTTCTACGAAACAGCAGGGTACATTGGAAAAAGAGACGAAGTTCTTGAAACTTTAAAGAAGGTGAAAGAAAAACGTGAATTTGCAATGTCTTTGGGAGAATTATTGGCTGCCCCTACTGAGGCATCAAGTGTTCGTATGATCTCGGCACCGGGTTTGACTGTGGAAGAACCAGTTGGCTTTTCAAAGTTTGAAAGCGCATTTGTTCAAGCAAATCTGATCGCCCATCAAAGAGAGATTGTATTCGGTGAAAGCCTTCGCTTAGAGGTTCACATTGCCAATCTCGGAAAAGACGCGGCTTTTTTGATTAAGGTTGAAGATATTATTCCTGAAGGGTTCGATCTGATCGAAAAACCTCCAAAAGGCATAGTCGGGGATGGGTTTCTTTATCTAAAAGGAAGAAAATTAGCCCCCCTTGAAGCAGAGGAAATGAAACTAGCCTTCAAACCTCGAAAGAAAGGGCAATTCGTTTTCAAGCCAAAGATTCAGTATATGAACGAAGCTGGAGACTACAAATCTTGCGAGCTTGAACAGTTGACGGTTACTGTTAAGGAACTTGGAATTCGTGGTTGGTTAAAGGGTTCAGGTTAGAGGGACGAAGACTATTTTCAGGATAAAACAAAAAAAAGGGTGGAGATGAAGGGAGCCTTATTTAGTGCTGCCCACTGGGATTGTCTTGTGTACCCATATCCAAGAAAAGTGCACTTCGGTGTTGAAAGTGTATTTGAAAGTGCTGAACATCAGAACTTGGTCCCATGTTAGTGAAGCGCTTATCTGGTAGTCAATGTGCACGGTCACGAAGATTAGTCCTGTGCTTGGCATATCTCCTGAGACTGCGACGTTCTTTCCATCGGCAGTCGTAGTTATGCTGTATTGGTTGGTGACATCCATTGACCAGTCTGGAACAAAGTTGCTACCGCAGGGAGATGTTAGCCTTCCTGCATAGACGTGCACATCAACAACAGGTGTGTATCCTATGTAGGTGTGGTGCAGTATGAAGTTCGGCGAATCGAAGGGTGCATTTTCCTGATCAAGCGGCAGACTAAGCTCTATTAGTACTGGTGCGCCAGCTTCCCCATACTTTACCACGTTGGTGTAAAATGAGCCAGGGTTTGTCGAAGATAATTTGTACAGTCCTGAACCGTCGTCCAAAGGTGTGAACACGAGGTCAAACGACGACAATTCACATCTATAGTCGCTGGTGTCGGTTAGCGTCAGCATCTTGTAATTATAGAAGTCAAAGGTCAGGTCAGCACTGCTCTCTGCGGTGAACTCGTAGCAGGTTGGACCGTACGGTGCCCACCCGTCGTCGAACTTAGGTGTCTCGCAAACCCTGTAGGTGCCCGGACGTAGTCCAGAGAATTCGTAGTAACCGTTTTGGTCCGTTGTTGTAGTCCACTCTTTTCCAGCGTCTGGTCCAGTCAAAGCTGTCAGTGTTATTGTCCATCCTTGCAATCCAGTGTTTTCTGGGTAGCTGTATTTGTGACCCGTGACCTTGATTAGTTTGAAGTTGTAGAAGTCTACGTCTGTTATGTCTTGACCGCTGACTCCTTGGAATGGTCCGAGACTTGCAGAAGTTGTGTGTATCCATCCATCCTTGTCTTCCTCAACAATCGTGTAGCTGCCTGGACCTAGTCCACAGAACGAATATGAACCTTCGGAATCCGTTAGCGTCCAGCCGACCATTTCGCTGTCTTTGTAGAGCGTGATATTCCATCCAGCAATTGGCGTGTTTGGTTCAACTTGTCCGTCGCCATAAGTATCATCGTATTTGTGACCCTTTATGCAGAACTTCTCGAAGTTGCCGAAGTTTACGTTGGTTATCTCCACGGCTTGATTAGGTAGAATATCGATCGGACCAAAAGTGGCACTGGTTGTAGCTACCCATCCACTTTTAACCTCCTCGCTCACGTAGTATGTTCCTGCGCCCAAGAAGTCAAATCTGAAGTATCCATCATCTCCAGTGTGTTTTGTGGCTATTGGTGTTCCAGTGGGAGAGTCCTTAAATATATTGATAGTCCAGCAGCCTAATCCGTGATCGTCATCGTCCCACTTTCCATTACCGTTGTGGTCCTCAAACTTGTAGCCAGATATCGAGCTCAGGTAGTATGGATTGTTCCGAGGGGTTGTTCCAGGTGGTATGGTTTCGGGTCCCTTCGTCTCTGACCTCCAGATCTCGGTGCCAGCTGGTTTCTCTATGTAGAACTGCCACTTGATTATCCCAGCGATGTAGGCGCTTCCAGAGAATGTGTCGTCAGTGCGTGTAGTTAGAGGTACAATGTATGGGCCTCCTAAGGAGGTGCCAAACTCGTCGTAATATGTGTAGCTGGCGAAGTAGCTGGCTTCTTCAATGGGTGGCTTTATGGTTAACGAGAAGGTTTTCAGTGGACTGGGTGAGGTTTCTTTGTTCACCATGCCCGCTTGGGCTATTAGCTCTGGACCGTGCATGTCTGAGGCCCACGTGAAGGTGTTGGTTATGTAGAACTTCCAATAGATGTATGTGCCTATGGCGAATGATGTTTCGTAGCGGAAGACGTCATATATACCCTCGGTTCGACTCCAACATAGTTCTCCTGTTGACCATGGGAGAAGTGGGTCATTGGTGGTGCTTGGGCTTCCATCGGCGTCAACAGTGTAGTCGACATAGAAGTGCACGTAATAGAGTTTAGATATTCCTTCGGTCACCCAGAGCTCGAAGTATTTTGGAACTTCAGCTACTTTAACCTTGAAGTTGTCAGTCTTAGACAATGAAGATATGAAGCCGAAGGTTCCTCCAAGTGGACTGTAATATTCAACCTTTGTCACCCAGACCTTGTAGACACCGCCTTTGTTGGGAGTTTGTTTGAAGGGCCAAAGCTGCACCACTATGCCCAGGTCACGGGTCGTGTCATTGTTCCACTGGTGTGTTCCACCGTCTATGCTGTATATGTATCCATTTGTAACATTAAACCTTCTTTTCTCAAGAGTATCCGTGCTGAGCAATGTTTTGCCTGGGGGGTCGGTGACTTGGAAGTAGTAGATGCCATCGGGGAGCCCAGCTGTCCCTTTTTTGTGTGGTCCTCCAGCCAAGTAAACGTCTTTTGCGTTAGTGTACAAGTTTCCGTTAACCCTTAGTCCATTCGGGTCTGTTGTCCAAATGGCGCCTGACACTGGATCGCTCCCTAAGACTTTTGAGGTTGGCAAAAGAATGCCTGTCAGCAAAAGCAATGTTATGAACAACACGATGCCTGCAGAAGTGGTATAGAGTCTAGCTGAATGTCTATCTTCCACATTTTCCTCTCCTTTTCTCTTATCAGCGAAAACTGGATTGTTAATTATCATATTTATATCTTTGTAGAATACTTCTATAGAAAACAATACTTCAAAAAATGGTCGCTTACCACCCCAAAAGGACCACTAGCCCAAAAGCATTTCAAACTTCGACATCGATCAACGTGAGCATTGTAACAGGTCACCTATAGCATTGCTATCAACATCTCAGAGATGGAAAAAGAGAGTTTGGAGCCTATTCCATTAGGTTTTTTCTCAGAAATTCTCGTCGCTGCTTCCTATCCATCTTTTCAATGTCAGCCTTGTATTTCTCGCGGATAATCTTCAATTTGCAGTTGGTGTAAAAGGCGTCATACACTGGGCGTGCCTTTTCTATGGCTTCATAATCATCCTTTGCAACGATGGATATCCCCGTCATTACCACATCCAATCCAGCACCTTCAGGAGCAACTTCAACTTTATCAGTGTCGGCTGCACGCACGATTTTTGCCAATTCCAACACAGCAGGGTCGTTAATCTTGTATTTCTCTATTATGGCATCGAAACTGCATTTGTCGCCGTGGTGTCCCAGCTCAACGCCTGGTGCATCGTAAGGTATTGCCTTCTCTTTTTTGACGACCTCTTCAATTTTCTCCGCTGGAACGAAGATGAACTCAGCTTCTGGATCGACGAATTTCTTTATCAGCCATGGGCAAGCGGTTCTGTCTACATGCACGTATTGCCTTGTTACCCACTTCATGATATTTCACCTATGTAGATTACTTGCTTATTGGTTGAAAACGTTTATGCGTAAAGGGTCCAGCCCATAACCCTTGTAAAACGTTAATGTTACGGAATAATACAGTGAAACAAGCGACTGTGTTAAAAATGGGGTTTACTGTTCAGTTTTTTGTCGCTCTGAAGACACAAAACGAATACACATCTTTAACAATTGGAAAGTAGTCTATTCCGCCTGGTGTGGGGCGAACTGAACCATGATAAAGTTCCTCTAGACTGAATCTGAACCCAGCTTTTGTGAAAACTTCTTCGACGTTCTTTCGGGTATAGAACTGATCCAAACCTAATTCCTTTGCCTTCGTGTAGTTCTTGGTTTGCTCCGTGGTAAACATGAAGTTGGTTATGAGAATTCCATGTGAAACAAGTACACGGAAAACTTCGTTAACTGCTCTTCCGTTGTTTCTAATGTTTGGGAATCCAATGTTTGAAACAATTGCTGGAATAGAATTGTCTCGAAAGGGCATAGCCTTAGCGTCGAATGCCATGAGCGTCACCTCTTCATCTAAACCACTCTTCCTCAACCATTTCAAATTACTTCGAAGCACTGTTGGACTGAAATCTGTGACAACGTAGACTCCTTTTCTTTGACGTGAGCGTATGAACGGTTTAAAGAAGCCGCCTCTTCCACAGGCAATTTCTAAGATTATTCGAGGATTGTCTTTCTCCACCTCTCTTAAAGCCTCTTTCGTCTTCTCGTATCCGATGAGGTAATCTTTGGTATAGATTCGTCTGGTTGCTTGTTCCAACGTTTTTTCGTCTTCAAGCAGCAAGCCTTTGATGAAGTGATGCTCGGGTTTAATGTTTCCCAAGAAGGTCTTGGTCAACAAGAAAAACAGAATCGGGTTTTCCTTTCGGAATCTGGTTGCAAAGTCTTCCTGCTCCTTCCATAAGTCTTCCTTAGTTTCTTCACCACTGAGAAAGACACCAATTCCGTCAAAAATGGGATACTTTCGTTTGCAGTCTTTGCAGGCAAATTCGCCTTCGATTAGATGGGTCTCGTCTTTTCTGGTGATTCGACTTTTTAGTTTCCCGTGGCAGATGGGGCATATCAACAAGGGAATGAGTGCTTTGTGCATTCTCGCTATCGAACCTCTTTATGATTGGAGAAGAGATAAATATACATGTTTTCATGATGATATGAAAAGGGAGAAACTTGACGATAAGAGTCATCTTAGATTCCAATGTCTTCTTTGTGCCCTCACAGTTCCAAATCGACATTTTCGAGGAGTTGGCGAAGCTTCTGAATCAACGGTTTGAACCCGTGCTTCTGTCCACCACACATAACGAGCTACTAACGATGTCTGAGAAGGGTTCTCCAAAGAGACGGAAACAGGCTTCACTTGCATTGAAACTGGCAGAGAAATGCAGCAGAATAAGCGTTGAAAAAAGCGCTGAAGAAACAAATGATGACGTAATCCTCCGAATTGCAACCGAGTGGAAAAGTCCAGTTGCCACAAACGACCGAGAACTACGAAAGAAACTGAGAAACCGCGACATACCCGTCATATTTTTGAGAGGAAAAAGCCGACTAGAACTAGAGGGTGCCTTATAATTTAAAGTTGCTGTCATCTATCTATTCCGAAAGGCTAATATGTTTGGGTTCTTTATGTGAACAAAAGCCCAACTCTGTTTATAAGGAATCGGTTATGTTTAAATTAATCACGTTGGAAGACACCATCCGCATTCCACCAGAAAAATTCAGCCAGCCCCTCGAAACCGTGACCTATGAGCAATTGAAGAGCAAATACGAGGGCATGGTCGATGAAGAACTGGGCTACGTAATAGCAGTGACAGACATCCAAGTTAACCCTGTTGGAAAGATAATACCAGGCGACGGCGCAACTTACCACAAAACCCGCTTCTCCATTCTAACATTCTTTCCAAAGATTCAAGAAATCGTTGAAGGCGAGGTCGTTGAAATCGCTGACTTCGGCGCCTTCGTGCGCGTTGGCCCAATAGACGCATTGCTACACGTTTCTCAACTCTTAGACGACTACATATCCTACGACGAAAAACAAGGCGTGCTCATGGGCAAAGAAACCAGGCGCAAACTAGCGACAGGCGACCCAGTCAGAGTACGCGTAACAGCGGTCTCACTAGCCAGGGGTGGAGGCTCAGGTAAAGTCGGCGTCACAGCACGTCAACCCTTCCTCGGCAAACTAGAATGGATAAAACACGACCTAGAAAGACTCAAAAGCGCTGAAGCAGAGAAAGCCAAAAAACCACAGCTAGAACAGAAGGCACAGCAGGTCAAACCAGCCAGCAAACAATAACAAGCACGAGTGGAAACAAATGATTGAGAAAGCCTGTCGAGAATGCAACTCTCTAACCAAAGAGCCAGTTTGCCCTAACTGTAAGTCAACCAACCTGAGCGATGACTATTCAGGGGTCATCTTAATCTTCGACCCGCAGGGCTCAGCAATAGCCCAACTCATGAAAGTGACAAAAAAAGGAAAGTATGCGCTAAGAGTCAGATGAAACACAAAAGCCCGTAGACGCGCTTTGCGCAATATATCTATTGAATAGAAAGAGAAGGATTTATCCTCACCCTTTCACAACGGCGATTGGTAACAGCCTAGCTACGCGGGTTGCGATTCCCACTTTGTCACTCACTTCGGCAACTTTGTCAACATTCTTGTAGGCAGGGTCAGCCTCTTCAGCCAAGACAACGGCGCTAGCCGAACGGACAACTATGCCCCGTTGCTCCAATGCTTTCTTGATTTCGCCACC
>Ga0315310_10000843_pt1 | contig 19406 bp, 11 predicted proteins | sample TDP5_MG_FD_203630 | JGI IMG/M metagenome (GOLD analysis project Ga0315310, IMG submission 203630) | Freshwater sediment microbial communities from Lake Towuti, South Sulawesi, Indonesia - TDP5 | ecosystem: Environmental > Aquatic > Freshwater > Lake > Sediment | place: Indonesia: South Sulawesi... | reverse complement strand
CGGGTGAGATAATAGTTCCAATAGTGGAGTCAATAGCTTGCGACATACCCAGGGTACTCATAGTCAACATAATGAATAGTGGAGATTTCGTGCCAGGCGTGCCACGGAACTTCGAGGTTGAGGTTCCTGGGCTTGTCAGCAAGAGGGGCATTGAAGGAATAAAGACGGACGGATTGCCACAGGCTCTGATCTCTTACATTCTCAGGGACAGGGTCGCACCGGTCGAGGTTGAACTTGAAGCCTACGAAAAAGGGAGCAAAGAACGATTACTAGAACTAATCATGATGGATCCCTGGACGAAATCTGAAGAACAAGCTAAGAAACTCCTAGAAGATATACTCGCACTGCCACGCCACGAAGAAATGCGGCAACACTACAAATGACTCTTCCATTTTTTTGGCAAGTCATCACATGTATCAAGTACGCTAGACGTCAGAATTTAGATAACGCATCCATCTAAGTTGAGCAAATCCTCGATAGGAAAAATCAACTGGAGCGATTGCAGATTGAGGGAAAAGATTAAGAAACTTATAGAAGAGGCTGAGAGGCTCAATCGAACTCATAAGAAGAGAATCGAGGAATCTAGAATCCGATACGAGGCCGTTAGAAACTTCGAGTACCCGGACAGAGTTCCAGCCCATGTCTGGGTTGAAGGGATGTCAGGCTGGTATCTGCAGAGAAAATATAAGTTGAACATGGCGGAGTATTTCAGAAGCCATGAACTTCAAGCCTTCTACCAGATCAGAGAAAGGATAGATGCGTTCAAAGAATTGAGCGACGACCGACTTGAGATAGACACATTAGTCGGCGTTGAAGGCGGGGTAGTATCTCATCCCTCTGTCATCGGCTCCAAGATTGTGTTCCCCGACGACGATTGGCCATGGATAGATGTCAGATATCATCCGCTTGACACACCTGAAAAGATTGACGACTTTCAAGTTCCCGAGATATCTAAAGCAGGAATCATGCCTCAACTCATCGAAAGATACGAAAAGATGAAGAAACTAGTGGGAGATCTTACCACAGTATACTTACATGTCGGAAACGGAGACCCTGAGCGACCACTTCAAATGGCCGTTTACGCCAGAGGTTACAACAACCTCATAAGAGACATGTACACAGACCCACAGCTTGTCCATAAACTCTTAAGGAAGATGTGCGACGTAGGTGAAGCCATCCACGACTTCTACAGAGATCTCCTTGGAAGAGACTTGTCGAAATATCAAGTAGTTGATCTATATGACAACTTCCTATGTCACTTTTCACCGTCTCTTTTGCGAAAGTTTGTTCTACCTTATTATTGGGAGTGGGCTAAGAAATATGGGTGGAGATACTGGACCATCAGCAGCCAATGCAATTTGGACCCATACATAGAGATCATGACTGAGATACCTACGAAATACATAAGCTACCTTCCAAGCTCCTCAAATCTCAAGCTCTTCAAAGAGACGTTCACGCCTAGACGCGTCCCTATAGACGTGGCTTACGAAGCAAGCCCGATGCTAAACCAGACGCAGACAGAGATCGAGAAAGACTGCAAAAGAATAATGGAGATAATGGCCCCGGGTAGCGGATTTATAATGAGCACGGGCTGCCTAGATTGGAGAACACCAGAAGAGAACATACACATATTCATAAGAGCATCCAAGGAATACGGCAAATATGAATGACATTCAGTGTCTTTCTTGGATGCTTGGGAGAGGTGTGTAAGAGCTTTAGAGTTCGAAGAACCAGATAGAGTTCCGATTTACGATTTCCTCTACCACGACAAGGTCGTTGAGAAAGTAACGGGCGTATCGCCATCTAGTGCACCCCAAAGATATCTCAGGGGTAAGGCGGAGGCTTTTCATTTCCTAGGCATCGATATGACCCCGGAACTGGACTATCCATTCAAAAGGGAGATAATTGAGTCCGGAGGATTCGTTCATGTGAGGGACGGCTACCTACACTGGATTAAGGAACGCCCCTTCAAATCCGTAGAGGACATCTTAGGCTGGAGACCTATTTTCGGGGACAACCTAGATTCGTTTGTTGCAACTTTCCGAGAGAAACAGAAGATGTTAGGGAACAAGACTATGCTTATCGGCGGCACAGGGGGAATAGTGGATTCACTTGTCCAAACACTGGGGCATAAATTCTTCTTCCTTCTCCTTTACCATTATCCAAAGGAAATAGAAGCCATGCTAGATGCGAATGCGGATGGCATTCTCAAGGCAATCAAGGTTTATGCCGAAAATCAGTTGGCTCCAGCGATCATGTGGTGGGAAGACATTGCCTACAGAAATGGCTTGTTAATGGCTCCAGAAACTTTGAGGGGGCTCCTCATTCCGAGGCTTAAGAAGGCTATGAAACCCTTACACAAAGCGGGGATTAAAGTAATATTCCACTCTGACGGTAATGTACAAGAACCATTTCTCGGCGATCTAGTCGATGCTGGTATTGATGGGCTAAACCCTATCCAACCCGATGCCGGTATGGATTTAGCCTACGTAAAGGAGAAGTACGGAAATAGACTAGTGCTAAGTGGAAACCTAGACACTCAAACCCTCCTTCACGGAACAGATGTAACAGAGAAGGTGAAAGGCTGTATCAAAACAGCTGCTCCGAGGAGTGGATATTTCTTCGGTACAGGTGCTGGTCAGTTAGTTTGGGACATGCCTGTTGAAAACGTGATCGCCATGTACAAAGCTGCCCGAAAGTATGGTGCCTACCCAAAAATTTAACTGAAGAGAGGTAGTCATCCATTAGGTGGCATCAAAATGTCTCAGTTAGAGTACGAACGTGGTTTCAACTGGAAGACGACCGTGATTATTGCCCTTACCGGGGTCATTTTCGTTCCCACAGTTGTCTTTTTGATGCTTACTAGTGGTGCAGGAGTTGCCGGAACAATAGCTATCATCAACCTAGTCATATTTAATGAGTTTTTTAGACGATTTGGCAGTCCACTTCGAAAACAGGAAGCCTCTATAATATACTTAATGATGGGCCAAGCATTATCCCAAGCTAGCAGCGCAATCCTTCTTGTCCAAAGGGGTTTCATTGTCACCTCTCCATTGTCGCGATCGTTTGTTGTTGGAAATCTTCCAATGTCCCATCTGATTCCGTATTGGTGGGCTCCCCCAATCGGTTCAACATCCTACGCGGATAGAACGTTCTTTCACCCTGATTGGATCTGGCCAATTCTCATCGGTGAAGGTTTTTGGTGGTCAGGTCTCATAATGGATATGGTTTTAACACTAATCGGTTCGTACATCTTCGTAGAGGTCCAGAAGTTACCTTTCCCGTTCGCGCAAGTGGATGCGTCCTTGATTAATACATTGACCGAGAGAAGCCCATCAAGAATGAAGTGGTTTACACTATCAATCTACCCTGGTTTCTTCTATGCTGCGATCCTTTACCTTCCTTTTATGATGGGTCGTCCAATCATACCGTTACCGTGGCTTGACCTGACGCCGTGGACTGGAAAATGGTTACCTGCATCTCTTATTGGAATAACGACTGACCTATCTTCTTATGTTTTTGGATTTCTCATTTCCTTCAACGATGCGTTATACATGCTAATTGGTTCCATAGCTATCTGGGTTGTAGGAAACACTCTAACGGTAACAACTTACAGGAATGTCTTTCCAGCCTGGTCCTCCGAATATTTTCAAGGTTTAAGCTTAGCCGCAGCTTGGCAACGTTCCACACTTAGAGTGTGGTTTGCTCCATTAACAGGTTTTTCACTTGCTTTGGCAACCTTTGTAATCATAAGAAATGGAAAACTTATCTTAGGCGCTTTTAGGTCATTATCTAAGATAGGATCTCGAGGAATGTCCGATTATCCGCGTTTAGTCCCCCTCATTATTGTATACGTTGCCTGTTCTCTATTCTCAGTTTTTCTTTTCCAAGTTCTCGTGCCAGGCATCCCCATATGGATTTCTTTGATAATTTCCCTCGGCTTAAGTTTCTTAAACGCCATTATAGGTATAAATGCTGTGGGCTCAGTGGGCTTCGGAATTTCCATACCAAATCCTTGGAACCTCTTCGTCTATATGAACGGATACCGCGGGGTTAATGCCTGGATTCAATCACCTGCAGTAGCGGGAACGAGCTCCGTAACATGGACAAGTTGGATCAAAGTGGGACGTTTGACCGACACTAAGCCCATCGACATTATACTAGCACTTATTTTCACAATAGCGCTTTTTGAGGTGTTAGGAATCATTGTCGTCGATTTCTACTGGAAAATGGCTCCAATTCCATCCTCAATGTATCCATACGCTCTACAATCTTGGCCTGTTGCCATTGTAAGCCTCGGCGTTTGGGTAACAAACCAGATCTCTATTCAACCTTGGCTTTTATATGGTTCATTCTTAACCTGCCTAGCTGTCTTATTTGCCGGCCATGTACTGAATATGTTCATACCCATATCATTTTCAGCCGTCGCCTTAGTTACTGGATTGAATATGATCCCTCCCTCAGCAATCTCAATTTTCGTAGGTTCAGCTCTAGACAAGTTCCTGTTGCCAATGGCGGTGGGGAAGGAGACATGGAAGGAAGTCCGCTCAGTTGTGGTGGCAGGCATAATGGCTGGGGAATCTATAGTTGTGGGACTAGGAGTCGCTGTTATCTTGATCGGAAAGTCAGTCTGGATATGGCCTTGGTAAGGTGACAGCACGTGCGCATCGATGAAGTAATATATTCAGGTGAAACGGTAATATGATGAGAAGGGAATCGGGGTCTTATACATGCGAGTTCTGAAGAAGTCACTTTTGGCTTTGCTTGCACTCTCTTGTATGCTGACTCTGTTTTTCTCAAATAATCGAGCATCCGCATCTTCCGTTACATATCAACCATCTAATATTAATGATACATTTCCCTTCATTAATCATTCCAACATTTTAAGCCATGTCAAGAACCTGTCTATGTTCGGTTCAAGAGTCACGGGATATCCGGGTAGTGAAAAGGCTGCGGATTATATCAATCATACTTTCAAGTCTTGTGGCCTTAACGTCTTTACGCAAGAATATAAAGTCCTTGTTCCGATCGATGCTAACGCAACAATCGTAGTCCTTTCACCTGAACATAAAGTCCTCAAAGCATATGCCTTGTGGCCAAACTCGGTACAAGCCTGTCCGATACCTCCAGAAGGCATTGTTGGGAACATAATCTATGTCGGTGATGGAAGTCTAGCCAACTTTAAAGGTAAGGTTGTTCAAGGCGCCATAGTTCTAATGGATTTCGATAGTGGTGACAACTGGTTAAATGCAGCAAAATTCGGGGCTAGAGCCGTAGTCTTCCTAGAATCTTGGATAAATCATTTCGACGCTATGAAAAAATTCGTTCAAACCCCAATCTATTTTCCGCGACTCTATGTCAGGAGTGATGATGCGGCCTATTTAAGAACCTTAGCTGACCACGAAGTCACAATTAGGGTTACATCTAGGATGTCCTATAGACTTGTAACGGCTAGAAATATTATAGGTGTAGTTAACGGGACTGAAAAGCCGAATGACATCATAATTATCTCGGCGTACTACGATTCCTGGTCCGTTGTCCCATCTTTGGCACCAGGAGCCGATGAGGCTGTGAGTGTCGCAAGCCTTCTCGAGCTGGGAAAATATTACGCTGAGCATCCAGCGTTAAGGACAATATGGTTTGTAGCCTTCTCTGGGCATTGGGAGGGTGCGGCTGGAGCCCGTGAATTTGTCGAAGAGTACTTTTATTCTGCCTCTGTTCAATTAGGAAAGATAAGGCCTCTTATGCAGATCAACCTTGACTTTTCAAGCGATTACTCCGGAATTGATATTTTATATACAGGTTCTCTCTACAGGGCAAGCCCACCTCTTATCCAGTTCAATGTAATATCTGGATTGCTAGATAAGGAGATTTTTCCAGCTATCGATCAGAAGCTTCAAATGGATAGTTCAAAACTTGTTTACATAGGGTTAACAGAGGATCGTTGGTGGGGCACCCAAAGTGAGCCCTGCATACTCGATTCTGAGCCCGCTGCGGCCTCGGGTATTGCTGCCTTCACCATAAGGACGTCTCGTCCCAGTAGATTATATTGGCATACTTCATTTGACACTTTTGATAACGTTAACATTGACAATTTGAAGCCTCAACTTACAGTATCATCTGCGATAATTGATTACTTTGCAAATGTTGAAAAATTCGATATAGAGACGCGGTGGGAATCCCCCAGCCGAGTTATAATCACGTCTGGTGGGATTTGGAAAGGAGTTGTAACGTTGGAAGGCTCAGTTGCCTCTTATGATATCTCTACTGGATGGTATGTTCCGATATCACATGCGATTGTTCAAGTTTTTCCTTTCGGAACTTCACTCAACTTGCCATTCTCAACCTTTCTAGCACTTGCAGATGAAAATGGAACCTTTACGGTTCACAGTTTAGCGATTAGCGCCATGAGAGGGTTTACCGGTCTAACGAGAGATTACACTATCCTCGCATGGAGAATTAATGAGACTGATGGAAGTCTTGAATATACTCCAGATTTAGGTCAATATGGTGTTCAGGCTGTTCCGAATCTATTGACTATATGGAAGCACCCTGAGTTCATCAAGGCAATAGTGTTCAAATCAGCTAATGTAGTACTGTACGACTTGATCGACCCCCAGACAATGAGACGCGGTCAAATTTTAGATCCCAGAGTTTCATCGGTCTTCTATGCCTCTATGGGTAATGTCATACCATACGATTTTGGACAACGCAGCATACCCATATTCTGGGGATCATACTACAACCCGAATGAAAAGGTAGCAATGATCTTTGTGCTTCCGGAAGAAACATTCTCTATCTGCTACACAGTTACACTAGCTGGAGAGCTTCGAATAGTAGGTATACTTGTGAATGCTAGTGAAACAAATCCCGAGGGGCAGGGTTATGTTATGATGGAGGGCGAAACTCTGCCCATAATCTTTACATCACTACGTTTTCTGCATGACATGTACCTTGTATCACAATCACGCTACAATAGTTTGAGAGCTTTCAAGGTGCAGAAGACGAGCGCCTCTTTAACACTTAGCAAGGCTCATGAATACCTAATCGAAGCTGAAAAACAGTACAGCGCAAGATCCTTTGAAAAAGCATACTCTTTAGCTCTTATTGGCTGGTCGATTGTGACAGCTGCTTATGTGGAAGAAGTGATGCCGTTATTCTTTGACTTAGGAAACACGTCAATTGTTTACGTATCTCTATTGATAGCTTTCGTCGTTCTCTTTGAACGTCTCGCCATCCATGCTGGGGGAAGATTCCGATATCTTGGCATGGCCGTCACTGCCGCATCTGCCGTTATTGCTTTCTATTTTCTACATCCATCTCTACGTGTGATATCGAATACGTCTCTTTCTTTCCTTGGAATATTGATGGGAGCCTTTCTCATTATTGTCCTTTCGTTATTCTTCAGCGAAACTTCATCAATTATCGAGAAAACTTCTTTAAGAATCTTGGGGAAACACAAGTTCAAATCCACTCCGATTATGGCTGAGTTTGTATTTCTACCATCCTTAGCCGTAGAAAATATGAGACGGAGAAAAATGCGCACATTCTTCACATTAATAACACTCATAGTTGTAAGTATGGCATTAACCTCTCTAACCTCGTCCTCGTCGACAACAACGGTGAAAGCAAACCGTTTACCGGGCGAAGCCACGTACGATGGAATCCTGATTAAAAGGTTCCTAGCACTTCCTCCCCGGGATTTGCTTGATGAGCCATGTCAAGCATACCTGAAAAGTCTACTTGGAGACAGTATGGTGATATGCCCAAGAGTATGGTATTATCCCGAATCTATAAGGCCAATGGGAGCATGCACCGAGATCAAAGGTCCGTCTGGCAATACAACCATGGTACGTGCAATTCTTGGCATTTCATCTAAAGAATCAGAAATCCTGTTGAATGTGAAGGAAGGACGGCAATTCCTGGAAGGTGATTATTATGCTACCATCCTACCTGAATCCTTGAGAAAGTCTCTTGGTGTCGATATTGGGGAGGTGGTAACTTGGCGCGGCATGAATCTTGCTGTGGTCGGGTTTTTCGATCCGTCAACGGTTAAGGAAGATATTGACGGCTATCCTTCGACCCCAATCGACCCTCAAATGGTCACTGAACTAAATATATTTCAAGTGCCACAAAGAGGAGCGAGGCCTCTTGCATTACCGTGGGGTTCTGTTTTGGTGGTTCCTTATAAGCTCGCGCTAGATTTGGGCGGATATGTGGCGAGCATAGCGGCACACCCAAAGGGTGAAGGTGCTCTCAACTTCACAGATCTGATCAAGGCTACGCATGATGTTGCGATTGCCTTAGACGCTGGAGTGTATATAGGTTGGGCAGGAGGTATCTACAGTTACTCCAAGACAACTTCATGGTTCGTAATCGGGTTTGCACCGATGGTAATGATTCTTGTGGTTGCTCTTACAAATGTGATGGTGACTATATTAGGAAATGTGAAGGAGCGGGAACGAGAGATCTATGTGTATAGCACTGTTGGACAAAACCCGAGAGGTGTTTCCATTCTATTTCTCACCGAATCTGCAATATATGGTGTCTTAAGCGCATTCATAGGCTACATAATAGGTTCCGGATTGAACATTATGCTGATACAAGCTGGCTTTCTACCCTCGGATTTTACGTTAAACTTCTCATCATTCTCAGTTGCAATCGTTGTCTGCGCGTTGCTTCTTGTAACGTTGGCTTCCACGATCTATCCCATGGTCAAAGCCTCAAGAATCGTCACGCCCTCTTTGGAACGCCGTTGGCGAATAGTAACAAAAGGTAAAGGAAGGGAATGGTCAATATCTCTTCCGTTAACGGCGACTTCGCAGGATGAAATACATGAAATTCTAGAGTATCTATACGAATACTTTGAGGGGGCGGGCAGAGAGACAGCAACGTATTCAGTTAGAGAAACTAGATCGATTTCCTTTAAGGATATGGCGTTAAAGTTGGTTGTTGCATTGCCGCCCTTTGAAAGCGGCACCACGCAAGAGGTTTCCTTCTCTGCAAGGTGGTTTGAATTCGAGAGACGCTATGCATTTGAAGTCTACTTAAGAATGCTCGCTGGAAATGAAGGTGTATGGAAAACAGCCAACTATGGATTCGTTGATAGTTTACGCAAGCAATTGCTAATCTGGAGGTCGCTGAGCAAGGGAGAACGCGTGAGATACGGGGAAAGGGTGAGGGAGCGCAGACAATCCTTAGGAGAATAAAACTATCCGGACCGTTCAACAGATGGTGTGGAAGCTACGTGGAGAACCTGTCGTCGTTCAAGCTTTAGGTTCTATGGTGGAAAGCTGGTCAAGTATAAGCCCCAATGAAGTCTCGATAAAACTTAGAGATTCTAGTATTCCCAGAATTGTTGTTAGATCCGTTCCCACCATGATGGGATTTGAACCAAAAATCGAATTCATCGGCTTAATAGATATTATACCTGAAGAGAGGATGCGTGAAGAATGTCGGAAGCTCTACCAAGAACTGAAGAATCTGGAATTCGAGACAGAATGGAGTGGCCTCTTAGGGAGAACACTAGTTTTTAAGCCTTACTTCGAGATTCAAAGATCACAAAGATTCATCGCCGGACTCAGACCAAAAAATGACTTGATCAACGCCTTGAAGCAAAGTCAGGCTTTGACGGATCTGATCTACGAAACGCATCCCCATGAAGTATATGCTACGCTTCAAAGCCTTGACCCTTCAGATCTTCGATTCATGAAATCGGAGGAAGAATTCCTAAAACTAAAGGCAGATTTCTACAGGAATCCATCAAGGATTACGTGGATAATCACAGTCTCGAAGATGCTATTCAGCAAAGGTTTTCTTGGACATGAGAAGACATACAGGGGTCTAGTTAGCATACTTGATGAGGTCTCAAAAATAACAATCGAAGTTACAGGACGCATACAAAAAAATATAAGCGATGATTGAGGATTTTACATAATCTCTTGGGGTGGTTGCGGCAATGAGTATTAAAGAGAGAATTATGGCTGCTTTTAGAGGTGAGGAGCCAGATAGGATACCGTGGATGATCCTTTCGATTCTTCTGCCGAGAGGTAGAATTGAACGCGAAATGAGGAATATGGGTCTCGGTTTAGTTTCGTGGGCGTCGGTATACGAGCAGGAGACGCCCAATGTGAAGATCGAGCAAAGTGCGAGTGGAGGAATGTGCGAAACGATCTACCACACCCCTGTTGGAAGCGTGTCTACAAAGCAGAGAACGACCGGATTAGGATACGACGTTCCATGGACTACAGAATTTATGATAAAGGACGCGTCCGATTATGAAGTCATAAAGTTCATGGTTGAGGATACTGTTTATCGCCCAGACTACGATCCTTTCTTGGATGCGGAACGGGAATTGGGTGATGATGGCATCGTATGTACGTCAGGAAGGCGCTCACCAGTCCAGCAGCTGCTGCTTGAGTTCATGGGCTACAGGCGTTTTTCCATAGACCTTTACAGAAACCGCTCAGAATTTGAGAAACTCCTCAATGTTATGGAAGAGAAGACGCTTGAGCTTTACCGTATTCTGGCCGATTCCCCCTCTGAGATTGTCTGGGTTGCAGACAATATTAATGGCATAGTAACAAGCCCAAGGATATTTGAGAAGTACTGTATTCCCTTCTATGATAAGCTAGCCCAGATTTTACACAGTAAGGATAAGATTATCTCCGTTCACATGGATGGGAGGTTGAAGTCTCTGCTTAGCTTAATCCCGAAGACGAAGATAGACTCGGTTGACGGTTTTACGCCTCCGCCTGTAGGTGATCTCTCCATACGCGAAGCTAGAGACATCTGGGGAGACAATTACACGATTTGGACTAACTTCCCACCCACGGTTTTCCTACACGGCGCCGACGCAATAAGAAAGTGTACTATTGAGATGCTGAGGAACGCGGCTCCTGGTGACCGCTTTATAATGGGCGTTACAGAGAACATTCCCTCCGATATCTTAGATGTAAGCTTAAAAACTGTCACAAAGACTATGGCAAAGAACGGGAAATACCCTATCTCTTTGCAGTAAGAACCTTCCTGTCGAATGGACGGACTTGCCAGTGAACTCTATGCATCTATGGATGAAGATACGCAAGGCTGATGTGCGCAACAGGTTGGGGTTTGAGCTCAGCATTTCTTCGTCAATTGAAAACGTTGCTCACCATTGCTAAACCCTGACTGTGGTTCCATCCGAAATTCGTCGACAATTTCTCATCAAAAAGCTTATAAAAAGTTAACAGCATATGATAGTCGGTGAGAATTTTGTCTGAATTGAAAATTCCAAGCGGATTAACAAAGCGTGTCATCATCTTAAGCATCATTCTATTGCCAATAATGCTCTCCATCTCAAGCTTCAATGTTAACTTGACAACTAGGGCATGGTCACTTGGTGGCTTCTTCCTTTCATACATATACCTTCTGTTGATCAATGAACTTGTAGGTAGGATAAAACCGTCATGGCGCCTATCCATACAAGAGATAACCGTCCTCTACATACCATTCATATTCGCAACTGGCATGTACTACTACATGGCTGGAACAACTCAAACAGGCTTCATATTTGTTGACACTGCTGGTATGATTTCAGCAGTCTGGGCTAAGGTGGCTGAGCCTTACGCGACCAACTGGGCTGCCGCGATTCCGCCGTTCTGGGTTCCAACAGACCTTGCAGTTACAGAAGCCGCGTACTCAGGCCTACGTCCAGGTGAGACCCTAAACTGGGGTGCTTGGACGGTTCCAATGCTTTACTGGGGCGCATATTATTTCATATGGATCATTCTCGGTCAGTTGTGGGGGGTGTTGTTCAGAAAGCCCTTCATTGAAGATGAAAAGTTGCCCTTCATAGCTACTACTCCGATAACCTACGCGACAAAGACATATTATGACATAGATCCTCAAACGAACAAATCCAGGCTATTCAGCCTCAAACAGACGCATACAAAGATCTTTTGGATATTCTTTGTCGGCGGATTGATAGGAGGCATCGTACCAATAATCATGGAGATCATCCCAGCGCTTCCAGCAGAACTTGCAGGTGTCTGGGGCTCCGTTTCGTTCGACTATACTCCATACACAAGAGACGTTCTGCCTGGGGCTCAATTCGCAGGCTGGCTTGATAATGTTATGTGGCCTGTCTTTATCTTCCTCCCATTTGATTTCCTTGCGGCCTTCATCATAGCCTGGATCGTCTTCGGCATCATTGTTCCAGTTGTGCTTGTGCGGACTGGTGCTGCACCTTACGAGGTTGGTGTTGAAACGTACACATCTTGGTATTTCGGCTGGAGACCTCCATTCCATTACGCCTTCTTTGCGATGACTGGCATGGTTATGGGGATCGGCATATGGACAATATACTTAGCCAGAAACCACATTGTAAAAGCCTTCAACGCCATATCCAGCCTCTGGAAGGGGAAAGAAAGCGAATACTACGACCAAGAAATTCCGTTAGGCAAGATAGCTCTTGGCATAGCCGTCTTCAGCGTATCTATGCTCATCTTTTGGATTGCAAGCGGCATACCATTTATCATCGCCTTGGCAGAACTGATGCTATTCACCTTGTTCTCAATCTGCGTTGCGAGAGTCTGCGCTGAATATTCCGTCTTCCCCCCAGTAGGAATCTACGTGACGCAGCCCACACTATACAGCATAGGAGTTCTGACAGGAGCTTGGTCTTCCGCGCCCACGACAAACCCAGCCGCAATCCAGACTTTCATGATGGATGCACCGATGAATGGATGGACCAGAGCTTACCTCCCAGGCGCATCAGATTATATACTTTATCCATATAAGGTGGGAGATTCCACAAAGACTAGGGCAATTGATATATTCAAGTGGACTATGTTCGTGACTGCTTTCTGCGTGGTCTTCGTTGTAGTCTTCTCTGTCTGGTGGGCAAGCCATGTTGGAGGCCTTGAACATAATACGTGGGGTGGAGGAACAATATCTACGGCTGAATCGACCGCCAATGTAGGTTTCGAGGCTGTAGATTACAACCATACAACGCACTGGATATACATGATTACTGGAGCGATCACATCAATGATCCTGTACGCTTTGAGGATGAGGTTTATATGGATGGGATTCCTAAACCCCATCGCCTGGATGATGAGCATGTGGATCGTCGAATGGACTTTCCCATACGTCATACCCGCAATAATCGTCAAGTACCTTGTCCTCAGAATCGGCGGAGTTCGCGCTCTAGAAGAGAAAACCATGCCAGCGATCACAGGTTGGCTAGTGGGATGGGGCTTGATGCAACTATTCATGGGCACTAGAACGCTCTTGGTCGAAGGGATACCGAACTTCTGGTCTCTATACGTTCCCTAAACTCCTACGTTCCCCCTTTTTTCTTTTTCACAAATAGTCAGAATATCATATGAACAAGTATGAACAGATCTAGAGTTAGAATTGTTTAGACAGATGGTGGTGTTGAAAAGATCATGCTATACAAAAGGGACTGGACGGAAGCCCAGGAAAGATGGAAAGCCTGGTGGGATGGCGAGATCATTGATCGCGTGGCGATAACAGTGACTGCGCCTAAAAGCCACGTGGTTCCGAATGCTTCCTCCTCCTGGGATCTCTGGGACTTCTGTCGTTATCCTTCTGACCCTGAAATAGGTATCAAAAGGTTTGACGATTTGTGTTCTAAGATGTATTTTGGAGGCGAAGCCTTTCCAAACCTATGGATCAATATGGGTTCTGGAAGCCTGGCGGCTTATTTGGGCTGTGAAGTCGAGTTTCTAAGCGATACACTTTGGTTTAAAGCAGTTGAAGGTTGGGAGAAGCTTCGGCGGTTGAGTCTTGACCCAGAGAATAGATGGTGGAGGCTTACAAAGCAGATAACCGAAATGGCGGCCAAGATGGGCGAAGGAAAATTCTTCGTGGGAGTTACAGATATCGGCGGAATCTACGACACTATCGCCATGTTAAGAGGACCAAAGAACTTTGTAATAGACCTATTCAAGAAGGCATATGAAGTTAAAGAGCTTGCCGAACGAGTACTTGAAGCATGGTTCATCTGCTACGAGGAGTCACGTCAGATAATAGGAAGGCGAATGGGTGGAAACTCCGCATGGATGGATATATGGTCACCGAACAGATGGTACCCTATCCAAGATGACGTTGCCTATTACATGTCCCCAAAAATGTTCAAAGAATTCGTCCTTCCTAGCTTGCGCGAATTATGTGAACGCTTAGACCACACGATCTACCATCTGGATGGGATTAGACAGATTCCTCATCTAGATATGTTACTTGGAATACCGGAGCTGAATGGAATCCAATGGGTACCAGGAGCTGGCAAGTTGGGCTGCGAAAGCTCAGAGTGGATGCCCATGTACAAGAGGATTCAAGAAGCGGGAAAGTTACTGGTCCTGGGTATACCTAAGAAAAGCATAAAACACGTAATCAATCAATTGTCGCCAAAAGGTCTACTACTAGAAACCTCCTGCAACTCAGAAGCGGAAGCGCAAAGGTTGCTGAGAAGTTTGTCCATCCTTAACTAGTTTATTTATTGAACAACAGAGGTTAAGCGTGGCCTTAACTCGACCACCAACGAGAAGGGATGAAAACTTAATCGCGGATTGCTACCTAACACAAAACTTATTAAAAAACTCACTGACTATCTATAATGGGGGATATGAGAAATTTGGCTGAATTGAAAGTTTCCAGCGGATTGACAAAGCGGGTCATCGTTCTAAGCGTCATCCTCTTGCCAATAATGTTCTTCGTGGGAGAGTTCAACCAGCAGCTGACCACCAGACCTTGGACCTTCAGCGGTTTCTGGCTCCAATATCTATGGATCCTAATAGTCAACGAGATGGTTGGTAAGATAAATCCGAAATGGCGCCTCTCAATCCAAGAGATGACTATCCTATACATACCGTTCTGGTTCATGGTTGGCACTTACTTTGTCCTTTCGGGCACGCCGAATAACTCATGGGTCAATATGGAATTGGGCATGAACACGGCGGTTTGGGTGAAGATGGTTGAGCCGTACGCGACTAACTGGGCTGGCGCGATACCGCCATACTGGGTTCCGACCGACATCGAGGCCGTGAAAGCCGCATATTCAGGCCTAAGCCCGGGTGGAGTTCTAAACTGGGGGGCATGGGTGGTCCCGATGCTTTACTGGGGTTCAGGTTTTCTCATATGGGTCTTGCTGGGCCAGTTATGGACCGTTCTCTTTAGAAGGCCCCTAATCGAGGACGAGAGGCTACCCTTCATATGCGTCATTCCGATAACATACACAACGAGAACCTATTACGATATAGACCCACAAACCAATAAGTCAAGGCTATTTAGTTTGAAAGGGACAAATCAAAAGATCTTTTGGATATTCTTTGTTGGCGGCTTGATAGGAAGTATAATGCCCTTCATACGCGAGATCATTCCCGCGCTTCCTGGCGAAATATCTGGCGTTTGGGGAAGCGTATGGTTTGATTACAGTCCGTACACAAGAGACGCCCTTCCCGGAGCCCAGATTGCTGGCTGGCTTGACAATGTCATGTGGCCCTCTTTCGTCTTCCTTTCCTTTGATGTGCTTTTGAGCTTCCTCATTGCATGGATTGCCTTCGGCATCATTGTTCCCGTCATACTTGTGCGGACTGGTGCAGCGCCATACGAGGTCGGCGTCGAGACCTATACGTCTTGGTACTTTGGTTGGAGACGCCCATTCCACTACGCTTTCTTCGCGATGACGGGTATGGTTATCGGCATCGGCATCTGGACCATGTACCTGGCCAGAAACCACATTATCAGAGCTTTTAAAGCGATATCCAGCCTATGGAAGGGAAAAGAAAGCGAATACTATGATCAGGATCTTCCTTTAGGCAAGATAGCCTTGGGCATAGTTGTCTTCAGCATGGCTATGCTCGTCTTCTGGACCGCAAGCGGCATACCGTTCATCATCGCCTTCGCCGAACTCATACTATTCACCCTATTCGCAAGCTGCACTACAAGAGTCTGCGCTGAATATTCCATCTTCCCACCAGTCGGAATTTACGTGACGCAACCTACCCTTTACAGCATAGGGGTTTTGTCAGGAGCTTGGTCTTCAGCGCCCACGACAAATCCGGCCGCAGTCCGAGCATTAGTATTGGACGAAATTCCGCATGGATGGGGAAGAGCATATATGACGGGTGCGCCTGACTACACGTTGTATCAGTACAAAATCGCTGATTCAACCAAGACTAGAGTTTCGGATATCTTCAAGATGACCACCGTAATGACAGTTCTTGCAACAGTCTCTGCCTATGTAATAATAGTCTGGTGGAGCAATCATGTCGGCGGTTTCGAGCACACAAACATGGGTGCGGGAGGTATAGCGAATCCAGAGGGGACCCTTAACACGGGATTCCAAGCAGTAGACTACGACCACGCAACTCACTGGACATATATGATCAGCGGTGCAGTCTTCTCAATAATCCTGTACATTCTCAGGGCGAGGTTCATATGGATGGGATTCCTGAACCCAATCGCCTGGATGATGAGTCTCTGGATCATGGAATGGACTTTTCCATACGTTATACCTGCCCTGATCGTTAAGTATCTTGTACTCAAAATCGGCGGTGTCCGCGCCCTAGAGGAGAAACTTATGCCAGCGATCACAGGTTGGCTTGTAGGATGGGGTTCCATGTTCGTCATCATAGCCATCAGAAGCATGTTCGTTGAAAGCCTACCGAACTTCTGGTCCCTATACGTCCCATAAGAAAAACCCCTTTTATTTTTTTATCCACATAAAGTCATTTAGTACTATGGATTTATTGCCTTCCTTGCTTACGGTGTGATTATTATTTTTAATGCGTTCTCTTGTTTTTTCTCAGCTATTTCATAAGCCTTCTTTATCTCCGCAAGTGGCAATCTGTGGGTGATTATGGTTTTATACAGTCTCATGTCCACCCTCCCTCTATGAACCAATGTTACTGCCTTCTTTATGTAGTCAGGTCCTATCATGCCCAACACGCCCGCTATATCCATTTCGGATACATGCCCGAAGTTAACTGAAGCTTCTTGTACAGAACCTACCACTGCAACTCTGCCTCCTCTCCTAGTAACCTCTATTGCCTGCCCTACAGACGAGGGTGCTGCCGTAGTTACCACTGATCGGTCAACTCCACCCTTTTCAGCAATATCTTCTACCGTCATCGCCTTCTCTAGTTCTGTGATGTCGAGAGACATACTAGCACCAAATCTTTGTGCTAATGTGCGGCGATACTCCACAGGATCAACCGCTATTATGTAGCTCGCTCCCGCTAGCTTTGCAGCCAAAATAGTGCTAATTCCTACAGCTCCAAGGCCGAAAATGGCAACAGCATCGCCAGTACCGATCTTCGCTCTTTCAACTCCGTACATCCCAGTTGGGAGAGAACATGAGATCAACGCTCCTTCTTCGAACGATATCTCCTTAGGAAGCTTGGTTAGAACCCTCTCCGGTCGAGGAACTCGCATATACTCCGCGTGTGAACCGTCCACATTCGTTATGCCGAAGGCTTGCATAGGCTGACAAAGGTTAGGGCTTCCATTTCTGCAGTACCAACACTTTCCGCATGAGATGCCCCAGACTCCGTCAGCTCTGTCTCCTACCTCAAATTCCTTAACATCTTCGCCTACTTCAGATACAACTCCTGAGTATTCATGCCCAGTTATTAATGGATGAACTCCCGCTCCATAATGATAGATATAAGTGTCTGTTCCGCATATTGAAGCGGCCTTAATCTCTAGCAAAACATCTTCAGGTCCAATATAGGGTTTCTCAACATGGTCTAGACGCAGATCAAGGGGGCCGTGAAGCCGACTTGCCATCATAACAATCTTGTCTCTTCAGTCTTATTACATCTAATGGGTTCATTACCCGTTAATAAGCATTAGAAGGCTTGAAGTAGTTCGTAAATTGGAGCGTGATGTCTTAACGTAATTGAAACCCTCTTGAAGACATAAAAATACGGGAATTCTAGGAAATAATAAAAAGCGTTAGGAGAGTTTTCGACGCTCAGCGCGTGCTGATCAAAATACTAAATAATATAGTCAGTCGATTTCTTGTTTATGAAAAGAGTTGTTTTTCCTCTTGTTGGCAAATGGCGATTCGGATTAGACTTGATGGATACCGGTGAAGATGAGGGATGGTTTAAAACAGATTTCATTGACGATTCTTGGTTGCAGGTTGATGTTCCTTCAAACTGGGATTATTACAGGGCGGAATTGTTTGGTTACGCAGGGGTCGGATGGTTCAGGCGGTCATTCATTCCATGCGAGGAATGCATATGTATTCGGATCAGACCTGATAGATATTGGCGAAGAAGAGGATAGTTTAAAACCAACTTCAATGATAATTTTGGCCGTGCGTTATTTCGCGCATAGGATTCCAGGGCTAAATGTAAGACCCCAAAAATCCTTCAACGTTCTAAGCACACTATATAAGGGATATTAACCTATACTTGGACTATTGTCGGAGGTATCCTACTGGTCCTAGGAAATATGTCACTGCTATGTCTTGTAGACAGCTCAAATAAGGAAGAATACGCGAATCTGCAAGACATCCTCTGGTCCGCGTTGAGCTTCTTCGGGATGCCGTACGAAGTATTTGACCTAGCCGAGAACCACTTGTCGCTTGAGCCTCTCAGAGCCCACAGCGTCATATTGATTGCTCAGGAGCATTTAGGGGAGAGCCTCTCGGAAGAGGACACCCGGTCTATCATAAGTGCTGCTAGAGAAGGAGTTGGGTTAGTATGCTTCGACGGCGACATAGATCGATATAAGAGTCCATTGAAGGAGGCTTTCGGTCTAAAGACCACGGAAGAACCCACGCATATGCCGCATCTGAACACGGAGATGATCAGGATTTGGGATAACGCCCACTACATAACCGATGCTAGGGATCTTGACTTCATTCGTTTTGACAAGCCCGTCGAGGTAGGAAACATCGTCAGCATCGAGAGAGAACACAGAGTCCTTATGATAATTGCAAATAACAGCGGTTGCCCAGCTCTGATCATCGAAACCTGTGGAAAGGGCAAGGTCGTCCTGTTCACCTTGTCTCCAAAAGTTTGGCTTAGTGGATACTTCGGTCACGGCGGAGGACTCGACGACATTTTCTGGAAGAGCATCGTCTGGGCTGCGAAGAAGCCCTTTGCGATGTTGGCTATGCCTCCATTTGTTACGATACGTATTGATGATTGCAGTGGTGCAAACAACTTTGAGTGGGTTAGAATCCTCAACAAGCACGGATTTATACCCCACGTATCATTATTCACCGACAACATAGGCGAGAAAGGAGCGGAAATCATAAAGTGTCTTTATGACGCTGAACTGGCCGAATTCTCAGTTCACGCTTTCACCTGGACTAAACAGATATACTGGAAACCTAAGTCACCCGTTAATCACAGTGATGGTACAGAATATAGCGAAGATGAGCTGAG